>Ga0182740_1001300_pt1 | contig 17365 bp, 16 predicted proteins | sample eDN5th37CKraftBY_FD_128872 | JGI IMG/M metagenome (GOLD analysis project Ga0182740, IMG submission 128872) | Enriched backyard soil microbial communities from Emeryville, California, USA - eDNA 5th pass 37_C Kraft BY (version 2) (version 2) | ecosystem: Environmental > Terrestrial > Soil >...
CGCAGATGTGCGGCGATGATGGAATATCCCTGGTGAAGCTGAATGAGTTTTCGTGGGCTTGAAGGAAAAGTCGCCCTTGTCACAGGGGGCGCTGGAGCGATCGGGGTCGCGATCGTTGCGCGGCTGATCGAGGAAGGGTGCAATGTCGTCGCGGTGGACCGCGACGAGACCGCTCTTGAGAAACTTGCGCAGATTGCCGGCGCTGATCGCCTCCAGACGCTGGCGGCCGACCTGTCGACCCCGGAAGGCGCGCAGACTGGCGTTCGACGCGCCGTGGAGGTCTTCGGTGGCGTCGACCTGCTCGCCAATGCCGTCGGCATTCTGGGAAAGTCCGGGCCGATCACGGAACTGACTGTCGAGGATTTCGACCTCGTGTATGCAGTCAATGTGCGGGGGATCTTCCTCACGATGCAGTCCGCGCTCAGGCAGATGATCGCTCAGAAGCGTGGTGGTTCCATCGTGAATTTCGCCTCTGTTGCGGCCCTGAAGGCGCGTGCCGATCGATCCTTGTACGGCGCCTCGAAGAGGGCTGTCGTCGCTCTGAGCCTGTCGGCCGCTGTCGAGAACGGCAAGCACGGAATCCGCGTGAATGCCGTGTGCCCCGGAGCAATCGAGTCTCCGATGGTGGCACGCCTCGTGCAAGAGGCCGGCATGGGGCCGTGGGGCAGTACCGGCCGCCCCATCGAGCGCAACGGACAGCCTGACGAAGTGGCAAGCCTGGTCGCATATCTGCTCAGCGACGAGGCCAGCTACAGCACCGGGGGCGTCTACACGGTGGACGGTGGCTTGACCGCCTGACACGGGCCGGCCCCACGCATTGATCACAACCCGTCATGGAAGCGAAAATGGCTGCTGCAGCTGCAACAACAACTGACTTAACCGGCAGATTGGCCGTAGTGACCGGTGCCGCCAATGGCATCGGTCAGGCATCCGCTGTCCACCTTGCCCGTAACGGCGCGGATGTCGTCCTGATCGACCTCGACACGGATGGGCTTCAGCGAACCGCCGAGGAAGTCCAGAAGCAGGGACGCAAAGCGATGCCCCTGGTCGTGGATTGCAACAAGCAGGAGCAGATCGTCGAAACCTTCAAGAGGATCGAGACGGATTATGGGGATGTCGAGATCCTCCTCAACAATGTCGGTCAGAGCGCCCGCGAGCGCGCTTCGGAGTTCTGGTGTTCTGAGCCCGAGACCTGGGACTTCATCCTGAAGCTCAATCTCTACAGCACCCTCACATGCTCGAGGCAGGTCGTCCCCAAGATGCGGGAGAGACGCAGCGGCAAGATCATCTCGATTGCGTCGGAGGCAGCCTATATGGGCTCGATCGGCGTTGCCGATTATGCGGCCGCAAAAGCAGGCGTGATCGGGTTGACCCGTGCCCTGGCGCGGGAACTCGCCCCGTTCCATGTGAATGTGAACGCCATATGCCCCGGCCCCATCCGGACGGCGGCGGCCGACCGTCTCCCGATCTGGGAGCAGTATCTCAAGGAAACCCCAATGGGGTTCGCAGGGGAGCCGCAGGATATCGCCAATGTCGTCGTCTTCTTCGCAAGCGATCAGAGCCGATACATCACGGGCCAGTCCCTGATCGTCAACGGCGGACGGTGGTGGAGCTAAAGCGTTTTCGGTGAAGTGGATCCGGTTCACCGTCGAAAGAATGCGGCAAAGCAAAGAAGAGAGACGGTTCCACGCAAGTTGCAACAGCTCTGGGCGACAGAACAAGGCGCACCAAAGACAGAGGGAGGGAACATGGCTATGCGGGTTTCAAGGCGTACGATCCTTACAGGTGTGGCGGGAGCCAGTCTTCTCGCCGGTCTCGGAGTGCCGATGTCCAGGGCTCTTGCACAAAGCGAGCCCCTCAAGCTCGGATTCATCGGGCCTCTGAGCGGGGCGCAGGAGATTTTCGGCGCTCCCATGCTGGTTGGCGCCCAGATCGCCGCCGAGCAGATCAATGCCGCCGGAGGCGTCAACGGCCGTAAGATCGAAATCGTCGCCCGTGACGACAAGGCCGCAGGCCCCGAAGCGGTCAAGCAGGCCCAGGGCCTCGTCGGAGAGGGTGTTCACCTGCTCTTCGGAGCCATTCAGACGGCGGTTGCGCTGGCCATCGGACCGCTGCTGCAGCCGTCCAATGCCACTCTGATCTCCTGCGCGGCCATCGCGGACAGCCTCACGCATGAGAACTTCAATCCCAATTACTTCCGCATCAGCGACAACTCCTACATGCGATACCGCGCCCTCGCGCGGGTGATGGCCGAGAAGCATCCTGAAATCACCAAGTGGACGGGCATCTTTCCAGATGCGGCGTACGGGCATCAATCGTGGGACGGCTTCGTCGACGGGTTGAAGGAATATTATTCAAGCCTCGCCAAGAAGGACGTCGAGATCATCGAGCCGGTCCTGACCAAATTCGGAGCGACGGACTTCAAGCCGCAGCTCACAACCCTGATGCGATCTCCGGCCGAAGGCCTCTTCAACAACACGAACGGCGCCGACGCCGTTACCCTTATCGCTCAGGGCGCCAATTTCGGCCTGTCGCGCAAGTTCAAGGCGATTGCCGACGGCGCCAACGAGTTCAACGTGCCAAAAGCCCTCGGCAAGCGCATGATCCCGAACTTCTGGACTGCCATGCACTGGTATTATGGTGGGTACCAGGACACCGAGATGGGTAAGAAACTCTACCAGGATTATGTTGCAAAGACCGGGGACAAGCTTCCCATCGGGTATGTCGAGCAGGGGCACGCCGCCGTCTACGCCTATGTGAACGCGATCCGCGCGGCCGGTTCTGCCGATACAGCCGCGGTCGTGAAGGCGCTCGAGGGGATGAGCTTCGACACGGCGAAGGGGCGCAGAACCTTCCGGCGCGAGGATCACCAGGCCATTCTCGACGTGAACTTCATCACCTTCGATGTCAAAGACAACGAGCTGGGATGGGAGGTGTCCGATTTCGTCCGAATTCCGGGAGCTGACGTGATCGAGCCGCCTACGCCCGGGAAGGAAATCCAGTTCCGCTTCAAGTAGGAGGAGAGGGAGAACGGCATGAGACAGGATGTCAGTGGTTGGCAAGTCCGCTGGGATGACGAGCGTGCTCGTGCATTCAAAGCCGAAGGCGCCTGGGCCGACAAGACGATCGCCGACTACGCTGACGAGATGATGAGGACAGACCCCGATCGGGTTCTGGTCGTCGACAGGGAACGGGAGTTCACCCTGCGCCAGTTGTATGACGAGGCCAGGACGCTCGCCCGAGCTCTTGTCGGGCGGGGATACAAGCCCGGCGACACGATCTCGTTCCAGCTTCCGAACTGGTATGAGACCGTCGTCATCAACCTTGCCGCCGCCATGGCCGGCCTCGTCGTCCATCCGCTCGTGCCGATCTACCGGGATATGGAGGTCGGTTTCATGCTGCAGGATTGTCGCAGCAAACTGATCTTCATACCCGGCACCTTCCGCAAATACGATTATCGGGAGATGATGCGACGGATCTCGCCCAATCTTGCGGGCCCCGTCGAGGTTGTCGTGGTGCGCGACAGCTCCGATGAGTTCCTCTCCTATACCGATCTCCTCGCCCAGGCGGACGAGGCGACCGAACTGCCGGGCGCCGATCCCGACGCGATCAAAATGATCATGTACACGTCCGGCACGACAGGGCGGGCAAAGGGTGTCCTTCACAGCCACAACAGTCTTCAAGCCGAAAACCGTGGGCGGCTCACACATCTGAACCTCACGCCCCAGGACGTGATGTTCAACCCCTCGCCGGTCACTCACGTGACCGGCGCTCTCTATTCGCTATGCCTGCCCTTCACGGTCGGAATCACGACTGTGATGCTGGATATTTGGGACGCCGAGCTGGCCTTCGATATGATGCGCCGGCGGAAGGTCAACGGGATCGTTGCGGCGACAATCTTCCTGCAGGGCCTGGTCGACGAAGCCAAGCGGAAAGGGGACACCCTTCCCGATCTGCGCTTCTTCCTTTGCGGCGGGGCGCAGGTCCCACCCGATCTCGTCCGTGAGGCAGCCCGGATCTTTCCCAACTGCGTCGCGGCCAGGATCTACGGATCCACCGAGGTTCCCTGCATCACGGCAGGAGTCAACAGTAAGGATCTGCAGGATCTCGGAGCGGAGACGGATGGTCAGATATGGCTCGCCGATGCCATCGTGGCTGATCCGGCGACAGGCGTGCCGCTCCAAGAAGGTCAGGAAGGTGAAATCCTGGCGAAAGCGCCGCAGCAGTTCCTTGGGTATATCCATGTCGAAGACAATGCCGATGCCTTCGACGAGAAGGGATATTTCCGCATGGGGGATCTCGGCCGCATCGTCCACGATGACTTCATCGTCGTGACGGGCCGGAAGAAGGATCTGATCATCCGCGCGGGAGAGAACATCAGTCCGAAGGAGATCGAGGACATTCTGTTCAATCACCCCGCGGTCGCGGACATCGCCATCGTGGCCATGCCGAACGAGCGTACGGGGGAGGCCGCGTGTGCCTTCATCATCCCGCGGGAAGGGCGGAGCATCGATCTCTCGGAGATCAAGCGCTACCTCATGGAGCGCGGCACCGCGATGCAGAAGATCCCGGAACGCCTGGAGATCGTGAACGAGCTGCCCCGCACCTCGGTCGGCAAGGTGCGAAAGGACATTCTCAGGCAGGTGGCACGGAACCTCGTGGAGCAGGAGCTGCGATGAGCGGGAGCGGAAAGGGAGCCCTTGCCGGGCGGCGGATCGTCGTGACCGGCGCTGCATCGGGCATCGGACGGGCTACGGCGCAGCTTTTTGCCGAGGAGGGAGCGCAGGTTGCGTTGCTCGACCGGGATGTCGGCAAGCTGGACGGTCTTGCAGGGGTCCCCATCGAGGTCGATGTTGCGCAAGAGGCTTCCGTCTCTCAGGCAATCGAGAAGACCGCCGCCGCTCTCGGTGGAATCGACGGGCTCGTGAACGTTGCCGGCATATTTCCCGTAGCGAAACTGGAGAACACGAGCCTTCAGGATTGGGAGAGGACGATCGCGGTGAACCTGACCGGTCCTTTCCTTGTCACGCGCGCGGCGCTTCCGCATCTTCGCCGAGCGGAGTCGGCGACCATCGTGAATCTGGGGTCGGGATCCGCGATCCTGCCGTATCCTGAACTGTCGGCCTATGGAGCCACGAAGGGCGGAATCGCCGTCCTCACGAAAGTCTGGGCGGCGGAACTCGCGCCGCGCATTCGCGTGAACGTGGTCTGCCCCGGTATGACGCGGACCCGCATGGTGTCCGATTGGCATCCCGATCCGCAGGCTCTCTCGCAGAAGGCCAAGGAAGTCTATGCGCTGCAACGGATTGCCGAGCCTGAAGAGATTGCGCGCAGCATCCTGTTTCTGACGTCCGAGGCTTCGAGTTTCGTCACCGGGGCGACCCTGGTTGTCGACGGTGGCCGCACCTTTTACTAAAGTGAAAATGAATTCGAATTCGAAAATGTTTGACGCTGCGCAATCCGATGCGTAGACTCTAGGTCAAATGATATCGGCGATCGGGAGGCTGTCTGCGGCCGGCGATGGCGCAGCGCATTTCTCAGCGGCAGGTGCGAGATGGATCTTAAGTTCTCCAAAGAAGACGAAGATTTTCGAATGATGGTACGGGAGTTCGTTCGCGCCGCGGTTCCCGCCGACATGGCGCTGCGGACGCGCCAGGGCTTCCATTCGACCAAGGAGGATCTTCAAACCTGGAACCGGATCCTTTTCGAAAAGGGGTGGGCTGCCCCCCACTGGCCGAAGGAGTACGGCGGCACCGGCTGGACTCCTCTGCAGATTTACATCTTCGAGGAAGAGTGCGCCGCGGCGGACGCTCCGTTTCTCAGCTATTTCGGGCTGAGGCTGCTCGGGCCCCTGATTTACACGTTCGGCTCCGACGAGCAGAAGGCTGAGCTTCTACAGCCTATTCTCAGCGGCGAGACATTCTGGTGCCAGGGATTCTCCGAGCCGTCGGCCGGGTCTGACCTCGCATCCGTCAAGACGACAGCCGTTCGGAGCGGCAATGAGTGGGTGATCAACGGCCAGAAGATTTGGACGACCGAAGCGCATTTTGCCGATCGGATGTTCTGTCTGGCGCGGACCGACCAGAATGTGCCGCCGCAAAAGGGCGGCCTGTCGATCTTCCTGTTCGATATGAATACACCTGGCGTTTCCGTCCGGCCGATCATCACGATCGACGAGGGACATTCGGTCAACGAGGTGTTTCTCGACAATGTGCGCATCTCGGCCGATGCGGTGCTCGGGCGTGTGGGGGACGGCTGGACGCAGGCGAAGTTTCTCTTGAGCCATGAGCGCGTGTCGAACGCGCAGGTGCCACGCTCCAAGCGTGACCTGGAGCTGCTGAAGCAGATCGCGGCGCAGGAGATGGCCGGGGGGCAGCGCGTCATAGATCTTCCGGAGGTGCGCCAGCGCATAGCCGAACTCGAGATCGACCTGTGCGGTCTCGAATGGTCAGTGTTGCGCGAACTCTTCAACGGGCATGGCGCGAAGAGCCAGCCGATTGCGTCCGGTCTCAAGATCCTTGGCAGCGAAATCCAACAAAGGCTGTCGACGCTCCTCACCGACATCGTCGGTCCGAAGGGCATGGTCCTTTATGACGAGGAGATCCGCTCGGACGCGCTTCCCGGAAACGCGCCAAGCTACATTGTTGGCTCGACAGCCAGACAGTTGTTTCTTCGGGCTGCCTCGATCTATGCGGGCGCAAACGAGATTCAGCGAACGATCATCGCGAAACAGGTCTTCAATCTCTCAAGCTAGCGCTGCGCGCTGAGATGCGCGCCTCAACAATGACCGAGCGGTTGAAACAACAGAATTGAGGAAGCGGCATTGGAATTCTCGCTTACAGATGAACAAAGCCTCCTACGCGATAGCGTAAGACGTTTCGTCGCCGAAGAACATGATCTGAACAGGCAGCAGGAAGCTCTCCGCAAGGGCAGCCGGTTCTCGGCATCGCACTGGAATTTGTTCGCGGAACTTGGATGGCTTTACCTCATGGTCCCCGAGGCTGCAGGGGGCTTGGGCGGGTCGGCGGAGGATGCCGCCGTCATCGCCGAGGAACTCGGGCGCGGCCTCGTCGACGCGCCATTTCTGTCGACCGCCGTCCTGGGAGCGGAGCTGCTCGGAGCAGGGGAGCCGACCCCTCAGCGAGACGAGCTCCTCGGCCGTCTCATGGAAGGGCGGTGCCGGCTCGCGCTCGCGCTTGAAGAGAGCGCTTCCCGTTACGACGTAAGCGCGATCTCGACGGCGGCTTCAATCTCCGGGAACGACGAGATCGTTCTGAGCGGCCAGAAGGTCCTCGTCCAGGACGGAGCCGATGCAGACGTGTTCATCGTCAGCGCGATTGCGTCTGCCGGCGATGGCGTCGGCCGGCTCGCATTGTATGTCGTTCCATCCTCGGCAGCCGGCGTGGAGATCAGGCGCTACCGTACGATTGACGGACGTTGGGCGGCGGACGTGAAGCTGAACGATGTTCGCCTTCCAAACACTGCGCTTCTCATCCCTTCGGATCGGGCGCGTGAGGTGCTGGAGCGAACTCTCGATCTCGCGCGGATCATCCTGGCGTCCGAGGCCCTCGGGGCCATGGAGGGGGCTCTCGCGATGACGGCCGATTATCTCAAAGGGCGCACGCAGTTCGGCCGCGCGCTGGCCAGCTTCCAATCGTTGCAGCACCGGCTTGCCGATATGTTCGTTAAAGTCGAGAATGCCCGCTCCATGCTGTATCGCGGGCTATCCATGCTCAATGCGGAGCCGAACCAGCGCGCCGCCGCAATCTCGGCCACGATGGTGACGATCAACCAGGCCGCCGAGTTCGTCGGAAGCCAGGCCATTCAGCTCCATGGCGGCATGGGCATGGCTGAGGAATATCCCATCGGCCACTTCTATAAGCGCCTCCGGGTCATTGGAAAGTCCTACGGCGATCTGAGCTGGCATATGAACCGCTACACGCAGATGACTCCGACGATCGACATGCAGGGGGCCGCATGAAGTACGCAGATTTCACAAGGCTGTCGGTCACGACGAAGGACCGGATCGCAACGATCACCCTCGAGCGGCCCGAGACGTTGAATGCTGTGGATGCTCAGCTTCACACGGAATTGAGGCATGTCTTTCGGCTCGTCGCCGACGATCCCGATTCCGACATTGTCATCCTGACCGGGACAGGACGGGCCTTCTCGGCCGGCGGCGATCTTGCCTGGCTCCAGTCCATGATCGACGACCCGAGCCGCTTCACCGGAATCATCGAAGAAGCCAAGCAGATCGTCTTCTCGATGCTCGAATTGCCCAAGCCCATGATCTGCCGAATGAATGGCGACGCGATCGGGCTCGGCGCAACCCTTGCCCTGTGCTGCGACATCATCGTGGCCTCCGAGACGGCCCGTTTCGGCGATACCCATGTGCGTGCGGGCCTCGTGGCGGGTGATGGAGCGGCCGTGATCCTCCCGTATGTCGTCGGGTTCATGCGGGCCAAGGAGCTTCTGCTGACCGGGCAGCTGCTGAGTGCGGACGAGGCCAGCCGGATGGGGCTGATCAATCATGTCGTGCCGGCAGACCAGCTCGACGCGAAGGTCGAGGAGATTTCCAGCCGGTTGGTGCGCGGGGCCACCCAGGCCATTCGATACACCAAGATTGCGGTCAACCGGGGACTGCGGAAGCTCGCTCAAGATCAGATGGACGTGCTGATGACCTACGAGGCCTTGTCGAGCCAGTCCGCGGATCACGCGGAGGCGGTCCGCGCCTTTCGCGAAAAGCGCAAGCCGCAGTTCACAGGACGCTGAGGATTTCATGGCCGAGCGCATCAGACTTCGTCAGATCTGCCTTCTCACCGACCGGCTCGAGCCGCTCATCGATACGTTGATTGCGGTTTTCGGCTTTCAGGTCTGCCACGGAAAGGCCGATCTCACGCGATATGGCGTTCCTTACGAGGAGCCGCCGGCGCATTCGGCCGCCTTCTTCTCCAAGCACGGTCTCGCCAGCGCGCAGCTCCCGATCGGCGACACATTCCTGGAACTGGTCGCTCCGACCCGCCCCGATACCCCGGCCGGCCGATATCTCAGTCGCCGAGGCGGAGGTGGTTACATGGTCATTACCGAGGTCGAGCGGACGGAACCCTTCCTCAAACGCGTGGAGGACCACGGAGTCAGGCTCGCCGGTACGGTCGACTACCCCACCTATCATGAGCTTCAACTCGATCCGCGCGATATCGGAGCTTCGATCCTTTCGTTTTCCGGCCATAAGCAGGGTGAGCCCTTCGATGGGCAATGGTATCCGGCCGGCGCGCACTGGCGCGACAGGGTCCAGCCCGGCTACAGGGCGATCCGCGGCGCAGAGCTCGCCTGTGCAGACCCGGCGCGAACCGCCCGGCAGTGGGCGGCGGTGATCGGGAGGGATGTGACCGCCAAGGGGGATGCCTTGCGCATTGCCCTGGATGATTCGGAGATCAGGTTCGTCCATGACCTGGAGGGCCGGGGCGACCGTCTCGACGCAATCTACATCGAGGCTGATGATTTCTCGAAGGCAACACGCGCGGCACGGGAGGCAGGTCTCGTCGTGAGCGAAGGTGCGATTGTCATGGGTGGTCTCAAGTTCAGGGAGGTGTCTTCCGATGGCACCAATTGATCTGCTCTTCACGGTTTTAAACGGTTTATCGACCGGGATGGCGGTGTTCCTCGTCGCGGCCGGTCTGACACTGATCTTCGGCATCTTGAAGATCCTCAACTTCGCACATGGCGCCTTCTTCATGATCGGCGCCTATGTCGCGTACTCGATTATCGGCAGCAATCCATCGTCGCTTTGGATCTTCATCCTGGCGGCGCTGGTCGCAGGCGTCGTCGTTGCGGCCCTGGGGTTCGTGGCGGATCGGATCGTTCTGCGCCGCCTGCGAAACGTCGACGAGGCTTACATGCTGATCGCGACCTTCGCGGTCGTGCTCATCTGCTCGGGTGTCGTCAAGCTGATCTGGGGCGTAAACTATGCCTCGGTCAATCCGCCGCCGCTTCTCGACGGTGCGATCGCAGCCGGTCCCCTGTTCATCCCGAGCTACTCGCTTTTCGTCATCGTGGCAGGGTTCGTCGTGTACCTTGCCCTCGACATCGCGATCCACCGGACGTGGATCGGAAAACTGCTCCAGTCCGTTGCGAATGACGGCTGGATGTCCGGCCTGCTCGGCATCAACGTGCCGTTTGCCCTGACAAGCACGGTTGTCGTGAGCTTCATGCTGGCGGGCCTGGCTGGCGGCCTTCTGCTCGCCAATCAAACGCTCTCGCCGATCCTCGGGGAAAGTTACCTCCTGCTGGCGTTCATGGCCGTCATCATCGGCGGGCTCGGGAATGTGCGCGGCGCCTTTCTGGCATCCGTGCTGCTGGGCGTCATCGAGAGCGGGAGCTCGCTTCTCATCCCCAACATGCCCGGCATGGCAACCTACGTCTTCGTCATCCTGTTCCTGCTCGTCAAACCACAAGGGCTCCTCGGAGGGCATCGGATATGAAAATCATCAATGCCGTGCTCTTTCTCGCCTGCCTTGCGGTGATGTTCACCGTCCCCCTATGGGCCGATCAGGGTATTCTCTTCATAGCCGGCCTGGTCCTGGTGGAAGTGGTCTTCGCCCTGTCATGGAACCTGCTTTTCGGATTCACCGGGCTGGCGAGCTTCGGGCATGCCGCCTTCTTCGCCATCGGCGCGTATCTTTGCGGCTATGCGCTGCGGGCCGGGATCGGAGCGCCGTTTCTGCTCCTGATCCTCGCCGCCGGAGTGGCCGGTGCAGTGGCGGCTGTCCTCACCGGAATGGTGCTGCTGCGCCGCACAACCGGAATTCACCTGGCGATCTTCACGCTCGCCCTGGCGGAAATTCTGCGCATCCTCGTGGGCTACAGCACCGCTCTTGGGCGCGAAGACGGGCTTGCCTCCATTCCCCGTCCGTCGCTTGAGCTCGGGTTCGCGAGTTTCAACCTGGCCTCGGGCGAGGCCTATTACTGGTTCCTGTGCCTTGCGGCCACCGTTATCGCGGCCTTCTTGTGGCTCGTCTGCCATGGGCCGTTCGGCCGCATCCTGGTCAGCATCCGGCAGGACCCCGAGCGGACCACGTTCATGGGCATCAATGTTCCGGCCTACCGGCTCGCCGCTTTCACGATCTCAGGGGCGACGTCCGGAATGGCCGGTGCGCTCTATGCTCCTTGGGCGCAGATCGTGACGCCGGAATCGGCGCACTGGATCCATTCGACGCAGCCGATGCTCGCCTCCCTGCTGGGCGGCGCCCAATCGTTCTGGGGACCTGTCGTAGGAACCGTCCTGTTCTCGATCATCAACTACTCGACGCGAAATCTGGTCGGGCTCTCCGAGCTCGTCATCGGGGCAGTTCTCCTCGTGATCGTGCTCGCGGCCCCCAGCGGCGTCGTCGGCCTCGTGCGTGAGCTGAGGCGCCGGTTGTCGGCGCGTGTTTCCCAGACCGGGCCGGGGACGGAAGGCAAGGTCGGTCCAAAAGGCAAATTGGTCCAGGAGGCCGCATGACGACTCTGTTGAACGTAGACAACGTCTACAAGAGCTACGGTAGCCTGCCTGTTCTCAAGGGCATTTCCTTGACCGTGGAGGAAAAGGAGACCTTCGCCATCATTGGCCCTAACGGCGCCGGCAAGACGACTCTCTTCCGCGTGATGACAGGTGAAGTCCTGTCGGAGCGAGGCCGGATCACCTATTCCGGCCACGACGTGACCGGCAAGTCGGCACATGATCGCGTCCAGCTCGGCATGGGCAGGACGTTCCAGGTGGCCCGGGTTTTCCCCGAGTTCACGGTCGAGGAGAATATCATCGTCGCCATCGAGGCACGGCTTCGGAGCCGCTCCGAACGCCCGCTCCCGTGGTACAGGACGAGGCCGGGGAGCAGCGTGCGGGAGGAAGCGGGAGCGCTTCTGCAGGATCTGGATCTCTGGAGCAAGAAGGCGACCGAGGCCAAGTTCCTGTCGCACGGAGACAAGAAACGCCTCGAACTTGGAATTGCCCTTGCGGGTAAGCCGCAAATCCTGATGCTGGACGAGCCGACGGCGGGCATGTCGCCCTCGGACCGCATCGCGACCACGGAACTGATCATCCGGCTGAGAGCCGCCAATGCGATGACCGTCGTCATGACCGAACATGACATGGATGTCATCTTCGGCCTCGCAAACCGCATCCTCGTCATGAATCAGGGTGAGATGATCGCCATCGGCACGATCGACGAGGTTCGGGCCAATCCGATCGTCCGCGAGGTCTATCTAGGCAAGGAAATGTACGGTGCTGACGGTTGAAAACTTGACGGCCTTCTACGGCGACAGCCAGATCCTGCACGACGTGTCGCTTGCCGTCGAAAACGGTGGGCGCGTCGCCATCGTCGGCAGAAACGGTGCGGGAAAATCGACCCTTTTCAAAAGCATCATGAATGCCGGGCCAAGAGCGGTCGGGAAGGTTCTGTGGAACGGCGTGGATCTGGGCAGCACTCCGAGCTACAAGCGTGTACGCGCAGGCTTGGCCTTGGTCCCTGAGGACCGCCGCATCTTCGGCCACGTGACGGTGCTGGAAAACATCGCCATGTCCCAATACGGCGTCTTGGCCGGCGAGACGCCTCTCGACCCCGAATCCGTGATCCAGCGCTTTCCGATGCTCGTCCCGCTCAAGGACAGGCTCGGCGGACAGCTGAGTGGCGGACAGCAGCAGATGGTGGCCGTCGCGCGGGCGATCGCCGCGCGACCCAGGCTGATGATGCTGGACGAGCCGACGGAAGGTCTTGCACCCATCATCATCGAGCAGCTCGCCAAGGACGTGGTCGCCGTCTGCAACGAGAACGAGGCGGGCCTCCTCCTGAGCGAGCAGAATCTCTGGTTCGCGAAGCAATGCACGGATCGGGTCTATGTGATCGACACCGGGCGGATTGTTTTCGAAGGGGATTGGGCCACGCTCGACGAGAACGCGGATATCAAGCAGCGCTACCTGGCAGTGTGAATCGACCGAGGTGATAGGATCGTGACGGACGAGATGACGGAGTGCAGCATCTACGATTACATCGTCGTCGGGGCAGGGTCGGCAGGCTGCGTGCTGGCGAACCGCCTGTCCAAGGATGCCGGGAGCTCGGTCTGCCTCCTCGAGGCTGGCGGAAAGGACAACTGGATCTGGTTTCACATTCCGGTCGGCTATCTGTTCGCGATCGGCAACCCGCGCGCCGACTGGATGTTCAAGACGGAATCCGAAGCAGGCCTGAATGGACGCGTGCTGAACTATCCTCGCGGCAAGGTGCTCGGCGGATCCTCGGCCATCAACGCTATGATCTACATGCGCGGCCAGAAGGAGGATTACGACAACTGGCGTCGGCTCGGCTTGGAAGGCTGGGGCTGGGATGACGTGAAGCCCATCTTCCGCCAGCAGGTCGACCATTGCCTCGGCGTCGGCGAACATCATGGCTCGGGCGGAGAGTGGCGCGTGGAAGAGTCCCGTGTCCGCTGGGAGCTCCTCGATGCGTTCATCGAGGCCGCCGTCGAGGCGGGACTTCCCCGCGTCAGCGATTTCAACACCGGCAACAACGAGGGAATCGCGTATTTCCACGTCAACCAGAAGAATGGGCGGCGCTGGTCTTCGGCGCGGGCCTTCCTGAAGCCTGTCCTGTCTCGGAAGAACCTGAAGGTCGAGACTCACGCCCACGCCACGCGGATTCTGTTCGAGGGCAAACGAGCCGTCGGCGTGGAATTCCTGCAGGACGGCGCGGTGCGGCGCATCCGTGCGCGCAGGGAAGTGATCCTGGCGGCCGGAGCCATCGCGTCGCCGCAGCTGCTGCAGCTGTCCGGGATCGGGGATGGCGCTGTCCTTCAGCAGCACGGGATCGACGTGGTTCATCATCTGCCAGGGGTCGGCGAGAACCTGCAGGACCACCTGCAGCTGCGCCCCATCTATAAGGTCAAGGGTGTGCGGACACTCAATGAAGATTACCGCTCCCTGATCAAGAAGGGGCACATGGCGCTCGAATATGCTCTCTTCCGCCGAGGGCCGCTGACCATGGCGCCCTCCCAGCTGGGGGCCTTCACGCGGTCATCGCCTGACTACGCAACTCCGAACCTCCAGTTCCACATTCAACCCCTGTCGCTGGACAAATTCGGCGAGGATCCGCATCCCTTCCCGGCCTTCACGACAAGCGTATGCAACCTGCGGCCCGCGAGTCGCGGCACGGTGAAGATCCGCAGCCGCAACCCGAGCGATACTCCCATGATCCGCCCAAACTATCTGACGGCGGAGGAGGACCAGAGAGTCGCGGTCGACGCCCTGCGCATCGCCCGGCACATCGTGTCCATGCCTTCGCTTCAGAAGTATCATCCTGAGGAGTACAAGCCGGGCGCGCAGCTGAAGACGGATGAAGAGCTCCTGAATGGCGCTCGCGAGATCGGAACCACGATCTTCCACCCGGTCGGCACGGCCAAGATGGGCGTCGATGCCGATCCGATGGCCGTGACCGATGCCCGCCTGCGTGTGCGTGGCGTGGAAGGACTCCGGGTCATCGACGCTTCCGTCATGCCCGCGATCACCAGCGGCAACACGAATTCTCCCACTCTGATGATCGCCGAGAAGGGGGCCGCGATGATCCTTCAGGACAGGGTCGGCGCCTCGGCTCCCATGCCGGCATTCGCCTGAGTCGGGAGGCGCCGCTCCCGGGTTCAGGACGATTCTCTGAAGATCTCCTCGAGACGCTCCAGCGCGGCCAGGAACGGCTTCGCCTGGGGGCCAAGCTCGTCCAGGATGCGGCGTTCGAACGCCACCGCCTTCGGAATGATGTCCTGATAGACCTTCAGGCCGAGCGGCGTGAGGGACAGGATCTCCTCGCGCCTGTCCTCCTCGCTTTCGCGGCGCTTGAGCCAGCGCCGCTCCTCCAGGGCCCGCACGGCCCGGCTGACCTTGGTCTTGTGCATGGCCGAGTGCCGGCCGATGGCCTTGGCGCTCAGGTCCGCGAACTGGCCCAGGGTCGCCAGCACGCGCCATTCCGGAATCGTCAGGTCGTGGTGCGGGCCGTACACGGTGCGGAAATCCTGCGAGATCGCCGCGGCGATGCGGTTGAGCCGGTAGGGCAGGAAGGTTTCCAGCTGGAGCTTGTTCATCGGGTTGTTAGTTACAAAATAGATGGTTACAGACGTAACCATCTATGGAGGTCACGACCATGAATGTCCAGAACCCGTCCCTGAAAAGCCAAGCCGCCGAACGGCTGGAGAGCGCCATCCAGCCCGGCTACATGTCCGGCTTCGGCAACGGCTTCGAGACCGAGGCCCTGCCCGGCGCCCTGCCCATCGGCCGCAACTCGCCGCAGAAATGCTCCTACGGCCTTTATGCCGAGCAGCTCTCCGGCTCGCCCTTCACGGCGCCGCGCACCACCAACGAGCGCTCCTGGCTCTACCGCATCCGCCCGACCGTGACCCATTGGGGCGAGTTCAAGAAGGCCGATATCGGCCTGTGGCGCACGGCGCCGGCCGCCGAGGTGGAGGTGCCGATCGCCCCCATGCGCTGGGATCCGATTCCGCTGCCCGCCGAGAGCGTCTCGTTCCTGGAAGGCGTGCGCACCATCACCACGGCGGGCGATGCCGGCTCTCAGGCCGGCATGGGCGCCCATGTCTACCTCATCACCCGCTCCATGGTGGACGAGTACTTCTACAATGCCGACGGCGAGCTGCTGTTCGTGCCGCAGCAGGGCAGCCTCCGCCTGTGGACCGAGTTCGGCATCATCGACATCGAGCCGGGCGAGATCGCCGTGATCCCGCGCGGCGTGAAGATCCGGGTCGAGCTCGTGGACGGGCCGGCGCGGGGCTATTTCTGCGAGAATTACGGCGGCGCCTTCACGCTGCCCGAGCGCGGGCCGATCGGCGCCAACTGCCTGGCCAACCCGCGCGACTTCCTCACGCCCGTCGCGGCCTATGAAGACAAGGACGCGCCGTCGAAGATGTATGTGAAGTGGGGCGGCTCGCTCTGGGTGGCCGACATGGATCACTCGCCGCTCGACGTGGTGGCCTGGCACGGCAACTACGCGCCCTACAAGTACGACCTGCGGCGCTACTCGCCGGTCGGGCCGATCCTGTACGATCACGCCGATCCGTCGATCTTCACCGTGCTGACCTCGCCGTCGGAGACGCCCGGTACCGCCAACATCGATTTCGTGATCTTCCCGGATCGCTGGCTCGTGGCGGAGAACACCTTCCGGCCGCCGTGGTACCACATGAACGTCATGAGCGAGTTCATGGGGCTGATCTACGGCGTCTACGACGCCAAGACCGGTGGCGGCTTCGTGCCGGGCGGCATGTCGCTGCACAACACCATGCTGCCGCACGGCCCCGATGTGGACGCGTTCGAGAAGGCGAGCAACGTGGAGCTGAAGCCGCATCGGCTGGAGGGCACGCTGGCCTTCATGTTCGAGACGCGCTTCCCGCAGAAGGTGACGGCGTTCGCCGCGGGCACCGAGGCGCTGCAGAAGGACTACGCTTCCTACGGCCACAAGCTGAAGAAGCACTTCAACCCGAACCAGCGCTGAGGGAAACACGATCGTGCTCGATCACACGCATGACCCGAAGCGCCAAAGCTTCGTGCCTTCGGCCAACGGCCACCCGGACTTCCCGATCCAGAACCTGCCGCTCGGGGTCTTCAGCCCCGGCGGCGCGGCTCCGCGGGGAGGGGTGGCCATCGGCGACCGCATTCTCGACCTGCCGGCGGCTCTGGCGGCCGGCCTCTTCACCGGAGAGGCCGCCAAGGCGGCGGAGGCCGCATCCGGCACGGCCCTCAACGGGTTCCTGGCGCTCGGAGCCGGGCCCCGGCAGGCGCTGCGCCATCGCCTGTCGGAGCTTCTCGCGCAGGGCAGTCCCGAACAGGCCCGGGTCGAGGCCTGTCTGCATGACGCGGCAGAATGCACGCTGCATCTGCCGGCGCGCATCGGCGACTACACCGACTTCTATGTCGGCATTCACCACGCCACCAATGTCGGCAAGCAGTTCCGCCCCGACAATCCCCTGTTGCCGAACTACAAATATGTGCCCATCGGCTATCACGGCCGGGCCTCGTCGATCCGCCCGTCGGGCGTGCCCGTGCGCCGGCCGCGCGGTCAGGCGAAGCCCGCGGATGCGGCGGTTCCGGGATTCGGTCCGAGCCAGCGGCTTGATTACGAGCTGGAGCTCGGCGTCTGGGTCGGCCCGGGCAACGATCTCGGCGAGCCGATCGGCATCGGCGAGGCGCCCGGTCATGTCGGAGGGTTCTGCCTGCTGAACGACTGGTCGGCACGCGACATCCAGGCCTGGGAATACCAGCCGCTCGGGCCGTTCCTGGCCAAGAACTTCGCCAGCACGATCTCCGCCTGGATCGTCACGCCGGAAGCGCTGGCCCCGTTCC
>Ga0182740_1001303_pt1 | contig 17327 bp, 11 predicted proteins | sample eDN5th37CKraftBY_FD_128872 | JGI IMG/M metagenome (GOLD analysis project Ga0182740, IMG submission 128872) | Enriched backyard soil microbial communities from Emeryville, California, USA - eDNA 5th pass 37_C Kraft BY (version 2) (version 2) | ecosystem: Environmental > Terrestrial > Soil >...
AGCCCCGGCGCCGGCGAGCTTGCGGCTGAAGCCGTAGAGCGACTCCACCACGCGCACCCGCTCCTGTGCTGCAACCGTATGGCGCCAACCACGGGCTGCGAGCCTCGAAATGAGTATCGCAAGGGCGGAGAACAGCAGGAAGGCTGCAACGTTGGTCGGATCGGTGATCGTGAAGGTATAGACGGGCGGCAGGAAGAAAAAGTTATAGCTGAGTGACGCAGCGACCGCCGCCAGGAGTGAAGGCCAGAGACCGTAGCGAACAGCAATACCGACAACCGCCGTCAAAAAAATGAGATCGACGTTCAAGCCGAGTACGGGCTCTGTCAGAATACTGAAGCCGAGAGCTAGCGCGACAGCCGCCAGAGCACCCGCATAGGGTATCGTATCAAACGGCTGCGGCGCATCTGCCGTCGTGCTCCGCGCTGCGGCAGGTTCAGGCAGCTTCTCACCGGCGATGACATGCACCGAGATGTTGCCGGCGCGGCGAACGAGATCGTGGACGACAGATCCATGCAGCATCTCGAACCAGCGTGAGCGATCGGACTTGCCGACGATGATATGCGTGACGTTGCTCTTGCGGGCGTAGCTCAGCACATCATCGGCCACCTTGCGCGCAGCAGCCGGTATGGTGACGGCCTCACCATCCAGGCGCTCTGCGAGGCGTAGCGTTTCGGCAATGCGATCCCGGTCCGCTTCAGTGAAGTCCAGGCTGCGCATGCTCTCGATATAGAGCGCAGTCCATGACGCATGCAGCCTGTCAGCGAGCCGCTTGGCGTAGCGCACCAAACCCGCCGATCGAGGGTCTTCATTAATACAAACGAGAATGCGCTCACCCGCTGCCCATGGTCCGGGAATAGCACGCGCACGCATCTGCTCCAGAAGCTGCTCGTCGACCCGCTCGGCCGTGCGCCGTAGGGCGAGCTCGCGCAAGGCCGTGAGATTGGCGGGGGAGAAGTAGTGCCTGAGCGCACGCTCCGCCTGCTTCGGGACGTAGACCTTACCCTCTTTGAGGCGCTGGATGAGATCCTCAGGCGTCAGGTCGACCAGCTCGATAGCATCCGCACGATCGAGAATAGCGTCGGGCACGATCTCGCGCACGCGTACGCGCGTGATCTGCGCGACCACGTCGTTCAGGCTCTCGATGTGCTGAATGTTGACCGTGGTGTAGACGTCGATACCGGCATCCAGCAACTCTTCGACGTCCTGGTAGCGCTTGGGATGACGACTGCCAGAGACGTTGGTATGCGCCAGCTCGTCGACCAGGATCAAGCTAGGGCGACGTTGGAGCGCGGCATCAATGTCGAACTCATGCAACGTGCGATTGGCATAGACCGTTGACTTACGCGCCAGTACTTCAAGTCCCGCGAGCAGAGCCTCCGTCTCCATGCGTCCATGCGTTTCCACCACGCCGACAACAACATCCAAGCCTTCCTTCTGCTTGGTGCGGGCGGCAGTCAGCATCTCGTAGGTTTTGCCGACGCCCGGCGCCGCGCCGACAAAAATCTTGAGACGGCCGGCACGGCCCTTTTCCTCCCGCTGAGCTTCGGCCAGCAGAGCGTCCGGCGAGGGGCGCTGCTCAGCGTCGCTATGTTGGTCGGCCATGGGTCAACTTGTCTGAAGCCTTTATCCGACTACCGGACCGCGCCTCGGTCGAGAGCCAAGTTCAGCGCGAGAACGCTCACGCGAGGTTCGCCCAGAAACCCGAAGAGGCGCCCTTCAATGTGCTGACCGACAAGCTCCCGCACGCGATGCTCGTCGATAGTACGCGCTTTAGCAATACGCGGCACCTGGAAGTAGGCCGCCTCCGGCGAGATGTGAGGATCGAGGCCGCCGCCCGTCGTCGTAACCAAGTCAATTGGCACGGGAGTGTCCGGATTCTCGGCCTTGAGTTTGTCGACGTCCGCCTTGACACGTTCCACGAGTGCCTTGCTCGTCGGGCCGAGGTTCGAGCCCATCGAGTTTGCTGCATTGTAGGGCTGCGCGACGGACTTGCTCGAGTCTGCCGGATCCGGCCCGAGCGTGGCCGACGGGCGGCCGTAAAAATAGCGGTCGCTCGTAAAGTTCTGCCCGATCAGTGCCGAGCCGATGACCTTGCCGTCCTTCTCGATCAGACTGCCATTGGCCTGCCATGGGAAAAGTGCTTGTGCCACGCCGGTCATGGCCAGCGGATAGGCGAGGCCTGTGATCAGCATGAGCCCGATGAAGACCACGATGGCAGGGCGAAGTTCTCTCAACATGGGTATTCTCCTCAGGCGAGATGAAGTGCGGCAACGACCATGTCGATGGCCTTGATGCCGGCGAACGGGATCAGGATGCCCCCGAGACCGTAGATCAGCAGATTGCGCCTCAGCAGCGGTCCGGCACCGATCGGGCGGAAGGCGACGCCCTTCAGCGCCAGCGGGATCAGCGCGATGATGATCAGCGCGTTGAAGATGATCGCCGACAGGATCGCGCTTTGCGGGGTCGCCAAGTTCATGATGTTGAGTGCCTGGAGCTGCGGATAGAACGCGACGAACATCGCGGGGATGATGGCGAAGTACTTTGCGACGTCGTTGGCGATCGAGAAGGTGGTCAACGCACCCCGCGTCATCAGGAGCTGCTTGCCGATCTCGACCACTTCGATCAGCTTGGTCGGGTTCGAATCGAGGTCGATCATGTTGCCGGCTTCGCGTGCGGCCTGGGTGCCCGTGTTCATGGCGACGCCGACATCCGCCTGTGCCAGTGCCGGGGCGTCATTCGTGCCGTCACCGCACATGGCGACCAGCTTGCCCTTCTCCTGTTCGGCGCGGATGAGCTTCAGCTTGTCCTCAGGCGTCGCCTGCGCGAGGAAGTCGTCGACGCCTGCCTCGGCCGCGATCGCAGCCGCTGTCGTCGGGTTATCGCCGGTGATCATGATCGTGCGGATGCCCATGCGCCTCAGCTCCGCAAAGCGCTCGCGAATGCCGCCCTTCACGATGTCCTTGAGATGAATTATGCCGAGCAGTTTGCCATCGCGCGAAACAGCAAGCGGAGTTCCTCCTGACTTGGCGATATCGTCAGCCAGCGATCGGATCTCGCGAACGGCTTCAGAGCTGACCGTGGCCCGCGTTGCAATGGCTGCGTCACCCTGACTGCCTGTCGATGTGCCGTTGAGGTAGCCGAGGATCGCATCGATCGCGCCTTTGCGGATCGAGGCCGCGCCGAACTCGACACCACTCATGCGCGTCTGCGCCGAGAACGGAATGAACCTGGCATTGAGCTCGCTCACGTCGCGACCGCGAATGCCGTACTTCTCCTTGGCGAGAACAACGATGGAGCGGCCTTCCGGCGTTTCATCAGCAAGCGAAGCTAGCTGCGCGGCATCGGCGAGGTCCTGCTCGCTCACGCCACGCAGCGGCTTGAACTCAGTGGCCTGGCGATTGCCGAGGGTAATCGTGCCGGTCTTGTCGAGCAGCAATGTATCGACGTCGCCCGCGGCTTCGACGGCGCGTCCCGACATGGCCAGAACATTGAAGCGCACGAGGCGGTCCATGCCGGCAATGCCGATGGCGGACAGCAACGCGCCAATCGTGGTCGGGATCAGCGTCACGAAGAGTGCCACCAGCACGACGAGAGAGACCGTGCCGCCCGCATAGATCACGTAACTCGGGATGGTCGCCGTGGCGATAACGAAGATGATCGTCAGCCCCGCCAGCAGGATGTTGAGCGCAATCTCGTTGGGTGTCTTCTGACGTTCGGCACCTTCGACGAGCTTGATCATGCGATCGAGAAACGTGGAGCCGGGCGCGGCCGTGATGAGCACGCGGATCCAGTCCGAGATCACCTGCGTGCCGCCGGTAACGGCCGAGCGGTCACCACCCGACTCGCGAATGACCGGCGCCGACTCGCCGGTAATGGCCGCTTCGTTGACCGATGCGACACCTTCGATGACTTCACCATCCGATGGGATGAGGTCACCCGCTTCGACGAGGACGATATCGCCGACCTTCAGACTGGTGCCTGGGACCAGCTCATAGTCCTGGGTACCTTCCCCGGTCATCCGCTTGGCCTGGGTCTCCGTGCGCTGGCGCCGCAATGTGTCGGCCTGCGCCTTGCCGCGACCTTCGGCGACCGCTTCTGCGAAGTTGGCGAACAGCAGCGTGAACCACAGCCACAGGATGATCTGGAACGTAAATCCGATGTTCTCGCCGCCGGTCAGCAGATCGCGGACCAGGATGACGGTGGTCAAGAGAGCGACGATCTCGACGACGAACATAACAGGACACTTGATCAACACTCGCGGATCAAGCTTGACGAAGGCCGAACGGATGGCTGGAAGGATGATGCTGCCATCCAGTAGAGCCGTTCCCGACGTGGACTTGCGTAGAGTGGAGGATTCCATGTGCGACAACTCCTTAGAATGTCATCCCGGCGCGCATCGCCAGATGCTCAACGATGGGGCCGAGCGCGAGCGCGGGGAAGAACGTGAGGCCGCCGACGATCAGGATGACGCCGACGACAAGGCCCACGAACAGTCCTCCAGTGGTCGGGAAGGTGCCCGATGAAGCCGGCACGGTCTTCTTGGCGGCGAGCGAGCCTGCAATCGCCATCGCTGGCACGATCATAAGGAAACGGCCGATCAGCATGGGGATGGCGCCGGTTATGTTGTACCAGAGCGTGTTGCCCGTCGGGCCGCCGAAGGCCGAGCCGTTGTTAGCCGTCTGCGAGGTGTACGCATAGAGCACCTCGGAAAAACCGTGCGGACCGGCGTTCGCCATCGAAGCCACGGCCGATGGGATCACGACGGCAGCCGCTGTGAAACCAAGATACATGAGCGGCAGGATCAGAATGGCCAGCATGGCCATCTTCACTTCCTTGGCTTCGATCTTCTTGCCGACGTATTCCGGTGTGCGGCCGACCATCAGGCCGGCGACGAAAATCGCGAGGACGACGAACAGCAACATGCCGTACATACCTGCGCCGACGCCGCCGACGATGATTTCACCGAGCTGCATGTTGATCAGCGGAATCATGCCGCCGAGCGCGGTGAGGCTATCGTGCATGGCATTGACGGCGCCGCAGGAGGCTGCGGTCGTGATAACCGCGAAGAGCGCCGACGCCACAATACCGAAGCGGACCTCCTTGCCTTCCATGTTGCCCCCCGCGAGGCCGAGCGCCGTGAAGGCGTCGTTGCCATGCGCTTCTGCCCAGTAGGCAGCGGCCACGCCAGCGACGAACAGCACGCCCATGACGGCCAGAATGGCCCAACCCTGGCGCTCGTTGCCCACCATGCGGCCGAACAAGTTCGTAAGCGCGGCGCCAATGGCAAAGATAGAGATGATATGGATGTAGTTCGTAAGTGCCGTTGGATTCTCATAGGGATGCGCAGCATTGGCGTTAAAGAAGCCACCGCCATTAGTGCCGAGGTGTTTGATCATCATCTGCGAAGCAACCGGACCCTGGGCAATGGTCTGCTTCGCACCTTCGAGTGTCGTGGCGTCGATATAGGGACCGAGATTCTGCGGTACCCCCTGCCAAACAAGGACGACTGTCCCGACGATGCAGATCGGCAGCAGGATGTAGAGCGTGCAGCGAGTGATATCGACCCAGAAATTGCCAATCGTCGCCACCGACGCCCGCGCAAAGCCGCGGATGAGCACGACGGCCAACACGATGCCTGTCGCCGCCGAGACGAAGTTCTGCACCGTCAATCCGACCATCTGCGTGAGGTAGGACATCGTTGTTTCACCGCCGTAGTTCTGCCAGTTCGTGTTGGTGACGAAACTGACGGCAGTATTGAGGGCGAGGTCAGGTGGCACGGCGACCTGCTCGGCCGGATTGAATGGCAGCCCCGCCTGGAGGCGCATCAAGCCGTAAAGCGAGATGAAGCCGATGGCATTGAAGAGCAGCATGGCGATCGTGTAGGTGAGCCAGTGCTGCTCGCGCTTGGCATCGACACCGCTCAACCAATAGACACTCGCTTCAACGGGCCGAAAAATCGGTGACAGGAACGTGCGCTCACCGCTGAAGACGCGGGTCATGTAACCGCCGAGCGGCTTCACCAATGCAACGACGAGAAGGCAGAAGACGAGGATTTGAATCCAGCCGACGAGGGTCATGGGGGTGCGCCTCTCTCAGAACCGCTCGGGACGCAGCAAGGCGTACACGAGGTAGACCAGGAGGGCCGCTGTAACGGCGCCACCAAGGATGTATTCGACGAGCATGGAGTTCTCCTCACAATCGATCGCAGGCATAGGCATAGGCGATGGCGATGATGAAAAACCCAACGCCGCCAGCCAGAAAGATCACATCCAGCATGAGCTGCTCCTTGAGATCTGCGCACAAAGGGCCACAGCTGATGTTCGACGAGGTGGGCACGGTATCGATTGGACGTCACGCCCATCAGACTATTGGCACGCGCATACTTGGCCAGCGCGGCATAAAAAATCGAGAGGGCGCAACGGGGCTGCCGTATAGGAATCGTATATAGAAACCGTTTGGATTTTATAGGAAGCGGCGGTGCACGCGGGGTGCAGATCTTCTCCTGTACCGAGAAGTGCCGCCTCGATGTCCCAAACGGTCGCCTCAGCTCGGTTCAGAACCTGCCATCATTTGCTGAGTATTCTTGTCATCTGCATCCCCCTCGCGCATAGTGCAGCCCTTATCGACTATTTATTGTGGAGATGGTCCGACCTCAGCTCGCGCGAGTTGGCGCGCAGCGAGGCTTAGGCGACCCGCTCCGGCATCGGGAGCCGGCCATTATGTGCCCTGCTAGGCGGATCGCTCACTTTTTGCTCGTCGCACTGGTTCTGATTTCTGGCGTCACGATCTGTGCCCGAGCCCAGCTGGCTGCCGCCTCCTTCAAGAATCAGGTGCTCGAGCACCTCACCCGCGGTGAGTTGCAGGAAGCAGCGCGAAAGGCCGATCTCTATCGCGCTCGCGTGCGTGAGCAAAACGGGGAAAAGTCCGTCGCGTTTGCGGATGTGCTCCAGGTCTTCGGCCTGCTTCATATGATGAAGGGAGAATTCGCCGACGCCGAAGTCTCGTTCAAGGAGGCGCTTCGGCTTATCGAGGAACTCGAGCCCGATAATCATTCTCTGCTGGGCGCCGCAATAACCCAACTCGCGGCTCTCTATGGCATGCAGGGACGAACCGAAGACGCGCACGCACTTCAAAAGCGCGGCTCCGAGTTGATGCAAACCCAGATGCCAAAGGAGATCGATATCCGAAGATACAGCGAGCTCGATTTCTCGAACCCGGCCCATTTTGCTGAGCTCGAGAAGCTACTGCTTGCAACTATAGAGCATTTCGGGAAGGAACTTCCGAAACGCGACAAGACCTTCATCGGCCTGATTCTGCCGTTGGTCTCGCTCTACATTCAGCATGACCGGTGCGATCGCGCGGAACCATGGCTGGAGCGACTGCAGGAACTCGTTTCGGTGCACCGCGACGTCGGCGTGCTTCAAGGCGGTACGATCAAGCAGAACACCGCCGACTGCCTCGGCAGGCGTGGCAACTATGCCGAGGCCGAACAGCTCTACACCGAAATCCTCTCTTCGTATGAGCTCTCGCTGGGCGCGACTTCTGTGCTTGCCGTGATGCCTTTGCGGCCGCTGGTAAGGCTCAAGCTCGCGCGCGGGCAGACTGAGGCTGCTATAACCTACGCCCGCCAGCTGGCGCATGCACAGCGTATACGGCTCAGGATGGGCGCGCGCCGTGACGGGCCGCTGAGCGGTGGAACCGCGATCAGCGCGACGCGGTACGCATTTACGCCGCTGCTATCGAGTGCTTGGCATCTTGCCCAGGCCGCAGATGGCAGCGAGGCCGCCCTGCTTCGCGAGGCTTTCGAGACGGCGCAATGGAGCGGCCGCAATGAGGCCGGGGAGGCTATCGGACAGCTTGGTACGCGGCTCGCGGCTGGCGGAGGAGAGCGGGGCGCGGCCATCCGAGAGATCCAGAATGTGCGGGAAAGCTGGCAAGAGCGCGAGCGCACATTGCTGCAGCTCGTGGCTGCCGGCGGCGGTGCAGCCAGACTGGCCGAGGTTCGCCGGCAAATGGGCGAGCTCGAGCACCGGCTCGCTGCTCTCGAGACGGACATGCGCTCGAAATATCCGCAGTACGAGGCTTTAGCCGGGTTCGAAGCGCTGGCTCTCAACGACGTGCAGTCCCTTCTCGCAGCCGGTGAGGCGATCGTTGTCATGGCTACGGCCGAAGACGAGACGTTCATCTTCGCCGCGACCCGGAATGACGTGCGATGGCGACGCGCTGACCTCAGCGAGAAGAAGCTTGCCGAGCTCATCGGTGCACTACGCTGCGGATTGGACGAGGAGGAATGGTCTGATGCGACAGGTGCCACACGATGCGGAACATTTCTGGGAATCACTGCGCAGCCAGAGGCATCGCAACCTTTACCTTTTCATCTCGGCATTGCGCATCGCCTCTATCAAGCGCTGCTCGGCCCTCTCGAGGGGATGATCGACACGAAGCGCTTGCTCATTGTCGCGTCGGGCCCCCTTACGAGCCTGCCGTTCCAGGTTCTGGTGACGAGAAAGCCTGCAAAGCCGCTTCCGACGACTTTCGGCGACTATGTGGACGTCGCATGGCTTGGAAAAGCTCACGCCTTGACCGTATTGCCGTCCGTCGCGAGTCTGAGAGCCTTGCGCCAGCTCTCGGCCGAAGGAGCCAAAGCACCGGATGACTACATCGGCTACGGCAATCCGGTTTTGGAAGGCGACGGGGCGTCGTGTCGGCCGCAAGCGACGCCGCAAGCGTGCCCTTCGGTCAGCTCTGCAGGAACACAGGGATCCCAGCAATCAGTTGAGGGTATCGTGCGGCGCGCGACCGTTCGCGGTGGTGGGCGACAGCGGAGCGCCGGCCTGGACGCCGTGTTCGCCAAGGAGGGTGGCTTCCCGGAGACCCTGAAGCACGTGCGCGCTCTATGCCCCCTCCCCGACACGGCCTATGAGATAGGCTGCGTCGCCGAGCGCTTCAAGGAAACGAAGCGTGCCGTGCAGCTCGGCTCTGATGCGAGCGAGGCGCACGTCAAGGCTCTCAGCGGCGAAGGTAAATTGGAGCGATACCGCGTCGTGCATTTTGCAACCCACGGCCTTGTTGCCGGCGATGTGGAGGCGATCGCCCGGCGGCACGGAGAGCCTGCTCTTGTCATGACGCCACCCGATGCGCCGCGCGCCGCTGATGACGATGGCCTGCTGACCGCGTCCGAGGTCGCACAGTTGAGGCTCAATGCCGAGTGGGTTGTACTCTCGGCGTGCAACACGGCGGCAGGCGGCCGCCTCGGTGCAGAAGCGCTTTCGGGGTTGGCGCGCGCATTCTTCCATGCGGGCGCACGAACGCTGCTCGTCTCACACTGGCCCGTCTATTCCGATGCCGCGGTGAGGCTCATAACGCGGGCATTTGCCGAGCTTGAGGCGGACCCAGGCATCGGACGGGCCGGCGCGTTGCAGCGCGCCACGGGCGCGCTCATGAGTGACCGATCAATGCCCGACAACGCTCATCCCGCTGTCTGGGGGCCGTTCGTCATCGTCGGCGAAGGGGCCAAATAGGGCGGTTGCGCGCCCGGTCCGCTCGTTACGCCTTGAGTTGGGGGCCCGTTGCAATGACTTCTCCCATCATCGAATACGCCGAGAGCGCGAGGGCCATCTCTTGCGTGTGGGGGAACTTGAGGCATTTCCAGGTTGCCCTCTCTTTGGTCCTGTTGGGCCTTGCGCTGCCTCTGGCCGCACGGGCGCAAACTACGGACGACATTGCGCATCTCGAGCGGGAGATCGGGCGCCTCATGCTAGCCGGGAAGAACATGGAGGCACTGCCGCTGGCACGCCGCCATGCTGGCCTCATTGCAAGGCGACATGGGGATGATCATCCGGCACGCTTTGCATCTGTGAAGCGGCTTGCCGACCTGCTTTCGACGAAGCATGGTGGAACTCAAGGCGCGATGGATGATTGCGAAGAAATAAGCACTTTGCTGGAGCTGGGAAAGCATCTGGATCTTCTGAAAGGCAATGACATCGCCGATACCGACGAGCGTCTGGAGGTCGGGGAGCGAGGCGCTGTGTTCGCAGCTACTTCCCTCTATCGCCTGCACCACTTTGACAGATGCTACGTTGACAAGCTCACTGGCGTTCCTCTGCGAAGCTTTCATTGTGCACGCGTGTTCGAACGAGCCGAAGATGCGAATGCCTTTCTCGAGGCACGCAAGAGACAAATTATGCAGTGCCTGCCCAGCTTCGAGGCTCGCCGCACTGGCACCGCGGAAAGGAGCGAGCACAAACTCGCCGACACGTCACTCGAGAGCTATTTCGTCACGCTCCGATCAGAGGCGAAATCTGGATACAGGCCCAACACGTCGGGTTGGTCCGATTGGCACGAGACCACGCTGTGGCTGGAGAGCGGCGACAAATTGATAGACGACGATCTGGCGGCGAAGCTGCAGGAGCTTCGAGACGCGTACTACGCTGCACTTGCCGACGAGAAACAACCGGAGCGCCCACGCCAGATCAAAGAGGAGATTGTCGAGATTACGAAGAAGGCCTTTGGTCCGAGACACACCCGTGTGGCACAGGAGTTCCAACGGCTCGCCTCGGAAGACATGAGCAACTCCAGAAGCAGCCAGGAAGAGAAGGTAGCGCTTCTGCGCGAGGCGCTTTCCATTCTTGAGGATGCCCATCGTCCTCCGGTTCGCGAGATCGAGTCCATCCATTCGTCCTTGGGTCACGCGCTGCTGCAACTGCGGCGCTGGCGGGAGGCGGTGGACGCCTTCAGTCGGCATGTTGACAGCATCCGGGTTTCCCAAGGCGAACAGCACCAGAGCATGATTGGCGCCATGGAAAGTCTGGCGATCGCCCACGAGCGGCTGGCGATGGAGGATGGCAGCATTCTCGGCGAGGCGAGCCTGGCCGAGGCCGAGCGTCTATTCGAGCGCGCGTTCGCTCTTTCGGAGCAGCTGCCGGACGCGAACAAGCGAGAAAGCCTCCGGCTTCTCGGTGCACTCATTCGCCTTCTGGAGGCGCAAGGCAAGGACGATGCGGTCGAGCGCCTGTTTGAGCGCGCGATCGAGCTCGAGAAGGTTGCGCTGCGGGAGCTCAAGGCAAAAGACCCGGATATGTTCGATATCCTGACCTATATGCAGGAGCCCTATCACCTTCTCACGTTGAGCAAGCGTCTTCTCGATAGAGGCGAGACGGGCCGGACTGAGCTGCTGCTCAGGCAGGGGCTGGATTTCATGACCAATATAGCCGGGGAGGAGCACAGAGCGACGACCGTCTTGCGTGGCGCCCTCGTCGAGATGTATGCCGCGGCCGGGCAAGGCGATGCAGCCCTGGTCGAGGCCAACCACGTCCTCAGGATGGTGGAGCGGACGCAAGATGACGATGCCGGCATGGCCTTGATGCTGGTCGGGACAGCTCATGCTGCGGCCGGGCGCCATCGAGAGGCGGTTCAGGCTTTTGCGCGGGCCTTCGAAATCGTCCTCAAGCGTGATGACGACTGGGAGCGCGAGATTGCGTTTGTCGAGATAGCTCTGAGGGCCGCAAAGCCCTATGCGGCTCTCGGCGACGCATCCGAGCGCGAGCAAATGATGCGGCGATCGCTCGAGTTCCTCGAGCGACAGGCTCAGAAAGGCACGATTCAGGAAATCGCTGCTCGCGCGGAATTGGCGGCGGCGCTGGCCGATCAGGGACGAGAAGCGGAGGCCCTTGATTTCGTTCTCCTCGCCGCGTCGAACATCCGGGATCGCCTATCGTACAAGTTGCGCGCGTTTGGGCGAAGGGACCTGAGGTTCGACGCGCAGGAAGCGCAAGTTGTCCAGCGCGTGCTGGAATTGCTTTGGTCAATTCCTAACTCGCCGGAAGGGCGGGCGCGGATATCCGATGCCGCGCTGGTGCTGGCGCAGGTCGCAGCCAATACGCGTGCGGCGAAGGCGATCGCGCAGACATCGGCTCGTGCGGCAGCGGCCGGCGGCAAGCTTGGCGAGCATGTGGCGCGATTGCAGAAGCTGGAAGCACGGCGCGACTGGCTGGCTGAACAGATCGCGCTCCTCAGGAGTGGAGAGAAGGACGACAAGGAACAACATGACGTGGCGCGACTGAGCGCCGAGATCGGCGAGGCGGACGCCGAGCTCGACACGCTCAACAAGGCAATGCGTCACGACTTTCCTGAATATGCTCAGCTGGTGACGCCCGCCCCCCTGACAATTGCCGAAGTCGCGGCCGGCGTTATGCCCGACGAAGCATTCGTGCAGTTTGCGGTGACCGACGCCGCGACTTTCGTATGGGCGATCACGCCCTCGGGCTCACGATGGGCGCGGATCGATGCACGGGCAAGCGCTCTCGCCGACCGTATCGCAGCGCTCCGTTGCGGTTTGGACGAGGAAGAGTGGGCAACACCCTCGCAGGCCATGATCTGCGGCGAGCATCTGGGACTGAGCGAACAGCCGGCAAGCTCCGACCCTTTGCCGTTCGATCTCGGCATCGCGCACGACCTCTACCGCCTCCTCCTTGGCAAGGTCGAAGACCTCACCCGCGGCAAGCGCCTCCTGCTCGTGCCGTCGGGACCGCTGACGAGCCTGCCGTTCCAGGCGCTGGTGACGCAGAAGCCGGACCATCCGCGCCCATCCGGCTTTGCAGGCTACAGGGATGTTCCCTGGCTTGTGCGTGCTCAGGCGCTCACTGTTCTGCCGGCAGCCTCCAGCTTGAGCGCGCTTCGTCGGTCAGCGTTGGACGGCGAAAAGCCTGTTTGGGATTATCTCGGCTATGGCGATCCAGTGCTCAACGGTGATGGCTCTTCCTGTCGCGCATCCAAAGTCGACCTTGCGTGCCCTGGTCTCGCGAGTCGCGAGATATCAGGAAATACTGAGAGCGGCCGCGCGAGGGTTCGCGGTCGCGGCCGCCGTAGCGCCGATCTCGGCAAGGTGTTCGCCAAGGGGAGTGACAATGCCGCTGTTCTCGATCAGGTACGCTCACTTTGCCCTCTACCCGATACCGCCCTCGAGATCCGTTGTGTTGCCCAAGGTTTCAGGCCAGGCGCAACCGAGGTGCGGCTAGCCCGCTCGGCTACGGAGTCCCACATCAAGGCGCTGAGCAGGGAGGATATTCTGAAGCGCTACCGAGTCCTGCATTTTGCCACGCATGGCCTGCTCGCGGGCGAGGTCGAGTTGATGGCGCAGCGTCGAGGCGAGCCGGCACTTGTGTTGACGCCACCCGATAGCCCTCTGCGCAGCGATGACGACGGCCTTCTCATGGCGTCCGAGGTGGCCGAGCTCAAGCTCAACGCCGACTGGATCGTTCTCTCAGCCTGCAATACGGCAGCGGGTGGTCGACTTGGTAGCGAGGCGCTTTCGGGTTTGGCTCGGGCGTTCCTCTACGCTGGTGCGCGCGCGCTCCTCGTCTCGCACTGGCCGGTATATTCGGATGCCGCCGTGAGACTGACGACGGCCGCGTTCGCCAGCCTCGATCGCAATCCCAAGGCAGGCCGTGCCGAGGCACTGCGGAGCGCCATGGTCGAGCTGATGAATGATGCGTCCGAAATCGATAATTCGCACCCAGCGGTCTGGGCGCCGTTCGTTGTCGTTGGCGAGGGAAGCAGATAGGGCCGACGACAGACCGAACATGGCTCGTGCGTGCTTGGGAAAGTGCACGGCACGGGCTCGAGCGGCCGCAGGATTCCGACCGCTCTGCAGGTCGCATAGCGTCCAAGTATCGTGTTCGTTCGTTGGGGGAGGGCATTTCCATGACTGGCGCAATTGCACATCGGCTACGCCGAGTGCTGCTCGGAGCGCTCGCCGCGCTCATCATCGGCGCTTCGACCTGCGGCGCAATTGCCCAGGAGACAGCGCCGGCAGAGCCGAGCGAAGAGGACCTCGTCCGTGCAGAGCTGGAGCGCATCATTGCCGATGAGCCCACGGAAGCGGAGCACGCCCGGCGTGCGCTTTCTGCGCTCGATCAGCCGTCGGGTAGCAGCACCGGGCGGCTGATGCGCAACCGTCGCGAACGTGGGGCCAAGCGTATCGTGAATGGTTTGCCGGCGCGGGGCTATCCGGCCGTCGGGGCCTTGCTCGCCGGCGCGGACCCGCGCAGCGGGAGATTTCAGTGCACGGGTACTCTGGTCGGTTGCGACAAGTTCCTGACTGCAGCGCACTGTATCGAAGACAATCCGTCGGGGCCTTATCTGGTGTACTTCCAGGAAGTCGGCTTCTTTGCGGTCAAAGAGGTGCGTTGGCAGAAAGAGCAGTACAAATTTCCTTATTTCGATCTCGCCATGCTGACATTGGCGCGGTCTGTTGAGGGTATCGCTCCGATGGCGATCAATACGACCATCAGGCCTCTTAACAAGAGCATCGCAACCGTTGTTGGCTTCGGGAGGACCGGCGGGTCACGCTTTGACTATGGCGTCAAGCGCGAGGGCAGCGTCAGGACGGAAGCTTGCCCCGCCAGTTACGCAAACTGGAAGCTGCTATGCTGGACCTTCGATGCGGATGTGAAGTCGCGCTCATCGCGGTCGAATACCTGCAACGGGGATTCCGGCGGCGGCGTCTTCATGCGCGACAGGGATGGCCGGCGGGTGATCGACAAGGTGTTCGGCGTGGTCTCGGGTGGTCGCGACAAGGGTTGTGCCAAGGACGACGTCAGCTACAACGTCGACGTCTTCGAGTATCGCGAGTGGATCACGGCCGCCGGTGAGGGCCGGCTCTCGTCCCGCATGTGCGGGGATCCCAATTCGGGGCGCAGAAAAGCCATGACGAAGCGGTTCCTACACAGGTTCTCTGACGCCGAGGTCGAGCTTGTACGAACGCTCGATATTCCACGTGGCGTCGGGACGCTCCATGTCTCCATGAATGGCGAGGATGACGGAGCGGGAAAAAATGATTTTGATCTCTTGGTGTTCCACGGCGACAGCAAGAGCGGCGAAACTCCGGTCTGCAGCGAGGACGGCCCCGGAGTCTTCGCGTTCTGCGAGATCAGATCTCCGGCAAGCGGTCTTTGGACAATCACAGTTAGGCGCAAGAAGGGGGCGGGCAACGTTCAGGTGACGGCTCGCTTTGTGGAAAGCGCTGTTCGGTAGAGGCGTGCATCTCTACTCGCCGCGTGGCCGTTAGGGCTGTGTTCGAAGCCCAGCCTAGCGTTCGTCATCCTTTGCACATAGCGCAGGCCGTGCTCAAGCGCCTGACGGAGCGTCGGGCTATGGCGCGCCGCGATCCATCTCCCTGCAGCACCGCTATCAGGATGGCGCGGCTGCGCTCGGGTAATCGAGAGCCCATGGAAGCTGTGGATAACGCCGCCCAGAGACCCGCGCCCGCTTTGCCTCCCTGCCCGCGTCTCGGTGAGACTGCGTGGTCTCAGGATGTCGCGAATGCGATGAGCGCCTCGAAATCGTGATCGTCCGCCTGCTTCAGCGCGGCGATATAAGCCGCGCGGGCCGCGCCGCCGTCGATGAGCGAGGCCGAACCCCAGGTGAGCGGCTTGGCTTTCAGGCACTTGACGATGACGTCGGCCATCGCACGCGTGCAGCGACCGTTACCGTTGACGAAGGGATGGATGAGCACGAGCCGATGATGCAGGCGGACGGCCAGCTCATGCGCATCGTACGTCTGGTGCTCGGCCCAATAGCGGGCGTCGTCAAGGGCAGCGCGGGTCTGCACCGGCACTTCGTGCGGCGGCGTATTGCCGATGTTGACCTCCTGGGTCCGGTAGGCACCGGCCCACGTCCACACGGCGCCGAACATGCGTCTGTGCAGTTCGGTGAGATAGCCGTCGGTGAGATGATCCCTGCGGGAGCGCAGCGCCCAGACCCGGCCTTCGGCAACGTTGATCGCCTCGATCTCGTTGAGCTGCCGGCGGTCGACGACCGGCACGCGCAGAGCCTGCACTTCCTCGGGCCTCAGCGGCGTCGCGTTGTCAGGCTGCTCGAACAGGTTGTCAGCCATCGCGCCAGAGGTCCTTCTCGGTGACATGACGGGCGATGTACGCGTCGATGCGCTCGGCGTCGACGCCAGTACCCTGGTCCTCAAGCTGCATGGTGCGCTCGACGGCGGCAAGCTCGCGGGCGGCGAGCTCGTGGGCGCGGCGCTCGACCATGATGTCGAGCGGCTCGCGTGGCACGAGGGCATAGACGAGGTCGCAGTTGAGCGCCTCAGCCGCGTCGCGGAGCTGGCTCAGCTTGATCTCGCCGGAGCGCTCGCGCTGCTCGAGCAGGGAGACGCGCTGCTTGTGCAGGCCGAGACGTTTGGCGAGGACCTCCTGCGGCAGGCCGATAGCCTTGCGGATTGTGGAGATCCAACCCTGACGTAGGGCGGGCAGTTGGCGGATGGCCGCGGTGGGCGGCAACTGGCGATCGAGCGCCCGCCGCGCAGCTCTGAGGGTCGGGTTGAGGGCCATCTGGTCACCGGTTCGATTGGAGAGGATCGTATATAGTCAATCGCTTGACTGACTATGTGTCCATATAAGTCAATATTATTGATGACTAATTCAGTCATGCAGTCAACGTTTTCAATGTCAACCCTGCCGCGACATTGACAATGTTCGCCATATGTTCTTTCTCCTGTGCCGCTGGATGAGCTTCGACGACCTCGATCGCTTCACCGCGTTTCATCCCTATTTTGGCGGAGCTCTCAGCGATGTTGGCAGTCGAGTACGCTGAGCTACACACGACGACCAATTTCAGCTTCTTGCGAGGCGCTTCGCACGCCCACGAGCTGGTCGGCACCGCGGCCAAGCTCGGCCATCGCGCGATCGCCGTCACCGACCGCAACACGCTCGCTGGTATCGTCCGGGCGCATGTGGCCGCGAAGGCCGCTCATCATCTTCGGTGACTGTAATGAATGAGATGCCAGTTGCCTCATCGGTCGTAACGTCAGAAGCGGTCAACGGGGCGAGTTCTCCCTGCCGAGCCCCCGTGAAGAGGCCGAGAAGCGGGAGCCAATAGGCTGCCTCTCCGCATCCAGCCTTAGGCCGATCGCCGCTCGCATAGACCGGTGAGTTGAACAGCAGCCGCAGCTCCGCAAGCTCCCAAGGCTCACGATCCGGCTCATCCTCTTCGAGACGCATCCGCGCGAAGGGGTCCGACCACGGCGCGTCATCAGGCGTGAGCCCGTTGTCGTAACCCCACACGGCGATTGCCTGCACCCCTCCGAGAAGCTTGTTGACGGTCGCAGACTTAATCCTGGGCGCGTCGGGGTTCTTCTTCGACCACTCGACGAGTTGAGGCAGCGTTGCCGATCGAAGTTGGCCCGTACGACGCACAGGCATAGCCTGCAGCGCCTCACGAAATTCGCGGACATGGCTACGCTTGATGTTGATGATCTCCAGATCGCCATGCAGCTCAGTGAAGCGCCGAATTGCGTGGGCGTACTCGCTGAT
>Ga0182740_1001305_pt1 | contig 17325 bp, 13 predicted proteins | sample eDN5th37CKraftBY_FD_128872 | JGI IMG/M metagenome (GOLD analysis project Ga0182740, IMG submission 128872) | Enriched backyard soil microbial communities from Emeryville, California, USA - eDNA 5th pass 37_C Kraft BY (version 2) (version 2) | ecosystem: Environmental > Terrestrial > Soil >...
GCTTGGCACGTCTCTTTCATTCGGTTGCTCTTCAGTTTTGCGAACGGGGTCCTTCATGCGCTTCCGGATGGCGCTTTGCGGAATTTTTCTCTGCTGCGGCACCGCCCTGGCCGATCCTGGAACATCCTCGGAGAGCGTGGAACACGCCCTCTGCCGGCTGATCGAGGGAGCCGCGCGCAACCAGCGGATCCCCCACGATCTCCTCACCAGGCTGATCTGGCAGGAAAGCTCGTTTCGCCCCCATGTCGTCAGTCCCGCCGGCGCGCAGGGAATCGCCCAGTTCATGCCGGGCACCGCCCAGGAGCGGGGATTGACCGATCCGTTCGATCCCGAACAGGCCATTCCCAAGGCCGCGGAGTTCATCGCCCATCTGTCGGAGCAGTTCGGCAATCTGGGGCTCGCGGCCGCGGCCTATAATGGAGGACCCGCGCGGGTCGCCTCCTGGCTCGCCGGCCAGGGAGGATTGCCCGCCGAGACCAGGAACTACGTCATCGCCGTCACGGGCCGCCCCGCCGAGGACTGGGCCGCCGATGCCAAGGAGCGGAAGAACGCCGACTGGGATTCATCCGGGCAGAGCTGCCAGCAGATCGTCGCCACCCTGCGCATTCCCGGCCGCCGCGACACGATCGAGGCCCCCTTCGCGCCATGGGGCGTTCAGCTTGCGGGCAATTTCTCAAAGGAGAAGGCTCTCGCCACGTTCAGGCGCACGAGCCAGGCCTACGCCTCCCTCCTGAAGGACGTGCGCCCGATGATCATCGGGACGCGCTTGCGCTATCGCGGGACGCGCACGTTCTATCGCGTCCGCGCCCCCGCTGAAACGCGGCAGGCAGCAGAGCAGCTGTGCCGCAGCATTCGCACGGCAGGCGGCAGCTGCATCGTCCTGCCGAGCTGAAAAAGCCTGCACCACGCGAATGGTGCAGGCTCTCATTTAAACTCTCACTGGAAGGAGGTTCAGCGCCGCTGAGGCCGGAGCGAGCGGGCCAGCTCGCGAATGACATTGTCCTCGATATTGAGGTTCAGATCATTGTCGTCGCCGGCTTCGTCATCCCCGAGATCCGCATCGGCCGCGGCGGCGGGCCTGGACAGGACGCCCCGTTGCGGCTGGGGTGCTCTCTCGCCCCCATGGGCGGGAGCCGGCGGCGCATTGCGCTGTCCCGATCCGGCTTCCGCCGAGCTCCGGGCAGGCGCGTGCGGGGTGTAGCCGCGCGGCGTGGAATAGCGGTTCTCGAGCGTGTCGAGCAGGCTGTTGAGGGCCGCGTTCGACATCGGAACGTCGGGAGCCTGAGGCGCCCCTTCCAGGGCGATCGAGCGGTTCTGATAAGCCACTTCCGTGGTGACGTCCGCACCGAACCAGGACAGGGGACGGAAATCCCTGGCCTCTTCCTCGCTCTCGAACGGAACGGAGATCAGGTCCAGCGGCCCCGGAGTCACGAAGCGGACGATCTGGATGTCGCGCGTGCCGACGGTGAGATGGGTGAGCAGATAGTCGAGCTTGCCGGGCGTGACATCGAGAAGAGCCTCGGCGTGCGCGCGCGGCACTTCGGTGCGCTCTTCGATCGGCCCGTTCGGACCCGAGTGAAGGAGAACGAGGCTGCCCTTGTCGCCTTCCACCACCACGAAGGAGCTGCGATCGGCCTGATTGGGGAAGTGGCCTTCCGTGACACGATTGCCTCCCCTCTCCTTGCGGATCAGACGCGCAAGTGAAGAAGCAATGAGATAACGCCGGGAAGTGACCATATTAAGTTCTCTACTATTGACGGAGTGCCGTTCACCGGCTCGCAGAACTAGCAGCATGCATTTTCAATAGAACGAAATTGCAATTCAAATCACTACGCCCGTAAGCACGGGTTTGAATGCAACAACGTTTACCGCCGCAGGAGTTCGAGCCTGTAAGTACCGGTTCTCTTGATAGCCTATGATGGCGTTCCCATGGCAAAGTTCAATGCATGGAACAAAAAGCTGCCTGAGTTTTGTCGATAAAGTTAACGCCACTCCGGATGAGGTGCGCACGATTCAACTGGAATCGAAAACGCGATTGCCGCTTCTGCAGAAGCGGCAATCGCGGATGTTGATCTATCACATAAGTTAATGGCCTCGGCATGTCGATCAACGACATGCCGAGGCCATGGGACGCATGCGGGTAACCGGGTTACTCGCTTCCTTTGGTCTTCGGCACGTAGGGGCCGCTGCCGTCGAACGTGTAGGCGGTCTTCACCGTGGTGTAGAACTCCTGAGCGTAACGGCCCTGCTCGCGCGGTCCGTAGGACGAGCCCTTTCGGCCGCCGAACGGCACGTGATAATCCACACCCGCCGTCGGCAGGTTCACCATCACCATGCCGGCTTCCGCGTTGCGCTTGAAGTGCGAGGCATATTTCAGGCTCGTGGTGCAGATGCCGGACGACAGACCGAACTCTGTGTCATTGGCGAGTTCCAGCGCTTCGTCGTAATCCTTCGCACGCGTGATGGTCGCCACCGGCCCGAAGATCTCCTCGCGGGCCACGCGCATCTGGTTGCTCACCTCGGTGAACAGGGCCGGCGCGAGATAGAAGCCGGGCGTGTCGCGCTTCAGGAGCTCGCCGCCGGCGACCAGCTTGGCGCCTTCCTCCTGGCCGATGCGAATGTACTTCAGATCCTGGTCGAGCTGGCTCTGATCGACCACCGGGCCGATATGCGTGCCGGCCTTCAGGGCATCGTCGATGACGAGCCCCTGCATGCGCTCCTGCATGGCGGCCACGAACCGGTCATGGATGCCCTCCGTGACGATCAGGCGCGAGGAGGCGGTGCAGCGCTGGCCGGTGGAGAAGAAGGCCGAGTTGACGGCGCATTCCACCGCCACCTTCAGGTCGGCGTCGTCGAGAACCACCATCGGGTTCTTGCCGCCCATCTCCAGCTGCACCTTCTTCATCGGGTCGGTCGTGATGCAGGTCTGGGCCACCTTGCGGCCCGTCGGCACCGAACCGGTGAACGAGATGGCCGAAACCTTGCGGCTCTGCAGCATGGTCTCGCCCACCACCGAGCCGCGGCCCATCACCAGGTTGAACACGCCGGCCGGCACGCCGGCCCGGGCGATGATCTCGGACAACGCGTGGGCCGAGCCGGGCACCAGGTCGGCAGGCTTGAACACCACCGTGTTGCCGTAGGCGAGCGCCGGGGCGATCTTCCAGGCCGGAATGGCGATGGGGAAGTTCCAGGGCGTGATCAGGCCGACGACGCCGACGGGCTCGCGGGTGATCTCCACGTCGATGAGGGGACGCACGGACGGCACCTTCTCGCCGGCCATGCGCAGGCATTCGCCGGAGAAGAACAGGAAGATCTGCGCCGCGCGGGTGACCTCGCCGATGCCTTCCGGCAGGGTCTTGCCTTCCTCGCGCGAGAGCAGGCGGCCAAGCTCTTCCTTGCGGGCGAGGATCTCGTCGCCGACCGCCTTGAGGATGTCGTGCCGCTGCTGGATCGACGAGCGGGACCAGGCCGGGAAAGCATCGTAGGCGGCAGCAATGGCGCGCTCAGCCTCCGCCGCGGAGGCGCGGGCGTACTCGCCGACCACGTCGGTGGTGTTGGACGGGTTGATGTTGGCCGAAGCGTCCGTGGCCGAGACCCACTCGCCGGCAATGTAGTTCTTCGTCATCGTTAACCTGCCTGTCTGGTGTTGAGGAGGCCCCGCTGGGCCAGGTTGGACATGAACGCCCCAAGGCCGAAGGTCCACGGCTCGCATTCGGAGCTCGGCTTCATGCGGTTCACGAGCGCCCCAAGCTTGGGCGCCGCAATGGTGACGATGTCGCCGCGCTTGTGCGTGAAGCCCATGCCGGCATCGTCCCGGTCCTGCGTGGGAGCGAACATCGTTCCAAGGAACAGGGCGAACCCATCCGGATACTGATGGTGAGCGCCGACGGTCTGCGCGACGAGGTCCTCGGGATCACGGCTGATCTTGGTGATCGACGACGAGCCTTCGAGCTTGAACCCGTCCTCGCCCTCCACGGTCAGCGTCACGTCGGTCCGGCGGACGTCGTCGAGGGAGAAGGTCTCGTCGAAAAGCCGGATGAACGGGCCGACCGAGCAGGATGCGTTGTTGTCCTTCGCCTTCGAGAGAAGCAGTGCCGAGCGGCCCTCGAAATCGCGCAGGTTCACGTCGTTGCCCAGCGTCGCCCCGACGATCCTGCCCTCTGCCGTGACGATGATCACCACCTCGGGCTCGGGATTGTTCCAGGTGGATTTGGGATGCAGGCCCGCATCCATGAACGCCCCGACGGACGAGAGGGTCGCGGCCTTGGTGAAGACCTCGGCATCGGGGCCGATGCCCACCTCGAGATACTGGCTCCACGCTCCTTGCGCGACGAGCACCTCCTTCAGGGCCATGGCCTCGGGCGAGCCCGGCTTGAGCCGGCTCAGATCGTCGCCGACGAGGCGCAGAACCTCGGCCCGGATGGCCGCGGCCGCGCTGGCATCGCCCCGGGCCCGCTCCTCGATGACGCGCTCGAGCATGGAAACCGCGAAGGTGACTCCCGCCGCCTTGACGACCTGGAGGTCGATGGGGGCGAGCAGCCAGGGCTTCGCCGGATCCCGCCGATCAGGGGACGTATTGCCGGCAATCTCCTCGAGGGACCCGACCCGCTCGCCCTTGGCCGCCTTCAGGACGCCCGCCGGATCGTCCAGGGCGGCGAGACCGCTGACCGTGGCGCAGGTGGCGGAGATGTCGAAGAGGCCGTCTTCCCGGACCGCCACGACCGAGGGCCCTATGCCGGGACGCCACACACGTCCGACAAGGGCGCCCTGGAATCCATCCGTCGGCAGGATCCGGGCTATGTTCGAAGGAGACAGATGGTCCATCGGCTGGCGCTCGCTTTCCGTTTCGCTGTTCAGGGTCGTTTCCCCGGAGCACGGGCCCAACGGGTCCGATGCCCCTCTTTGTGATGAGCGCATGGTTCAATGCGGAACCGGAGGCCTGCACGATGCGCTTTGCGTCCTTGATATAACCGCCCGGATCCAGGGGGCCATAGGGAAAATGACTTTCCCGGCATCGACCGGGGAAAGCGCGACCCCTCGCCCCCACCTCCTTCGCATCATGGTTACGACGCTCGGGCCCGCAAAACCGTCAGCGACCTGAGGGCCCGTTGCGGATCCGTCGGGAGAGCGGAGAGTTAACCCGGCCTTGAAAGTGTGCTTTGTGCGGGTCTGAGTTAAAGGAGTTTCTTTCATGAGCGACGCCAAGCCTTCGAACGCGGCCCATCTCACCTCGCCCTCCTATCGGCTGGCCGCGATGGACCAGGATTTCCTCCTGGGCGATTCCATGCGGGGCGTCCGGTTCATGCTGGAATACGCCAAGGCGGAGGAAAGCCTGCGGATCTGGGGCGTGCGCTCGACCATCGTGGTGTTCGGCAGCGCCCGCGTGCGGGAGAACGGCCCTGGAAAGCATCCGTTCTGGTACGAACAGGCCCGCGCCTTCGGGGCGCTTGCGTCACAGCGCGGCGGCGCCCTGACCGACAGCGGCGGCAAGCGGGACAACGTGATCGCCACAGGTGGCGGCCCGGGGATCATGGAGGCGGCCAACAGGGGCGCATTCGACGTCGGCGCTCCCTCCGTCGGCTTCAACATCACCCTGCCCCACGAGCAGGAGCCCAATGCCTATTCGACCCCGGACCTGACATTCCGTTTTCACTACTTCGCCATGCGCAAGATGCATCTGGCGATGCGGGCCAATGCGCTCGTGGTATTCCCCGGCGGGTTCGGCACCCTCGATGAATTGTTCGAGCTCCTGACCCTGCGCCAGACCGGCAAGGCGCCTCCTCTGCCGATCGTTCTCTTCGACCGCGCCTATTGGCAATCGATCATCAAGTTCGATGCGCTGCTCGAACATGGCATGGTGAGCGAACAGGACCGCAAGCTCGTGAACTTCGCCGAGACCGCGGAGGATGTGTGGCAAACCCTCATCGATAACGGCCTGATCGTGCAGACGATGGAGAGAGACTCCGAGCAGGATTATTGATCGCCTGCCTGCTCGCTTCAGGCTGGTTGACAACCCTGGGCAAGGAGTATGTAATATGTTTCATGGGGATTGCGATCTCCCCACGAGGCGACATGCCCAAGCATCGCATCCGCAGTCGAATTCAACGGATGCCATCATGTCGTCATTCAACACCATCTCGCCCGAAAAACTCGCGCGCCTGATCGGCACGCCGAAATGCCCTATTCTCGTCGATGTGCGCACCGATGAGGACTTTGACGACGATCCCCGCCTGATCCCCGGCTCCAGGCGCCGGACCTTCGAGACCGTCGCCGACTGGTTTCATGAGCTTGGTGACCGGCCTGCCGTCGTGATCTGCCAGAAGGGCCTGAAGCTCAGCCACGGAGTGGCCGCATGGCTGCGCCACGCCGGGTTGTCGGCCGATTCCCTTGATGGCGGCACGCTGGCCTGGACACAGGCTGGGCTGCCCACGATCCCGGCCGACAGGATCCCACCGCGCGACCGACAGGGGCGGACGATCTGGGTCACGCGCTCAAGGCCCAAAATCGACCGGATCGCCTGCCCCTGGCTGATCCGCCGCTTCGTCGACCCCGATGCCGTTTTCCTGTTCGTTCCGACCTCCGAGGTCCAGGGCGTGGCCGAACGCTTTTCAGCCACGCCCTTCGACATCGAAGGCGAAGGAGTGTTCTGGAGCCATCGGGGTGAACTCTGCACCTTCGACGTCATGGTCGAGGAGTTCGGCCTTGCGACCGAGCCTCTGAAGCGGCTCGCCACCATCGTCAGAGGAGCGGACACGGCGCGGCTCGACCTCGCTCCCGAAGCCCCCGGCCTGCTCGCTGCTTCGTTGGGATTGTCCCGGATGTATGCGGATGATCTTGCGCAGCTTGAAGCCGGGCTCCTGCTCTACGATGCGTTCTATCGGTGGTGCCGCGATGCGACCGATGAAACGCATAATTGGCCATCGAAGAAGCCGGGGATCTGAGGGAATGGATATCGCACGGAACCCGGACAAGCGCATCGCTCAAGTCGCACCCAGCCACGGCGTCTCGTGGGGCGAGGCTTTTCGCGTCTGGCTGCGTGTCGCGGCCCTGAGCTTCGGCGGACCGGCCGGGCAGATCGCCGTGATGCACCGGATCCTGGTCGAGGAGAAGCGCTGGATTTCCGAGAGCCGGTTTCTGCATGCCCTCAACTACTGCATGCTGCTGCCGGGCCCGGAGGCGCAGCAGCTGGCCACCTATGTGGGCTGGCTCATGCACCGCACCCTCGGCGGCCTCATGGCGGGCGGATTGTTCATCCTGCCCGGCGTCGCGGCCATCATGGGATTGAGCTGGATCTATGCCCTCTACGGCAAGATCGGAATCGTTGCGGCGCTCTTCTTCGGCCTGAAGGCGGCCGTGCTCGCCATCGTGCTCGAAGCGGTGCTGCGGATCGGCAGGCGGGCCCTCCAGAACCGCATCCTGATCGGCATCGCGGCGGCAGCCTTCGTGGCGATCTTCTTCCTCGGCGCGCCCTTCCCGCTGATCGTGTTCGCGGCCGGACTGATCGGCTTTCTCGGCGGACGAGCAGGCCTTCCTCAATTCCAGCCGGGCGGATCCGGTGCCAGCGCCGAAGCTCGGGACGATCTTCTGGGCGAGCATCTTCCCGCCCACGCATCGCCGAGCATGGGGCGAAGCCTACGCGTCGCGGCGATCTGGCTGGCGCTCTGGCTCGTGCCGGTTGCGCTGCTCGTGCTGTTCCTCGGCAGAGGCGACGTCTTCAGCCAGATCGCGGTCTTCTTTTCCAAGATGGCGATGGTCACCTTCGGTGGCGCCTACGCGGCCTTGGCCTATGTGGCGCAGCAGGCGGTGGATACCTATGGCTGGCTGAGACCCGGCGAGATGCTCGACGGCCTCGGCATGGCCGAGACCACGCCCGGGCCGCTGATCATGGTGCTGCAATTCGTGGGCTTCATGGCGGCCTTCCGGGAAGCCGGCGCGCTCAATCCTTTGCTGGCCGGCACCTTGGGCGGCCTTCTCGCCACATGGGTGACCTTCGCGCCATGCTTTCTCTGGATCTTTCTCGGCGCGCCCTACATCGAGGTCCTGCGCGGCAACCGGGCCCTGAGCGGCGCCCTCTCGGCCATTACGGCCGCCGTGGTCGGCGTGATCCTGAACCTGGCGATCTGGTTCGGCATTCACACGATCTTCGGCAACGTTCACGAAGTGGCCTGGGGGCCGTTCCGTTTCGATGCTCCGATGTGGGACAGCATCGACCCGTGGGCGCTGCTGCTCTCGGGCGCTGCCATCCTGGCCATGTTCCGCTTCCACGTCGGGATGCTGCCGACGCTTGCCGCGACCTCGGCGGCCGGAATCGCTCTCTATTGGGCGGGAATCATTGCTTGAAGGCATGAAGTGAGGCGGAAAACCGCCTCACTTCGATCATGTCAGCCTCAGGTCGTGGAGGAGATCTGCCCGCCATCGACGCGCAGGATTCCGCCCGTCATGAACGAGGCCTTCTCGCTCGCGAGGAAGACGGCGGCTGCCGCGAATTCCTCGATCTCGCCGTAGCGGCCTGCCGGAATGCCGGCGCGAGCGGCGGTGGCCACATCCTCGACGGAACGCCCGGTGCGCTCCGCATTGGCGGCGTCGATCTGCTTCAGGCGATCGGTGGCGATGCGGCCCGGCGCGATGGCGTTCACGGTCACGCCCGAGGACGCCACTTCACTCGCCAGCGTCTTGCCCCAACCCACGAGCGCGGGCCGGATGGCGTTCGAGATGGCGAGATTCGGGATCGGCTGAATCACCCCGGAGGAGATCACCGAGATGATGCGGCCGAACTTGCGCTCGATCATGCCGGGAAGAAGCTGGTCGGCGATCCGCACGAGATTGACGAACATGGCATCGAAGGACTGACGCCACTGGTCGGACGACACGCCCTGCGCCTTGCCGGGCGGCGGGCCGCCGCTGTTGAGCACGAGAATGTCCACCCCGCCGAGGGCTTCCGTCACATCCTTGACCAGCGCGTCCACCTGATCGACCTTGCCGGTGTCACAGATGAAGGGAAGGACATCCCTGCCGATCCTGTCGGCGGCAGCTTTCGAGCCTTCCATCGTGCGGCTGGCAATGGCGACGCGTGCGCCCTCCTCCGCCAACCCTTGAGCGATGCCGAAGCCCAGGCCCTTGCTCGCGCCGAGAACGAGCGCGCGCTTTCCGTTCAATCCTGTTTCCATTCGTAGAACTCCCTTTACAGATTACGGACGCTCGATGCGCTCCATCAGCCATTCGATCTCGGCAATGGTCTCCGGGCTCAGCTTCGGCCCGGGCTTGCGCAGCGTGTCCGACGCGATGATGCCGCGCCGCTTCAGCACGTATTTGCGCACGGCGAGCCCTACGCCGGGCTGCGTCTCGTAGCGCACCAGCGGCAGGTGGCGGTCGAAGAGATCGTGAGCCTCCTTCCGCTTGCCCTGATTGACGAGATCGACCACGCCGACCAGCATTTCGGGATAGGCATAGCCCGTCATGGCACCGTCGGCACCGCGCTCCATCTCGAAGGGAAGGAACATGCCGCCGTTGCCGCAGAGAATGGACACGCGGCGGACCTGGCCGGCGTCGCTGGCGCGGCGCAAGGTCGTGATCTTGTCGAGGCCCGGCCAGTCCTCGTGCTTGAGCATCACGCAGGAAGGGCTCTGCTCGATGATCCGCATGATCACCTTGGGCGTCATCACCACATTGGTCGTGAGCGGATAATCCTGGAGCACCCACGGCACGTCCGTGCCGATGGCCTCCACCGCGTCGGCATAATAGGAGACGATCTGGTCGTCGGTCTTGAGCGTCGAGGGCGGAGCGATCATGACGCCGGCGGCGCCCGCATCCATCACCTTGGCGGACAGCCCCGACATGGCGGCAAAACCCGCGGCCGAGACACCGACGATGACGGGAACGCGACCGGCCACCGTGGCGATGACTTGGCGGGCAAAGGCCAGGGCTTCATCCGCCGCCAGCTTGGGCGCTTCGCCCATGATGCCGAGAATCGTCAACCCGGTGGCGCCGGCTTTCAGATAGGCCTCGACCATCCGGTCGGTCGAAGCGACGTCCACCCGCCCATCGCTCTCGAAGGGCGTGGGACAGATGACATAGACGCCGGCGGCAGAACTCGTGAGCAAGGCTTCCTCCCTGAAGGGGATATGAGGGGCTTTTTCCATACACGCCCTCGGGCCTCTTCTCCAGCGTCAATCCCTCGCTTCGACTTGGCAGGAAAGGAGCGCCATGCCATAAAAGTGAAATGTTACCACATAAACACCATCACTCCACCTCTGCTAAACTCTGGCCCTTTACGGCCCGATTTATCTCCGCCGAGGAAAGACTCGCCCAATCCTTCGAAAGCAAGGGCCATTGGGTTTCCGGGTTTTATGAGTTCCTGCGTTTCGGCATCAAGCAGGGATGGGCCTGCCTGTTCGGGGGCCTCATGGTGGCTCTGCTGATCGCAACTAAACTGTGGTACCCGACAGGAGCTCCACTGGCGCGCTATGACTTTCTGTTTCTCGCAGCCAGCATGATTCAGGGAGCCTTGATTGCAACGCGGCTTGAAACGCTGGAAGAAGCAAGAATCATCCTGCTCTTCCATGTAGTCGGGACAGCCATGGAGATCTTCAAGACCTCCGTCGGATCATGGGCTTACCCCGAAGTCAGCATATTGAAGATCGGCGGAGCACCGCTGTTCGCAGGTTTCATGTATGCCGCCGTCGGCAGCTATCTTGCCCGCGTCTGGAGGCTCTTCGACTTCCGCTTCACGCATCACCCGCCGGTCTGGGCCACCATTCTTCTGTCAGTGGGGATCTATATCAATTTCTTTGCGCACCACTACATTCCGGATTGCCGCCTTCTGCTGTTTGCGGGCACTGCGCTGCTCTTCGGGCGGACAACGGTATACTTCAAGGTCTGGCGCACTCACCGGAACATGCCGCTGTTGCTCGGGTTCTTTCTGGTGTCTCTCTTCATATGGTTTGCCGAAAACATCGGCACCATCACGGGGGCATGGCTCTACCCGCACCAGGCCAAAGGGTGGTCCATGGTACCTTTCACCAAGCTCGGTGCTTGGTTCCTTCTGATGATCATTTCCTATGTGATGATCGCGGCTCTTAATCGGCCTCAAAGCTTCATTCATGAGAGGAAAGCATTGTTGGTTTCAAAGCCTGAACCTGAGCCTGCGAGCGTCTGAAGGCCGCGTCCGCTATGGACGCCAGTATGATACCGGCTCCATAAGCGGCAATGTTCCAAACCGAGAAGATGCGTCCTAGAAGCAGTTGACCGGCAAGGGTTCTGCGAAAGGCGTCAAGTTCAGGCGTTTGATAAAGACGGAAAACTTCTGACATCACTGCAATGGCAAGTGCGATCAGGATGATCGTTCGCAGGCGAGCAAAGGGTGCGCAAGAGGCAACCATGGCATAGACCATGGCACCCCAGATGGTGGAACCGCCGTATTTCACGATAAAGTAGGGCAGTCCCATTGGCACCAACCGCAATGCGCTTCCGCCGATGATCGCCGCAAATGCAGCAGCGCCATAAGCGATACGCATCCTGTGCGTCTTAACTAATGCAGCCTCAAATCTCATCGTCCATGCCGGGTCGTTGACAGCCATCATGTATAAAGCATGGCGCACCCGGCATGGCTATAAAATTACGATTACTTATGACCGGGGCCACCCTGCTTTCCACCGCCGTCCTGCTTGTTGACGGTCGCCCAGGCGCGCCGCTCGGCTTCCTTCTCCGAAACGCCGCGGTTCTCGTAACCTTCCTCGATATGCTCGGCCTTGCGCTTCTGCTTGTCGGTATAGGCAGACTTGTCACCCCGGGACATGGCGGTCTCCTTCTGATCGAATTCCTGAAACGCATCCGTCTGGATGCATGCTCCAGGACTCAACCGAAAAGCCCGAGCCCGGTTCCGAAACTGTGTTCCAAAGCTTAGCCGCTGTTGCGCAGGCCCGCCGCGATGCCGTTGATGGACAGGTGGATTCCTTGCACGACCTGGTCGTCCGCATCTCCCGAACGGTGACGCTTCAGCAGTTCGATCTGCAGATGGTTCAACGGATCGAGATAAGGAAAACGATTGCGGATCGAGCGGGCGAGAAGTGGATTGCCGTCGAGAAGGGATTGCTGCTGCATGATAACGAGCAGTTGCTTGATCGAGGTCTCCCATTCGTGACGCAGGCGCGGGAAGATGGCCTCGCGCAAGGCCTCGTCCTCGACGAGCTTCGCATAGCGCGACGCGATGGCGATGTTGCTCTTCGCCAGCACCATGTCCATGTTCGACAGGAGCGCCTGGAAGAAAGGCCACTCGCGGTACATTTCCTGCAGCAGCGCCAAGCCGGTGTCGGGGTGCTTTTCGAGCCATGCGTCGACGGCGGAACCGAAGCCGTACCAGCCCGGCAGCATGAGGCGGCATTGCGCCCAGCCGAACACCCAGGGGATGGCGCGCAGGTCTTCGATGCGCCGCGAATTGGTGCGCGAGGCGGGGCGACTGCCGATGTTCAGGTTGGCGATCTCGCCGATCACCGTCGATTCCCAGAAATAGCGCTCGAACCCCTCCGTCTCGTAGACGAGCGCCCGATAGGCCTTGAAGGCGCTGTTCGACAATTCCTCCATGGCGTTGAGATACTCCTCGCGCGGCGCCGACTGACCGGAATGCAGCAGCGAGGCCTCGAGGGTCGCGGCCGCCAGGATCTCGAGGTTGCGTCGCCCGAGATCCGGATTCGAGTATTTGCCCGCGATGACCTCACCTTGTTCCGTGATGCGGATGGCGCCCTGCACGGCCCCTCCGGGCTGCGCGAGGATGGCCTGATAACTCGGCCCGCCGCCGCGGCCCACGGATCCGCCGCGACCGTGGAAGAGGCGGAGAGCCACACCATGGCGCTTGAACACCTCGACCAGCTCGATCTCCGCCTTGTAGAGCTCCCAGCCCGACGTGAGGAAGCCGCCGTCCTTGTTGCTGTCGGAATAGCCGAGCATCACCTCCTGGGCCTGACCGCGGCTGCGCAACAGACGCATGTAGCCGGGCAGCGCGAAGAGCGCATCCATCACGCCGCTGCAATGGCGCAGATCCGCGATGGTCTCGAAGAGCGGGATGATGTTCACGTCCATCTCGCCGTCATGCGGACGCAACAGACCCGCTTCCTTCAGCAGAAGAGCCACCTCCAGAATGTCCGATGGATCGCTCGCCTTGGAGATGACGTAGTTCGGCACGGCCGCGCGGCCGTAACGGCGATGTGCTTCCGCAGCCTCGTGAACGATGGCGAGTTCGGACGAGGTTTCCGCCGAGTACTCGAGATAGGGCGACGTCAGGAGGCGCGGTGTCGCGAGCTCTTCCAGGAGCAGGGCGACACGCTTGTCCTCCGGCAATCCTTCGTAATCGGTCCCGGGGACCGCCTTCTCGAAGAGCTCCGCGACCACGCGCTGGTGAACGTCGGAGTTCTGGCGCATGTCGAGGCTTGCCAGATGGAAGCCGAACACGTCGACCGCGCGGCGCAGCTTGCGCAGGCGGCCCCGCGACAGGGATCCCGATCCGTTCGACCGCAGGGAGCGGTGCAGGATCGACAGATCGCCTTCGAATTCCTCGACGCTGTCATAGGCCGGCGCATTGCCCACCGCATGACGCGCCACGTCGCCGTGCCCCAGCCGGTCGGCCGTTGCCGCAAGGCGCGCATAGATGCCGGAGATGGCCCGCCGATAAGGCTCGTCCTGGCGGTGGGGCGAAGGATCGGGGGAGGCCTTGGCGAGGTCCTGAACCTCGTCGGAGACGTTCACATAACGTCCGTCGAGCGACAGCTCGGCGCCCAGGCAATGGAGCTCTTCGAGATAGAAGCTCAAGGCGTGCTTGCTCTGCAGCAGCAGGGCCTGGCGCAGGGCATCCGCCGTCACGAAGGGATTGCCGTCGCGATCGCCGCCGATCCAACTCCCCATCCGCAGGAAGGACGGAAGCTCCGTATTCTCCCAGACGGGATCCATGGCGGCGAGCTGGTCCTCCAGGGCCGCATAGACGCGGGGCAATTCCTTGAAGAACGTGTAGTCGTAATAGGAGAGTCCGTTGTTGACCTCGTCGATCACCTTGAGCCTGTTCCGGCGCAGGATGCTCGTCTGCCAGAGGGTGAGGATGGCGCGGCGAAGGCCCTCCTGGCAGGCTGCCTCCTCGTCCGAGGTCATCTGCTGCCGGTCCCGCTGCGCCAGAATCTGGGAGATCTCCATCTCCCGGTCGATGGTGCTCTTGCGGCGCACCTCGGTCGGATGCGCGGTCAGGACCGGACAGACGAGAGCGGAGCCGAAGAAGGCCTGCAGCGCGTTGTGGCTGATGCCGGCCTCCCGAATGAGCTTGAGGGCCCGTGCCAATGTTCCCTCGCGCGGCGCCGCCGCCTCCAGGGCATGAGCGCCCGCCATCGCATGGGCGCGGGAGCGGCGGACATGGTGCTGGTCCTCGGCAAGATTCGCCAGGTGCGAGAAATAGCTGTAGGCGCGGATGATCTGGTTGGTGCGTCCGCGCGAGAGGCTGTTCAGGATGGTCTCGAGCTCGCGGCGGGCGATTTCGTCCTCGTCGCGGTGGAAGCGGATCGAGGTCTGCCGAATGCGCTCCACGATCTCGAAGGCCGCCTCGCCCTCCTGCTCGCGGATCGTGTCGCCGAGAATGCGCCCCAGAAGCCGGATGTCGTCGCGAAGAGGAAAGTCCTTCTCAGGCGTGACGTCGGGATTGATCAGGGACATGGGAGCGCTCCCGCACCGTGTGCATATGTTGCACTGCGAAATAAAACCCTTTGCTCCCCCGCAGCAAGTGTAATTTTATTCTAAGATCGCCTTCATTTCAAACGGCCCAGCGCTCCGGCGCCTCCGATTGGCCGATGAGGGCCAGCCCGTAGGCGATGGACTCGAACTGGTCCGCGGAGGTCAGCCGGGTCTCGCCGAACCGGTCGACGAACAGGCGACGGATGGCCGGGACGAAGGACGTGCCGCCCGTGAGGAAGACCCGCTCGATCTCCCCAGGCTCCACGCCGGCCTTGGCCAGCGCCTCGTCGACCGTCCGGGCGATCCGGCCGACATCCTCCGCGATCCAGGATTCGAAATCGGCGCGGGAGATCCTTGCCTGAATATCGACACCCTCGCCCTGGAAGCGGAAATCCGTTTCCTCATGATTGGAGAGTGCCACCTTGGCCGAGGATACGGCCCGGTAGAGGGCAAATCCTAAGTCGTACTCGATGATATCGATGAATTTTTCCAGCGGCTCAGGCTCGAGGGCGACGCGAGCGAGTTCGCGCAGCTCCTTCAGATCGCCGCTGCCCTTCATCATCGCGAGCTGGTTCCAGCGGGCGAAGTTGGCGTAGTAGTGATTGGGGATCGACAGGATCTTGCCCATGGAGCGGTAAAGCCCACCCTTGCCGAGGCGCGGCGAGACGACCTTGTCGACGATCCGGTAGTCGAAGGCATCGCCCGCAAGGCCGATACCGGCGTGCCCCAGGGGCTCGGCCCGCAGCACGCCCCCGGCCTTCGAGAACCGCATCACCGAAAAGTCGCTGGTGCCGCCGCCGAAATCCGCCACGAGCACGGTGGCGTCATGATCGAGCTGCCGGGCGTAGAAGAAGGCGGCGCCGACCGGCTCATAGACATAGCGGGCCTGCTCGGCCCCGAGCCGTCCGAAGGCCGTCCTGTAGCGCTGCATGGCGAGGTCATCGTCCGGGTTGTAGCCCGCGAACTGGACCGGCCGGCCGATGACGACGTTGCCGGCGCCCCAGTCCAGACGGGCCCCGCCGTGATGCGCGAGCGTGCGCAGGAAGGCGCTCAACAGGTCCTCGAAAGCGTAGCGTTCCCGGAAGATCCGGGTTTCCTTGAAGGTGGCGCTGGCCGCAAAGGTCTTGAAGGACTGGATGAACCGGTGGGCGTGGAGCCCTTCCAGGAACTGCTCGATGGCCCAGGGACCGCCCTCGACTTCCGTGCGCAGGCCGTTGCCGTGCCGCTCGTCCCAGAAGCAGAGCGCCGTGACATAGACCTTGAGGCGCTCTCCCCCGTGCTCGAAGGTCAGCGCCTCCACGTTCCCCTCCGGATCCGCGATGGCCACGACCGTGTTGCTGGTGCCGAAGTCGATGCCGATGGAAAAATCAGGGGACAGGGGCATGGGAACCTCGGAGGACGGCTTGAAGGGTCGGACGGTCTATACGCCAAGGCCAGACAAGCCAAGGGGAAATGTCGAACATCCCATTCCCCAACGGCACTGCGACCCCGGGGCTGTGGACGGCCCGTTGACCGGGAGACGCCCCGCCCGTAGAAGCCGCGCCTTATGCTTCTTCGGAGACTTTCATGCTATCCATCGGTCAGCGCATCGCGAACGAACTGAATGTCCAGGAATGGCAGGTCAAGGCGGCCGTCGAGCTGCTCGACGGCGGTTCCACCGTTCCCTTCATCGCGCGCTACCGCAAGGAAGTCACCGGCACCCTGGACGATGCGCAGCTGCGCACCCTGGAGGAGCGCCTGCGCTACCTGCGCGAGATGGAGGACCGCCGCAAGACGATCCTCGACAGCATCCGCGAGCAGGGCAAGCTTAACGACGAGCTGGCGCTCCAGATCAACAATGCGGACACCAAGGCACGCCTCGAAGACCTCTACCTGCCCTACAAGCCCAAGCGGCGCACGAAGGCGCAGATCGCCAAGGAGGCGGGCCTGGAGCCCCTGGCTGATCTCCTCCTGAGCGAGCCCGCCCGCGAGCCGAAGGAAGCGGCTGCCGCCTTCGTGAATGCCGAGAAGGAGGTCGCCACGCCCGAGGCTGCCCTGGAGGGCGCCCGCTCGATCCTCGTCGAGCGCTTCTCGGAAAACGCCGAGCTGCTGGGCTCCCTGCGCGACATCTACTGGGAGCGCGGCAGCCTCACCTCCAAGGTCCGGGACGGCAAGCAGACGGACGGGGCGAAATTCGCCGATTACTTCGACTTCGCCGAGCCCCTGACGAAGCTTCCCTCGCACCGCATCCTTGCGCTCTTCCGCGGTGAGAAGGAAGAGATTCTCGACCTGCGCATGGAGGAGGACAAGGACGCCGCCGAGCCCGGCTATGTCAGCCGCTACGAGGGCCGCACGGCGCTGGCCTTCGGCATCGTCGACCAGGGCCGCCCGGGCGACAAGTGGCTCCTGGAGACGGTGCGCTGGGCCTGGCGCACGAAGCTGAGGTTCTCCATCGAACTCGACATGAAGATGAAGCTCTGGCAGCTCGCCGAGGACGAAGCCGTGAAGGTGTTCGCGGGCAACCTGCGCGATCTGCTGCTCGCGGCTCCCGCCGGCGCCCGCCCGACGCTCGGCCTCGATCCCGGCTACCGCACCGGCGTGAAGGTGGCCGTGGTGGATGCGACTGGTAAGGTCGTGGCAACC
>Ga0182740_1001306_pt1 | contig 17324 bp, 15 predicted proteins | sample eDN5th37CKraftBY_FD_128872 | JGI IMG/M metagenome (GOLD analysis project Ga0182740, IMG submission 128872) | Enriched backyard soil microbial communities from Emeryville, California, USA - eDNA 5th pass 37_C Kraft BY (version 2) (version 2) | ecosystem: Environmental > Terrestrial > Soil >...
CATGGCGGACGCGATGCCGATGCTCGACGCCTATCCGGCGCCGGTCGTGGTCATCACGGACGGCGGGCGGGAGGTGCGGGCGCGACGGACCATCGCGGGCGAGCCGTGCTGGACGGCCCATCCCGTCTTCGCGGTCGATGCGGTGGAGCCGACCGGCGCCGGAGATGCCTTCACCGCAGCCCTGCTCTCGCGGCTGATCGCGGGCGGCTGGGGCGTGGTGACCGACGAGGACATCCGGTTCGGGATGGCCGCGGGGGCGATCGCCACCACGAAGCCGGGGGCGATCGCCGCGCTGCCGACCGGCGACGAGATCGCGAAGTTCATTGCTGCGGGTGCTGGATAGCGCCGGATCGCCTCGACTCGGACCGACACGCGTTCGGTCCCTAGAGACGAACGGGCGACGCCGCCGCGAAGCCCATTCGTTGGGACACTGCCATGCCGAGCCCTCATAGCCCCACCGCGTTTTCGATCGGGCCGCTGGATATCCGCTGGTACGCCATCTTCATCCTGCTGGGCATGGTCTGCGGCGTCGGACTGGCGTGCTGGCTGGCGAAGCGGCGCGACCTCGACCCGGACTTCCTGCTCGACATGGTGCCGTGGATCGTCGTGATCGGCCTGATCGGGGCGCGGGCCTACTACGTGCTGCTGAAGTGGGATTTCTACGTGCAGCATCCCGCCGAGGCGATCAATGTCCGGCTGGGCGGGATGACGATCCACGGCGCGATCGTGGCGGGGGTGACGACGGCGGTCGTCTACTGCCTGCGGCACGAGCAACCGGTCTTCCGCTGGTTCGACGTGATGGCGCCGGGGCTGGCGCTGGGCCAGGCGATCGGGCGGTGGGGGAACTGGGCGAACCAGGAGGCCTTCGGGACGCCGAGCACCTTGCCGTGGGCGGTGCGGATCGATCCGGCGCACCGGCCATCCGGCTACGAGGGGTTTTCGACCTTCCACCCGACGTTCCTCTATGAGTCGATCTTCGATGTGGCGAACGCGGCGGTGCTGGCGTGGCTGGTGCTGCGCGCGCCGAGGCTGCGCTGGCTGCGGCCCGGCGATATCGCCTGGATCTATCTGATTGCCTACGGGATCGCGCGGTTCCTGATCGAGCGCATCCGCACGGACAGCCTCTACATCGGGCCGCTGCCGGCGGCGTTCTGGTTCAGCTTCGCGCTGGTGGGGGCCGGGGTTGCGATGCTGATCCTGCGCCGGACGGTGCTCACGACCGACCCGAGCTGGGCCGATGGGCCGCAGCCCGCGCCATAAAGCGTCGTCCACATTCCTTCGCGTTCTGGGCGATGCGGCGCTTGTGCCTGCTGGTCGGTAGGCGTACCGATCGCATGGGATGTCCGCCGGCCACAAGGGACGCGTCGACGGATAGGTCCAGGCGGTCGGGCGGCGAGAATGCCGGATACGGTTCCAGATCGCGCCGCTGGGGAAACTGCGGAGCGCTGGCGGTGAAGCGGCGAGCTGCTACACGATGCCGAAGAAGCCGAGCAGCAGGATCGTCAGCACGACAGCCGTGATGACCGCGAAGATGCGGTCGCGGTCGCGCAGGAAGAGCAGCAGCGTCAGCGCCACGCGCGTCACCGGGGTCAGGAGCAGGATCAGCAGGCCGACCTGGATGATGGCGATCGCCTGGAAGTCCTTCAGGCCGTCCCGGATCGAGGTCCAGCTGACGTCGATCGTGTTGTCGCGGCCCGGCTTCAGGTCATCCATCGATTGCAGGTGCCCGGCGCCGGACGATCCCTGGATCACGTAGAGGATCACGCCGGCGAGGATCACGATGGCGGCGATGCTGACGCCGATGCGGAGGGTGTAGCTCACCCAGAGTTCCATCGAACGCGTCTCCGGGGCTTCCGGATCGCCAAGGGGGGCGGCGGACGGCCCGGACGTGACGGATTGCTGGCTCATGCGACGACCCCCAGACCCTTCAGGAACATCTGCACGGCGACGATCACCAGCACCACGATGAAGATGCGGCGGATCGTCTCACTGCGGAAACGGACGAGCAGGCGAGCCCCGAGCGTGGCCCCGGCCAGCACGCCGAGTGCGACCGGCGCCGCGATCTCCGGCACGATGTCGCCGCGCCAGAAGTAGATGCCGGAGCTGGCGGCGGCGGTGACGCCGATCATGAAGTTGCTGGTGGCGCTGGAGACCTTGATCGGCAGGCGCATGGCGGTGTCCATCGCCAGCACCTTCAGGGCGCCGGAGCCGATCCCGAGCAGGCCGGAGACGACGCCGGCGACATACATCATCACGAAGCCAAGCGGCACGCGGGTGACGTTGTAGTGGACGACGCCATGCTTGCGGTCGGGGTAGTAGCTGTCCAGGCGGAGCTTGTCGGCCCACTCGTCGTTGACGACGCCCCGCGGGATCTCTTCGCCGAGCTTCTTGATCATCGGGAAGACCGAGAAGAGGAGGATGCCCCCGAAGAGGAAGAAGAGGAGCTTCGGGTTCAGCCAGGCGGCGATGATGGCGCCGCTCACCGCGCCGAAGGAGGTCGCGAGTTCAAGCAGCATCGCGACCCGGATGTTCGTCATGTGATCGCGGACGAAGGCGGCGGCCGCGCCGCTGGAGGTGGCAATGACGGAGATGATGCTGGCGCCGATGGCGAGATGAATGTCCACCCCGAAGCCGATCGTCAGGATCGGGACGATCAGGATGCCGCCGCCCAGTCCCACGAGCGAGCCGAGCATGCCGGCCCCGATCGCCGAGAGGAACATCACCACCACGAACAGTTCGATACTCACCCCGCCCCCTTGCGTTCCCGAGCGCCCGCCGGGTTGCCATCCGCATCCGCCGGGCAGTATCCCACGATCTTCCGGGGAGGGCTATTGCGATGATGCAGCGAGCGTATCCATGACATCGTGACGAATGAACTCGGTATTGGGACGATGCCGCGACAGGGACATCGCACGTTGAACGCTGGAATGCGCGGTGCCGGAGGGGTTGCGGCGTGCGGTATCATGAAGGGGCGCTCTGTACCGGACAGATGCACTGTGATGCGGCACCTCGGGAGTGTGTGACGTGATTCTGCTGCTGATTTTCCTGTAAGCGACGACCCGGCGGCATCCTGCCGATGCTGCCAACGATGAGGTGAACCGACATGGGCATGACACCGATGAACCGGCGACCGTGGATCGGGATGGCCAGCATCCCCGCATCCGTTGCCGATTCCCTGAATACCGGACCACATTGAGAAGACCCTCCCCTGCGGGGTGAGGGCTTGAGGGAGACCCACCATAACCGCACTGACCCCCGATTTTGACGAACAGTCCCTCGATCGCAGCCGCTCCACCAAGGCCGGACCGGAGCAGGCCCTGCTGGTCGCCGTTGAACTCCCGAACCAGATCTGGAGCATCCAGGACGAACTGGAAGAACTCGCCACCCTCGCCGAGACGGTGAACGTCGAGGTCGTCGGCGCCGTCACCCAGAAGCTCGATCACCCGCATCCCTCCACCTATGTGGGCAAGGGCAAGCTGCAGGAGATCAAGGAGCTTCAGGAGACGCTTGGCTACGACTTCCTGCTCGTCGATGGCGAACTGACCCCGGCCCAGCTCCGCAACATGGAGAAGGCGCTGGATATCAAGATCATCGACCGCACGGCGCTCATCCTCGATGTCTTCGCCGCCCGCGCGCAGACGCACGAAGGGCGCCTCCAGGTCGAACTCGCCCAGTTGCAATATCGCCTGCCGCGTCTCACCCGCATGTGGACCCACCTCTCCCGCCAGACCGGCGGTGGCGGCGTGGGCCTGCGCGGCACCGGTGAGACCCAGCTGGAGGCGGACCGCCGCGAATCGCAGAAGCGGATCACCTTCATCAAGGAACAGCTGGAACAGGTGCACCGGCACCGCGAGAACTACCGCGCCCGCCGCAACGACACCCCGATCAGCGTCATCTCGCTGGTGGGGTACACGAACGCGGGCAAGAGCACCCTGCTGAACACGATCACCGGCGCGGGTGTGCTGGCGGAGGACAAGCTCTTCGCCACGCTCGATCCGACGACGCGGCGCATCCCGCTTCCCAGCGGGCGGGAGGTGCTGCTGACCGACACCGTGGGCTTCATCAACAATCTCCCCACCCAGCTCATCGCGGCATTCCGCGCGACGCTGGAGGAGATCAGCGAGGCCACCGTGCTCGTTCACGTCGTGGACGTGACCCACCCGAACGCTCGCGAGCAGGTGGTGACCGTCAACGAGACGTTGGAGGACCTTGGCGTCGATGGCCGTCCGGTCGTCTACGCGCTGAACAAGATCGATGCGCTCGGGAGCGCCGACGGCGACGATTCCGTCGATGTCGCGGCCCTCCGGGAGCGGCTCGGCATTCCGGCGGACGCCCATGCCGTGCCGGTCTCGGCGCAGCGGGGCACGAACGTGAAGGCGCTGCTGGCCGAGATCGAGGCCGTGCTGGAGGTGGAGAACGCCTTCCTGCCCGTGACCGTGACGATCCCGTACAATCGTTCCGAACTCGTCGAGCGCTTCCATGCGCTTGGCCGGGTGGAGGAGCGGGCCTTCGACGAGGACGGCACGACGTTGCACGGCTGGCTGCCGGAGCGCGATTTCGGGCGCTTCGGGAGCATGCTCGTCCGGCGCGAGCTGGACGATGCGGAGCCGGTGGCGTGGACGACTGCCGCACTGCCGGATGACGCCGTGCAGCGAGCGCATCCCGCCGCCTGAGCCGCTTCGCCGCAGATTCGTCCTCCCCGGCGCCGTGAACGAGCGGCGCTGGCCCGGACGCGGATGTGTCATGCGCATCCGCGTCCGGAAACCTGCATCGTCTCCCGAATCGCCGTTCGTCATCCCGCCGCCATCACGACCACACCAAGGAACCACCGTGACGCAGGAACTGCCTTCATGCGCGCTCGATCTTCCGTCCGATTCCGGCCTGACCTACAAGGATGCCGGGGTCGATATCGACGCCCAGACGCAGGCCCTGGCGCGGGTGAAGGCGCGCGCGGCGGCGACGCTGGGGTCGCAAGCGGGGCCGATCGGCCATTTCGGCGGCACCTACAAGCTCCCCGGCGCGGGCGGCCAGATCCTGGTGGCCAGCGCGGATGGTGTCGGCACCAAGCTTCAGCTGGCGGCGACGCTCGGCGGTGAGGCCCACGCGCAGATGGGACGCGATCTCGTCAACCACTGCACGAACGACATTCTCGCCCTCGGAGCGACCCCGCTCTTCTTCCTCGACTATTTCGCGACCGGCAAGCTGGACGGCGATGTGATGACCGCCGTGGTCGGAGGCATCGCCGACGCCTGCCTGGTGAACGGGATGGCGTTGCTTGGCGGCGAGACAGCCGAGATGCCGGGCATGTACGGCGAGGGCGATTACGATGTCGCCGGGTTCATCGTCGGCACCGTGACCGAGGACCGGATCGTCGATGGGGCGTCGATCGAGCCGGGCGATGTGGTGATCGGGTTGCCCAGCGGCGGCTTGCAGACGAACGGGTTCAGCCTTGCGCGCAGGATTGCCGGCCTCACCGGCGATGCCGAGCACGACCGCTCCCGGCTCTGGGAGATGCTCCCGGGCTCCGGCGAGACGATCGGCGACGCGCTGATGGCCGGGCACCAGAGTTTCCTGCCCACGGTGAAACCGCTGCTGGACCAAGGGCTGGTGCGGGGGATGGCGCACATCACCGGCGGCGGGCTGGTCGACAACCTGCCGCGTACGTTGCCGGAGGACTGCATCGCCCGGATCGAGCCCGGGAGCTGGGAGGTCCCGCCCATCTTCGACTGGTTGGTGGAGCGCGGCAACCTGTCCATGATCGAGCGCTATCACGTCTTCAACATGGGTGTCGGCTTCGTGCTGGTCGCCACGCCGGCGAATGCGGAGATCGTTCTGGCGCAGGTGCCGGAGGCTCGTCGCATCGGGCGCATCGTGGAGCGCACGACGAGCGATGAGTCCGCCGTGCAGGGACTCTCCTGCTAAAAGCCTGGCGGGAAAGCCCGCTCGTTTCTCACTCCCCGGTCCTCACGTCTCTCGTCAGGAGGGAGTATGGCGACAATCGACCTGAGGCGGAGGCGGATTGACGCCAAGATCGTCTATTACGGCCCCGGCCTGAGCGGCAAGACGACGAACCTGCTGGACATCCACCGGCGGATGCCGGCCGACCGGCGCGGACCCTTGCGATCGCTGGCGACCGACGAGGAGCGGACGCTCTTCTTCGATTTCGTGCCGGTCGCGCCGATCCTCGTCGGCGGCTGGGATCTGCGTTTCCATCTCTACTCGGTGCCGGGACAGGAGCATTTCGCCCGTACGCGCCGGGCGATCCTGGGGGGCGCCGATGGCGTCGTCTTCGTGGCCGATGCCGCGCCGGACCGCCAGGCGGCGAACCGCGCCAGTCTCGATGAGCTGGGCGCGTTCCTGGACCGCTATGGGCGGGCGCTGGATGACATGGCGTTCGTCCTCCAGCTGAACAAGCTGGACCTGCCCGACGCCATCTCCCGCGACGACCTCGAGGCATCGCTGAATCCGGATCGCCATCCGCTCGTCACCGCTATCGCCCGGCAGGGAAACGGCGTGGCCGAAACCCTGCGAGGCATCTCCCGGCAGGTGGCGCAGCGGTTGTAGGCACCGTGTCGCGCACGGCTTGGTGGGGCAGAACACGGCACGCCCATGTCGGAATGACTTGACCGCGGCATTGGGGTTCCGATAATGCATGATGAGTCGTCATCGTGGGACGGACGACGGGGACGTTGTTTCCTTGGCAGTCCGTCTGGACGGGAAGATGACGATGACATGGTCGCGCCGGCCGCCGTTGGGGCTCAGGCTCCTCAATCCGATCGCAGCATTCTTCACCGGAACAATCGGACTCGCCCCTGGGGGAGTGATGGTGTTGTGCGTGCGTCGCCGTTCGTCGGGAGGCGATCAGCGGGTGCCGCTGAATGTGCTCGTCCATCAGGGCGCCTACCATCTGGTGTCGCTGTTCGGTGAGACCGACTGGTTGCTCAACCTGCGCGCGGCTGGGCGGGCGTCGCTCGTCCGGGGCCGCACCACCATCCCGGTGGAGGTGGCCGAGGAGCTTTCCGATGGTCCACGGGTGGCGGCCCTGCGGGTCTACCTGAACCGGTGGGACGGCCAGCTCGGCATGATGGCGGGACTCGACCGCACCTCCTCCGACGAACAGTTGCGGGAGGCCGCGGAGCGCGTGCGGATCGTTCGCCTCAAGCTGTCGTCGTGATCTCTGGTTGTAGTTGTGGTTGTCGTTGGGGTGGTGGCCGGAGCTGCGGCCCGGATGGCTGGTCACCGGCGCTATGATGAGGTGACCGCGACATCCGGTCGCGGGTATCTCGATGGACCGGAGGAGTGAGGCCCATGCACCCGCGTGCCGCTGCCGGTGGCAGCACCTACACCAAGCCGCCTGCGTACGTCGCCCGGATCGTGAACCCGGCCCTGATCTTCGCGGTCGAGCGCCTGGGCATTGCCGCCGGGGGCGTGGAAATCCTGGCGGTGCGTGGCCGGACGAGCGGCCAGATCCGGAAGGTGCCGGTCAACCCGCTCGCGTACGACGGTGACTGGTATCTCTTCTCCCCGCGCGGCGAGAGCGAATGGGTGCGGAACCTGCGCGCGGCGGGCGAGGGTGAGCTGGCGCGTGGTGGAACGATCCGCCGCTTCCGCGTCGCCGAGGAATTGCCGGACGCCGCGAAACCACCAGTGATCCGGGCCTACATGCAGCGATGGGCGAAGCAGGTCGCGTCGATCGTCGGATTCGATGCGGATGCGAGTGACGCGGTGCTGGCCGAGGCCGCGCCGAAGCATCCGGTTTTCCGGATCGAGATGGCTTCTCCTGAGTGAGGGCGGGCCTATGGTGTGGAAAATCTGGCGGCGGGAACCTGAGGCGCCTGCCAGCCCCGTCGATGCGCCCCATGAGACAGGGCTCCATTCCTCGGAGGTCTATCATGATGCCGCACAGCACTTCCTCGACAGGCAGATGCGGACGATGGAGACACTTGACACCCAGACCGCCCAATATCTCTCGGCGGCGAGCCTGGCGTTGCCGGTGACTGCCGCGCTCCTCGGATTGAGTGCCCGAGGCAGCGAGGATATCCATCGCGTTGCGTTTGGGGCGCTTGTGGGGGCCCTCATCTGCTATGTGTTGGTGCTGGTCTTCTCGGCGGCGGCGAGCCAGATTCGTGGGCTTGAATACCGGCCCGATATCGCCACCGTCAAAGAGAACAGTGAACGCTATGAGGGTATCTACCTGAAGCAATGGATCGCGAACGAATACGAAGCCTCGATCGCTGAGAACCGGCGTGTCCTCGTGCAGAAGGCGCGATGGGTAGGAGCAGAGGCCCTGGCGTTCTACGCCGAGGGCCTCCTGCTCTCGATCGCGGCAGCGGGCACACTGCTACTGTGATTTGACATCGCGCGGCGGTGGAAGCGGATTGGGCGTCAGGACGATGATGTTGGAAGGGCCGGGCGGGGGAAGCTCGCTTGTCTTTGGTCCGGTAACGGGCACGGGGCCTTTAGGAGTCGGGGCGGGAGCAGGGATAGCCATAGGGGCGCCTCCTTTCTGGATACCAGTGTAGCAAACGCGGCAACGCGTTCCCGATGGGCCTGGCGCCGACCCGGACGATACGACCGCTTGACAAGAGGGGAGCGAGTCTCTAGTCTGGCAATCGTCGGCCAAACGGTTTGGCGAGGCGCGTTCACGTTTTCGGAGGCAGTCGGATGTCCGATTCGGTGAACAACACGTTCTTCCTGGTGATCGAGGGCCCCACGCGCGGCGCCCTTGGGGAGAAGTGTGCCTTGCAGATCGGATCGCCTGACTGACGCTCAGCCGACAACCGACACCGCACGGGCCGCCTTCTCCTGCTGACGGGAGAGGGTTTCTTTGTGTGTCCGGGGCATGGGACGGGACACGGGATCGGATGGAACGCAGATGCCGCTGCGCCGGGGCAGGACAAGGGCATGGGGAGATGACGACATGGTGGGGAGGATGGTGATGGCCATGAGGCAACGAGGCGATCTGCGGCGGCGTGGGGCAGAAACGCGGACGCGAAACCGCGACAACCACCACCGGTAGGTCTCGAGAGGGCTCGCCGGGTGGGGACGTGGTCCTTCTGCTCTGCGGGCGAGCGACAGCGTGGGTACAGGAAGGACCGGGCCGGATACGGCCCGGACAAGGATGAACGGGATGACGAGCATGGATGAGCAGATGGCCAGGGCGACGAACGCGCTCGAGGTGCGCGACGTCACCAAACGCTTCAAGAAGAAACGCAACGAATACGCCTACGCCCTGAAGGGCGTCAGCTTCGACGTGCCGCGCGGCGAGGTGCTCGGCATCCTGGGGCCGAACGGGTCCGGGAAGAGCACGCTCGTGCGCGCCCTCTCGACCCTGACGGTGCCGGACTCGGGCAGCGTGAAGATCTTCGGGGTCGACGCGGTGGAGCATCCGCGCGTCGTCCAGCGCTACATCAACCGGGTGAGCGTGGAGGCGAGTTTCTTCAAGAAGCTCTCCTCGATGGAGAACCTCCTCTTCGGGGCGAAGCTCTACGGGGTCACCGACCGCGAGAGCAAGCCGCAGATCCGCGAGATCCTGACCGGGATCGGTTTCGACCTCAAGCGGGTGAACGAGCCGATGGAGCACCTGTCGCGCGGGATGCAGCAGAAGATCGCGCTGGCGCGGGCGCTGCTCACCAGCCCGCAGCTGATGCTGCTCGACGAGCCGACGACGGGCCTCGACCCGCGCAGCAAGAAGGACGTGCAGGCGCTGATCCACGACATCCGGCGCAACCACGATTCCTCGATCCTGCTCTGCACGCACGACATGGGCGAGGCGGAAGAACTCTGCGACCGCATCGGCATCCTCGTGAACGGGGAACTGATCGCGCTCGACACGCCGCTCGGCCTCAAGCAGCGTTACCAGCAGGACGGCGAGCTGCCGACCCTGGAGGAGGTCTTCATGGCCGCCACCGGCGTCTCGCTGGAAGATGCCGACTACGACGAGGACGAGGCGAAGGCCGACCTCGCCGCCGCAGCCTAGGCGGCCAATGGCCACGACGCGAACGATACCGGAGCCGGATGATCCGGCTCCCGCGACACGACGCGTGACCGCCACGACGCTGGCGGTCACACTGGAACGGGGAAGCTCATCATGCAGGCCGTATCGGCACCGAAAGCGTCCGCGACCGCGTCCACGGCGCGGTCGAACTGGCGGCGCGAACTGGTCGCTATCTGGGGGTACGCCCAGCGCAACTACTTCCTGACCAAGCGCTACTTCCTCTGGGAGCTGGTCTGGCTGGTCTATTCGACGATGAACGCCCTCACCATCGGCTTCATCGGCGTCGGGTTCGGCGGCGACAAGGAGCAGGCCGCCACGATGACCACCTTCCTGCTCATCGGCACGTTGCTGTGGAGCTACCTGTCGATGATCTTCGACCTGCTCTCGGAGACCGTCTCCTGGGAGCGGTGGGAAGGCACGATCGAGTACACGTTCATGAGTCCGGCCAGCCGCACCGCGCAGCTGATCGGCATGGGCCTCTATGCCGTGGCGTACGGCATGGTGCGGATGGTCGTGATGCTCGGGGCGATCTCGCTCTTCTTCGACCTCTCGCTGGGGAACGCGAACTACGCCGGGGCCGCTGCGATGCTGGCGCTCTGCAGCATCTCGCTGGTCGGCTTCGGGATGGTGGCGGCCGTGATGCCGCTGCTCTCGCCGGAGAAGGGTCAGCAGGTGACGGCCATCTTCACCGCCGTGCTGTTGCTGATCTCGGGCATCTACTACAGCGTGGATGTGCTGCCGGGGTGGATGCAGCCTCTGGCGAAGATCTCGCCGGTCTACTATGCCCTCGATGGCATCCGCGCGATGCTGCTGGATGGCGCGTCGTTCGGCAGCCAGTGGCCCAACATCTGGCCGCTGCTGGTGATGGGGCTGGTCTTCCCGCCGCTCGGGTTGTGGCTCTTCCAGAAGGGCGAGCACTTCGCGAAGGTGACGGGCCGTCTCAAGCGAATGGGATAAGCTGACAGGCACGGGGCGGGAGGCGGGGCGAATGCGCCTCGCCTCCTGTCGCGTTCATGCCGGAAAGGAGGCCTGGCGATGACGCAGGCCACGCCCGATTTCGTTCCCGGACTGGAGTTGTCGCGCCTCTACGCCACCGAAGTGGTCGAGCCGATCCTGCGCGCGGCGTTTCCGGCCCTCCCGCTGGCGCTCGGCCTGCTCGGCGAGGGGTCCGATGTGCTGGGGTTCGACACGGACCGCTCGATGGATCATGACTGGGGTCCCCGCTGCGTCGTGTTCGTGCCGGATGATGTCCGCGAGAGCCTGGCGCCGTGGCTCGACCAGGCCCTCAGGGACCAGTTGCCGCGCGCGTTCCTCGGGTTCCCGACCGGCGTGGACTACCACCCGGACGGTGCGACGTTCATGGCCGGGAGCGATGCCAACGCACCTTTCGTCCATCGCGTCCACATCACGAGCCCGGCGCAGATCCTCCACGACCTGATCGACATCCGCTCGCTGGACGATCTGACCCCGGCGCTGTGGGTGACGACCCCGCAACAGAAGCTGCTCGAACTGACGGCGGGGGCGATCTTCCGCGACGACACCGGCGAGATCACGCGCATCCGGCGGGCGCTGGCCTGGTATCCGGACGATGTGTGGCGGTTGATGCTGGCCGGAACCTGGAAGGCGATCTCCCAGCTGGAGCCCTTCGTCGGGCGGTGCGGCGAGGTGGGGGACGACCTCGGATCGCAGCTGGTGGCGATGCGCCTGATCCGGGACCAGATGCGGCTGGCCTTCCTGCTGGAGCGGCGGTACGCGCCGTACCAGAAGTGGTTCGGCACGGCGTTCGATCGCCTCGCGGTGGCGCCGGCATTGACGCCGTCGATGGACAAGGCGCGGTACGCCCGTGGCTGGCAGGAACGCGAGCGGGGGATCGTGGCGGCATCGGTGGTACTGGCGAACCGGCAGAACGCGGCGAAGCTGGCGGCGTGGGTCGATCCGGCGCCGCGCCCGTTCTGGTCGCGGCCCTTCCAGGTGCTCCAGGCCGAGCGGTTCACCGAGGCGCTGGCGGAGGCGATTGCCGATCCGGCGGTGAAGGCGTTGCCCGCGGACCTCGGCGGGCTGGATACCTGGGTGGACAGCACCGATGCCGCCGGGGAGAAGGGCTTGCACCGGGCGGTCCAGGCGTGGCTGGAAACGCGAGGGTGAATGAGGGGAAGGCCCTTCCCCTCATTCACCCTCGATGGATCTGCTGGGGCTACTGGTCCAGCGGACCCATGTAGACGAACTCCCAGAGCAGGTTGTCCGGCGACGCCCACATCACCTGGTAGTAGGTCTGGCCCTCACCGGACGAGAACTCCGGGCGGTGGCGGGGTGTTTCGAAGAGGGCCGGGATGCCCTGCTCCGCCAGATACTCGGTGAAGGCATCCACATCGGCGATCGATTCGGCGGCGATGGCGATGTGGTTGGCGCCGATGCCGTCGTAGTCGTTCGCCACACCCTCCTTCGCGCCGCCCCCGAACCAGAAGCTCTCGCCATTCGCGCCGAGCAGGCCGAGATGCATTTCATCGTCGTGGATCGGGGTCCAGCCGAGGGTGGTGAATATCTCCCGGTAGTGCGGGATGTTGGCGGGATCGACGATGAACTGGATGTGACTGAATCCGGACTTCATGGGTCCTCCATTGGTGATCGTGCGACGGACAGGGGCCGTCTCCCCGCTTGGTGCAACGTCGGAACCGCAGTCCGGGTTCGCCACACCGAGCCAGGGCAATTGTCTCCCGGGCCGCGGTCGGGATTCGTCCGCATGAGGCTCGTGCGATGACGGTTGGCAGCCGGGACCGGGAAGTGGCATGCCGGTTGCATCGTTGCCTGCGGGACAGTATTCACGTCACGCGATGCTTGCGCGAAGGGAGATACGAGGCACACGCCAGGACAGACCATTCTCACCGTCATGGATCGAGAGGAAGCCCAGTGCGCCATCGGATTCTCGTCTTGCTGCTCGTCGTGACACTCGCCTTTCCCGCACTTGCCGCCGCCCAGGACACGACAACACCAGCGAACGGAGATGGTCCATCGTCCGTTGTCGGCACCCTCAGCGCGGAGAACTTTGCCGCCGCGATCATCTATCCCAATCCCACGGTCGCGCTGATCGATGCCTCCTTCCAGGTTCCCTGGAACACCGGCGCGTTCGCGCCTCGCGCCAGTCAGATCATTGGCCAGGCCACGTCGCCGCTCTTCACGTCGGAGCCGGGGAGCTATCAGGTGAGGCTGCCGATCGCGCCGACCGGAGCCGCATTCGATATCGATGGCGACGGGAGCGGAGAAGACGGCCTGATGGTCTTTGCCCTCGTCGTGGGCTCCAACATCGTGGGCGATTCCTATCTCGAACAGTTCGAACAGGGTGGAATGACCTCCTACCTCCAGGACGCGCGGACCGGACGGTTCACGTCCGGATCGTTGCTGGCCTTCGCCGAGGACGACGGGCAGCAATTCCCTTCGGCGTCTGGCCCGGACGGGCAGTGGTTCACCGCCGATGACGAACGCCAGCCAATCGAAGCGGGGTATACCGAGGTCGCATTGGGTCGCAACGGCCAGGCGACGTTCGATCGTTCGGCGACCGTGACGATGGACACGCTGGAAGAGGGCTCGGTCGCCTCGCCCGATTACTCGGACCAGTCCTGGGTCGATGCCCTGAACAGCCTGATCGACCGGCTGGAGCAGCGGTACGCGTTCACCGAGCTGCGAGGCATCGACTGGGAGGCGATTCGGACCCAGTACGTGCCAATGATGCAGCAGGCCCAGGACGCGCAGAATCCCGTCGCCTACTTCGCGATCCTGAACCAGATCGCCACTGGCGTCGTCGATGCGCACGTCTCAGTGTCCCCCACGACGGCTGACGGTCTCCAGATCGTACAGGCCTACGCAGGCCAGGTGGCGCAGGGATACCTCGGTAACATCGGCGCCCAGGGCGAGGCGATGTCCGCCGATCCGGACAACCCAGCCGCGGGCCTTGGCGACAACCTCCTCATCGTGACTGTCGGGGAAAGTGGGCCAGCCCACGATGCCGGCTGGGTTCCGGGCACCCAGATCGTCTCCATCGACGGCAAGACCATCGCGCAGCATCGCGAGACGGTCCCCGCCTGGCTGCTGGGCTCCGGCATCTCCACCCCGGAGAAACTCCAGATCCTGCAAACGGCGGGATCGCTCCTCTTCCCGGTTGGGGCCACGGTGACCATCGGCTACGTCCAGCCGGGCGACGATCAGGTCCGAATGGTCGACATGGTGGCGGGCCAGTATCCGTTGGGTACGCCACAGCCCACCGTCGTTCCGGGCAGTGACCCGGCCCCGCTGGAGACCAGTTCCTACACGTCCCTGAACGGTTACACCGTGATCAAGTGGGCGGATTTCGAGGAGGACATCCCGGAACGGATTGCCGTCCTGGAAGCGGCGTTGAGCTACACGAAGGAGCAACCCGACTCGCGAGGAATCGTGATCGACATGCGCGGGAACTCGGGCGGCTGGGCCGGGCTCTACCTGACGATGGCGTCGTATTTCTTTGCTGCTGACCAGCCGATGGATGCGCACGTGTTCGATAGCTGGGCCTGGGACGACGCGGCCGGAGGGCTGGTCCGTGCGTTTACGCCCGACTGGACCGCCAGCTCCCCGAAGCCGGACCTTGCCTACACCGGGCCGGTGGCCATCCTGGTGGACCAGAATTGTGGCAGCTCGTGCGAGTTCTTCTCGCAATCCATGCAGGCACAGGGCCGTGCGGTCATCGTCGGCCAGTACGCGACGGCCGGGGCGGGCGGCAACATCGACCAGGTGAAGATGCCACTGGGGTTCGTGTTCCAGTACACCGTGGGCCGCTTCACCTGGGCTGGTACCGAAGAACTGAACCTGGAGGGCAAGGGCGTGGTGCCCGATGTTCGTGTGCCCGTCACGGTCGATGGCGAGATCGCCCGGATCAACGGGACCGACATCGTTCTGCTCACGGCGGTCTCGGTGCTGGAGGGCGCAAGCGCCACGCCGGGAGCGACGCCGGCCGCCTCGCCTGTGGCCTCTCCGGGAGCATCGCCTGTGGCCTCGCCGGAGTCCTGATCCCGGAGGCCGCCGAGATGGCGTGAAGGAACAAGCCGACCTCGCAGGGGAACACTCCCCTGCGAGGTCGGCTTGTGTGCGCAACGGTCAGCGACCGGCGACGGCGATCTCGCTGGCCGGTCCGCCGAGGTCCCCGCGGTGTCCGTCGTCATGCGATCGGCGTATCCGCTGCCGGCGGCTCTTGCCCGGACTAATTCCGACGCCGTGACGGATCAATTCGCGGGGCTCGCGCGGCGCCCTGCCGGCCTTCGTAGGCGGGCGATGCTGGGCGCACAGACGACCGGAAGCCCGGTCTTCCGCGGAAAGCGGCGATGGGCATCCGGGCAGCCGGGGTGGATGACCCTTCGACTCCGACGATGGTCCCTGCCGTCGTGCTCCTGGCGTGCGCTGGAGGCCGCCGACCGACATGTATAGTTCGATTGCTGGCCGGTTGTCTCGGGACGCTTCATCCTGTGGGGGTATTGATGGAACGACGTGCGCTCTTGCTCCTGCTCTCCTTCTCGCTGCTCATGCCCTACCTGGCTTCGGCGCAAGGTGCCACGCCGGCGGCGAGCGCGGACGGGCCGATAGCCGTGATCGGCAGCTTCGACCCCCAGAATTTCTCGGCGTCGATCATCTACGGGAACCCGACGATCGAGTTGTTCGATGCGTCGGCCCAGGTGCCGCAAAGCACCGCCCGCTTCGTGCCGCGCGAGAACCAGATCATCGGCCTGGCGACATCGCCCCTGTTCGGTGACAAGCCCGGTACGTACCGGGTCGGGCTTCCGATCGTCCCGACTGCCGCGCCGTTCGACATCGATGGCGATGGCGCGGGGGAACCGGGCCTGATGGCCTTCGCCATCGCGGTCGGCGCGAACATCGTCGGCGATTCCTACCTCGAGCAGTTCGAGCAGGGCGGAACGTCCTCGTTCCTCCAGGACAACCAGACCGGCCGCTTCGTCGAGGGCTCGCTCCTGCTCTACGCGAAGGATGACCGGCAGGTCTTCCCCAGCGGCGCGGGGGCCGATGGGGCGTGGTTCACGGCCGACGACCAGACGGAGGCCATCCCGCAGGGCTACACCAAGGTGAGTCTCGGGAAGGATGGCACGGCCGCGTTCGATCGCTCGGCAACCCCGACGATGGACGCGATGGAAGCGGCGTCGGAGGCGTCCCCGGATTACTCCGGCCAGTCGTGGGTCGAGGCCCTGAACAGCCTGATCGACCGCCTGAAGCAGCGCTACGCCTTCACGGAGTTCCGGGGCATCGACTGGGAGGCGATTCGCGCCACCTACGTGCCGAAGATGCAGCAGGCGCAGGACGCCAAGGACGCAACGGCCTATTACGGCATCCTGAACGAGATCGCGCTCGGCGTGAACGATGTGCACGTCTCCGTGAGCCCGACCGGGGACGACAGCCTCCGGGCCCAGCTGCTCTATTACATCAATGCCGCGAAGGACTACACGGGCAACCTTGGCGCGGCAGGGATCGCCGTCTCGGCCGATCCGAACAATCCGGCAGCGGGCCTGGGGGACGACCTCACCATCCTGACGGTTGGCGCCACCGGGCCAGCCCACGATGCCGGATGGGTTCCGGGCACGAAGATCGTCTCGATCGACGGGAAGACGGTCAGCGAGCGCCGGGAGGCTGTGGCAGCCTGGATTTTCGGCGCCGGGTTCTCCACTCCCGAGAAGAAGAAGATCGCGCAGTCTGCCGGGGCGCTCTCCTTCCCGACCGGAGCCACAGTGACGATCGGCTTCATCCTGCCCGGCGAGACCGAGGTGCGGACGGCGACGATGGTGGCCGGCGACTTCGACACCGGGTCCATCACGGGTCCCCAGATGCCGGGGACCGATCTCCGGCCGGAGGAGACCAGCACCTATACGGAGCTGGATGGCTACACGGTGATCAAATGGGCCGACTTCGCCTCGGACATCCCGGAGCGGATCGCGGTGCTGGAGGCCGCGCTTGACTCCACTGAAGGCCAATCCTATTCCAAGGGCATCGTGATCGACATGCGTGGAAACGGTGGCGGCTGGTCGGCGCTCTCCTTGACGATGGAGTCCTACTTCTTCACCGCCGACAAGCCGATGAACGGTCATCTCTTCGATTCGTGGGATTGGAGCGACGCCGCCGGCGCGCAGGTGCGCTCGTACTCCCCGGACTATGTCGCGAGCTCACCCAAGCCGGACCTCGCCTACACGGGACCGGTGGCCATCCTGGTGGACCAGAACTGCGCCAGTGCCTGCGAGTTCTTCACGCAGGCGATGCAGGCAGAGGGCCGCGCGATCGTCGTCGGCCAGTACGCGACGGCCGG
>Ga0182740_1001308_pt1 | contig 17304 bp, 16 predicted proteins | sample eDN5th37CKraftBY_FD_128872 | JGI IMG/M metagenome (GOLD analysis project Ga0182740, IMG submission 128872) | Enriched backyard soil microbial communities from Emeryville, California, USA - eDNA 5th pass 37_C Kraft BY (version 2) (version 2) | ecosystem: Environmental > Terrestrial > Soil >...
GCGCGGTCGCCTCCTCCAGCTCCGCGCGCCGTCCGACGATGGGACTGAGCGGGCGGGGGATCGGCGGCAGCGGATGCCCGAACAGGGCCGACCCGGCGGTGAGCGGCTCGGGATCGGTCGCTGGGTTGTCCGGGATCGGGCGAGTGGCCATGCACGAATCCTGCGAAGGTGATCGCGGTTCAAGGGGGATCGATTCGATCGGATGGGGAGTCTGGCCGGGTCCTCGGCCATGCTCCGTTCATTATGACGCGGTTCACGGCCGTTCCGTACCGGGAATCGCGCCCGGAGGAGCGCATCGCGGACCGAATCCGTCCGCTGCTATAACGACACTGTCCGGAAAACGCATGCCCTTGCCACGAAAGGACTACCTGTGCCGCCCATCGAGTGGAATCGGGAACTTCGCGACCAGATGGAATTCGCCTGGAATGTCCAGTTCCTGCCCAGGCTGGAGGGCCTCACCGATGCCGAGTACCTGTGGGAACCGGTGGAAGGCAGCTGGTCGATCCGGCCCGATGCGGCAGGAAACTGGCGCCTGGAACACACGTCACCCGAGCCGGCGCCCCCGCCAGTGACGACCATCGCGTGGCGGATGATGCACATCGCCGATGTCCTCGGCAGCCGCGCCAGCCGCCATTTCGGCGACTGGTCGTTCGATCTCGATGCGATCTCGCTGCCGTCCACCGCCGCCGAGGGCGTGGCCTTCCTCACCCGGCAGCACGAGGCGTGGATCGCCGGTCTCACGGCCGTCGGGGAGGAGGGCCTTGCCCGTCCATGCGGACAGGCGGAGCCGTTCTATCCCGATTCCCCGCTGGCGGCGCTGGTGCTCCACGTCAACCGGGAGTTCCTGCACCACGCGGCGGAGATCCAGCTCCTGCGCGACCTCTTCCTGCGGCTCGGCCCTCAGTCGAGCGAGAACGGCGGATAGTCGTCCGTGAGCAGCGAGGCGTACAACGTCACCCGCGTCGTCCAGCGCAGCACGCCGACGTGGAAGTGGAAGAGTCCCTGGGGATACCGCCCCGTGATGAGGATCGCGATCCAGGACACGAGGATGGTGAATCCCGCCACCGCCCCAAGCACGGCCAGCACCAGGAGGTGGGGGATGATCAGGAGCCATTTCACGAAAATGAGCAGCCGGCTCAGGCGCTCCGGATAGCGCAGCCGGAAGTCCACCGGATAGGGACCTTCGCCGAACGGCGGGTAATCGTCGCGGAGGTAGTACGTCGCGTAGACGTTCACCCGCGTCATCCACTGGATGACCCCGACCACGAAGGTCCACATCCCGAGCGGATAGCGGCCGGTAACGAGGATGGCGAACCACGCCACGACCGTGATCGCGGAGACCACGAACCCCAGCAGCCAGAGCACGAAGAGATGCGGGATCACCAGCAGCCACTTCACGAAAAGCAGCAGGCGGCTGAGGCGGGGCGGATACTGGACATCGAAGACGAACGACGGCGACTGCATGCGCTTCCCCTGAGGACACATCGGCTCCGCGACAGGACTGGGACCCGCAGCACCATCCGGACCCGGATTTCGCGCTAATGCAACGATACGTCGAACCCGCTCACCCGGTTTCGATGGCGGGCGGTGATGTCGGTCACCTGGGCCGAGGCCGCGCCCTCCGGTTCGCCGTGGGCGAGGGCGACCTCGCCGCTCTTCGGATCGTAGGTCAGGGCCGTCTTCCCCGCCGCGGCCAGCGCATCCGGGTCGAAATCCGCCGCCAGCTGATCCGGAAGATCGTTCGGGACCACGACGGTCTGCGGATTGCCGTCGCTGGTGTAGAGCGTCAGGTCACCGTTCTCGAACTCGTTGAACCAGTAGGCGATGAGATCGGGTTCGGTGTTGAAGCGATTGATGGAAAGCGGGTTCCACGCGGTGCTGGCGGGTGAGGGAACCACGCCGCCGTTCACATTCACCACGGCATCCAGGGTGACGGCCTCCCCGTTCCAGGTGAACCCCTGGTAGACCGTGGACCACGCCCACCAGTCGACATTCGGATCGGGCATCGCGCCATAGGGAAGCACCAGCACACGGCTCATGTTGCCAGGCCCCTTCACGCGCTGGTCGATGAAGTCCATCGTCTTGCCGATCTGGGATGCGATCTCGTCCGCGCCAACGGCGGAGAGGTCCTGATGCCCCCAGGTGTGGTTGCCGATCTCGTAGCCGTGGTCGGAGAGCCAGTTCAGCTTCTGGTCGCAGTAGTCCATCGTGTTGTATTCGTCGTCGGACGAGAAGCAATTGAATGGAAGCAGCGCGAACAGGCCCGAATGCCCGAAATCCGGATGCTGGGCGTAGAACGCCTCCAGCACCCCGACCGTCGAATCGGCGGTCGGCACCAGGTCCCCGGCCTTGTTCTTCTCGAACTGGAACTGCCCGGCGGAGGAATCGTCGAACGTCAGCACCACCGGATGCTTGCCCGGCGGCGCGGTGATCTCGTCCGAGAGCATCTCGCGCATGGAGACGACGTAGAAATCGTGATCGTAGAGCCACTGGAGATCGCTGCGGAAGTCCTTGATCGTCCGGGTCCAGAGATCGTCGGTGCTGTCGGCATCGGTGAGCGCGTGATACATGAAGACGGGGATCACGCCCAGCTCATCCGGCTGGAGGCTGACCAGTTGGGAGGACGCCAGCGTTCGCGCCGAGGTCGGCGGGATCACGCCAGTGACGCCGCCCTGGCCGGTCGCCACCGCCGTGGCGGGCACATCGGTCGGGACGGGCGTCACCGACGGTATCTGGGCGAGGTCGAGCTCGGTGAATCCCTGATCCTTGCCCGAATCCTGTCCGATACACCCCGCCAGCAGCACCAGCGCCAGAAGGGCAACGGCCCCCACGCGCAGCGCGCGCATGTAGTGTCTCGCAGTCGACGACATCATCCTGCCCAAATCCGCTTCCTGCCCCCGGCCTGTCCCGCCGGCCGGCCCACAGTGCCCGCTCAGTCCCATGCCGCGACCCCGCTGTGTGTCCCGGCGTCAACTGTACCGCCTTGTCACCCGGTTGCGCACGGTGTACGGACGAGCGGCCCGGCTATTCCGGTGCCAGGCCGACCAGTACCGGCACCGGATCGGCCCAGCCCGCTCTTACCTGATACGTTCCCCACGCCGAAGATGGATGTTCGCGGAAGGGATGTCGCGGCGCCTTGGCGGTGCCGGATGGACACCGGCAAGGCGCCTGCCAAGCGGTAACGCCCCGTTGCCGGCGCGTTACCGCGCAATTCAACAGAGTGCCTGACGCTTCATCCCGAGGGAGCGGGGCATGCTCCAGGATGGCACGAGCGGGGGAACACCGATCGGGGGCGCCGGGGCCGCGATCGGGGCCGCAAACACGACCTGAGGGCCGCCCACCTGTCATGGCGGGCGGCCCTAGGCAGGGTCGCAACGACGAGCGCCCGTGTGGCAGGAAGGCGGTCGGGCGTGGAATCGTGACCGGATTGCGCGTTACCCCGCTGCTGCTGCCCAGACATCCCGCAGGTACGACGCCGACCGCTTCAGCGTCTCCGCCGCCGGGCCGGACAGGCCAGAGCCGCTGGGATGGAAGCATTCGAGGGAGATGTAGCTGTCGTAGCCGATCTCCTGCAGCGCCGCGAAGAAGGGCCGGAAGTCGATCATGCCCCCGCCCGGCTCGAAGCGGTTGTTGTCCGCGATGTGGACGTGCCCCAGCAGTTCGCCCGCCTCCAGGATCGGGGCCGACCAGCTCGCTTCCTCGATATTCATATGGAAGGTGTCCGCGAGAACGACGCAGCGCGGATGCCCCACGGCGTTCGCCAGGTCCACGCCCTGCCCCACCCGCAGCAGGTAGCGCGTCTCGAACCGGTTGAGCGGCTCCAGGAAGATGCGCGCCGTGCCCGGCGCCAGTCCCTCCGCCGCCTCGCGGTAGGTCTCCACCGCCAGGTCCGCCAGCAGCGCGGGATCGATCTTCGCGTGCTCGGCGGGACGCACCGGCACGCTGACCACCCCGGTCGCGCCGAGGCGGTCGGCGCAGGCGACCAGCTCCTGCAAGGCCCGGATGCGGCGGGTGCGCTCCTCCCGGTCCGCAACCACCGGATCGTGGATACCGGCGGTGCAGATCGCGGCGACGGGGATTCCGCTGGCGGCGCTGGCCGCCAGGATCTCGGCCTCATGCGCCAGGATGTCGAACTCCGGATTGGTCGGGATCTCGACGCCATCGTACCCGGCGACAGCGGCAGCCGCGAACTTCGCGTGGAGGTCGCCTCCCGGCAAGAGCGATGTCTGAACGGCGATCTTCATGGTTGTGCATCCTCTCCAAACGGGCACGCAGCGATTCTGTCCGAAGGAGCTAGCCTGTCCCGCGAGCCATGCCCGGCTTTCCCGCGAAACGGTTGACAGGCCCCAACTGAAGGTGGGACAGTACTTAACGTACTCGGACAGCCCGGTCAGGCCATTACGCGGCGCGCGTGAAGCACCCCTACGGGGTACCTCTGTCGGTCGCATGCCCGCCGATCGCCGAGCTTCGATCACCGTCGCCTGCGATGGCAGGCGCGCAACGCCCCGGAGATCACACGATCACCGGAACGAGGAGGAACCCTGTCGTGCGTGAGGTTCATGATCGCATCGATCAGCTGTTTCGGGAAGTTGCGGCGTCGGGCATGTCCCGCCGCCAGATGATCCAGCGCGCGGCGGTGCTCGGCATCTCGCCGCTGGCGCTGTCCGTCGCGGTGACCCAGGTCGCCGGTGCGCAGGGCGTCGAGAACCCGCTGGGCGTCGACCCGGAGGCGCCACTGGATGTGGTGATCTTCAAAGGTGGCTACGGCGACGACTACGCCATCAAGAACAACGAGCGCTTCACCGGCCTCTACCCGAACGTCAAGATCACGTATGCCGGCACCCAGCGCCTGCAGGAGCAGTACCAGGCGCGCTTCGTCGACGGCAACCCGCCGGACGTGATGGACAACTCCGGCGCGGGCAACTTCAACAACGCCACGCTCGTCAACGAGGGCCAGCTCACGGACCTCGCCCCGCTGATGGCGGCGGAGGCCTTCGGGCAGCCGGGCGTGACCTTCTCTGATTCCCTCGGCCCCGGCACGCAGGAGGACGGCACCTTCAATGGCACCCAGTACGTCCTGAACTACGTCTACAACATGTGGGGCCTGTGGCATAACAAGGCCCTCTTCGACGAGAAGGGCTGGGAGTATCCCACGACGTGGGACGACTTCTTCGCCCTGGCCGCGACCATCAAGGAAGCCGGCATCGCCCCGCTGACCTACCAGGGCCAGTATCCGCAGTACATGCAGGCGATCTTCGACGAGGTTCTCTTCAAGTCGGCTGGCGTCGATGCGATGCTGAAGCTCGACAACCTCGCCGAGGATGCCTGGACGCAGCCGGGCGTGGCCGTGGTCCTCGAGATCTTCAAGAAGATCTACGACGAGGGCTACATCATGGAAGGCACCGAGGCGCTGAGCCACACCGAGGCCCAGGCCGCCTGGCTGGAGGGCAAGGCCGCCTTCATCCCGTGCGGCACCTGGCTCGAGAACGAGATGAAGGATGTCATCCCCGAGGGCTTCGAGATGGTGATCAACGCCTCTCCGGCTGTCGGCCCCGACGATGTGCTGCCGCAGACCGCTGGCAACATCTCCGCCGGTGAGACCTTCATCGTCCCGACGGGCAAGAACCCGAAGGGCGGCATGGAGTGGCTGCGCCTGCTCTTCTCGCTCGAAGGCGGCAAGACCTTCTCCGAGTTGACCAAGTCGCTGACCGTCGTCACCGGCTCTGCCGATGGCCTCGACCTCGGTGCGGCGTTCAAGTCGGCGCAGGAGGGCATCGCCGCCGCCGGCGCGAACACGTGGTCCTCCCAGTACGGTCGGTATGCCGACCTGCAGGACGAGGCGAAGAACCAGTTCGGCCTCCTGCTGACCGGCCAGACCAGCGTCGAGGACATGGTGTCGACCCTGCAGGACCTGACCAACCAGATCCGCGAGGACGACTCGATTCCCAAGTTCACCCGCGAGGCACCGAGCGCGACGCCGGCTGCCAGCCCCGCCGCCTAGGCACCTGCCGCCGGTGACGGTGCGACCGGAGGGAGCGGCATGCTCCCTCCGGTTTCGCGCATCCGCGCCTACCGCGCACTCCCGTTCGACGATCTGGTTCCGCTCAGGGGTCGGCTGTGTACTATCGAAAATACCGGGTGATCATTCCCTTCCTGCTGCCAGCGCTGATCCTCTACAGCGTCTTTGTGCTCTATCCCTATGCACGAGCCTTCTACATTTCCCTCACCAGTTGGCGCGGCACCTCCGCGAACATGCCGTTCGTGGGGTTCGACAACTACCGCAAGCTGCTGGACGAACAGCGCTTCATCGACGCCCTGACCCGCAACGCCCAGCTCCTGGTCGTGCTCCCGCTCTTCACGATCGGGATCGCGCTGCTCTTCGCCTCGCTCTTCACGCAGGGCGGCAAGGGCAAGGGGGTGAAGGGAGCGTCGTTCTACCGCATTACCTTCTTCTTCCCGCAGGTGATGTCCGCCGTCATCGTCGGCATCCTCTTCACCTACGTCTACAGCCCGAACAACGGCCTGCTGAACGGCGTCCTCCGCGCCGTCGGGCTGGACAGCCTCACGCGGGCATGGCTGGGCAACCCGCAGACGATCCTCTGGGCGATCGCCGCGGTGGCCATCTGGTCCAGCGTCGGGTTCTACATGGTGATCTTCATCGCCAGCATGCAGAGTATCCCGACCACGTTCTACGAGGCGGCGGTGCTCGATGGCGCGGGCAAGTGGAAGCAGTTCAAGGACATCACGCTGCCCCTGATGTGGGAGACCATCCGCACCTCGCTGATCTACATCGCCATCGCGGCGCTGGACATGTTCACCCTCGTGCAGGTGATGACCGGAGGCGGCTCGTCCGGCGCCTCCCGCAAGGCCGAAGTCGCGGCCGTCTACATGTACAGCGAGGCGTTCACCAAGAGCCGGTGGGGATCGGCCTCGGCGGTCGGCGTCATCCTGCTCATCCTCACGCTGATCCTCTCGGTGGTCATCATGCGCGTCACCCGCCGCGAGACCTACGAGTTCTAGATCGGCGCGCTGCCCATCCCTGGACGAAGGACCTGATTCATGAGTGTCAACACGATTCCCGCCCTGACCCCCGACGCGGACCCGATCGATGCGGGTGGCAACCACGGCCGCCTGGAAGTGGTCTCCAGCGAGACCACCGGCGACCGCATTCTCGGGGTCTTCACCCAGCTGCTGCTGGTCTTCTGGGCGGTGCTGGTGATCTTCCCGTTCGTCTGGATGATCTTCACCTCGCTGAAGACGAACAGCGAGATCCTGTTCAGCCCGTGGGACCTGCCCGCCAGCCCGAACTGGGTGAACTTCTCGAACGCGTGGAACAACGCCCACATCGGGCGCTACGTGATGAACAGCCTGATCGTGATCGCCATGTCGCTGACCGGGACGCTGCTGGTCTCGGCGATGGCGGCCTACGTCATCGCGCGGTTCGAGTTCCCCGGCAACAAGGTGATCTTCTACGTCTTCATGGCGGGGCTGATGTTCCCGGTCTTCCTCGGCCTGGTCCCGCTCTACTTCCTGATGGGCGACCTGGGCATCAAGGACACCTATCACGGGCTGGCGCTGGTCTACATCGCCTATTCGCTGCCCTTCACGATCTTCTTCCTGGTGGGGTTCTTCAAGACGCTGCCCGGCGAGGTGGCGGAAGCGGCGATCGTGGACGGCGCGAACCAGTACCAGGTCTTCTTCCAGATCATGCTGCCGATGGCGAAGCCGGGGCTGATCGCGATGGGGATCTTCAACTTCCTCGGACAGTGGAACCAGTACCTGCTGCCGCTGGTGTTGATGCAGGACGAGAGCAAGCGCGTGCTCTCCCAGGGCCTGGGGATGCTGGCGATCCAGCAGGGCTACCAGAACGATTACGGCGCGCTCTTCGCGGCGATGACGATCACGATGGTGCCGACACTGGTGGTCTACATCATCTTCCAGAAGCGGCTGGAGAGCGGCCTCACCGCCGGCGCCCTCAAGGGATAACGCCCCGACGATGCATAGAACGAGGCAGGGAGAGTCGGCAAACGACTCTCCCCTCGTCTATTCGCGTTCCTGACCGAGCTCAGCAATTGCAGTCATATATCGCTGTTGGGGGTGCCTCGGCGATTGCGGCTGCTCGAGCCGAACCTGTTGCCGGGCGACCAGGCTCCGCATCAGCATCCGAACGTAGTTTGCGTCACGTTCGAGCAAGTTGGAGAGTTCGGCGAGTGACAAAGGCCGAACCGCGCAGAGGCGGAGGATCACATCTTCCATGGCCAGCCGTGCGACCCAATGGCGACCACGAATCTCTGACGCGATGGCCTGGAGAGCGTCGATTCTGACCCTGTCCTCATCAAGCTGCCCACTTGACTCTGCAGATTTCTCCCCCGGCATAGATGATTGCTCGCCCAGCTCTGCAGATTTCTCCCCCGGCATAGATGATTGCTCGCCCAGCTCTGCAGGTTTCTCCCCCGGCATAGATGATTGCTCACCCAGCTCCGCGGGGTCCGGATAGGACGCATGGATGCCAGCCACGTCCGCCGCAAACGCTTTCATCACGGCGGAATCCGAGACCCGATAGCTCGCGTCACGCCGTTCGCCTAGCTTGATGAATAGTCCCCTATCCCGCAACCGAACCAGCACCTGCGTCGTATCGGCACGATGGGAACCGGTCAGCTCCCGCAACGTCCGGTTATCGACTTCTCCCCGCCGAAGCGCGGTTGCGAGCGCCACCTGCTCGTCGTCGGCGAGTTCTTCGCCGAGCGAGGCAAGCCAGACACGATCCGACTCCGAAAGCAGATGCACGAGCCGGAGTTCCGCAGAGAACTCATACGCGCGATTTCCGACATCGAAGCGAGGCGCTTCGTACCCCTGCCGACGCAGGGCCTGCCGGATACGGGGGACACCAGACCCCGCCTCTTCTGCGATTCCGATCAGCCGGAACATACGGACGAGGGTGGGGTTCCGGGGATCGGATCGGTCGCCAATCGCGGTGTCCAGGTCGATCACCCGCGAACTCCCAGGGTTGCGAAAGAAGTATCCGTGGGTGGACCGAAAGGCCAACGACGCATCCCGCTCTGCGTAGTCCGCATGCACAAGCAGGTTCACCAGTGCCTCACGAACCATGAGATGCTGGTCCGATTCCCCACGCCGCACGCCATCCACGACCTCGAACGGAACCGCGAGGCCGTCCGTCAGACGGCGATACAATTCGTCATACGCGCCGAAGAGATTTCCCTCCCAGACCAGTCGATCCAGCCACTCGATCTGTCCAAGCTCCCAAGCTGGCTCCGGAAGATACCGGTAGTCGAAAACGTGTCGAGCGCGCCATGCGCGTATTGCGTCATCCACTCCGAACATCAACAGGCCGGCAACCGTCATCCCGGACTGTCCCGTTTCGTAGTCACGACGAAATGCCCCGATCCTTCCCAGAAATCCGGCATCATCGAGATCGTTGTGCGGAGAACCAGGTTGCTGGGTCTGAAAACGCTGTCGATACCGTCGGATGCTCGCCTCGTCCAGATCGGCAATGGTGTAGTTCGGCAGGATCACCTCATCCCCAGCGACATCCGAGGCCTCCCGCATCATCCGATCCACTTCCGAACGCGTGGCAGGGAAATCCCCTTCGTCACGACGGACATAGGTTCCCGCATAGGGATTGTCCCGCGTGTAGACGGGACGCTGACGGCGATTGGCAGCGGGAACCCGCACCGCGACAACACGGTGCTCGCCAGCTTCGAGTATCTGAATGTCCAACGCACCACAGATTGGCTCGCTGATCTTCGCGCGATTCCGCATCTGCTCGTGAAGCTGCCGGACCATCCCCACAGGATCGGCGACCCCAATGATGGAGGGCGGATCGGTCTGCTCGGAGACGCCGAGGATCAGCCACCCCCCGCGTGTGTTCGCGAAGGCGCTGACCGTTTCCCAGATCGCGTTCGGGATACCGCCCCGAGCCGCCTTGATCTCCCAATCGAGCGCTTCGGTATCCTGAAGCCGATCGAGCACCTCGTCGAACGTACACGGCTCGCCAGCATCGACCACGAGACGACCTCCGGCTCAACTATCCGATGACATCCTCCCATATGATAGCGTCCGGAACGATATATCGTTCTGGTGACATCGTTCGCGCTCCGGAGCCTGCCATGATCGCCGTCGCCAGCCTCATCCCCAACGACCCCGACGAGCAGCGTACCGTCCTCTCGGTCCTGGACGCCCATCCGGAGGTGCGGAGCTTCGTGGCCCGCGCCAGCGCCAAGGCCGAGGAACTCTTCCCCGGTGCCACCATCCGGCTCGACAGCGTCCAGTACGACGAGTGGGACCCACCCCTGCACCTGGTTGTCAGCGTCCCGCTCCCGTGGACCGACTACCTCGCTCGGCGAGAGGCTCTCATCACCTGGGTCAGCGGCCAGCGCGACCTCGATCTCGACCTCATCCTGCCGCTCCCCATGTGGACCGGGCCGCTGGATTCCCGCCCATGATCCAGGGCCGGGAGCAGCTCGCGGTGGTCGATCTCCTGGCCGCGCAGGATGGCGAGGTCTTCCAGCGAAGCCTCACCAGCCGCGCCTACTACGCCGCCTACCTGGAAGCGCGGTCGCTGTGCGAGGACCATCTGGGTTTCATGCGGGAGGCTCGGGGGCAGAACATCAGGAAGTGCCCCGGCTCCTGGGATCGCTCGACCTCGATCTCCGTACGCATCTCAGCATCCTGCGCAGGCTTCGGAACGCCGCCGATTACGACACCGACCTGAGCGCGGAGACGATCCTTCGTTCGGCGCGGGCGTCCCGCGCCTACGCTGAGTCGATCCTCACGACCCTCGACCATCTACGCTGGACGTTCACCGTCGAGGAATCGGAGCCCCACCTGCCGTGACGGCGATTCGAGCCGCGGCCTGCTCAGGCCCCCGACGCGCCGGCACGCCCGACCTGAATCACGCCCGCGCGCCTTCCGGGCGCCACGAACGCCGGATCGCACCGCATGCGCCCGGGAGAGGCCCTACCCTCCAAGGATCTGCACCACATCGCGAATCGGCCCAATCCCGCTTTTCGTCGCGCAGAATCCTTGCTACATTCCCCACCAATACCCCACCCGGTCACGCAGATTCGCGTCGCCAGCCGGGTGGGGTTCACGCGTCACCACGCGCACGTGCCGACCGTCCAGCATACCCGGAGTACCCCATGCCCGAATCGGTTCCTCCCGCTCGCTCTCCCCGCATCCACCCCGATTGGGGCGTGGGATACGGCCGTCTCGCTGGCAAGAACGCCCTCGTCACCGGCAGCACCCGGGGCCTCGGCCGGACGATGGCCGAATGGCTCGCGCGGGAGGGCGCGAACATCGTCGTCTCCGGGCGCAACCCGGACGATGTCGCCGCCTCCGTCGCCGCGGTGGAGGCGATCGGCGTCCAGGCGTGGGGCATCCCCGCCGACCTCGCCCATGTGGAGGACGCCCATGCCCTCGGCGCGGCGGCCATCGAGGCCGCGGGCCAGCTCGACATCCTGGTGAACAACGCCGGCATGAGCATTCGTGGCAACTTCTGGGAGGTCACCGATGCGGAATGGGACGAGCAGATGACGATCAACGTCCGCTCGCCCTTCATCCTCGCCCAGCACGCCGCCGCCCACATGATCGAGCGCGGCACGCGCGGACGCATCGTGAATGTCAGCACCATCGGCGCCTTCGCGGGGCACCGGGATGGCATGGTCTACAACATCGCCAAGGCGGGGGTGCAGGCCATGACGCGCAACATGTCCTACGAGCTCGGCCCCTACGGCATCTCGGTCAACTGCGTCGCCCCGGGCGCCGTGCCGGACAAGCCCGGCACCCCGCTGGGGGAGGACGCCCCCGAACCGGCGTACATCCCGTTCCGCCGCTACGGCCGGGCCGAGGACATCGCCACGGCGGTCGTCTTCTTCTGCCTCCCGGAGAGCGAGTGGACCACCGGCCAGACCCTCCTGATCGACGGCGCCCACAACGCCTACCTCAAGGAGTGACGCGGGCCTCGTCCACCCATCCGGGGCGACCCGCCGCGGCTTCTCGGCAACTTCCAGGTCGCCCCGCCCGGCCCACACATCGGCCATCCGCATCCATAGCCACGTCCAGCCCGCGATCGCGCCCGCCACGCCGACGCCCACCCCCATCGCCCAGATCAGGTCAGGTATCCCGGTCATCGTCGGCATCGGACCCTCCTGTCGTGGGCATGGCGATCCCGGCGGCCTTCCGCAAACGACGGCGGGAGGCCGGGGGACCGGTTCGTGGCGAATGACGAAAGCGGGAACCTGGGACGCCGGACTCAGCGCCAGCGGCGGAGCGGCATGTCGCGCACGATGCGCCACAGGATCGCGGCGGAGATCGCCACGGCGATCGCGGCGGCCACCGTCGCTGCGGGCAACGACCGCCCACCACCCGAGAGGGCATGTTCGATGACATTCTCGAACAACGGGGCCTTCGTCGTGATGAAGAGTCCGACCCCGATCAGGATCAGCACGGCGGGGAGCAACGAGAACCACCCCCACTGCTCGTACCGATAGAATGCCGCACCGACGAATGCGCCGATCGCCGACCATACCGAGATCGTCAGCAGCGATTCCCAGAAGATCGCTCCCACCTGGGTGTGCCGCGTGAAGAGGTGATCGCCGTCGATCGTTCCCAGCGGCCAGCCCTGCCAGCGATAGACCGCCCACTCGACGAGGTAGCCGAGCGTGGTGAGCAGGGAAATGACGAGCGTCTGCGCCCCGATCACCTGAGCCGCGTCGATAGAGGCATCCCGGCGCGTCTTTCCGTTCGCGACCAGCAGCGGCACCACCTGGTAGAAGGTGTATCCAGCCATGAAGGCCGCGTACCACGGAACCGCGTTCGACGACGCCTCCCAGATACTTGCCGTCACGTCGCTTCGCCACGCGATACTGATCACCACCACCGCGACGGCGACCGCGAACCCCACCGCGCTCAGGAGCGTGAACGCGAGTTGCCCGCTCGCAACGATCCACGGAAAGCGCCCCCCTACGCCGGCCGGCCGGCGTGACGAGGACGCGGGCCGCGCCGACGACATCGATGCACTCATGAGGTGCCCTCCCGAGGGGTGACATCCGGGGTGGCGATCGGCGCACCCCCGGTCAGATGGACGAACAGGTCCTGCAGGGCGATCGGGGCCAGATCGAGCCCGTCTGCCGCCGCGCGCTGGCGCTGGGCCGCGTCGAGGGGGGCCATCGCCATCGCGGACGCGGTGCGGCCAAGTGTCCGCCGCCCGATCACCCGCATCCCGGCGGTGAAGGCGTCCACCTGGTCCACCGGGCCGGTGATCGCCGTCCCCTCCGCCAGCAGGTCCTCCGTATCGCGATGCGCCAGCACCGTTCCGCGATCGAGGATGAGCACGGACTCGAAGAGCGGCGCCATCTCCTCGATCAGGTGGGTCGAGAGGATGAAGGTGCGCGGCGCGTCCATGTAGTCGGCCAGCACGGCGTCGGCGAAGGCGTAGCGCGCCGGGGCGTCCAGGCCCAGGTAGGTCTCGTCGAAGATGGCGATCGGCGTGCGCGCGGCCAACCCGAGGATGATCCCGAGCGCCGACCGTTGCCCGCGGGAGAGGCGGTCGATCTTCTGCTTCACCGGCAACCGGAAGGTCTCGACAAGCCGCTCCGCGTAGTCGGCGTCCCAGTTCGGGCGCAACCAGGCGGCATACCGGAACGCTTCGGAGACCTTCTCCGAGCTTTCCACGGTGTCGCCGCCTTCACGGATGAAGGCGATCTGGCTGGTCAGCGCCGGGTTCTCGAACAACGGCTCCCCGTCGATGAAGACGCCGCCAGCATCCGGCTTCCGGAAGGCCGCCATGATCGAGAGCAGGGTCGTCTTGCCCGACCCGTTGCGCCCGAGCAACCCCGTGATGCGGTTCGGTTCGATCGTGAAGGAGACATCGTCCACGGCGAGCACGTCGCCAAACCGCTGGCTGACATGCCGGACCTCGATCCGGCCTCCCGGCGCGACCGACGCGGCATCGGACTCGCGGGGATAGGTCGGGGTGGAGAGCCCACTCATGTTCCACTCCCTGGCGCGGGGACATCCTCGCCCACTGCCTCCAGTCGCCGCACGATGTCGGCGAGGGGGATGCCGATGGCGCGGGCTTCGCTGAGCATCGGATCGACGACCTCCGCGAAGAAGCGATCGCGCCGCTGCCCGAGCAGGCGGTCCCGCGAACCGGGGGCGACGAACATGCCGATGCCCCGTCGCTTGTACAGCACGCCCTCATCCACGAGCTGCTGGAAGGCCTTCGCCGCCGTGGCCGGATTGATCCGGTAGAAGGCCGCGTACTGATTGGTGGACATGATCTGCTCGTCCTCCTGGAGGGTCCCCCGCACGATGTCATTGGTGATCTGGTCGGCGATCTGCCGGTAGATCGGACTGCGTTCATCGAACATCGGTCGACACCCACTTCAGTGGTTCGTTGGTCATGTAATGAACCATACCAGCGCAAGGCCTGGAAGTCAACGGAGCTGGGCGAGCACGCTTCGCCAACCCACCGCCTCACCGGCCGAGTCGTGCTCCGCGCCCAACCGCCGGGAGCCACGCTGGCCCGGAAGCATCACGTTGCCCTTGCCAGATACAACGCTGTCTGCGACGCTCGAATTGGCCCACGTCAACATTGCCTCGCTCCTCCTGCAGCGAGGCAATTCGCACCCCTGAAGGAGGGACTCATGAGCCGATCGCATGTCTGGGGAATCGATGACCTCTCGCGCGCCTGGACACAACGGGGGCTCGATCGCCGAGACCTCCTGAAGCTGATTGGTGCGGGTGCTGGCTCTGCCGCCATGTTCTCGCTCCTGACGACTCCGGATGGATCGCGTGCCGCCGCCCAGGATGCCCCCCAGGTCAGCATCCAGTGGCGCAAGCCGCAGACGCTGAACCCGGTCTTCTCCACTGCCGGTTTCGAGCAGCAGGTCGAACGCGCCATCTTCGGATCGCTCGTCCGCATGAGCGACAAGCTCGAACCGACCGGGGACCTCGCCGCCGAGATCACCGCGTCCGACGATGCGACCGTCTACACCTTCGCGCTCCAGCCGAAGGCGACCTTCAACGATGGCACCCCGCTGACCTCCGCCGATGTCGTCTTCACCTTCGAACGCGCGCTCGACAAGCGCGTCGGTTCGATCTGGACCGGCCGCCTCCAGGGCATCAAGGGCGCGGCCGAATACGGCGATCAGTCAGCCGAGTCCGTCGCGGGCATCGAGGCGCCGGACGATCACACCGTCGTCTTTACGCTGAGCGAGCCGGATGGTGCATTCCTCGCCATCCTCGCGGACTTCTGCGGCCTCGGCATCCTGCCGAAGCATGTCCTTGGCGATGTCGCCCCGGATCAGCTCGTCAACGAATCCTTCAACCTCGCGCCGAACGTCGGGGCTGGCCCGTATTCGTTCGTCACCTTCGAAACGGATCAATACCTGGAGCTGAAGGCGAACCCGAACTTCTGGGGAACGAAACCGGCGGTCGAGAGCGTGTTCCTGCGCATCCTCGATAGCGAGGTCGCCGTCGCCGAAGTCGAGAAGGGCAGCGTCGATCTCGTCTCGATCTCCATCTCCGACATCGAACGGTTGCAGCAGAACGAAACGCTCACCGTTGTCAGTCTTCCCAGCCCATCGATGGACTCGATCTCGTTCAATCTCGATCTGGACTACTTCAAGGACAAGCGCATCCGGCAGGCCGCAACCTACGCCATCGATCGCGCGAACATCGTGAAGGAGATCTATCAGGAGAACGCGATCGTCCGGAACAGCCCCATCTTCGGGCCGGAATGGATGGGGGTGCCGGAGGGCCTGAACGAATACGCCTACGATCCCGACAAGGCGCGCCAACTGCTGAGCGAAGCCGGATGGGACAGCGGCCGCAAGGTCCAGATGATGTACAACCCCTCCGGCAACAAGACGTTCAGCGACATGATTCCCATCATCCAGGCGCAGTGGGGAGAGGTGGGGATCAACGTGGACCTGGTGCAATACGATGCCGCCGAGATCAACAAGCATCTGGTCACCGATCACGACTACGAGATCTACATCGGCGGTGGCGGCGTCTATGGCGCGGACCCGAACATCAGCTCGAAGTACTACCTGAGCAACGCCTTCACCCCGACCGGCGGCAACAGCGTCTGGTATGCCAACCCGGATGTCGACAAGCTCTACGCGGAGGGTCGCCAGGCAACATCGCAGGAGGATCGCAAGGTGGTCTACACCAAGCTGGCGCAACTCCTGAACGAGGAATGCCCGTCCGTCTTCCTCTGGTCGCCAAACACCGTCTTCGCCTTCAACAACCGGCTGCAAGGCTTCCTTCCGCCGTCCTATGTCGACAATCGCCTCTGGAACGTCGAGGAGTGGTCGATCGGCTAACCCCGCGATCGACCTCCAATCGGATGCCACCCGGGATCATCCCCACGATCGTGGGGATGATCCTGTTCGGGCAAGGGACCAGCTATGGGACGCTTCCTCCTCCGCAGAATCGCCATCAGCATTCCGGTACTGCTCGGCATCACCGTCATCATGTACATCATCGTGAACATGGCTCCCGGCGACCCGGTGACGGCGCTCATGAATCCGGAGCAGATGGCCAACATGGGGCCGGAATGGGTCGAACAGCAGCGGGAATCGCTTGGCCTGAACGATCCGTTGCCGATCCGCTACGTGAAGTGGTTGAAGGAAACCGCCACCGGCAACCTCGGCTACTCCTTCGTCGATCGCGTGCCGGTCAGCGACAAGATCGGCGAGCGTATCTGGCCGACGCTCAAGCTGATGCTCACGGTGCTCGTGATCTCGGTCGCGATCGGCATTCCGCTCGGGATCGTCTCCGCGCTCAAGCAGTACTCGTTCATCGATTACCTGCTGACGATCCTCGGGTTCCTCACGGTCTCGATCCCGTCATTCTTCCTGGCGCTGGTGCTGATCTATATCTTCGCCCTCAAGCTGGACTGGCTGCCGACCAGCGGCATGTACACCGTCGGCCAGCCCCGCACGCTGTGGGATTCGTTCACCCACATGGTCCTTCCCGCCACGGCGCTCGGCCTCGCCCAGGCCGCGCCGATCATCCGCTACACCCGCGCGAGCATGCTGGAGACGATCCGGCAGGACTACGTGACGGTCGCCCGCGCGAAGGGGCTGAACGAACGCGGCGTGATGGTCCACGCGCTGCGCAACGCCCTGATCCCGATCATCACCATCGTCGCGCTGAACGTGCCGATGCTCCTTGGCGGCACCGTCATCATCGAGCAGGTCTTCTCGTGGCCGGGCATGGGCAGCCTGGCGATCGCATCCGTCCAGGGGCGTGACTACAACACCCTGATGGGCATCA
>Ga0182740_1001309_pt1 | contig 17295 bp, 9 predicted proteins | sample eDN5th37CKraftBY_FD_128872 | JGI IMG/M metagenome (GOLD analysis project Ga0182740, IMG submission 128872) | Enriched backyard soil microbial communities from Emeryville, California, USA - eDNA 5th pass 37_C Kraft BY (version 2) (version 2) | ecosystem: Environmental > Terrestrial > Soil >...
AAGGCTGGTCGATCGGCGCGGGCGGCGTCTACGAGAGCGAGCGCACGGTCTATCCGGCCTACGGCCAGAACGCCCTCGATAACAACGGCAACACGATCACCCTCGTGACCCCGAGTCGCACCACGATCAACGCGATGGTGAAATACGAGTTCAAGCTCCGCGGCCGGGACTCGAGCGTGCAGCTCAACGTCGAGAACGTGGCCAACGACCGCAAGCTCTACGGCTTCATCTACGCCGCGCCCCGCCGCTGGCAGCTCACCTTCACGCACCGGCTCTAGGCGGTTCCGCCCCTCTTTTTCCGCCGGACCGTGCGGTGCGGTGGAGGTCAGGAGCCGGGCGGCGGCAACCGCCCGGCTCGCACCCCGATCGTTTGTATCGATTTCCTCATGACAACCTCGCTTCGCTTCTCCCGCCTCGCCGCCTTGCTCGCGACCGGGGCCTCCCTCTCCGCCGCGCCGCGGGCCGGCGACGTTTTCCTGACCGAACAAGGCTCCGACCGCCGGCTGGCACCCGCCGGCACGCTGCAGTTCGAACCGCTGCCGCAGCCGTCGGAAAAACAGCAGTGCGTCTTCGTCGATCCGTCGCACGCGTTCGAGACGCTGCTCGGCATCGGCGGCGCCATCACCGACGCCGCGGCCGAGACTTTCGACAAGCTTCCGCCCGCCCAACGCGCCGAGCTGCTGCGCGCCTACTACGATCCGGTGCACGGCATCGGCTATTCGCTCGCGCGGACGCAGATCAACAGCTGCGATTTTTCCTCCGCCAGCTACACCTACGTCGCGGAAGGCGACCGGGAGTTGAAGACCTTCGACATCGCGCCGGACCGGCAGCACCGCATCCCGCTCCTGCGCGCGGCGCGCGAGGCGGCGGGCGGCCAGCTGACGACTTACGCGAGTCCGTGGAGCCCACCCGCGTGGATGAAGGACAACGGCGACATGCTGCACGGCGGAAAACTGCGGCCGGAGTTTCGTGCCGCGTGGGCCGAGTATTTTGTGAAGTTCATCGAAGCTTACGAGCAGGCCGGCGTGCCGCTCTGGGGCGTTACCGTCCAGAACGAGCCCATGGCGGTGCAGATCTGGGAGTCGTGCCTCTTCACCGCGGAGGAGGAGCGCGATTTCGTGCGCGACCACCTCGGCCCGACGCTCGCCGCGCGCGGACTCGGCGGAAAGAAGATCGTGGGCTGGGACCACAATCGCACGCAGATCTACCAGCGCGCGGCCACGCTCCTCGGCGATCCGGCCGCCGCGCGCTATCTCTGGGGCGTCGGCTTCCACTGGTATGTGGACGACACGTTCGAGAACGTCCGTCGCGTGCGCGACGCGTTTCCGCAGGCGCAGTTGATGCTGACCGAGGGCTGCAACGGGCCCTTCGCCTGGGATAAGATGATGGACTGGGCGCTGGGCGAGAGCTACGGCCGCGCGATGATCCACGATTTCAACAACGGCGCCTCCGGCTGGACCGATTGGAACATCCTCCTCGACGAAACCGGCGGACCGAATCACGTGGGCAACTTTTGTTTTGCGCCGGTGCACGCCGACACGCGCACGGGCGAGCTGCACTACACGCCGGCGTTTTACTATATCGGACACTTCTCGAAGTTCATCCGGCCGGGCGCCCGGAGGATCGTCGCGTCACCGACCGTCGACCGGTTGATCGCGACCGCGTTTCGCAATCCGGACGGCAGCATCGCGGTGGTGGTGATGAACCCCAGTGCCGAACCGCAGCCGTTTCACGTCTGGATCGGCGGCCAGGCGGCACCGACGCTCAGTCCGCCGCATTCCATCATGACGATCGTGTTGCGCGGCGACTCCGGCTGAGGCGCTGGAGAGGCTGTTGCGGCTCGTTTGCACAGATTTGAGGAACTCCCGCCGCCTCTCCGCTGACAAGTGGGCGGGTCCACTCCGGGTCACTTGACTCGCGGCTGGGCGTTGCCTCGGATGCCCGCCTTTGTGTTGAGCCGTTATCTGTCTTTTTTCCATCGGACCCTGCAGGGGCGGCTCGCGCTGCTGGTGGCAGCGGTGCTGTTGCCCGTGACGGTCCTCGTCGTCTGGCTGATCTACGAAAGCTACCAGAACGAACGGCGTCAGCTGGAGCGGCACCTGATCGCGGCGGTGCGGGCGACGTCGCTGCTGGTCGATTCGGAGGTCGGCGAACGCGAGTCGCTGTTGTGGGGCCTGGCCACGTCGTCGCGCCTGCAACGCGGGGAGTTTTCGACCTTCCGCGCGCAGGCGCAGGCGGCGGTGCAGCGGTCGGACGAATGGATTCTCTTGGTCGACATCGACGGCACGCAGCGGATGAACACCCTGCTGCCGCCGGACGCCGTGCTGCCGAATTTCCGGTATGAGCCCGAGTTCCTGCAGACGCTCCGGGAGGGACGCACCTACGTTTCCAACCTCGTCTTCGACGAAAACGGGAAAGCGTCGCTGCTCTTCACCGCGGTGCCCATCCGGATCGATGGCGAGGTGAGATACGCGTTGATCTCCGGCATGCGTCCCGCGGCTTTTCGCAACGCCCTCGGCCGTGGGGGCGTCGCCCCGTCCTGGAATGTTTCCATTGTGGATCGCACGGGCGTGATCGCCGCCCGCACGCGCAACCCCGAACAGTATGTCGGCGCCAAAGCCGGACCGATCATCGCCGCAGCGATGGCAGCCTCACGCGAACGCGTGATCGAAAGCACCACGCTCGATGGCATCAAGGGCATCACCGCGTTCGCGCGTTCCGCCCGCACGGGCTGGACCATCGTCGTCTCGGCGCCGGGAGACGAACTGTATGCGTCTGCGCGCCGCCTGCTCAGCATCGCCTTGTCGATCTCGCTGCTGTTGGGCGCGACCGGCGCCTTGCTCGCGGTGTGGTTCGCGCGCGGCGTCGTGTCGGCGGTGCAAACGATCGTCGAGCAGACCCTCGGGATCGGTCGGGGCGAGCCGGTTCGAACGGAGTCCACGGGCATTGCGGAAACCGATCTGGTGCTCCGCGCGTTGGGCGAGACCTCCGGCCAACTCGCCCGGCGCGAGGCGGAGCTCAAGGAGCTCAACGAATCCCTGCGCAAGGCTGGCCGCGCTAAGGATGAATTTCTCGCCGCGCTGTCGCACGAACTGCGCACCCCGCTCAATCCGGTGCTCCTCATCGCAAGCGAGGGCGCGCAATGCGGCGATTATCCGGTGGCCGCGCGGGACGCGTTTTCTGCGATCGCGAAAAATGTTCTCCTCGAAGCCCGGTTGATCGACGACTTGCTCGATCTCACTCGCATCACCGAGGGCAAGCTGCTGCTGGAAAAACAGACGGTCGACGTGCATCGCGTGCTCGCCGAAGCGCTCGCCACCGTGCGTCCGGAACTCGAGGCGAAGGCCCAGCAGCTCGAGGTGCGGCTCGCTCCCGGCGCGGCGCCGGTGCATGGCGACCCGACGCGGCTCCAGCAGGTGCTCTGGAATGTCCTGAAAAACGCCGTGAAGTTCACGCCGAAGCACGGCCGTATCCTCGTGACCAGCGCGATGGCGGACGGACGCGTACGGATCGAGATCGCGGACGAAGGTATCGGTCTCACGCCCGACGAGATCGGCCGGGTGTTCAAAATTTTCTCCCAGGGCGATCACGCCACCGGCCGCGCCGGGCATCGGTTCGGCGGGCTCGGCCTCGGTCTGGCGATTTCCCGGATGCTGATGGAACTGCACGACGGCAGGATTTCCGCGCGCAGTCCGGGGCGCGACCAGGGTGCGGTGTTTGCGATGGAGTTGCCGTTGTCGGCGACGCCGGCCCTCTTGGCGGCTGACGTCGAGCCCGTCGAAGAAACGGCCGCCGACGCTCCCGGGCCGCAGGGACTCCGCATCCTGCTGGTCGAGGATCACGAAGCGACCCGCCTGACGCTCGTGCGCCTGCTGCAACGCCGCAAACTGGACGTTTCACCGGCGGCCGACGCGGCGGAGGCGTTGCGTCTCGCGAGCGAGCGGAGCTTCGACGTGGTGTTCTCCGACATCGGTCTGCCGGATCTGGACGGCTTCTCGCTGATGCGCCATTTGCGCGAACGTCACGGCCTGCGCGGCGTCGCGCTCACGGGCTACGGCACCGAGGCCGATATCGATCGCGGTCGTGCCGCCGGTTTTATTGCGCACCTCACGAAACCGATCGAGGTCCGGAAACTCGAAGCGGTGTTGCGCAACCTCTCCGCGCCCGACTCGTAACGGCGCCGGAGTCGACCGCCGTCGCGGCGTGAGGATCGCGGACCTCCGCGGCGCCTGCCGGCGGTGTCGGATCGGTTGACGCATTGTCGGGAAACTTTCCGAACTGCCGGTCCGCGGCCGCGGGGTTCGACAAATTTTCCGGCGTAATCGGTTCCCGCGCAGGAAGGCCGTGGTCGGGCGTACCGCCGAGGCACGCACCGTGCTCGAAAATGGGCTCGGCCTTTCGAACTATGAAAACTCTCGAGTGGATGGCGCAGCAGCGCCTGGCGTTCGCCCGGCGGGCGCCCTTCGGTGCGGGAACCCGCGCATTGCTCCCCACTCGCCTGCGCCGGTCGCGCGCGCAAGCGGGGATCGTATCTTTCGTTTCCCTCGTGCTGCTCCTCGCGGTGTCGCCGCGAGTCTGGTCGCAGGGTGCGGCTGACCCCGGCTTTGATCCCAAACCCAGCGCACTTGCCGGCGGACTGGCCGTGCAGCCGGACGGCAAAATCCTGTTCACCGCGACATCATCCATCGGCGGCGTGGCGTGTCACGGACTCGCCCGGCTGAACGCTGATGGCACACTCGATGCCGCGTTCGCGCCGGATTTCGGCACGGACGCCGTGTGGGCGGCTGCGGTCCAGGCAGACGGAAAGATCGTCGTCGGCGGGCGTTTCGCCACGGTGAATGGTGTCACGCGTCACAACCTCGCGCGGCTCAATCCTAACGGGACACTCGATCCAAATTTCGACCCGCAATTCGACGACCAGATCTTCAGCGTCGTGCTGCAGTCGGATGGGAAAATCCTGGTTTGCGGCGAATTCACGACCGCGAACGCAGTCACCCGTCCTGCGTTTGCCCGGTTGAACCCCGACGGTTCGCTCGATAGCGCATTTGATCCCGGCGTCACCGGCATCGTGCATGCCATCGCCGTCCAGCCCGACGGAAAGATCCTGATCGGCGGCAACAGTATCAGCGTCGGCACGAGCGTTGTCCGGCAGAGCCACGCGCGACTCAACGCCAACGGCACGCTTGATGCGGGCTTTGAGATCCACTCGATCCAATGGGTGCGCTGCTTCGCCCTGCAGCCCGACGGAAAAATCCTGATCGGCGGGGACACGCGCCAGTTGCAGCGTTTGAACCCCAATGGCTCGATCGACCCCAGTTTTTCCATGGTCCTCGCTGCTGCAGACCCGCCGGGTTTCGTGAGCACAATCGCGTTGCAGACGGATGGCCGCATCATCTTTGGCGGCCGCTACAGTGCCGTGAACGGGACGCCCAGAAACTGCATCGCGCGGGTGAATGCCGACGGGACAGTCGACGCGTCGTTCGATCCGAAGGCGGACGGGTTCGTGTTCGACCTCAGTCTCCAGGCGGACGGCAAGGTGCTCGCGGCCGGAAACTTCACTTCGATCGGAGGTGCGTCGAGAGACCAGGCCGCAAGATTGCTGAACGATCCTGCCGTGGAGTCGCTCATGGTGACGGATCATACGCGGATCGAATGGTTGCGCGGCGGCTCGGCGCCGGAAACGACGCAGGTCACCTTCGAGCTTTCCACCGACGGCGCCACGTGGACCTTGCTCGGCGCCGGAAAGCGGATTGCGGGCGGCTGGGAGCTCACCGGTCTGCGTCTGCCGGAATTCGGGGCGATCCGCGCCCGCGCGCGAATCGTGTGCGGCGACCTGAACGGCTCCTCCGGTCTGGTGCAGGCGACGACGATGTTTGGCGTCAATGCGGCGCCGGAGGCGTTTCCTGCTCCAGCCGTCCAAACCCGCGAGCTTGGCGTCGAGCGCGTGGTCGTCACCGGCGAGGTTGCGGATCTCAATGGCGATGAGCTGACGTATCAATGGCTGGTCGGCACGACGCGGCTGAGCCGCGGCACGGTCAACACTTCGGCGAACGGCAGCCGCGTCGCGATCGCAGGCGTCGACCTGGCCTCGTCGGACCGCCGCCTCGGCTTGGGCACGCACCAGGTGTCGCTGCGTGTGAGCGATGGCGTGAACCCGCCGGTGAGCGCGGCGGTGAGTGTCAAAATTGTGGATACGAAAGCGCCGACCTTGACCGCGCCGCCCGATCAGCGGGTGAACGCCACGCGGCCGCAGGGCGCGAAGGTGAATTACCCGGCGCCGGTCGCCCACGATGCGGGCGGGCCGGTGGACATCGCGTGCTCGAAGGCGAGCGGAACGGTGTTTCCGATCGGCACGACCACCGTCCGGGTGACCGCGACAGACGGCGCGGGCAACAAGGCGCAGGCGACGTTCAAGGTCACCGTGCTCGGCGCGGCCGATCAGCTTGACGCGCTGATGGCGGCGGTGCGGGCGATGAATTTGCGGACCACGACGCGCGTGCTGCTGGTGGGCACGCTCTCGCTGGCGAAGATGTCGGTGCAGGTCCCGCCGATCGCGCGCGGCCTGTTGCGGGGGTTTATCGAAGAAGTCCGTCTGCAGCGGGGACACACTCTGACCGCCGCGCAGGCGGATTGGCTGACCGGCGAAGCGCGCCGGATCATCGCGGTGCTCGGCGGCTGACGAGCCGCGGGGCGACTCAAGGGGCGTCGACCCGCGACGCCTCTTTGGATTTAGCTGCGTTGCAGCAGCGTCAGCAACTCACGGTCAAGTTGGTGGCCGTGCCAATCTTCGTAAGCAACGTCGTCGCGCTCGGTGTCGAGAATGCCGAACTTGCCGCCACCGAGAAAATCCCAGAGCGCGAATCCGATGCCGAGGTCGCGGCAAACGCCTAACACGTCGCTCAGCCACGCGCGATATATCGGCGCGGGCAATCGATGCGAGCCGCCGGTCTCGCCCATATGCACCCCGAGACCCTGCGCGAGAATCTGCCGCCACGGTGCGTAGTAGCGCTCGAGGCGCTGGCGATCCCACGCATAGCCGGCGTCGTCGGTCGCGCCCGGCCATTTCGGCTCGGGCCAGTCCGCGCGGTCCTGCATCCAGTCGACCTTATAGTGACTGAGGATGCCCGGAATATAGCAGTGCACGCTCTGATGCACGCCGAGCGGGATGAGCTCGGGCACGCACAGATTGCCGGCGCCGGCGCCGTCCGCGATGACGATGCGATCGGGGCTGACGCGCCGGATCGCCGCGACGGCGGGCGCGATCGCGTCGCGATAGATTCCGCCGTTGAAGTCGTCGTTGGGCCACGGCGCCTCGTTGAACAGATTGAAACTGAGCTGGTCGGCCGCGCTCCCGCGATAACGCCGCGCGAAGAGATCCCAGTGAAACGTGAACGCGTCGACCGCCGCAGCGTCCCGCCAGAGGACGAATGGCTCGTCGACGTTCTTGCCGACGCGGTAGCCGGGCGCGTGATGAAAACAGAGGCAGACGTGAACACCGTGCTTCTCGCCATAGCTCACGGCGTCGTCGATCAACGCGAGCACCTGTTCGTCGACCTGAAACGCATCGTCGGGTGTGATGCTTTCGCCGCGGCGCGTCTTCTTTTTGAGCCACGTGCGGTAGCTCATGGGAATACGGACGAAGTCGAAGCCCCAGTCGGCGATCCAGCGGAAATGATCTTCGTCCGGTTTCGCGAGCTCGCCGCCGGCACGGTAGAGATACTGCAGGTTGAAACCGCGCCAGCGCGGTAGCGCGTTGCGAGAGGTGGCGCTCGCGGGCTTCGCTTCCGCGAGTTGCGGGGTGAGTCCGAGCGCGAGCCCGGCGCCGGCGGTGCCGGCGAGTTTCAGAAAATCGCGGCGACTGGTCGGAGCGCTCATGGCAGGTAGGCGAGCTCGACGCGACCGATGGCCTGCGCCGCATCGGCGTCGGCGGAGAGTTCGATTTCGACGCTGCCCGTTCTCGGCTCGTCGAGCGCGAGCTGGAAACGGGCGCGTCGTCCCTTGTCGTAGGCGGTGACGTTCGGTTTCAGTTCCATGCGCGCGCCGTGAGCGTCGTGCAGAAAAACGCGCGGCGGAATAGTGGCGGCGAAGACGTTGAACGTTATTTCGCGGAGTGCTCCAGGCACGCGGTAAACGAGCGAAGCCAGTTGCGCCGGATCTTCGCGCCCGGCGAGGGCGATGTCCTCAAGATACGCGGAGTGCGCGTAGGCTTTTTCGATGCGGACGTTCTTTGAGTCGGGTGCAAGTTGGCCGCCGTCGAACAATTCGTCGACGAGCCAGCATCGGTCGGGTGTCAGCGGGCCGAGGGTGTTGGACGGCTGCGACGTGCCGGCAGAGTTGCGCGCGAGCACGCGATAGAAATAGGTGCGGCCGACCTCGGCGGTGGTGTCGCAGAAGAGCGGCGCGTAAACGATGAGGTGATCCTGCACGCCGCGCGCGAGCGTTGTCCACGGACCGTCGGCCGTCATGGCGCGCTGCACGTCGTAGTCGGTCGCACCGGTCGAGCCCTGCCAGGTGAGGTGCCCGACGTCGGCCGCCGGAAGCAGGCGAGGTGCGTCGGGGATTTCGACGGCGGGCGCGGGCGTGTCCGTTATCCGGCTCGCGTAGTCGCGGAGGATTCCAAGGACCTCACGTTCGCGCGCGATCTCGGGCAGATAGTTTTCGGGATCGGCGAAGCCCGGCCAGTTGAGATCCTCAAACTGGGAATTGCGATCGCTGTGTTTGTAGAAACCGCCGTCGCGATTGCGAAAACGCAGCGCCCACCAGTTGGCGCCCACGGTGCCGTCGGCGATGACTTCATCGAGCAACGCGCGGAGCGCGGCGGGTTTCGTATACATCGCGACCTCGGTGACGAGGAGCGGCTTGCGCCCGCGCAGCTGGTTGCGGATCAGCCGGAGCGTGCCGGCGGGCGTGTCCGCCTGCGGCAGGTTGACGTAGGTGTGATACGAGACGGCGTCGATGTTCGGGTCGTCGGCGAATTCCTCGTAGCGATCGAAGACATCGTTCGGTTTGTTGCGTCCGTCGATCAACAGATGGCGTGGATCGATGGATTTGATATACGCGGCGATGTCGCGGAGCCACGCGCGACGCGCGGGATCGTCGCCGATCACGAGCTCGTTGCCCGTTTGCCATGCGAGGATGGCAGGATCGTCGAGATAACGCCGGCCGGTGAACGCATTCGTGCGCGTGAGCAGCTGGCGCAGCATGTCCTTGAACGCGAGATTGCCGGGACTGCCGACGTTCCAGAAATCCGCGCCGTAAGTGGTCACGTCGCCGCGGACGTTGCTGTTGTAGGCGACGAGCGGAACGATCAGGCGAACGCCCTCCTCGTGGCAGATTTGGAGGAGGCGATCGAGGACCTGCAGGGCGGACTCGTTGGGCACGACCGGCAGGCGGGAGACGTCGAACGCGAGGGCCGGATGCGGCTCCGGGCCGCAGGTGATAACGAACGTGCGGATCACGCGGCCGCCGAGCTGGCGCACGCTGTGCACGCAATCGCGCAGCTCGAATTCGTTCGGCAGCCGGTAGCGGCCGGCAGGCTGCTCGGTGTCGAAGCGGTAGTTTGTGATGAGCTGAAAACTGTCCGGCATGTTGACCGACACGTAGCGAAATTCGCGACTACCTTCGACGAAGCGATCACCCTCGCGCGTGACGAACTGCGTCAGCGTTTCGGCGCGAGCCGGCGTGAACGCCGTTGCCAGGAATGCGGCCGGCGCGACCAGACAAAGGGAACGAAAGGAACGTAACATCATGGGGTGGGGGTGAGGGAGGGCGACGCGGCAGGTTCGCGGCGTTTCCGCGCAGAGGGGCGTACGGCGAAGCCGACCGCGATCATGAACCCGGCGCAGAAAAGCAGGCCGGCGCGGCCGGACCAGGAGGCGGAGAACAGCGCGAGCACGGCGATGAAGCCGCCGTAAACGAAACACATCTGGGCGACGCCGCGGTGGCGCCCATGGTCGTCGATGCCCGCCTCGGCGGGCGTGACGTCGGTCGCGACGTGCGCGAAAAATCTCCGGACCTGCGCGACGCGGGCGGGCGATTGGCCGCGTTCGCCGAACAGGAACGCGGCACCGAGAAACCACAGCGAGCCGAGGGCGACGTTCGCGATCGTGATCGCCGCGTAATCGTGCAGCCGCGCCCACGCGAGCCAGCTGCCGAGGCCGTCCGCACCGAGACCGAGCGCCCATTCGGTTTTCGGCAGCAGGCTCACGGCCGCGCCGACGCCGCAGCAAACGAGAATCGTCGACCATGCGGCCCAATCGGGTGAGCGCCGCACGAGCAGGCACCAGAACAGCGGCACCGCGTAGGGCGTGGCGACGAGCGCGCTGAAATTCATCATCAGCTGAAACACGCCCAAGTCGCGCCACGAGCTGTAGAAGAGCGCCATCATCACGGACAGCGCGCCGAAACCGAGCGTCGTCAGCCGGCCGACGAACACCAGTTCGCGCTCAGGCGCCTGCGGGCGAAACACGGGCAGATAAAAACTGCGGACGAAGATGCCGGCGTTGCGGTTGAGACCGCTGTCCATCGATGACATCGTCGACGAAATGATGCCCGTCACCAGCAGTCCCATCAGCCCGGCCGGGAGACATTGCGCGGCGATCGCGATGTAGGAAATCTCGGCGGGATTCGTCACACCCGCGAAGCCGTCGAGCGGCAGCTGCCGCGCCCGCGCCACCATCGGGGGAATGAACCACACGATGGAGCCGAGGAGAAACAACAGCGCGCTGAGCGCGCCGGCTTTCTGCGCATCACGCCCGCTTGCCACGCAAAGGTAGCGCGTCGACGAATGGAGCCCGTTGATGTTGGAAACTTTCTCCATCAGGACGGCGATGATCCACCACGGCCCGAAATCGGCGGCGGCGCCGGTGAGGTCCCAGTGCGTCGCGGGCAGATGACTTACGAACTCGCCGATGCCCCCGATCGACTGCAACGCGGTGAACGCCGCCACGATCGTGATCGGCACGAGGACGAGTGCCTGGATGAAGTCGCCTGCGACGACCGCCCACGAACCGCCCGCGGTGGCGACAAACACCACCACGATGCCGCAGACGAGAATCGTCGCGCGCACATCGAAGCCGAAGAGCGGCGCGCAGAAGATCGCCAGGCCATACAGCCAGATGCCGGCCTGCAGGATTTGAAATGGCACCTGCAGCCATGTGAACACCTGCTCGTTGGCGCGGCCCAGCCGCTCGCGCACGGCCTCGAGCGCGGTGACCACGCGGGTGTTGCGACACCAACGGCCGAAGTAGGCCCAGTTGAGCAGGAAGCCGAGGGCGTTGGCCCAGTAGAGAATCAGAATCACCAAGCCCGCCTCGTAGGCGACTCCGGCCGCGCCGGTAAACGTCCACGCGCTGAACGCGCCCATGAAGCTCGACGCGGCGACCATCCACCACGCCATGCGCCCGCTGCCGCGGAAATACTCGCTGCTGTCGCGGCCGGTGTGACGGAAAAACCAGCCGATGCTGAGCAGGAAGAGCAGATAGAATCCGATGACCAGGTAGTCGAAAACGGCGAGCATGTTGGCGGCGTCAGGTGGCGCGATCGTAGGCGGCGAGACTCAGGGCGGCGGCGGGTCTTTCGCCGCGGAGAAACGTGCGCAGCTGTTCGAGCGCATGTGCACCGCAGTGCGGATAACGATCGAGCGTCGGCCCGGCAATGTGCGGTGACAGCGTCACGGCGCCGCTCGTCACGTAAGGCGAAGCCCGCGTCACCGGTTCGTCGGCCACGACATCGAGGGCGACGCGCAGCCGGCCGGCCGCGACCTCGCGCTGGAGCGCGGCGTCGTCGACGAGATCGCCGCGTCCGATGTTTACGAATACAGCATCGTCCGGCAGCGCGCCCAGGATCTCGGCCGAAACCGAGTGGGCCGTGGCCGGCGTGAGCGCCTCGCATTCGAACAGCACGTCGGCGCCCTTGAACAACTCCGCGAGCGAGGCGCGGGGCTCCACGCCGGCGGCGCGCATCAGCTCCGATGGCACGCCGGCGGAGTAGGCGGATAGCGAAACGGAAAACGGGGCGAGCAGCGGGAGCAGGGCGCGCGCGACCGCGCCGAAGCCGTGGATACCCACGCGCCGACCGAAGAGCGTTCTCGTGGCGAGTTCCTCGATCCGCCGCGTGGCGGGCGGGCGGGCGATGAAGGCGCGCCAGTGAGCGGCGTTGCGGAGCGCGGACAATGCGAGCAGCAGTCCATGCTCGGCGACCTGGGTCGCGACATTGTCGCCCCAGTTCGTCACGATCCCGCCGCGCTGCAGGAAAAGGCGGGGCACGAGCTTTCGGACGGAGCCGGCCACATGGCACACGTAGCGCAGCGGGCAGTCGGGCGCGGCGATCCAGTTCTCCGGCAGCGGCGGCGTGGTCCAGCCGGTGACAAGCACCGTGGGGCGGATCCGCGCGAGACGCTCCGGCCAGACATCGCCGGCGAAGTCAGCCTCGCTGAAGCGATGGTGCGGAACGGACAGACCGTCGTTGGGCTCCCGGAGAAAGAGTGAAAGCTCCCGTGCGGTCAGGGCGAACGCGACCAGCGGTGCGTCAGGCGGGTCGTCGGGAGACGAGGTGGTTTCCGAATGAAGGCTCATTAAACAGAGAAGGGGCCGCGTCAGGCGAGTGCCGGCAGCTGGGAATGGCGGAGCGACCAGGAGCCGAGCTGCGGATGCTCGAGCTCCCACGCCCCGTCGCGCGCGGTGACGAGCGACCAGGCGGCGGCTTGGGCCGGATCCGTGCCGGTCCACGTCAGTGCGGCCAGCACCCCCGCATTCTCGGCGCGGCGTCGCACGGCGAGCGGTGTGGCGTGATACGGCGTCGCGAGATGCGAACGCGGTGAGGTGTCGTCGAGACGGACGTCCCACGCCTCGTCGTCGAAACCATGCAGCGGCTGCAAAACCGAGCCGCGTGCGCGATCCGTTGTCCAAGCGGAAAGGATACGCGACGTGTGGGTGCGCTCGCAGCGCGGTTCGCGCAGCGGCAGCGCGTAGCCGCCGAGCCGCAGTGCGATCGGCTGGCGGGCGTCGAAACAATGCAGTTGCAGCAGCCAGCCGGCGCGCCACCAGACGAGTGTGTCGACGCCGACGTTGATCTGTTCCGGCGCGTAGCCGAGCGCCCAGCGGTAGGCGAGGTGATCGTCGACGAGCTCGGTCGCGACCGTCGAGTGACGACCGAAGACGCGGCCGTCCGCGAGCTGGAGCGTGAGCGCGGAATCGGGCGACCAGTTTGTCGGCGCGGGAAAGGCGCACGTGAAACTCGTGCCCGTGCGGTAGGCGGTCTTGCTCCATTTCCACGCACCGTAGCGCAGGTTCACGTGCGAAACCTGCGAACCGGCGTTGAGGAGCTCGACCTCGCCGTCGACGCTGCGCACGACGAGCGCGGCAGGTTTGATCACATGCGCGTGATCGCCGCGTTCGCTCAGGAGCGGTTCCTCGGACGCAGTCCAGAACGGGTGCGACGGCGGCAGCAGCAGCGGCGAGAATCCCTTCGCGGCCCAGTAGGGCGAGGCCGCGCCGGTGTAGAGCTCGGCGGACGCGTCGAAACGGTCGAGCCAGCCGACCGCGAGGCAGCCCTGGTCCTGGTAAATCGGATGCTGCAGGAAGAAATCGAGATTGCGCGTGCAGAGCCGGCGGACGCGTCCGAGGGGAAGGTCGCAGCAGTCCTCGAGCACGCCGAGGCCGAACGGCGCGAGGCTGTTGAAGCGGTAGGTGATCGAGCGGCCGAACGCCGGATGTTCGCCACTCGCGGCGAAGAAATGTTCGTAGTGCGCCGTGAACCGTCGCGACCACTCGCGCCACCGCGCGGCGCGTGCGGGATTGCGCTGACCGTAGAGCCGGGCCCACCAAAGGCCGTAGAAATTGAAGGCGTAGGCGTTGTAATAATCGTAAGCCTGGTTGATGCCGTCGGTGAACCAGCCGTCGCCGCGATGCAGGTGTTCGAGGCGATCGAAATAGTCATCGACCACGATCTCGTCGCCGGCTTCGCCGTAGCCGTGCGCCCGCAGGAATTCGATGATGTGAATTCCCATGAAGTAGTGGTTGTTGTCGACGTAGCCGGAGCGCCGGGCCGACGCGAGCCAGCGGGCGACTTGCGCTTGCTCGGCGCGGGTGAGCGGCTGCCAGAGCTGCGCGGGTGCGATCTGCAAGGCCAGGCACACGAGTCCCATCTCGACGTGCAATTGATGGTAGTTCGCGTCGGGGCCCCAGGATTCGGGCCCATCGGGCGCGGAGCCGGCGACGAGCGCGGTGCGAAACCACTCTGCCACGCGCTGGCGGAAGGCGTTCGCCGTGTCGGCCGCGGCGCCGGTTTCGGGCGCGCTCTGCAGGTAGTGCGCCGCGAGCAACAGCGGGCGGGCAAACGACTCGAGCCGGTCGGCTTGGGGTCCGTTGGCCGAAGCCGGACCGTGGAGTTCGAGCGAGGCGCGGCCGGGCACGAACAACGCGGCGAGCGGTTCCAGCAGCGCACGGGCCTGCGCCTGCCAGTGTCGGTAGGTGTCGGGCACGGCCGCGCCGGCGGAAGGCGTTGGGCCCGCCGGCGCGGTCAGCGCGGCGAGCGAGCGGGACAGCGAAGCGCCGGCGCCGGCGAGCGCGGCCATTTTGAGAAATTGTCGGCGGGCGAGTTGCATGGGGCGGAAAGGGGCAGACGCAGCCTGACGCACGGGCGCCGGGGACGGACGCGCAACCTAGCGGCGCCGGCGACCGGACCAAGGGCTGCGATTGTCACACAGGTGTCGGAAACGCGCGGAAAAGGAGGAGGCGGGCGCGCGTGCCGGCGCGCCAGTCGGTCCCGTCCGGTTCAGCCGGTCTGCGGACGCAGCGTTTTGCCGGCGAGCCAGCGTCCTTCGACGTGGATGCGCTGCGGGTTTTCCGGGATGCCGCGCTCCTGGCGGTGGATCATGCCGATGAGAAAATCGACCGCGACGCTGCCGATCTGAACTGAGTTTTCGATGACGCCGGCGAGTTCGGTGTCGGCCGAGGGCAGGAGCGGGCAGGCGACGCCGATTTCCTCCGGCACGCGCCGGCCGAGCGAGCGCAGCACGTCGAGGAAATGATAGTTGCCGGTCACGATCGCGTCGGGCTGGTGCGCGCGCAGCCACTGTTTGACGGCGCGATGATCCGGATACGGCGCCGGCAGCGGCGGCACGGTGCTGCCGCCGCCGGCGAGATGTTCCTCGACCAGATAACCGGCGAGGTAGTTGTGGTCGGTGCGCAGATCGTGATCGCCATCGAGCGCGAGGCCGATGCGCCGGTAGCCGAGCCGGCGCAGCTCGTGCACGGTCTGTCGCATCGCGCGATATTGCGTGGCGCTGACCGTGTGGAGATGCGGGGTGGCGAGGCTGTAGCCGAACGTGACCGCGGAAAAGTTCTGCCAGGGGAAATCGAGATTCGTCTCGGGCCGCGGCTGCGGACACAGCAGCACGCCCTGCACGCCGCGGGCGGCCAGGATCGACGCGAGCCGCGCGGGCGTCATTCGCGGGGCGTTGAAATCGAAGATCTCAAGCTGAAACCCGTAACGCTGCGCCTGCGCCTTCGCACCCTCGAAATAGTCGCTGAAGTGCGGTCGCAGCGTGCGATCGCGCCAGTCGAAACCGTAGGCGGAGTTGGTCAGCCAGGCGAGGGTGCCGTGAAACGTGGCGGGCCGCTTGCGATTGCGGTAAGCCGCGAGCGCGGAAAGCATCGGATCCGGCGCATAACCGAGCTCTGTCGCAATTTTAAGGATACGCTCGCGCGTCTTCGGCGGGATGTTCGGATGGCCCTTGAACGCCATCGATACGGTGGCGCGGTGCACGCCGGCCTTGCGGGCGATGTCCTTCTGGGTGACGCGATGCGGCTCCACGGTCCACCCCTTGCGGCACCGCGGCGGGGAACGCGAGTTTGTTTTGTTGCGTTCCGGGCCGCGGCGCGCGCGGTCGTCACCTGTGCTACTAGCGGCGGGATTGTGTGGCGGCACGCTTTCGCGCGGTGATGCGCCCGCCATCGCCCGGCGTGCGAGCCACTTCGCTCCTTGCGCCCGGCGGAACCGGCAAACAAACCCCACCTCCCCGCCTGGCGCGGATCGCGCTCTTGCCCGACCAGCGGCTTCGTTTCCGCCCAACCTCATCCCAACGACCATGAACACCGCCACCTCCTCGCCCGTTCGCCGCACCGCGCCCCCGCGGGCGCTGCCGGGCGCGCTCCTGCTGTCGCTCGCCACGCTCGCCGTGGCGCAGACCGTGCCGCCCCGCCCCGCCGATCCCGAAGCCGCGGAAGAAATCGTGCAGCTCTCTCCGTTCGAGGTCTCCGCGAGCAGCAACGAAGGCTACCTCGCCACCGCCTCGCTCGCCGGCAGCCGCCTCAAGACGGACCTCCGCGACATCGCGTCGCCGATCTCGGTCGTGACGCCGCAGTTCCTGCGCGACACCGGTGCGCGCAACCTCAGCGATCTGCTCGTCTACACGACCAACACCGAGATCAACGGTATCAACGGAAACTATACGGGGGTCGATCTCGGCAAGGACGGCGCTTCCAGCCAGGACGGCAACCTGCGCAATCCGCAGGGCGGCAACCGCATTCGCGGCCTCGGCAGCGCGGACGTCACCCGCAACTATTTCCCGACCGACATCCCGCTCGATGCCTACAATACCGAAAACATCGAGATCCAGCGCGGCCCAAACTCGATCCTCTTCGGCCTCGGCAGCCCGGCGGGCATCATCAACGGCGCCCTGAAGGCACCCAACGTCACGAAGCAAAAGATCGGCGTCGAGCTGCGCGTGAACAACTTTGGCGGCACGCGCCAGGCGATCGACGCCAACGTGCCGCTGGTCAAGGGCTCGCTCGCCCTGCGGGTGAACGCGCTCAATGAGGACGAGGCGTTTCGGCAGAAGAACACGTCGGCCGACACCACGCGCGCCACGGGCTCACTGCGCTGGGAGCCGAAGCTCGCGCGTTCCATCTTCACTCAGATCACCGCCACCGTGGAGGCGGGCAAGACCGACTCAAATCGGCCGCGTTTCTCGCTGCCGCTCGACATGTTCAGCAACTGGTTCGATCCGAGCCGGCTCAACAAGCTCACCACCGCCGAGCCGGTGAACCGCGCCACGCTCGCACCCGGCGGCGCCTGGTATCAATACGGGCCCTACCTCAACCGCGATATCGGCGGCGTCGGCGAGTGGTTCGATCAGGAAGGCATGGTGTGGTTCAACCCGTATTCCAGCGCGACCGGTGATCCGAGCAACCCGGCTTTCCCCGACGCCTACCACCAGCGCGGCGGCGCCTACAAGAGCACCTCGCGCATCGGCAACTGGGGCATGATCGCGCCGGTAAATTTCTACGACAA
>Ga0182740_1001311_pt1 | contig 17263 bp, 18 predicted proteins | sample eDN5th37CKraftBY_FD_128872 | JGI IMG/M metagenome (GOLD analysis project Ga0182740, IMG submission 128872) | Enriched backyard soil microbial communities from Emeryville, California, USA - eDNA 5th pass 37_C Kraft BY (version 2) (version 2) | ecosystem: Environmental > Terrestrial > Soil >...
GAGCGAATTTCGTCCCACTGCGCAGCATGGTGCTCGAAGTAGCTTTGCGCTGCCGCCTCTCGCTCGCGCTTCACCGCCTCGGCGCGATTGCGGTCGCGTTGGAGCTGGGCATCGGCAAGGTCGACGCTGTCGAGGAGGCGCCGCGCGAGCGCGCCTGCCGGGCCTGCGACGACGAGCTGGAAATAGGCCCAGCTTCCCTCGCGCGTGCGCTCGATCAGGCCGGCTTCCGCCAGCAGCTTCAGATGGCGGCTGATGCGCGGCTGGCTCTGGCCGAGGATGCGGGTCAGATCCTTGACGTTGAGCTCGCTCGCGGCGAGCAGCAACAGGATGCGCAGCCGCGTCGGCTCTGCGGCAGCTTTCAGGATGGTGACGACGCTCTGCGACGACAATGGCATTCGGGGGCCTTCTTCGGCTTCAGCGCCGAGAGTCCCGAAATCATATAAAGATATCTTTATGTGTCAAGCGCTGTTCCGTCCCGGCGGCGGGCCTGCGCAGATCGGCCCTTCCTCAGCGGGCGTTGACGGGTCCGGCGACGCCTGCGCACGGTGGTTAAACGTCGAGCGTCCGACGGCGGCACATCAGGGCGGAAAATCCGCAGACATCCGAAGGACCAGCACCTTGCCGATCCTCCATCTGCTCGGCTGGGCGACCGGCGCCCTGTTCTTTTTCTACGCCTGGATCCTGCGGGTCGCGCCGAGCGTGATGATCGACGAGATGATGCGCGATCTCGCCGTTGGCGGGGCCGTCATCGGCAACCTTTCGGCCGTCTATTTCTACGGCTACGCCGGCTCGCAAATTCCAGTCGGGATGGTGATCGACCGGTTCGGCCCCCGCCGCCTGATGACCTTGGCGGCGCTCATGTGCGGCGTCGGCTGCGTTATCTTCGCCCTCAGCGGCGGGATCTCGGGCGTGGCCTTCGGCCGCTTCGTCATTGGCGCAGCGGCCGCCTTCAGTCTCGTCGGTGCCATGGCCGTTGCAGGGCTCTGGTTTCCGGCCCAGCGCTTCGCCCTGCTCTCCGGCCTCGCCATGATGATGGGCATGCTCGGCGGGGTGTTCGGCCAGGCGCCGTTTCGCCTCGTCGTCGAAGCGCTCGACTGGCGCGGTGCCGTGCTCGCGCTCGCGGCCGGTGGCGTGATTGTCGCCATCGCGGCCTGGGCGACCGTGCGTGATCGTCCTCGTGAAGTAGAGACTTCCGTCCCGATGCTGGCCGGCCTCGGCCGGGTCATGCGCAATCGCCAGACGTGGCTCATTGCCATTGCGGGCCTCGGCACGACCGGCCCGCTGCTCGGGTTTGCCGGTCTCTGGGGTGTTCCCTATTTCGTCACGACACTCAGCATCGACCGCACGGCCGCCGCGTCCATCACCTCGACCGTGTTTCTCGGCTGGGCTGCCGGCGCACCGCTGCTCGGCTGGGCCTCCGATCATATCCGCCGCCGACGCACACCTCTCATGCTCGGACTCGTCGTCTGCATCGCGACCATGTCGGCCATTCTTTTCATTCCAGGCCTTTCGATCCCAACGCTGATGGCGCTCTGCTTTCTTTGCGGTTTCGGCGGCTCGTCGCAGATCTCGGGCTTTGCCGCCGCCCGCGAGAACAACCCGCCGGCGGTGAGCGCCACCGCCATCGGTCTCGTGAACGGCCTCGTCACCGGTGCCGGCGCATTCTTCCAGCCGCTGCTCGGCTGGCTGCTCGATCTGAACTGGAAAGGCGAGATGATTGCCGGCGCGCGTGTCTACGACGCGGGCGCCTACCGCATCGCACTGAGCGCCGTGATCGCCGGCTGCGTGATCGGCTTCTTCTGCTCGCTCGCCATGCGCGAGACCTACTGCCGACCGCTCGAACAGTCGTAAGATCAGATCGCCAGCGCCTCGCCTTTCAGCAGCTTCGGCACCTCGCCCGTAAGACCGGCGGCTTCGCTCACCAGGTACTGCTTGAGGCCCGGCAGTCGATCGACGACGCCGAGCCCGGCATCGCGTACCGAGCGCAGGAGCGCGTTGTCTTGCGAGAAAAGCACGTTGAGTGCACTGAACGCCGCCGCCGAGGCCGCACCGTCGAAACGCCGCCAGCGCGCATAGCGCTCCAGCGCGGTCGCATCGCCGACGTCGAGGCCAACGCGTACGGCATCGATGAGACACTCGCTGAGCGCCGCGACGTCGCGCAAAGCAAGATTGAGCCCCTGGCCCGCGATGGGATGCACGCCGCGCACGGCATCACCCGCGAGCGCGAACCGCGGCCCGATCAGCTCGCGGGCAAGATGCATGGCGAGCGGCCAGCTCCCGCGCGGGCCGGCAAGCTCCAGCGCGCCGAGCCGATACCCGAAACGCTTCTCGAGCTCGCCGAGAAATCCCACATCGTCGAGTGCGAGAATGCGTGCAGCTTCGCCCGCGTCCTCGGTCCAGGTCACACACGACCTGTTCCCTGTCATCGGCAGGATCGCGAACGGCCCCGCCGGCAGAAAGTGCTGAACCGCGCGGCCCCCATGCGGCCGCTCATGACGCACCGTCGCGACGATCCCGGTCTGCGCGTATTGCCGCTCTACGGTCCCAATACCGGCAGCGGCGCGCAAAGGCGACGCGCGACCATCGCAGGCCACGACCAGCCCCGCGGTAAGAGCACCGGCATCGGCCAACCGCAGCGTGATCTGGCTGGTGTCTGCTGAGAGACCGGTTGCCGTTCCGGAAATCCGCACGATCCCGGCCGTATCGGAAGCGATCGCCTGTGCCGCCTGGTGAAGAGCATCCGCGGGCACGATCCACATGCCGGGCTCGCCTTCGCCCACATCCGTGTCGTAGCTCAGCAGGATGGGCCGAATGGCATCCGACAGGCTCGAATCCGTAATGTCGATGCCGCTCACCGGCTGGGCCTCGGCTGATACCTCCGCCCACACGCCGATGGCTTCGAGCAGTCGGCGCGAGCCCGCCGAGAGCGCGTAGCTTCGCGGATCGGCTCGTTCACTGCCACCCGCATCGAGAATCGCAAGGCGCACTGCCGGGCCAAAGACCCCAGCCAGCGTTCGCGCCAGTACGAGCCCCGTCAGCCCGCCGCCCGCGATAACGATGTCATGATCGCGCATACCGCGCTCCGACCCTATGCTGTAGAGCTTAGCACCCGACAGAACTTCTCCTGCCACCGACTGCTAGGATGGCGCCGCCATGGCCCGAAAGAAAGCATCCGAGACCAGCGCCGTCGATGACCTCGTTGCCATCTTGGACCTCGAACGGCTCGAGCAGAACCTGTTCCGTGGTCGCGGGCCCAGCGCCGGCTGGCAGCGCGTCTACGGCGGCCAGGTTCTCGGCCAGGCCCTCGTCGCCGCCGTCAGGACCGTGCCCGAGGAACGCATCGCTCACTCTCTGCACGCTTACTTCCTCCTCCCCGGCGACCCCGCCGAGCCCATCATCTACGACGTCGAGCGCATCAGGGATGGCGGCAGCTTCACCACACGTCGCGTCCGGGGCATTCAGCACGGCCGCTCCATGTTCGTCATGAGCGTCTCGTTCCACAAGCACGAGGACGGCTTCGATCATCACGCGCCCATGCCCGACGTGCCGCCGCCCGAGGCGTTGCCGAACGAGCAGGACCTCAAGGAGCGAATGATCGACATGCTCCCGGAGAACATGCGCAAGTACTGGGAGCGCGAGCGCCCGATCGAAATCCGGCCGGTCGATGTCTCGCGCTACTTCGCGCGCGACAAGCGCGACCCGCGCCAGCTCATATGGATGCGTGCGACCCAGCCGCTGCCCGATTCATTCCCCCTTCATCAGTGCGTCCTTGCCTACGCCTCGGACTTCACGCTCCTCGACACCGCCTTGATCGCACACGGCAAGCTGATGTTCGACAAGGACCTGCAACTTGCGAGCCTCGACCACGCCATGTGGTTCCACCGCCCCTTCCGCGCCGACGAATGGCTCCTTTACGCCCAGGACAGCCCATCGGCATTCGGCGCGCGCGGTTTTTGTCGCGGCAGTGTCTTCACCCGCGACGGCCTCCTCGTCGCCTCGACCACCCAGGAAGGGCTGATGCGGCGGCAGCCAACCGGTTTTGTGGTCAGCTAACGTGCAAAATGCCGATTTTGCCTATTTTCTAGGCAGAGATGACTGCCCAAATGGTCAGCGCCCAGCTATAGATATCATATATTTCAATGGGATAGGCTGCCCATTCCAAACTGGCACGCCCTTTGAGTCTTAACCAAGGCCTGTTCTGCGCAGGCCTTGGAACGCGCACGTCTGCAGCTTCGTCGGACATGCGCCAAGACGCGAGGTCGAATGGCCATGAAGCTCATCACTGCGATCATCAAACCGTTCAAGCTCGAGGAGGTGCGGTCCGCGCTGACGGACCTCGGGCTGCAAGGCATGACCGTCTCTGAGGTCAAGGGGTACGGCCGTCAGAAAGGACATACCGAGATCTACCGCGGCGCCGAGTATGCCGTGAACTTCCTCCCCAAGATCAAAATCGAGGTCGCCGTCACCTCGGCGGAAGTCGACAAGGCCGTTGCCGCCATCGCCGCGGCTGCCAAGACCGGCCAGATCGGCGACGGCAAGATCTTCGTCTCGGCCATCGAGCACACGCTCCGCATCCGCACCGGCGAGACGGACGACAACGCACTCTGAGGTACCCGGACGTCGCGCCAGCCACCGGCCGGCCTGCCTTGGCAGACGGGGGACAACGCGGCCGGCGCGTCGACTGAGGCGAAACGCTAACTCAAACTGGACTGGTGGCAGGAAAAAACCCATGAAGACATGCATTCGTTCGATAACCAGCGTAGCGGCGACGACCGCCGCATGGGCCATGGTCAGCATGACCACCGCGCTGCCCGCGCTGGCACAGGCCGCCGCCCCGCCTCCCACAATGAACACCGGCGACATGGCGTGGATGATGACCTCCACCGTCATCGTACTCATGATGACGATTCCTGGCTTGGCGCTCTTTTATGGCGGCATGGTGCGCAAGAAGAATGTCCTCGCCACCGTGATGCAGTCTTTCGCGGCCGCTTGCTTGCTGACGATCGTCTGGATGGTCGTCGGTTACTCGATCGCCTTCGGTGATGGAGGTGCGCTCAACGCCTACTTTGGCGGCTTCGGCAAGATGTTCTTTGCCGGCATGACGAAGGATGGCCTCTTCGCTCCCCTCACCATCACCGAGTCCCTGTTCGCCACCTTCCAGATGACGTTCGCAATCATCACGCCTGCCCTTATCGCCGGCGCAGTTGCGGATCGCATGAAGTTTTCGAGCTTCCTCGTCTTCATCACGCTCTGGCTGATTGTCGTCTATGCGCCGATTTGCCATTGGGTATGGGGCGGCGGCTTCCTCGGCTCTGACGGCATCATGGACTTTGCCGGCGGCACGGTCGTGCACATCAACTCCGGCGTCGCAGGTCTCGTCGCGGCCCTCGTGCTCGGCCGGCGGAAGGGTTACGGCACCGAGAACATGGCACCGCACAACCTCGTCTACACGGCGATGGGCGCGGCGTTCCTTTGGGTTGGCTGGTTTGGCTTCAACGGCGGTTCGGCTGGTGGTGCCAGCGACTCCGCTGCCATGGCGATCCTCGTGACGCAGGTCTGCGCAGCCGCTGCGGCCATGGCCTGGATGTTCGCCGAGTGGGTGACCCACGGCAAGCCGAGCATTCTCGGCATTGCGTCGGGGGCCATCGCCGGCCTCGTCGTCATTACCCCCGCGGCCGGCTTCGTCGATCCTAAAGGCGCGCTGATCATGGGCCTTATCGGTGGCGTCGTCTGCTTCATTGCGTCGACGGGAATCAAGCGGATGCTGGGCTACGACGACAGCCTCGACGTGTTCGGCATCCACGGCGTCGGCGGTTTCACCGGCGCGATCCTGACCGGCGTGTTCGCGGTGGCCTGGGTTGGTGGCGAGGGCAAGAGCGGCCTTCTTGAAGGCAATGCTGCCCAGGTCGGCATCCAGTTCTACGGCACGATCGCAACGATCGTCTGGTGCGCCATCGCGACCTTCGTGATCCTGATGATCGTGAAGCTCTTCATGGGCCTGCGGGTCGACGAGCAGACCGAAGTCGAAGGTCTCGACATCCGTCTGCACGGCGAGGTCGTGCCCTGAACGACGTCACCGGGTGACGCGGGGACCATGCGCCGCCCCACCATCCGCACGGGATTGGGATCGTCTGACGGCGATCCCAATCTGCCCTTCACCTAGCTCGGCGAGAAGAGCTCTCACCGGGTGACGGACGGTACCGCACCCTTGCGGTGCCGGGCCGCGGGGCACGGGCCGATTGCTCCCCCAGTGTCGTCGCTCACCCCGCGGCCTCATAAGCTCAGCCGACTACAATGCGCGTACGCGGCCCCGCGCTGGCGAGCACCAACTGCAGATGATGCCGTGCGAGAGCAATGCAGCCCTCGGTCGGGCGATATCCGGGTCTCGCCACATGCACGAAGATCGCGCTCCCGGCCCCCTGAACCCGAGGCCGCTGGTTGTGGTCCAGCACGATGATCAGGTCGTAAAGCGCGTCGTCACGCCACAGGCGCTCGGCGCTGGCCGGATACGGATGGCGCACAGACCGATTATAGTTGCTGTCGCCGACGGCATCACACCATCCGTCGTCGATCCTCAAGGGGCGCACCGGCAATCCCGTCCGCGGCCGCGGCACGCGGTCGGCGCGATAAAGCACCTGCACCGGCCGCCAGGTTCCGATAGGGGTGGCACCGTCGCCCTCACGCTTGCGGGTCGATCGCCCGGCGCTCCCCAAGGCGCACGGCAGTACGAGCGGCCCCATGAGGACAATGCCGCGGGTCGCGGAACGTGCCCGCGCACGAACCCGAAGCGGACGTCCATGGTGCGGCATTCCATCACCGGAGTTGGGCCGGCAGCGACTCTGGATTGCCATCTTTTTCCCGGTAGCTGTATCCATTGGGCAACCAGTGATATGCTGCACCCGCAAAATTCGCCAATTCGGAGCGTTGCCACATGAGTACGGCACGTACGGTGTTACTCGTCGACGATGACGACGAGCTTCGTGCTTCTCTCAAGGATCAGCTCGCGCTGCACGACGAATTCGACATCCTGACCGCGGGGACCGCCGGACAGGGTATCGAGATCGCGCGCGAGACCCGTCTCGACCTCGTTCTGCTTGACGTCGGCCTTCCGGACATGGACGGGCGCGAAGCCTGCAAGGTCATGCGCAAGGCCGGATTCAAGAGCCCTATCATCATGCTAACCGGCAATGCCGCGGATTCCGATATCATCCTCGGGCTCGATGCCGGCGCCAATGACTATGTCACGAAGCCCTTCAAGTTCGCTGTGCTGCTTGCGCGCGTTCGGGCCCAGCTTCGCCAGCACGAGCAGAGCGAGGACGCGGTTTTCGCGATCGGTCATTACACTTTCAAGCCCGCCTCCAAGGTGCTGATCGACGGGAATGGCAAGAAAATCCGCCTGACCGAGAAAGAAACCTCAATCCTCAAGTATCTCTACCGCGCCGGCGAGAAGGTGATCACCCGTGACGTGCTTCTCCACGAGGTGTGGGGCTACAACGCGGGGGTTACAACGCATACGCTCGAAACGCATATCTACCGGCTGCGCCAGAAGATCGAGAAGGACCCCTCGAGCGCCGAGCTGCTGATCACCGAAATGGGAGGCTATAAGCTGGTCCCATGACGCGCCGGGCAGCAGCGGCACCGGGAAACAACCGCTGGCCAAGCTGCGGGAAAGGCGCTATAAGCCCGCGCGATTGCGGTGTTGTCCATCGAGGACATTCCGACCGCGATATCCCGAATCAAAGCCTCAGCCCGCCGTTCTGAACCATGGCGCAAGCCTGAGGCCGCCGTCGACCTAGATTGAGCGAGTACGAACAATGGCCGTCCCCAGGAAGAAAGTGTCGCGGATGAAGCGCGGCACGCGCCGTTCCGCCGATGCGATTTCCGCCCCGACCCTTGTCGAGGACAAGAAGTCCGGCAACATCCGCCGGCCGCATCACATCGACCTCAAGGCCGGTACCTACCGGGATCGCCAGATCCTGCCGGCCAAGAGCGAGGTCTGAGTAACGCCGCCGTCTCTCTTTGCGGCGTATCGGAATATTCCGATGTCGGGCACGGGCTCCAGCGGCCACTTGCCGCCATATTCACGCGATAGCGCGGTGAGGTACTAGCCGCTGCAGCGGCTTATCGAGGGAGAACTCCATGTCGCTCCGGGCTTTGCCGCTGATCGTTATCTCGTTCATTCTGTACAATATCATTGTGCTGTTCAGCGGCAGCGCTCATGCCGACGACGTCCTGCGCAAAGTCTTGTTTGAGCTGCCGATGGTCGGCGGGGCGCGGTGGCGCTTCTCGATGGGCGATCTGCTCATCCTGATCACCATGTTCCTGCTCTTCTTCGAGCTGATCAAATCGACCTACACGTCTTCCTCCTCGCTCCTCGACCATGGCCTGTCGATGCTCGTGTTCATCGCCTGCCTTATCGAGTTTCTGCTCGTCGAGCAGGCCGCGACATCCGTCTTCTTTTTCATCATGATCGCCACGCTCATCGATGTCGTCGCGGGCTTCATGATCGGCATCCGCACGGCGCGTCGCGACCTGAACATCGGCGAGCATTGAGCCGCCGGACAGGTCGCACTGAACACAGATTATTTTCGATCGCGGCTTTTGCCTCGAGCGCGAACTGACCGGCGGTCAATAGTCCGGCGGGACTTGATCGCTTGTTAACCTCTTGTGGCTACGGTTTTTCCGCCCGAGCGTTCCGATACCCGGCTGGACGTGGCCGTAAGCCGGAGCTCGCAAAACGGAATCCCGTGCCGTGTCATCTGCTCGCGACATCGTCGAAGCAAAGACTTCCGCTGGACGCATAAACGACGATAGCGAACTACCCGACGGGCATCGGCCGGGTTCCGATGTCGCGCGGACGGACGGCGGTCCTGCCGGCTCGGAGATGGATCTCCTCGGCATTCTAACAGCCGTCCAAGAAACGGCTTACACGTGGCACGTGCTGAGCGACCGCATCGAATGGGCCGAGAACGCCTGCGAGGTGCTCGGGGTCCGCTCGCCGCTCACCGTCGGCACGGGTGCCGACTTCCAGTTCCTGATTGCGCCCGAACACCATCAGCTGCGCGCCGACGCGATCCTGCGTCCCGTCAACAATTCGATCGACACCAGCGCTCCGTTCCGCGTCCAATACCGCTTCACGCCGGGCGGACGACGCAGTGCCGGATCGCTCTGGCTCGAGGATCATGGACATGCCATCCTCGACGGCCAGGGCCGGACGCAGACGGTGCGCGGCGTGATCCGCGTCATCAACGACCGCTACTGGGAAGAGCAGCGCCTACTGCATCGGTCGGATCACGACGAACTCAGCGGCCAGCTCAATCGCATCCGCCTGACCGAAGCTCTCGGCGCCATCCTTGCGCGCGCGGAACGCACGCAGCGGACAGCCTGCTTCCTGATGGTGGCGGTCGATAACATGGCGACCATCAACGACAGCTTCGGCTTCGAGGTCGGCGACGAGGTGCTTGCCGCCGTTGCCCAGATCATCCGCGCGCACATGCGCGTCGGCGATGCCGTGGGACGCTACTCCTCCAACAAGTTCGGCATCATCCTGAACGACTGCGGCCCGGGCGCCATGCGCGTCGCCGCTGAGCGTCTTGTGCGGATCGTGCGGGACACGACGATCCGCACGGCCGCATGCCAACTGTCGGCAACGATCTCCATCGGCGGCGTTCTCATCCCCGATCAGGCCTCGACGGTGCCTCAAGCTCTAGGCCAGGCCATGCAGGCCCTCGAGAAAGCCAAGGCGCGTCGTCACGACGGCTTTTCCGCCTACCAACCGTGCACGACCACCGAAGAAGCGCGCCAACGCAATATCTCGATCGCCGACGAGGTCATTTCCGCCCTAGAGCAGAACCGGATGCTGCTCGCCTTGCAGCCGATCGTCGAGACGCGCACGCGCAAGCCGGCATTTTACGAATGCCTGCTGCGGATGCAGCGTCCTGACGGCAGCATCGTGTCCGCCGGCGAGTTCATTCCGCTCGCCGAGCAGCTCGGCCTCTCGCGCTTCATCGACCGCCGCGTGCTCGAGCTTGCCGTCGACTTCGCCAAGGCGCACCCGACCATCCAGCTCTCGATCAACGTTTCCGGATACACCTCGAGCGACCATGAATGGCTGGTCGCGCTGCATCGCCTGACGGCCGGACGCCGCCAGATCACAGAGCGGCTGACCATCGAGATCACGGAGACGGCAGCGATCCACGATCTGGATGTGTCGATTGCCTTCGTGGACACCCTGAAGGAGCTCGGCTGCCGCGTCGCCATCGACGACTTCGGCGCCGGCTACACGTCCTTCAAGAACCTCAAGACCCTCAATGTCGACATGGTCAAGATCGACGGCTCCTTCATCAGGAACCTGACGGCTGAGCCGGACAATCAGGTGTTCATCAAGACGCTGGTCGAGATTGCCGAGACGTTCAATCTCGAGACCGTGGCCGAGTGGGTCGGCGATGAGGAAACGGCTCTGATGATGGCGAGAGCCGGCATCACGCATCAGCAGGGCTTCTATTTCGGCCAACCAGTTCTCGCCAGCGAATTTTCCGAGCGTCCGGCACCCTGAACGTCATCGCCCAAAACATTCCTCAAAACGGCCTCGAAATTCGTTCGTGGTCGTCATAGATTGACGGCAGCAATCGCGCTAAGTGATTGCGCGGCCATATCGATCATCGAAGCCGAAGGCGGAATATCCGTGGCCACCGATGCATCGAGGCCGCATCTGTATGTGGATGTCCGGTGCGTCGATCGCGAGTCGCGGCGCGGCGCAATGCCGGACCCATCCGGATTGGAAGGAACCCGACAAAATGGCCGATGTAGATTATTCAGTCGACGTGAAGAAGTATGCCGCGAACTGCGATGAAGCAGCCATTAACGGCATCGTCAAGCACCTCGGCATTGCCCTAAAGAGCAACGATGCGTCGACGGTCGCTTGCTCGAGCAAATCCGAATGTGAGCGGGTTCGCGAGAGCTGGCTCAAGAAGAAGCTCGCGCTGACACAGAGCGATGCCGAACTCGATGCCGCCATTGGCGAAATCTGCGAGCGCATGAAGGCGGAACGCAACAAGAGTCGTGTCACGTTCTACTACCTGCTGGCCGAGAAATACGGAAAGCTCGCCGAGCTCGCTTGATGGCTATTCCGCTGCGTCGCGCCCCGGGTGCGACGCGGCATCATCTCGGAACGCCGTTCGCCGTGCATCCCACTCCGCGGCGCCGACGCGCCCGAATGTGACGCCCGGGCCGCCGCCACTGTACGTCGCCGCCACGAGGCCGGTTGATTTCAATTCCGCCAGCAGCTTGTCGCAAAGCCCGATGATTGACGACATGAGCATGCCCGGCACGATCGCGAGCCGGTAGCCCATGCGATCGATCTCCGCGTGCGGGATGGATGGCGTCTTGCCGCTGAGCACGTTATTGAAAAGGCAAGGTCCCTTCACTGCTTTCGGCACGGCTGCCACTTCCTCGACCGACTGCGGCGCCTCGAAGAAGGCCATGTCTGCCCCGGCTTCCAATGCCAGATTGCACCGCGCGATGGCCTCGTCGAACCCGGCCACTCCACGCGCATCCGTGCGGGCAATGATCAGAAAATCGGACGTGCGCCGGGCCGCCGCGGCAGCGCGGATCTTGGCCGCATAGTCTTCGCGGGTGACCAGTTCCTTGCCATCCAGATGTCCGCACCGTTTCGGGAAGACCTGGTCCTCAATGTGGATCGCCTGGACGCCGGCGCGCTCGAAGGCCTGCACCGTGCGGAAGACATTGAGCTCGTTGCCGTAGCCGTTGTCTGCGTCGCTGACGAGCGGCACGCCGATCGATCCCGCCATCCGGCCGGCATTGGCGACCATCTCCGTCATCGTGAGCAGGCCGTAGTCGGGGAGCCCATGCGATACCGATGTCCCGGCGCCGGTCATGTAGACGGCGGGAAAACCGGCCTGCTCGACAAGCTTTGCGGTGAGGCTGTCGTAGGCGCCCGGCGCGACGACCAAGGGGCCGGATTGAATCATGGATTTGAGCGTGGGCGCTGATGCCATGCTGTTTTTCCTCCCGCGGGCGATCTGATCGTTGCCGGCGACCTTAGGCACACCCGGCTGGGGCGTCCAGATATGCACACGCTATGCGGACCTGTGGGTTTCGAGGGGAAACCGGAATGATCCGGCCCCTGGCCTTGGTGCTGACCCCGAATCACCTGAGCTTGGGCGAGCCGGATGCGGCAAGTGGAGTGGGGACCATGTCCATCAGCGTGCTGGCGCGCCAGCTCATATCGCAGGAGATCTTCAGAGGGCTCAGTCCGCTGCAGCTCACCGAAATCGTGCGACAGGCCGAACGCATCGTCTATCGCCCCGGCGAAACGATCGTGGAGGCCGGAACGACGGGTGATGCGGCAGTGCTGATCGTCGCGGGAGATGCCGTCCGTTTTGAGGACGCCGAACCGGCAACAGGCCTCGGTGCCCAAGGGATCGGCGCCGGTTCACTCCTAAGCGAGCTCGCCATGCTGATCGAGCACGAGCACGGGGTGACCGTGGTTGCGCACACGACCGTGCGTGCGTTACGCATCACGCGCTCGGGTCTTCAGGCCCAGATGCTGGACGACCCCGATCTTGCAGGCCATTTCGTCGATCGCATCACGGAGCGGCTCAATCGCGTCGCTGACGAGTTACGGCACATCGACTATGCCCTTACGGGCGCCGAGGGTCAGCCCGCGCCGGCCTAAGTTGGGACTTGCGCTGCCATCCCAACTCTTTTAGAGAAAATGCTGCCACGAAAAGGAAAAGCGCCCAACCCCGGGGGGAGAGGTTGGGCGCTGGAGCGCTTTTCGGCGCTTCGCACCGGGAGGGAAGCCGGTGCAGCGGATTGATGTCTTCGGCTAGACGGGGGGCACTGCCGAGTAAATGACATCCACCGCTCTACAGTCGAATTTAGTTGCCTGTGGCCGAAAATCAAGGTGGGCCTAGCGCAGGCTCACGATTCTTTTACTGATTGTTTCAGGGGCCGTCTGGGCTGATTCGCCGGGATGGACGCCGAATCCGTCAATTGCTTGATTTATTGCTGCTTTCTCAGCGCGGGGCTGATGACGCGGAACAACTCCAGATCCAAGTCGTCGGGTCGCGCGAGGTTCGCGACCTCGACGCGCGTGTCGGTGCCTTGGGAATCGGTCGTCACCCACTCCCTGAGCTCGAGCTCGGGGCCCTTGGTCAGAAAAAGCCGGATCTGGCCCGGTGCGTCCGGGCTCTTGTCCTGCAGGGCGAGGATGATCAGATCGTCCGCCTCCTGCACTTCAATGATGCTCGCGTCCCGAAGCAGATCGACATCCTTGCGCAGCAGCAGCCGGAAAGGCGTCTGCTCGAGCGCGATGCGATCGTCCGTGTGAACTTCGAGATCCTGGATGGCGAGCATCGTACCGTCCGACACGATGAGCTGGCGGCTCGGCCGATTGTACTCGAATCTCAGCCGTCCCGGCCGCTTGACGAAGAAGGTGCCGCGCATCCGCTTGTTGTCGGAGGACGTCTGCACGAACGTTCCGCGCAAATTCTCGAGATTATTGAAATAGCGGCTGACCTTGTTCACGGTCTCGATCTGCTTCGGATCGAGCGCAATCCCGGCGATCGTCGACTCCGGCTTGACGTCCGTGCTCCAGGACGGATTCCCGAGCGGGCTGCTGGCTGCAGGTCTTCCCGGGTTCTGCGCCATCGCCCCGAACGATCCGGCCACAGCCCAGAGCGAGGCCGACGTCAGAGCCGCGATCGCGCACAGAATGACTGCGCTCAGTCGCCCCAGCTCTCGGCCTTCACGCATACCAAACCCCCTCAGCGCATTCATGCATTCGCCCCATAACCATTTTGGCGCCAAGCCACCGCGTCCATCGGATTCGATGGCCACTCTCGACGACAAGCGGACATGTCGCGCGAGCCGCCAGATCAAGACATTCAGCCCAGCATCCCATTCCCCCAAGATTGAGACGAGATCGGGGCGCCGGCTCGATCGCCGTAGGATTGCGGCGTGCCGCCGCGCGTGCTACCCGCCATCCGTGCCGTGCACATGACACCCCTACATGTCCAAGTCCACCGCAGAGGCGCTGCCCATCCATGCCGAAGAATCCAACGCCCACATCCGGGAATGGTCCTGCCGCCTCGCCGACCGCTACGCAGCCGCAGCAGGTTCAGGTCCGCATTGCCGGCCAGTACATCAAAGACCTCTCTTTCGAGAGCCCCAACATCGGCAAGCTGATTGCGAGTCCGCCGGAGAGTCCGAATCTGAATGTCGAGATCAACGTCGGCATCACCAGTCTCGGCCCCAATCTTTACGAGTCGGCGATCGAGTTCCAGGCACGCGCCAAGACGAACGACATGGTGATCTACGAGCTCGAGCTCATCTACGCCGGCGCCTTTCAGATCGAGAATGCGCCGCCGCAGGCGCTGGAACCCATGCTTTTCGTCAATTGCCCGTCGCTGCTCTTTCCATTCCTGCGACGGATCGTTGCCGACATCACCCGCGAGGGCGGCTTCCCGCCCCTGCTGCTCGACCCTGTCGATTTCGGTGCCCTCTACATGCGCAAGAAGCAGCTCGGCATGCCACCACAGACAGGGCCCTCAACCAACCTGTCCTGAGCTATCCTCTTCAAGCTCGGAGCGCTCGAAGCGGATCCACAAGGCTTCGGCTCCGAGCGTCTCGACGAAAGCACGATGCGCGGCGATGTCGGCATCGTTCAGGCGAGAGGTGAGCGGTCGCGGACGTGTGCGGATGGCCGAGACCGTGGCCGCGCCGAGGCTTTGCTGCCGGACGGCGGTCTGTGCGAGGCTGAGCGTCGCCTGTCGCTCTCCCAGCAGTTCGAGATAGACCTCGGCGAGCAACCATGAGTCGAGCAGCGCGCCGTGGAACGTGCGCTTGGAATTGTCGATCTGGTAGCGCTTGCACAACGCGTCGAGGCTGTTCGGTCCGCCAGGATACTTGCGCTTCGCCAGCGCCAGCGTATCGACGACACGGTCCATCCCGATAGCAGTGTGGCGCAGACGCTGAAGCTCTGCATTGATGAAACCGATATCGAAGGCGGCGTTGTGGATGACGAGCGGTGAGTCCTGGATGAAGTCCACGAACTTCGGTGCGATCTCGTGGAATTTCGGCTTGTCGCGCAGCTGCTCCATGGAGATGCCATGGATTGCTTGAGCGTCGGGATGGACGTCGCGATCCTCGGGATGAATGTATTCGTGAAAGGTGTTGTTGGTCGGAATGCGGTTGATCAGCTCGACGCATCCGATCTCGATGATGCGGTCACCCCGGCGGGCATCGAGGCCCGTTGTCTCGGTATCGAGAACGACCTCGCGCAGCATGGACCGTCTTTCCCCTCGAGCTCAGGGCATCACGCCCAGTACCGAGCGAATGCCGTCCCCTTTCGTCCGCTCAACTGGGCCATGATTCGATCGATCTGTGCTTCCGTCTCGGGGATGCTGCGCGACGTATCCACAACGAAGTCGGCACGGCTGCGTTTTTCTGCGTCCGACATCTGGCGCGACAGGATCTGATCCAGCTTCTCCGGCGTCATGCCGGCGCGCTCCAGCACCCGGCTGCGCTGGACTTCCGCCGGCGCGCTGACGACGATCGTGACATCGACGCGTTCATTTCCCCCCGTCTCGAACAGCAGTGGAATCTCGAGGACGACTTTCTCCATGCCTTTCCCCGCCTTCACGTGAAGGAAATCGCGCTCGATTGCGAACACGAGCGGATGCACGATGGCCTCGAGCTTCGCATACGCACTCGCATCGGCGAGAAGCGCTGCCGCCAGCTTCTGGCGATCGATGCCACCGTCCTCCGACGTCGTGCCCGGAAATGCCGCCGCGATCGGCGCAACGGCAGCGCCACCGGTTTTATACAGCTTGTGCACGATGGAATCGGCATCGCAGACCGGGACGCCGAGCGCCCGGATGCGGGCCGCGGCGGTCGATTTTCCCATTCCGATCGAGCCCGTCAGGCCGATGATCAGCATTATTTCCTCTCTATGTCGGCAACGAGAATGTCACGCAGCTCATGCGTGACTTCCGGTTTCACGCCGAACCAGCGCGCAAAGCCCGGTACAGCCTGGTGAAGCAACATACCGAGGCCATCGACCGTGCGATGTCCGCGCGCGCGTGCGGCGGCAAGGAGGGGCGTCATCAGCGGCACGTAGACGATATCCGCCACGATGGCATCCCTGTCGAGTTCGGCGAGGTCGAGATCAAGCGGCGCATTGCCGATCATGCCGAGCGTCGTCGTATTGACGATCACCCCGGCATCAGCGACGGCACGTGCACGATCGCCCCAGGCCCAGCTCTCGACGCGCGGCCCGAAGTGCGCGATGAGGTTTTCAGCCCGTTCAGCCGTCCTGTTGACGAGCCGCACTTTCCCAACACCGGCGTCGAGGAAGCCGTACACGATAGCCCGCGCCGCACCGCCGGCACCGAAAACCGTGACCGGCGCATCCTTCCCGTCCCAACCGGGCGCCGATTGGGCGAGGTGGGTCATAAAACCGTACGTATCGGTATTGGCGACGCACACCTTGGCACCATCGCGCCATACGGTGTTCGCGGCGCCGACAGCCTCGGCCGAAGGATCTCTCCAATCCGCGGCTTCAAACACCGCCTGCTTGTGGGGTGCCGTAACATTGCAGCCTTCGAGGCCACGCGATTCGAGTGACCGAATGAAGGCCGCAGCCTCGCCCGGCGGCACGGCCATCCGATCATAGCGGCCGGCGATGCCATAGGTCTTGAGCCAATACCCGTGGATCAGCGGCGAGCGGGACTGCTCGATGGGCCAGCCGATCACGCACGCACGCTTCACATGACTTTCCACGCCGTCCGTCACGTCGCCAGAACTCCGCGCTCGCGCAACTCCTCGAGCAGGGGCAGCAGCGGCAGCCCCAGAATCGTGAAATAGTCGCCTGAGATCTCCTCGAAGAGCTGAACGCCGAGCCCCTCGAGCTGATAGGCGCCGACCGACTCGCAGACGCGTATTCCCGCGCGCGATAGATACTGAGCCAGAAAATCATCCGAGAAATCGCGCATGCTGAGCTCGGCGCTATCGGTGAACGTCCATTGCACTTCGCCGCCCTGGGCCAGCGCGACGGAGGCATGAAGCTGATGTGTACGCCCGCGCAAACGCGACAAGTGCGCGCGGGCCGCCACCGGGTCGGCAGGCTTCTCGAAGATCTCGTAGCTTGCCGCGCTCCACGGCTTGCCGCCGAACTCCATCCGGCGCTCGGTTGCGAGCGCCAGAACCTGATCACACCCGATCACCAGGGCGTCGGGCA
>Ga0182740_1001314_pt1 | contig 17256 bp, 24 predicted proteins | sample eDN5th37CKraftBY_FD_128872 | JGI IMG/M metagenome (GOLD analysis project Ga0182740, IMG submission 128872) | Enriched backyard soil microbial communities from Emeryville, California, USA - eDNA 5th pass 37_C Kraft BY (version 2) (version 2) | ecosystem: Environmental > Terrestrial > Soil >...
CTTCTCCCATCGGGCCGGGCTCATGAGGGCAGCCGCGGCGGTGCTGCGGCGCCGGCAGGCTGAATTCGCAGAGACCATGACGGTCGAGATGGGCAAGACCCGGAAGGAGGGCTTGGCCGAGATCGAGAAATGCGCCTTCAACTGTGACCACTTCGCCGAGAATGCCGAGCGTTACCTTGCCCGTGAGCCGGTGGACCTCGGCGGGCCCAAAACCTTCGTGACGTATAATCCGATCGGCGTGGTGCTTGCGGTCATGCCGTGGAATTTCCCGTTTTGGCAAGTGTTCCGCTTCGCCGCGCCCGCGCTCATGGCCGGCAATGCGGCGGTGCTCAAGCATGCGAGCAACGTGCCGGGCTGCGCTTTTGCCATTGAGAGCGTGTTCCGCGAGGCCGGCTTCCCTGACCACCTCTTCCAGACCCTGCTCATTCCGAGCCAAGACGTACGCGCCCTCATCGAGGCGCCGACGATTGCCGCTGTGACGCTCACCGGCAGCGTCGCGGCCGGCCGGCAGGTGGCGGGGGCTGCCGGCGCGGTGCTCAAGAAGAGCGTGCTCGAACTCGGCGGCTCTGACGCCTATCTTGTGCTTGACGATGCCGATATAGCGAAGGCTGCACGCGTCTGTGCCGCGGCCCGTATGGTCAATGGTGGGCAAAGCTGCATCGCCGGCAAGCGCTTCATTGTGCAAAGAAGCGTGCGCGAGGCCTTCGAGCGTGCCTTCGTCGAAGCTATGACGTCCTATGCGATGGGGGATCCTCGCGACGAGGCGACGAAGCTCGGGCCGCTCCAGAGCGTAAAGGCTCGTGACGAGATCCACGATCAGGTGCAAAAGAGCATCGATAAGGGCGCGCACCTGCTGCTGGGGGGTGAGGTCCCAGATCGCCCGGGCGCGTGGTATCCGGCGACGGTGCTGACCGATGTACGCCCCGGCATGCCGGCCTATGACGAGGAGGTGTTCGGGCCGGTGGCGGCGATCATTGAAGCGGCCGATGAGGCGGAGGCGATCCGCATCGCCAATGCGTCGCCCTTCGGCTTAGGCTCGGGCGTTCTGACCGAGAACCTGGAACGGGGAGAGCGGATTGCGTCTGAGGAACTGGAGGCTGGAATGAGCTTTGTGAACGACAATGTGCGCTCCGACCCACGGATCCCATTCGGTGGGGTGAAGCAGTCTGGCTATGGGCGCGAATGCTCCTATTTCGGCATCCGTGAGTTCACCAACATCAAGACCGTGCTGGTCGACAGCTAGCGCATTGTGTCGAAAAGTGAATCCGGTTTTCCGCATTGCAAGATGCGATAGCCAAAGGTCTGAGCATGTGACCCAGGTTTCACCGTACTTACTGGCCAATCCGGCAGTCAGAGACGCTTCGTTCAGAACAATCCGCTTGCTGTCATAGGAGAGCGCCAGTTGCTACGCGACGTGGCGCCGCTCACGCCAAGCAATGTTCATATCAATTTGCGCTGATGCGTGCTCTACCGATGAAGCTTATGAGGCCGTCGGCTGCGGGCATCGTCAGACGGCCTGCCACACCGATGCCAGCACCTCAGCGCGGCGAAGCTCCCGTTCGCTCATCTCCACCCAGCCCATGCCACACTCCCATGCACGTCCGTTCAGGGGAGTGTGACATTCCTAGTTTGCTCCGGTGGGACATTTTAACTCTGCGCCTACATACGAAATTCGTTGAACATCTGTTTTGACAAGAAGTCCGTAACCGGTGCTGTGGCAGGGTGCTCTCACAGGAGGATCGCATGCGGACCAATCAGCGGCTGGCACAGCTCTGGCTCGACGCCCTGGCCACCGAACTCGGGGCCTCGGTGGGCACCATCGCCACCTACACCGATGATCTCAACTGCTACCTTGGCTGGCTGGATGAGAACAGCCTCCGTCTCGACGATGTCGGCTTGGAGCATGTTCGAGATTATATCGCCGCGCTCGATGGGCGCGGCTATGCCGGATCGACCATGGCCCGCAGGATCACGGTGGCGCGCGGCTTGCACAAGTTCCTGATCGCCGAGGAACTCGGCTCGCGCGATCCCACCGCCCATCTGGCAGCCATGAAGCGGTCGCGCAAGCTGCCGTTCGTCCTGTCGATCGCCGAGACCGAAGCACTCCTGGAGACGGCTCACCGGCTGGCCGCCGATCCCTCAGTAGGGCTCTACCGGCAGGCCGGCTATGCCCGACGGGCGGCGTTGTTCGAGACGCTCTATGCCTCGGGCATGCGCATCAGCGAAGCCCTGGCCCTGCCCGCCGATGCCGCGCCCGCGGGCACCCGCATGCTGCTGGTGCGCGGCAAGGGCGACAAGCAGCGCCTCGTGCCGCTGCATGAGCGGGCGATCGAGGCCATAGCCCTCTGGCAGAAGCTGTCCCGCACGTATTCTGGTGGAGCGCCCTCCTCCTGGCTGTTCCACTCTGTGCGCAATGGCACTAAGGCTCTAACCCGTCAGGCGGCGCTGCTCGAGATCAAGGAGGCGGCGCTGGTGGCGGGCCTTGCCCAACCAGACCGGGTATCGCCGCATGTGTTGCGGCATGCCTTTGCTACCCACATGCACTCCGGCGGAACGGACCTGCGCGTGCTGCAGGAATTGCTGGGACACGCTGGCATCGAGACCACCCAGATCTACACCCATCTCGACACCTCCCGCCTCCACCACATGGTCCGCGACCTTCACCCGCTCAATGAGGAGCGCCCGATAGCCGCCCGAGCAGTTGGAGCGTGACGCGGGTGATTTCTGTGGCAGCGTCAGACGACAAGGTGACCGATACCGCCGCTCCCTTACATAACCCTTATGCAGCTTCAAGTTTTTGCCATTCCGGCAACGGGAACAGGCGGTCATAGGTCCAATTGAACACGAACGCATAGCCCATGTAGAAAAGAGCAAACGACACGTCCATCAGGAAGGCCTGCCAGAGGCTGATGCCGAGATACCAGGCGAAGAGCGGCAGCAGGACGAACAGAAGTCCGACCTCAAACATGATTGCATGCAGCACACGAATCAGAGTGGTCTTCCTGGTGCTCCCCCGCAGCCTCTGCATAATGTCATCAAAGCCAAAGTTATAGACGTAGTTCCACAAGGTTGCGATCGTCGCGCCGACAATCCCCAGCACGCCGATGTCTTGCATAGGCATATGAAATGCCCAGGCACCAAGTGGCGTGATGAGAGCCAAGCCGATGATTTCGAAGCTGATCGCGTGACGAATGCGGTCGCGTGCGGTTCGCATGTTATTCCCCAAACGGGTCAAAGCTCGGGTCGTCCCGAACGATTGGCCCAGCGTCTGGGGGAGGTCGTCCTCTCTTGCGCCTCCATATAGGTGGGCAGGCCCACTCTCGGCAAGAGGCAGGAGATTTCAACCGAGAACTGACCATGACGGGATCAAAGGTCTGTATAGCCCTTCTGCCGCTGGGCTGCGGCCCAAGCCTCTAAAGCCTGAGCGGCCTCGGCTTCATCGGGAAAGATCTCAACGTTCTCTTGTCCTTTGAAGCCAACGAAGCCCCAGTTCCGGACCAGCCGGATTGTGCCGAACAGGTCCTGTTCGATCATCAGGCTAAAGAAGCGCGCCCTGCCCTGCTCCAGGCCACGCCGATAGAGCACCAGGTGGTGCCGTATGGGCGATCGGGCGTCAGGCATCGATCTCGCCGATCTCTTACTTGGGGTTGCCCTTCGGGAGTGTCTTCTCCATTTCGCGCATCATCGCTTCCTCGATTGCGTCGAGGTTGACCTTGACGGTTCCACCATGGATCTGTGCCTTAGCCCGGGTCACCGGGACCTGCTTGGTCTTGGGCTGGGTGATGGCTATCTGCGCCTGGGCGGGGAAGCGGCCCTCCAGGGTATCGATTAGGCTGTTGAGCGCCACGTCGGACAATGGAATCTCTGGCGTCTCATCGAGCCCACGGAGGGCGATGGATTGATTTGTGTAGCGCCGATCCGCCGTCACCTCAGGCCCAAACCACTCGAGCGGATGAAAGCCACTCGCCTCTCCGTCAGAGGCGAATTCCCCGGTGATGAGATGCAGGACACGAGGCCGGATGATCACATCCATCAGAACATCACTTTCGCCGATCGACAGCACGGTTCGGGTGTAGTCCACCTCGCCGGCGCACACGTTGAGCAGCGCGTGAGCATGGCCAACCGGGATCTCGGTCTCCTCCTCGGCCTCACCGTCAGGGCCAAGCGTCTTGAGGATCAGCAGGCCTCTATCCTCTTCAAGGCGAACCCAGGATGAGCGATCCCGCTGTTCTGGAAAGAAGCCCTCAACGTGGCGTAGCCCACCTCTTTCGCGCCGGATCAGGCGGGCAAAGGACGGGGTGAGGAGAAAGCGGCGGTGAACAGTCATGAAACCCAAGGAATGTCAGGGATCAAGGAAGCTGCTCACTCGTACATGGCAGAGGCAAGGTGAGGCAACCATGAACCTGCAATATGGTTTCCGCCAAGCTTGCCAAATACGCGAGCGAGGCGATCACAAATGAGAACGCCCTGACAGAATTAGCCGTGCGGAGCTCACTGTCAGGGCGCTTTGTGTGATGCCGGTTGCAACACCACGCCGCCACCATGGGCCACGAGCGCAGAAAGTGCAACCGAACGCTGTGCACAAGTACGAAGCGCCCTGGCGAGGGGCTGAGTACCAGACCTTCCACCAGGGCGCACGCGATGTGTTCCGGCATCGCACGATCCATGTAGTGGCACGCACGAGAGACGGATGTGCGGCGACGCACTCCATCCGGTGTTAGCAGGATCCTTCGCCGGCCTTGCAGCTCGATTGTCAGTTGGTCCGGCCGCGATCGACATCGATGTCGCGCGAGATATCAGAGCTCTCCTCTATCCGATCGTACCAAGCAGCTAGACCTGAGCGATCGATAGAGCGTTTATGCCTCTGTCTCAGGCCTGTGCCCGCGTGGAACAGAGGTATCGGGAGAACGGGACTTGATTCAGGGGCGACTTACGGATTGATTGCGGGAGACGCTGCATACTGGCTGCTTATCTCTGCTTCGGATTCGCGCTGTCAGTCCTCCGACCAGATGATAACCGGTTGTCCGGTGATTTCAGAAATGGCAGTGCTCTCGCGGGCATAAGTCATCTGATCGTTATCGCACACTTTAATGAGCATGGGATTCCCAGCGGATCGGGGCTCAGACGTCAGCAGGAGTTTCAATGTTGTCTGCCTTTGGTCTCTTCGGTGGCGCCGAGAGTATTGCCTTGGTGAGGACCTCGTAGATGGCTTGTGGACCACACTCGTTCTTCCGGGCGGCGCAGTCTTCGAAGAAGCTCACGTACTCGTCACACGGGGCCGAGCGCTTCTGCTTCGGAGCCTCAGCACACCGAGTGTAAGCTTGCCGTAAGGTCGGTGGCGGATCAAACGATTCAAAAATTTCCTGGGCAGGCGCTCGAGTGAGCTTATCATGGGCAAGGATGAGACCGGCCGGGCCGGCGATAATGACGATCGCTATGAAGCCGTGATGGATCTTTCGCATCGTCTTACGTCGGACCTTTATGGTTAAGACGGAGTTAACCTATTCCCCTTGCCATAGACACGCGTAATTGCATAGCATAGCTGGCTATGCCGAGCCTAAGGAAGTGAATTGATGACAGAGCACTCCGAGCGGGAGGACGATCAACCTGAAACCAACGCTAAAGCGAGCACGCCGCAACTAGATCGATTGGAGAAGCTGGCCAACGCTGGTGCGATTTCTGCCCAGGCGAAGCAATGGCGCTCACGCAAGAATGGCATTGATCAACAGGAGGAGTCTTCGGAAGTTCGTAATCTTAGCAACGACGCAGAAGCCAGAACTCAGGCCGAGGAAGCGATGCGTCAGATGATGGCAAAACCACAATCCAAGCGACGTGGCCGGTGACGATCAGACATTCGAACTGAAGCATTTATTCTACAATTTGGACGATCAGAGCGGGATTAAGGAAGTGTTCAGCCCTTGCTGGCCATGGTCCCGCCCCCTTTGCCCCTGCAGATGGCAGCGAGGCATAGTTTAGGAGTTTTACAATGACCGAAGCCAAAGCAGCCAAGAAGCCGAACCCCGCTCTGGCGAAGCCGCTGCAACCTTCGAACGAACTGGCAGCTGTAGTCGGATCGGCGCCGCTCCCACGGACCGAGGTCGTGAGCAAGGTGTGGGAGTACATCAAAGCCAACAACCTGCAGAATCCTGCGAACAAGCGGGAAATCCTGGCGGACGACAAGCTTCGGGCCGTATTCGATGGCAAGGACAAGGTCAGCATGTTCGAGATGAACAAGCACTTCGCTCAACATCTGTCCTGATAGTCCAAGCACGAGCCGAGTGTCCGGCCAATGCACGAAGTGTTAAGCGTGGCTGTTCCAACATGCCTGTAACGGGCGCGTTGCGTATCTGCCCGCACAATCTCCACAGCCCACAGGCTTGGAGCTGGCCCTGGCTGAGATTCCTTGCACTCTCGGCTGGGGCTTTTTCGTCCGAGATCGCCTCAGCGCGTCGAGAAGGTGTCGGATAAATCAAACCAGCTCCATCGTTTCCCATGACATGGTCGGCACCCATGCATGAACATTGGCATTCGTGACCGCGCGCTTCCTGGCACGCCCTCGCGCAAACTTCCTGCTCGCGATAGGGTTGGATGATATAGACCTTACCATATCGGAGTAGTGACCGATCAACGAAGTCGTTGAACCAGGGTTTTGGGAGCTCCCAATAGGCTTTGGCCCCGCCGACCCATTCAGGAGCTGCTCGTCGCCCGTGCTGAAGCCATTCCCGGTTGTCATCGGCAAATGGCACCCAGACCCGAAGCCGCTCACCGTGCCCGGTCCGACGCAGCACGACAGGAATTTGCTTTTGCTCCCATACGTAATGGAGGGTGAGACGATCCATGGGCGTCTACCACGGATTACCGACCATGGACCAATACTCAGCCTCCTGCTCGGCCTGAAGTTCTTCAAGCGTCACCGGGATGAGAGAGAAGTCAAGGTTATACATCGGGATCTGCCAGTCCCGATGCAGGATGGTGAGATGCTTATCCTCGGCCGTGTCAAGCATGAGGCCCTCTCGATGGAGGCGCTCCAGCAATTGCTTCGTGAGCTGCTCGCCGTCGTGGTGGTTTTCCTTGTCACGATACTCGAGGCTACCCCAGATTTCTGACGTGGCCTTCAGCCCTCCTAGGGTGAACAGTCCGAGATGCCCCATGGCTTCGGCAACCCGCAACGCTGGCGGTGGAAGCGACGCGAACGTCCTGATGTCGGTAGGCGAATAGCGCGGAGCGTTCCACCTGAGCTCACCATCCTGGTAAGCCTCGACATCGGCATAGAGGCGGCTTTCACGCTCGTATACTGTCCAATTGGGCATGATGTACTCGCCAGCATGCCCCTCGATGTAGTGCCCTCGGCGCTGGTTATCGACATACTCGCGAAGCTGTGCGAGATGCATGGCTTCCAGCTTACCGCTTCGGCATAAATGAGCCGCGCAAGATGGTCATAGAACCAGCCCATGATGCGGTTCAGCTTTGACGAAATGAGTTTGGGTGGACAGCGCACCACGTCCATGAGGATCAGGATTTTCGCGGCCTCTTCCTCCGCAAATCCCTCCAGCACCTTTGCTTCACGCGGCAGCTCGCTTAACTGCCGCGATGCCTTCCAAAATCCTTGAGCACTATCAAGAATAATCGGCAGCCCCTCGGCGATAAGGGCGAGTCGGTCTGGCGCCGGAAGCTGGCACAGACGTTTAGCCTGATGGAGACCGATCTCAGGTCCCCTCACCCTTCTCGTTTTGACGCTCCCATTCACTCGATTCCTCCTGGAGCGTGCCAGATGCCAAGAGCCAGCATGTTATGGACGTGCATCTCCCTACAGAGGGAATAAGGTTCGTACACGTTCGAATGGGTTTCGATACTCCGAGGCATGGCGAATTTTCGCAGCAATAATGTCTGACATCGAAAGGCGTCGAGCCAATGCGTCGTAGATGTCCATCCCATCCGCAAGAATGATCTTGCGGGCGGTGAACGCCTGCAAGCCGACTTCGGTGAAGCCGGCAAAGCTAACGAACAACCCGCGTGTCCATTCGGGACGCTCGCTTACTTTGCCCTGAAACGCGTGAAGGGTACCGGCATCTGTTCTCGCGCGATGCCATTTCGCCTCGAGCAGATAAGTATGTCCACTGAGCTGAAACGAGCCATCGATCTGGTCACCGACCAAGCGGAAACCGCCGCGTGCATCCATCCCCCACGCGTTGAATAACTCGGTCAGTAGCCTCTCAAAATGATAACCACGTGCCTGCGGCTCGTCCGACATCTCGTGCAGCGCGAGGAACTGCGCCTCAAGACGCCGCAACGTGGCCTCTTCGGCCCGGAAGATGCGCGGCTTGGCCTCATCCTTTGCCCCAAGCGTTTCCATGGTGGATTCGAATGACGAAAGCGGCATGCCGCCGAGCCTCTCAACGATCGCACTCAGCCTTTTGCCCGCATTAACGACCGTCTCGGCCTGCGCCCGACCGAGCCTGTCGATTTCGCGATACTCCCAGAGTGCTGTGAGGGCTCGGGCTATAGCCCGTGGCTGGCCAACCGTCAGGAATGCCCTGAGTCGCTTTCCTTTGCTGCCGCCATAGATCGCATAGGCGTCATCATAGATGTCGACACCGACTTCGCGGCGAAAGAAGTGGGCGAACGTGCTGTTCGTGAAATCGAGCACGTATCCCGGACTCGTTTCGAACAGTTCGTCAACGAGGTTCAACTCGATAGGTCGCAGCTGCTGCATCATTCCCCGATGCCCCCTAAGTCGCCAAGTAGCCGCGAAATGACATCGTTCACTGCACGCTGCCGCAGCGCCCGCTGCTCGCGAACCTCGGCATCCTCGTCGTCGCCCTCGATCTCGAACCGCGCGACCGCGACTGGCCCCTCACGAAGGTAGCCCTCGTCCGGATTCGGATCGCAAAAGCGCTTCCGTAGGATCGCCAGCGCGGCGCTGATGACTGCGGCGCGCTGGCCGGCTAACGTGTCTTTGAATTTGGTGATCGCACCATCGAGCCCGCCCCGCCATGTTCCAGGCAATAGACAAGGTCGTGGGCGTCCTTCCCCTCGCGACGATGGTCGAACGCGAACGCCTTCAGGCAAGTGAAAGATACGATGTTCGCGTAAGGGATGGATTCGATCGTCCGGCCTTTCTGTCCAAGGAGGTCGGCTGTCACTTCCATTCGGTCGTGGAGATCGAAAACAAGCGATGCATGAGGGATGTTAACGGCCGAGATGTTCCCCTCCGTCGGCAGCTCTTGCCGCGCCCCGCCTTTCAGCCCCGGGTCGTCGGCCAGGAACTCGAGAATGACCGTGACTCCTTTTTCAGTCTTGGTCTTCCACCGCCAATTGACCTTCACGCCCCTGTCGTTGTCCGCGCGCTCGAAGCCCATCCGCTTGAGGTTTTCCTCCAGCGTCCGATAGGCTTCGGTGTCCGCGAGAACGGCGAGATCGACGACAATGTCGATATCCCCTGTGCCGGCATGCGCCGGAACCGCCGGCGGCCGCGCCGTCACCAGGTAGCGCGGCGTCAGGCCCCCGACCAGGAAGACCGACTCTCGCCACGGTCCAAGGCCGCTGAAGAGCGTGACCAGCACACGCTCGCAGTCATGGGTGACATCGTGGCTGTAGTCGACGAGAAACTGTGGCTTCGGCATCACGCGTCCAGTTTCTCGGTACGAAGGTGCTGCGCCAGCTCCTTGGCGCGCCCTCCCGATTGCAGCAGGTCAAGGTAGGTTTGAAGCGGATCGGCCACCCAAAGGTCATCGATTCTCTGGCGGAACCGCAGTTCGTCGTCCGCCTTCAACTCGTGGACACCAAGATTCCAGCCTTCTTGTACCGGCCGCGCCCCGATTGCGTCCAGCACAGCGTGCATCCCCCGGCTCGCAGGAATGCGGCAAGAGACCTGAGAAATACTCGAGAGGTAAGGCGCATGAATCTGTCCGGCGGAAATGCCAGTGAGCTCGTAAGGAACGCCTTCGATTTCGCACGCATGATCGAGCTGTCGTTGGAGATCCGGCAGCGCCATCGAGCGCACGTAGTAGTGTTGCACGACCTTTGGCTTGACCGAGTTCTGAAAACTCGACCATGCATCGAGTAACGCGCGTGAATTGGTCAGGCGGCGCTCCTTCGAGGGGCCAGCCCCCCTCACCTCGACCCAGTCTCGGCGCTCGAGCGCTATCAAGGTTTCCGAGGCCGTCGCCGGCGATACCCCGGCCCGCTCAGCGATCTCGTGGACGCCGAACCAGTCTGGCTTCGCGACCCAGACCGCATGCAGAACTTGAGCCCGACGGCCGGCAAACAGGTTGTTCAGTGAGCGGGATTGCTTTCGGGACGCCGGCTTGTCGACACGCAGATAAAGGCCTTTGGCTGCGATGAACAGGCTTCCACTGGAGTCGAAATAGCCAACTCGTTCGTCACGAAGCAGTTCACGGGCCCCGGGGGATACGCTCTCGGCCATGAGGAGGGGTACTGCCGGATAGGAGACGTTATCCAGTTCGGCGAGATAGTTCCTGAGTTGCCAGATAGCTTCGCGTGCATCACGTGGAAAAAGAGACGCTTTGGCCTCGACGACAAGCCAATACGGTTCGCCGTCTTGGCGCATTTCCATCACCAGATCCGGTCGAAATGAATTCCGAGAGCCCTTAGGCTCCTCTTGCGAGACGTGAGGCTTCTCGCCTGTGATCTCAGTCAGGGCAGTGACCAAGTTTCGGATGAGCGTCTCGGCTGTTTGGTCTTCCATCGTCATTTTCTGCTCAGCGAATATGCCTAAGATGGCGTATATTCAGCGGAATTGCAATATTTGCTGTGCAGTGAAATTTCTGAGTTCGTCGGGATATGCCGGAATGGGCTTCTGGGCATAACCTACAGCAATGCCAGAATCGCCATCGGGAGCCTCTAAAGTCCCTCTGTCCCCATTATATCGGCCAGCAACTGGTCGAGGTCTCCTGCACACGTGGCAATTCTCCCGTCGATGCGGTGAGCGTGGCCATGATCCTCTTCGTATTGGTAGCTGGCCTCAAATTCCTGGAAAGCTTCCCCGCTGAGGGAGATGCCCGCTGCCTTCATGCGCTCATAGGCACCAATCACGAAGTTGAAGAGTGCTGGGTTGATGTTCACGACTGGACCGTACCAGTGAAACACCGCGTTGCACGCCTGCCTGGTTTCCTCCTTGTGCCGTTCCCTCGTCTCCTCGACCGCTCTCTCAACGATAGCACGGGGAACGAGACACAAGATCATCAGGTCAGTGATAATCGGGTAGTTCCCCGCGGGTACGACTCTGACCACGTGCCGTAGTTCTTCTTGATGATGGAAGAAATTCCTCAAGCATTTGAGCGCCGAGAATTCCTGCAGATCGAAGAAGTCGACATCATGAGCGATTTTCAGTCGGTCATTCAGGCTATGAGCCGCCTCAAGGACGGAAAACAGCGTGTCTCGGTCGGGATCGACACAATGGCGGTGAAACAATCGGGAGAATCGCTCTGCAGCGTTGGAAGCGTTCATTGAATTAGTCTCTTTGCTCATACTGGCCTTCTCGACGTGTGAATTCCATGGACATGGTCGATAGCGAGCATGCCCTCCGAGCGCCGAAGCAGAGCGAACACGATATCCTGTCAAGTCCTCAGTCATGCAGGACCACGGAAAGTCCCGCACGCTTTTCATCTGATCCCGCCGGAACGGGAAAATAACGGTATTGGAGACCGCTGATCAGCAGAGGTTCAGACGGCTTTCATGTTTGAGCAGTAACACTGCGGGGTGTCTGTCCCAATCTTAGCAAGACAGCCGGTTAAGGCTGTGTGGGGCAAGATGTATTGTCAAAGTGGCTGGGAAATATGCTTAAGATAACTGAAGATATACCTACAACCCTTACCAAGGAACCGGACACATTTGAGCGGCTGATCGCGCAAGCTCAAGAACCACTTTCCTTTCACCCATTCACTCTTACTGAAGCCTTCACGGATCTGATCGAGGAAAGCCTGACGCGAGGATGGATCTATTCGAACGCCTTGCAGGAGCTGATTGCCGCCATGGACCCGCGGCTGGCCGGCCTTGCCATCGATGAATTGGCGCAGGTCTTTGACTTCGAAGAGGTGCAGGTCTGGGCCAACAGCACCCGATCCATGCCGACGCGATCGCACGGCGCTGTTGCCATGCGCAATGCCGCTTTTCTGCTCATCCAGCTCAAAGCAATGGGCTTCCCGGTCGACGATGCGCCGCTCAGCTCCAGGATGAGGCCCTTGCTGGCCAGCAAGAAGGTTTTGGTCGGCCGGGAGTTCTATGTCTTCTGGCAGCAGGAGCTCGAAGCCAAGCGCGAGGCCTTCGTTCTCTACCGCGCGCCGTCTCCGCAGACCGTGACGACCCAAGACGTGACCTTGCCGCTGGGACACACCATGCGGATCATCTTCGATGGCAAGCGTCCGATCGGCATTGAGGTCGCGCCGCCCCCATCGACGGAGATCAGCCCCGACTAGCGCGGCTCGATCGGGCAAGGACCGCTCCGAGGCTGCTGGGGGCCATACGTGCTGGAACGGCGCGGAGGTCGTCCTGGAGCGAGCCTGCTCGTTCGCGTTACAGGTTCTGTCAGGAGGCCGATCCCTGTGAATCCCGTGGAGAACTAGGATAAGCAGAAGACTGGTCACCAGTCCTTGCTCGCCAAGACGCAGAACTTGTTCTTGACTCGATGAACCCAAACCTAAGCGGATCCGGAGGCGCCGGAGCACAGTGATGTGCCATCGTCATCTCGACATGGCCAGAAAGTGATCCTGGCCCTCCCGGCCGTCCGATGACGAAAGGAGAAGCCCGTGAGACCGTCGTCGCAGTGGACCCTGTTCGTCGCCCGACCCGGCCGTGACCGGCAGCACGTCATCCGGGATCCGCAAGGCGAGCCCCGGCTCCTTTTTGGTGAAGATGATGGCACGCGGATCAACGATCATCTCGTCCGATACCTTGTCGAGAGCCTGAATGCAGGTCTGCATCCGGAGGACCCGGATCCCGACGAGGGTTGGTTCTTGGACAGTCCGGGAGACGGCGAGGAGGATCCGGCCGTTCTCATTTGCGATCCGGATTTCGAAGCAAGGCTCGAGATCCTTGAGACAGGGAATGTCGACGAGGATCAGGTGCTGGGCCGACGAGTGACAGCGCTCATCAATACCTATTTCCTCCAGGACAAGAGTTCGCAACCAAGAGTATCCTCTTCCAGCTCGCGGGCGGAAAGCGAGCGATTGCAGCCCAAGCGCTAAGTTTTGGGATCGTCACGCCCAATTATATCATCCCGGCTGCGGGATAAGGCTATGGAGAGCCTGCCGTCGTGGTCTGAGAACGATAGGCCTTCACCCGCATAAGGTGTCCGGTTTTTGGTCGTGCGTGCGCCCTAATCCAACCGGATGATCGGTCCGATGTGTCCGGGGCAACAACGGAAACGGGCCCACTCCTGATGAGAGGGCCCGTGATGACACGAAGTCACTCGCTATTCGCTTTATTCCGGATTATCCGGCTTGTTCGATCGAAATTGTCAGGTGAAGGATCCCTCAAACGCTCAACCAGTGGACGGAGAGGCATACTTCAGCCCTGGTGGTGTTCGGATCTGAGCCTCCATTCGTCAGAGCCGGGTCGGGTGCTCGGCTCATGAGCCAACAGGCGCCAGCCGCTGTTGGAAACCCGCGTCAACGGTCGAACTGGCCTGCTTCGACGGCCTTTGTTCGCGAAGCGACGATGCAGCCGTCATGTTTGCCAACTAACCGGACCACGGGATGTTTCAGCGTGGCGGTAAAGAAATGGCTCACCGCGCTCGGCATAGGGGCATCGCGACCCACAATGGTACCCTCCTTGTTGATGCCGATCCTATGCTCAGGGACGGGAGTGTCATTGGCTGTCAGTTCCGGGGGCATCTATTGGGCAAGCCCTCTTTAACACCCGAGTTGGTGCAGAGCGCGTGCAGGGACTCCCTCCCCATTGTCCGTCGGACGAGCCCAGCCAATCCTGGGTCGCCGCCCTACGACCCACCGGCTAGCTTACCCAGAGCAGGGCATGCCGGAACGCAGCTCACTGCCAAGGCGTTGAACCGTGCCAGTTGCAGTCGGTTCTGCCTTGGATGTCCTGGAGGGCTTATCGTGAGTGCACCCGATCTCAAGAGCCAATCCATACCCGATCGGGAGGAACGTCAGTCTTTGGCGTGTCCTCCCGACACGACGCTGCCTGAGAACTCGCAGGCAAACCTCGATGCTAGGCTCGACCATGCCATCGAGGAGACGTTCCCGACCAGTGATCCGGTCTCAGTCACCATCACCAAAGGACCGGAGCCTGAGCATCCTGATCAGTCAGCTGGGGCCTCGACGCCGGGTGGCCCACAGGCCCAGCAAGAGCAGGCCCCAGCCGCGAAGGTTCTGGATCAAGTCCGAGAAGCCCTGCACGACGTATCAAAGCAAGCGTCCGGCGCCGCCGGTGAGGTGTACGACCGGGGCGAGCGCTACGTCAGATACGCTGGAGAACAGTACCCGGAGGCAGAACGATACATTCGCGCGGGCCAGCAAGCCGTGACTCACCGGGTGACAGAGAACCCGTTGCTCGCGTTGTTCATGGCAGGCGTTGCCGGATATGCGCTGGCATGGCTGATCCATGGTGCCAAGCGAGACCGGCGGCCTGATGTGCCGGATCATGCTCGAACCCATCGCGGGTACGCTCCACACCGAAGGTGACAACCTTCTCAATGGCGGCGAAGCGGATGAACTATTGCTCGGTGAAGAAGGTCAGCACGATCTTGTCATGATCGCTGAGCAGGCAGACGAAGCGGTTGGGCTTGTCCGACTTGTCGCGCTGGAGGTAGGCGTCGCCCATGACCACCATCGTGATCGGCGTGTCGCCGACCTTTGTGTTGGCCTTCGAGATAGCCAGCGATTCCATATCGAGCGTGATCTGATCGAGGGAGGGTGAGCGCTCCTTGATCGCGGCCAATCCCGACAAGCGGCAGGCCTCGACCTGCGCCGGCACTTGGGCAGAGGCGAATGAAGACGCGACGAGAGACGTCGCAAGAACTGCGAAAGCAAGCCGCATGGCAGCACCTCGAGTGGAGAAGGATGCCGGTCATCATCGGATCCGGCATGTCAAAGGAAGTCGGGTGCGGCCCGGTCAGTTCCTGCCGAGTGAGAGGCATTGACGTGCATCACGTCCATTCCGCAAAACACGGTTAGCATAGGGTTAAGGGTTGGGGTTCTTGGTAAGTGTTGGCCAGTCGCTATTGCATGATAGGATAAGGTGACCCTCGAGACTGTGAACCCATGAGGCAGGTGATGATCCGCGCTGCGTGCCACACGGCAGACAATGCCCTTGCCCTTGAATTCGACGCGACGCCATGGTTTCGCGAGGCCGATCCGCAGATCATCCTTCATCTCGCCGATCAGAACTGGTCCAGCGTCTGGATTGCCGACGCCCTGGAAACTCGGTCGGGCTATGAGGGGCTGCACCAGCTGGTCACGTATGCCGCGACCCGGCTTAGGGAGGAGTCTCTGGAGGATCCCACCTGGGATGCCCTCACCTGTGTCGTCGATGCATCCGAGGCCCAGGAATGGCTCGCAGAGAACTGGCCAGAGATTGTGTCTATGCTTGGGCGGCAACGGCCAGCGTCGTAAGCCATCGAAGGGACGAAAGTCGATCGTGCAGAGTTGTCTTCGTGTCTGGTCTGGCTTGGCCTTTAACGATGCGATGGCCGATCGAGAATAGTCCTTTGAAAGCTTCTGCGAGAACCCCAAGCGCGCATGTTTGGGGCTGTTTGGAGTGCGTGAGTGCCGCCTTGCAGGAACTTGTGACAGGCTTGGCCGTTGGATTGATGAACCTTCGGTTCTCCCTCTGAAGCACTTGAGGGCCTGATTGTCCTCCATCAGGCTCTTTTCTTTTGTTGGCCCATCTGGCCGACGGATGTCTGCCCGACACGGGAGGCTCTGCTTTTCGCAGACGATGAGCTCGACGCCGGCCACGTCCGTGCCTTCGGAAGGATTTGCCGGGGGCGTTTGCCGAACAGGAGACAGCCTAGAGACGCGTACTGCCGGGTGGGGCGGAGATCCACGCGGCGCAGCTTGTCCTTCGATACCGTGAAGGATCAAACGCTTGAGCAGGTGTCAAGCGAACCGAAGAATTGACCCCTTGGGCGAATTGAAGGTTTGACCCCCTCTCATCGCTTTGTGTCTCTCTCAGTTTCGAGGGCTACTCCGGCCTTCTGCAGTAGGCCGGATCGGCGCTTTTCACGAAGCCGGTAGCTGTCCCCGCGGATGGTGATCACCGTCGAGTGATGCAGCAAGCGATCCAGGATCGCCGTCGCCACCACCGGATCCCCGAACACGCTGCCCCATTCGCCCACGGAGCGGTTGGAGGTAATCAGGATCGAGCCGCGCTCGTAGCGGCGCGACACCAGCTGGAAGAACAGGTGTGCCGCATTGGCCTCGAACGGCAGATAGCCGAGCTCATCGATGATCAGCAGCTTCGGGCGCGCCAGGATCGTCAGCTGCTTGTCGAGCGAGCCATCGTCATGGGCCTTGGCCAGCATTGCCACCAGCGTCGCGGCCGTGACGAACTGCACACTATAGGTCTGCCGGATCGCCTCGCGTCCGAGAGCCACCGCCAGATGCGTCTTGCCGGTGCCCGGAGGCCCTAACAGCAAGACCGCATCCCCATGCGCAATCCAGCGGCACGTGGCCAACTCCCGGACCTGTCTTGGATCCAGCGACGGCTGCGCGTCGAAGTCAAAGCCGTCGAGTTCCCGCACAAACGGGAACTGGGCGATCTTGCTCGCCATGGCGATCCGCCGCTCGTCGCGTCGTGCGATCTCGCGCTTCACCAGGAACGCCAGGGCCTCGCGCAGGGTCATGTCCGACCGAGCCGCCTCGTCCAGCAGCGTATCGAGCTGGTCGCGGATCGCCGTCAGCTTGAGCCGATCGAGCATCGCCACCAGCGCCTCGTGATCGATGGCCGTCATCACCAGCCTCCTCCCACCAGCGCCTCGTACTCGGCCAGCGGCCGCAGCAGGGCGGGCGGCACAACGATGTCCGTTGGCGCCGTCCGCACCGGCCCCGCAGCGCCGACCACGCCGGCCAGATGCGCACGCTCGATAATCCGCTGCCGGCGGCCCCGGCACAGGGCATGATCGGCGACGACCTCGCCCGCATGACGTACGATCACGCGTCTGGACTTGCTCCGCTTTTGTGGAGAGCGGTTTGGTAGCTATCCGGCCAGCCTTTCGAACTGAACCGGACTGAGGTAATCGAGCGTCGAATGACGCCGCACCGGGTTGTAGAAGCCGTC
>Ga0182740_1001315_pt1 | contig 17254 bp, 14 predicted proteins | sample eDN5th37CKraftBY_FD_128872 | JGI IMG/M metagenome (GOLD analysis project Ga0182740, IMG submission 128872) | Enriched backyard soil microbial communities from Emeryville, California, USA - eDNA 5th pass 37_C Kraft BY (version 2) (version 2) | ecosystem: Environmental > Terrestrial > Soil >...
AGTAGGGACCTGCCAGAACGCGCGAAAGGTCAAGGACCCTGATCCCGGAAAGCGGCCCGCTCACAGACAGCATCCCGGCATGAAGGCGGCGCTTTGCGCCAATACGGCCATGGCAGTCTGGCTTGTCGCCAAAACGAATTCGGGCATGTCAGCCTCCCGGTACGGGCTGCGCATACGTGGCCGATGCGGCAGCGAAACTCTGTCGGGTCTGGATAGCCGGGACGCCTCTCGGGCGTCCTCATCATTCTCCTCACCCTGACCGACCCTAACAACAACTCCACCTCTATGTCTATACTTATATTGGGTCTATGTATAAACTTATTTCGGCGGAAGGCTTCACGCCCAGTGGCGCTGAACAGGCTGTTGGGGGCGAGTGAGACAAAGTGCTGCGCGTAAAGACAGGTGGAGGAAACGCGCCACATCGGGCATGAGATCGAACCGCAACCGATTCCGGTTTCCGGACCTTTACAGAAGGCTGCAAGGTGACAGGAGCATGAGGCTGGCATGATCGACAAGCCGTTGGGATCGACGTCGCCGAAAGCGCAGAATATCGCCAACGAGGTGCGCCGGCGTATCGTCGAGCGCGAGTGGAGGCAGGGGGAGCGCATCCCCGATGAAGCCGACCTTGCCATCGAGTTCGATGCCGCGCGGGCAACCGTCAACAAGGCATTGCAGCTTCTGGCGGACGAGGGGCTGCTTGAGCGCCGCCGCAGGGCGGGCACCCGGGTGACCATCAATCCCGTCCGCAAGGCGACGGTGACGATTTCCATCGTGCGTGAGCAGGTGGAGCAAGCCGGCAGGGTTTATGGACACAGGGTGGTGGCTCTGCGCCACAGCCCCGCGCCGCCCGCAATTGCGGCCAGGCTTGGCCTTTCGCCGGGCAAGGTTCTGGTGCACATGCGCGCGGTGCATTATGGCGACGGGCAGCCGTTTCAGCTCGAAGACCGCTGGATCAACACGGATTCCGTACCCGAACTCAAAACCTTCGATTTCTGGCAGCTCAACGCCAATGAATGGCTGGTGCAGAACGCGCCCTATCTGGGCGCCGAGTTGACCTTCAGCGCGGCCAACGCGGATGCGCGGGAGGCGCGATTGCTGCAGACGCAACCGGGACAGGCATTGCTGATCATGCACCGCACGACATGGAACGATCTCGGGCCGATCACCACGGTTCGGGTGGCGTGCCAGCCGGGACATCTCATCAGCACCGAAGGAATTTACCATCGCGGCAGCTGGACGCCGGAGGAAGGCAGCGCGCCGGCCGTCTGAATTCCGGCGCGGCTGCCCTTCCCGTTTCCGTTCAGTGTGACAGGAGTACGGGCATCACGAGGTTGTTGAGGACGCCTTCCGTTGCGCCACCAAGCACGAAGTCGCGCAGACGCGAATGTCCATAGCCACCCATGACAAGCAGCTGGCATCCGCGCTGAAGGGCTTCCTGCTGAAGCGCCTCCGCGATGGGACGGCCCTGTGCTTTCACGGTAGAGGCCGTGGCATTCACGCCTCGCTGGCGCAAAGCCGCCGCAAGGCGCTCTTCATCGCCTGCGTTTTTCAGCGGCTTTTCGTCCACCACGGTGATGACGGAGACGGCGGAAGCCCGTTCGAGGAATGGCCGCGCATCTGCAAGAGCCCGCGCGGCGACACGGCTGCCATCCCAGGCTATGGCGATGTTGTCGAAAGCGGAGGGCTCCGTCGTTTCCGGCACAAGGAGGGCGGGTCGTCCCGAGCCGAAAACCACCGCCTCGGCGGTGGCGCGCGCGGTCTGGTTTCCTGCATCCAGCCCGACGAGGCTGAAATCATAGTAGCGAGCCTGCTGCGCGGCGGTTTCCGCCAGCAAGGGAAGGGCCACGGCAATCGTCTGAGCGTCGAATTCAGCGGCCGCTTTATGAGCGTTTTCCCGAAGCAGGTCGAGCAGATGCTCCCCGCGGCGCCGACTTTCCGCTTCGGCCTGCCTGATCAGGTCCGGCGTGTTCAGCAACAGCTTCGACAGCGCCGTCGAGACGTTGGGGATGCTGACATTGATGGCAAGCGCATGGATGCCTGCGTCCATGCCTGCCGCGATCGCGGCAACCTGTCCGGCCAGCCCGTCTGCATTGGCATCGGGATGCGTGACGAGAGGAACGAAGAGCTGCGTTTTCAAGCTGGTTCTCCTTTGTCGTCGCGCCGTTTTTCCCGAACGGAAAACGGCATTATTCCGCTTTTTACGCTGCAATGGCAAAAGCCGGGTTGATCCAGCGCAAACATAGCCGCTTCTGCCTCCCCGGTGCAGCAGGAATTTCAGGTTTCCCGCGACCCTTCCTGCGAGAGGAACCAGGCAACGAGTTCAAAGGAGTTGCGCACTGCCGCTATCCTGCAGAGCCGCAACCTGTGCGTTTCTATGGTGCGGCGCGAAAGGCCAAGCTCCCGTGCGATTTCCTCGCTCGTCTTGCCCTGCGCGATCAGTGTGAGGATCTGGCGCTGGCGATCGGTAATGGCGGCCATGGTCTGCGACACCGGCCGGTTCATCGGCTCGAAGCAATAAAGCGCGTCGGCGAAAGGATCGCTGGCATGGCGGGATTTCCCGTTGACGCTGCACCAGAAGGTGCGGCCGTCCCGGCTCATCATGATGCGCTCGTCGTAATAGGTCTTGCCGCCGGAAAGATGCGTGCCCCACATATAGCCGGTACGGATGAAGTCGGCGATCTTCGGGTAGAGGCGCGAGAAGCTCTGGTCCACCAGTTCGGCGCGTTCATAGCCGAACAGGGATGAAAACTCGCTGTTGCAGTCGCGGATGATGCGATGCGTGGCATGAACCATCGGCAGCGGGATGTCATCCAGCCTGAAGGTGGTGGTGCCGGGAACCAGATTGGTCGGTGGTCTGGGGCTCATTGCGTATAAATACGACATGGTGCGGGTCCCGCAAGATGGTGCGGGCAGCAGGTGCACACTGCGATGCACCGGCGGCTCAAGGCGTATCGCGATACGCCTTGAGGTTTTGCCCCCGAGCTTGCCGTCCGGAAATGATTCTCATTTTCGGATGGCTTGGCCGGGTCTAGCCGACGATGGTGGCTTCCGTTGCGGCACGCAGTTCCGCTTCGCTGACGCGGGCTGCGCATTCGACGATCTTCAGGCCTCCGGGCACAACGTCGAGCACGCCCAGATTGGTGATGATGCGGTCAACCACGCCCTTGCCGGTCAGCGGCAGGGTGCAGGCTTTCAGGACCTTGGTTTCGCCGGCCTTGTTGGTGTGGTCCATGACGACGACGACGCGGCCGACACCGGCCACCAGATCCATGGCGCCGCCCATGCCCTTGACGAGCTTGCCGGGGATCATCCAGTTGGCGAGATCGCCGTTCTCGGCCACTTCCATGGCGCCGAGGATGGCCATGTTGATCTTGCCGCCGCGGATCATGGCGAAGGAGGTGGCGCTGTCGAAGAAGGCCGTCTGCGGCAGTTCGGTAATCGTCTGCTTGCCTGCATTGATCAGATCGGGATCTTCCTCGCCCTCATAGGGGAAGGGGCCCATGCCCAGCATGCCGTTTTCCGATTGCAGCGTGACCTCGACGCCTTCGGGGATGTAGTTGGCCACCAGCGTCGGAATGCCGATGCCTAGGTTCACATACCAGCCGTCCTGAAGCTCACGGGCGGCGCGTGCCGCCATCTCGTTGCGATCCCAGCCAGCCATCAGACCGTCTCCCTCTTGCGGGTGGTGCGCTGTTCGATGCGCTTCTCATGCGGGCCCTGCACGATGCGGTGCACATAGATGCCGGGCAGGTGGATGTGGTCGGGATCGAGCGAACCGAGCGGCACGACCTCCTCAACTTCCGCCACGCAGACCTTGCCGCAGGTGGCGGCCGGCAGGTTGAAGTTGCGGGCGGTCTTGCGGAAGATGACGTTGCCGGACGGGTCGGCCTTCCATGCTTTCACGATCGCCAGATCGGCAACCAGTCCGCGCTCCAGAATGTAGGTTTCACCATCGAAGTCGTGGTGCTCCTTCCCTTCGGCGATCACGGTTCCCACGCCAGTCTTCGTGTAGAAGCCGGGAATTCCGGCGCCGCCGGCGCGCATGCGTTCAGCCAGCGTGCCCTGCGGGTTGAATTCGAGTTCAAGCTCTCCCGCCAGATATTGCCGCATGAATTCGGCATTCTCGCCGACATAGGACGAGATCATCTTTTTGACCTGCCGGGTTTCCAGCAGAACGCCGAGGCCAAAGCCATCGACGCCGGCATTGTTGGACGCAACGGTGAGGCCCGTGACGCCGCTGTCCCGGATCGCCGCGATCAGCAATTCGGGAATGCCGCAGAGGCCAAAGCCACCCGCCGCAATCAGCATGTCGTTTCGCAAAAGCCCGTCGAGCGCCGCACGGGCATCGGGATAGATCTTTGTGTGTTTCATGAAACCTCCCAGTCCTTCAGGCCAGTCTTCCGGAGATACCGGAGCCTCACCTGCATTCCAGGTTCACAATCCTTTATCAGGCCGCTCTCGGGAATACGTAAAAATACGTCAGGGCGCTTTGGTCCGGCCCCTGTTTGCCCGGCAAAACTGAAGCGTCCGGCCCGGCCATGCAACCATATATTCATGCTGCGCCGAGCAGGCCTCGGAGCATACGATTCCTTTGGTTCAGGAATTTCCATTGACAAGATATCTATAAATTATCGATGATATGCAAAAGAAAGGGCGAGAATGGGTCGGGTACAAAGCAGAGCATTACCTATTGCGGTCATCGACACGCAGGCGAACGAAGAGGCCGGGAACATCGGAATCGGGCCGGTCGTTTCGTCGGCGCATCTGGCGGCCGGACGCTCCCCCGCCCTGTCTGAAGTCGAATATGGGCTGATGATTGCAACCAGCGCCTTCAACCGCTGGATGGTCCGCTGCATGGCGGCCTCGGGCCAGCCGGGCCTTTCCTCCACGGAAGTGGCCATTCTCCATTCGGTTGCCCATCGCGGCCGGGAAAAGCGGATGGCCGACATCGCCCTGGTGCTCGACATCGAAGATATTCATGTCGTCTCCTATGCCGTGAAGAAGCTTGAGGCGGCCGGGCTCATCAAGACGCGCCGTGCCGGCAAGGAAAAGATGGTGGAGATCAGCGACGCCGGCTTCGAGGTCTGCCGTCGCTACGGACAGCTGCGTGAAAAGCTCTTGCTGGACATCGCCAGCCAGGCGCGCATTCCCGAATCCGAGCTGTCCCATCTCGGCTCTCTTCTGCGGATGCTTTCGGGAACGTACAATCAGGCTGCGCGGGCCGCCGCCACCTTCTGAGGATTTTGATGTCGCTCCCTGCTGCCAATGATCTGCTTCGGGTCGAGGGTCTTTCGGTGAATTTCGGGGAAACCCGCGTTATCGATGATCTCAGCTTTTCCGTCCGCGCAGGCCGCACCACCGCTATCGTCGGAGAGAGCGGTTCCGGCAAATCGGTCACGTCGATGTCGATCATGCGTCTGGCCGACATGGCAGGGGCCAGCTACCCGCAGGGCAGAATTCTCTTTTGCCGGGAACAGTCGCAGGTCGACTTGCTCGCCGCCGATCAGAAGGCGATGCGCCGCATCAGGGGCAATGAGATCGCAATGATCTTTCAGGAGCCCATGACCTCGCTCAATCCGGTTTTCACCATCGGTGACCAGCTGGCGGAAGTGCTGATGCTGCATGAGGGAATGACCAGGGCGGCGGCGATGGCCGAGGCGGAGCGGCTGCTGACGCTTGTGCGTCTTCCCGATGCCGCCAATCTGCTGACCCGTCATCCGCATCAGCTCTCAGGCGGCATGCGCCAGCGCGTGATGATCGCCATGGCGCTCGCCTGCCGCCCCAGGCTCCTGATCGCGGACGAGCCGACGACCGCTCTGGACGTTACCGTTCAGGCCCAGATTCTCACTATAATCCGGGAATTGCAGGCCGAACTCGGCATGGCGGTGATCTTCATCACGCACGACATGGGCGTGGTGGCGGAGATGGCCGATGATGTCGTCGTGATGTGGAAGGGAAAGAAGGTCGAGGAAGGGGAGGTCGGGAAAATCTTCGCCGCGCCACAGCATCCCTATACAAAGGTGCTGCTTTCAGCCGTGCCGCGCCTCGGTTCGATGGCTGGCCGGCCGTTGCCGTTGCGCGAAGCCCTCACGGTCCTGGATGGCGACAAGCCAAGGCTTGTCGGCGAAACACGTGATCAGGATACGGCGGGTTATTCCGGCGCGCCATTGCTTCAGGTGCGCGATCTGCGGGTACGTTTCGACATCAGGAAAAACTTCTTTGGCCGGGCGACGCACAGATGCAGCGCGGTCAACCATGTCAGCTTTGACATATATCCCGGGGAGACACTGGCGCTTGTCGGTGAATCGGGCTCGGGAAAATCCACCATAGGCCGGACTATCCAGCAGCTTCAGAACCCTGTTTCGGGTGAGGTGAGGTTCAGCGGAAAGCTGATGTCCGCAATGAGCCGCGGCGAGCGGCAGCGCCTGCGCCGCGATGTGCAGTATATCTTTCAGGACCCCTTCGCGTCGCTCGATCCGCGCAAGACAGTGGGTTATTCCATAGCCGAGCCGATCCGCACCCATGGCATTCTGGACAACAGTCGCGACATCGCGCTGCGGGTCGGCGAACTGCTTGAGCGTGTTGGCCTCCAGCCTTCGATGGCGTCGCGCTATCCGCACGAATTCTCCGGCGGCCAGCGTCAGCGCATCTGCATAGCCCGCGCGCTTTCATCGAAGCCGCGTCTTATCATCGCTGATGAGGCGCTTTCGGCGCTGGACGTGTCGGTGCAGGCGCAGATCATCAATCTGTTCATGGACCTGCAGAAGGACGAGGGCCTGTCCTATCTCTTCATCTCGCACGACATGGCCGTGGTCGAAAAGATGAGCCATCGTGTTGCGGTGCTCTACACGGGCCAGATCACGGAACTCGGCAGCCGCGCGCAGGTCTTTGAACAGACCGCCCATCCCTACACGCGACGGCTTCTGTCCGCAGTTCCGGTTGCCGATCCTGCCCGGCGCGTTGAACGCCCGGCGCTGGAAGGTGAAATTCCTTCGACCACACGTGCCGTCGGTGATGAGCCGCCCGTCATTCCGCTTCAGGAAATTTCGCCCGGTCACTTCGTGGCCGAACATTTTGACACCTTGAAATGAACGACAATGGGAGATTCAGATGTCGCCACTTAACATCTTCAGAGCCGGAGCCACAGCGCTTCTGCTGGCCACCACGGCCTTTACCGCTCCGGCCTTTGCCGAGGGCAAGCTGGTCGTGTCCTCGCCGCAGGATCCGGGCTCATGGGACCCGATCGATACCTTTCTCGTGAACTGGGCCTCGGCCGCCACCAACATCTTCGACGGGCTGACCTATCGCGGCCCCGACATGAAGATCGTGCCGGCGCTGGCCGAATCCTGGGAAGAACTCGACGAGGGCAAGCGCATCCGTTTCAAGCTTCGCGCCGGAGTGACGTTCCACAATGGCGAGCCCTTCAATGCAGAAGCCGTCAAGTTCACCTTCGATCGCCTGCTTGGCGATGAGGGCGGGAAAGGCCCGCAGCGCTCGAACTACACTTCCATTACCAAGGTCGAGATCATCGACGACCACACCGTCGATCTGCATCTGGGCGCCCCCGACCCGGTTCTTCTGACCAAGCTTGCCGGCTATGGCGCGATGATCGTGCCGCCGAAATATGTTTCGGAAAACACCGAGGAGTTCTTCAACCTCAATCCGGTCGGCACCGGCCCGTTCAAGTTCGTCTCATACGATCCCAAGGTCTCGCTGAAGCTTGAAGCCTTCGGGGACTTCTGGGGCGACAAGGCGAAGGTTTCCGAGCTCGAATATCGCTTCATCACCGAGCCGGCGACCGCTGTTGCGGAACTGCAGGCAGGCCGTGTCGATGTCGTCATCCCGCCGACCATTCCGGTAGCCATGGTGCCGACCATCGAGGCCGATCCAAATCTGGAACTGGCTTCGGTAACCTCGCCGACCGTCTGGGCGCTGCGCTACAACACGCGCGACGGCATTACCGCCGACGTGCGTGTGCGCAAGGCGCTGATCATGGCGGTCGACCGCGAAACCATCGTCAAGGAAATCCTTGGCGGACAGGCCGATGTGATCGCCAGTTTTCAGAGCCCGCTTTCCTTTGGCTACGATCCGGAGCTGAAGCCTCTTCCCTATGATCCGGAAGGCGCCAAGGCGCTGCTGGAAGAAGCTGGCGTCAAGCCCGGCGCGACCGTGCAGATCGACGTGCGCGGCAACGACGCAACCTTCGGTGAGGTCGCGCAGGCTGTTGCCGCCTATCTGTCGATGGTCGGCGTTACCGCGACCATTCAGCCGATCGAGCTGAACACCATGCTCAACGACATCATCCCGCAGGGCAAGACCGGCGCGATGTTCCAGCAGGGCTGGGGCGGCTGGACGTTCGATTACGACAACACCGCTTACGCGATGTATCACACCGGCGAAAAGTGGAACCCCTACGACAGCGACCCGAAGCTGGACGAGCTGCTGGAGAGCCAGCGTCCGCTGACCGACCGCGCGGAGCGGGAACGCATCCTGAAGGAAATCGCCGTTTATGCGGCGGATCGGGTCCTTGAGATGCCGCTTTACAACTCCAAGGCGCTCTACGGCATCAACAAACGCGTGAAAAACTTCGACCCGGCGCCGGACAATCGTCTGCGTCTCAATGCCGTTGAAGTCCAGTAATGAACTTTGCCCCCGGATATTTTCCGGGGGCATCCCAAAAACAGGTGACGGCCCGTGATCGGCTTTATTCTGAAAAGACTTCTGCAGGCGGCATTCGTGGTCGTCGCGGTCAGCCTTGTCGTGGCCGTCGCCATCCGCATGACCGGCGATCCCGCACTGATGATCTCTCAGGGAGCGACGAACATCACCGAGGCGGATCTGCAGCGCATTCGCGAGGGACTGGGGCTCAACGAACCCTTCGTGGTTCAGTATGCCAACTCGCTCATCGGCCTTCTGACATGGAACTTCGGCAACAGCTTCGTCGGGGGCACGCCCGTCAACATCCTGATATCGCGGGCGCTTCCGGCCACCCTGATGCTGGCCTTCACTTCGCTGCTGCTCTCCATAATCATCTCGGTTCCGCTCGGCATCAGGGCTGCGGTTTCGAGGGGCAGATGGAGCGACCAGCTGATACGCATCTGCTCGCTTGTCGGCCTGTCCTTCCCGAATTTCTGGCTCGCAACCATGCTGGTTCTGCTGTTCGCGGTCACGTTCAGGCTGCTGCCGCCTTCCGGCATGTCGGGCTTCGAAAGCTTCATCATGCCCACGCTCACCATGGGCATCATCCTGACGGCGACCAATGTGCGGCTGGTGCGGACCACCATGCTGGAAACGCTCAATTCGCAATACATCATGGTCGCCCGCGCCAAGGGTCTTTCCGAAAACAAGGTGCTCTACAAGCATGCGCTGCGTAACTGCGCGATCCCGCTCATCACCTATTTCGGGCTTCAGTTTGGTGGTCTTCTCGGTGGAATCGTGGTCATCGAGCGCGTTTTCAACTGGCCGGGCATGGGCACACTGGCTTTCGATGCGGTCGCCGCGCGTGACTACCCGGTGCTGCAGGCCGTCATCATGATCCTCTCGCTGATGATCGTGCTCGTCAATTTGATCGTCGATATCGCCTATGGCTTCGTCGATCCCCGTATCCGCAAGGAATGAGCGCAATTGCACGTCTCCTTCGCTCACCGGCACTGCAGCGTTTCGCCTCGCTGGAATTCGTGCTTGGCGCCGTTTTGCTCATCGCGATAGCCGGCACGGTCATTCTGTCCGGCTGGCTGCTGCCTGACCCGACCAAGATTTCACTGTCGTCCCGCCTTGTGCCGCCGCTGGTGAATGCCGCGCATCCGCTCGGAACGGATGCGCTGGGCCGCGACATTCTCGCACGCGTTGCCAGCGGTGGCTGGATTTCGCTGCAGGTAGGGTTCATTTCGGTTGCCGGCTCTGTCGTGCTGGGCGTCGCCATGGGGCTGGTGGCGGGCTATTATCGCGGCATCTGGGACATGATCCTGATGCGCTTTGCCGATGTGCAGCTGGCGCTGCCCTTCATTCTGCTTGCCATCACCTTCGTCGCGATCGTCGGCGGCTCGATCACCAACACCATCATCCTGCTGATTGTCAGCCAGTGGGTGCAATATGCGCGTCTGGTGCGCGCTTCGGTCATGTCGCTGCGCGAGCGTGAGTTCGTGCTGTCGGCCCGCGCCATCGGGGTTGCGGATCGCAACATCATCATGCGCCATCTGCTGCCCAATCTGCTTGGCCCCGTCGTGGTGCTGATGACGCTCAATGTCGCCAACAACATCCTGCTCGAAAGTTCGCTGACGTTCCTTGGGCTTGGGGTCGATCCCTCGATTCCCTCATGGGGAGGAATGCTGGCGGAGGGGCGCACCTATCTGCAGACCGCATGGTGGATTTCCGTGGTGCCGGGGCTCGCCATTCTGCTGACCGTGCTCGGCCTCAACCTGCTTGGCGACTGGCTGCGCGACCTGCTGGACCCCACCGGGAGAACGAGCCGTTGATCCTCTTCGAGAAGACCTTTTCCTCCACGCTTCGCGAGCTTGCCGAAACGCTTTCCGCCGCAACGGTTGAAACGTGGACCTTCGACGATCTGCCAGCCCGTCGCGCCGCCGAAGCCGCTTTTTCAGCGCGCGGCATCAGCGCGAAATGCCGGTCTGCCTACAAGCCTCTGGTGATCGCCTTTTGCGATGAAATCGACACAGAGGCGCTCGTGCGGGCCGACATCGTGTTTCCCCGGCATCCTCAGGCCGGTCCCCGCCGGTTTCTTCTCGAAACCTATCCGCTCGTCGCCATGTTCCCCGAAATCCTTTTCTCCTTCATGGAAGGGCCTGAAAGCGATTCTTTGCCCGTATACGGCGTCAGGCTGACCTACGCCGACGGCCGCGTGGAAGATCTGTCAGTCACCGCTCCCAATCGCGTGCATGAGGATTATGCGGGCAACGCGGCGCTGTCGCCCTGCGGCTGGCTGCGCATCGATGGAACAGAGCAATCGCTCGACACGGACTATGAGCAGATTTTCCATCAGACGATGGAGGCACTTGCCGGGGGCCCGTGGAAGAAAGAGCCGTTCTTTCAGGAACTGTTCATCGGCGTTTCCCTGCCGGCGGGCGACGAGGACCTCGGGGTTGGCGATGAGGTTCTGTCGTTGCGTGAAGCGCTGCATGAGGACTTCTATTTCTCGGCTCTCGAACTGCTGGCGAAATTTTCCGGCCGTCCTGCCGGATACCGGGATTTTCAGCCGGGCCAGATCGTGCCGGATATTCGTCAGGGCGAGAAATTATCCGTCACCGTGGAACTGCGCCCTTATGATGCGGCTTCCCGTTCCGATCACATGCAGGATCTGGAAAGTGCGGGACGCGCGCTGTCGCAGGTGCAGATCGCGGCGGAACTGGAGAAGATACCGGGCCGGCGTTATTTCGCACGCTCGGTAGCAGGACGTGAAATCGCGGCGGTATATCATCCCGGCACGGATCGCGGCGTGATCATTTCTGCGGGCCAGCACGCCAACGAGACCTCCTCGCCGGTTGGCACGCTGCGCGCGGCTCACCGTCTCATGGGGCGTTCAGGTGCGCATTTCGCGTTCTGTCCTCTGGAAAATCCCGATGGCTATGCGCTTCACCAGCGCCTGATCAGAAACAATCCCCGCCATATGCACCATGCCGCACGCTACACCGCGCTGGGCGACGATCTTGAATACCGCACAGGCGAGGTGCTGTTCGAGAAAGCGATCCGTCTCGAGGCGGAGAAGCTGCTGCCGGCTCTCCTCCATCTCAATTTCCACGGGTATCCCGCGCATGAGTGGACGCGTCCTCTGTCGGGCTATGTGCCGCGCGGCTTCGAAGTCTGGACCATTCCGAAAGGCTTCTTCCTCATCATGCGCCATGGCGAAGGCTGGGAGAAGGCGGCGCGCAAACTGATGACGGAGGTCACGGCGCGCCTCAATGAGGTGCCGGGCCTGCGGGCTTTCAATGAGGCCCAGATCGCCTTGTTCGAGCGTCATGCCGGGGAAACCGGCTTTGAGATCCTCAACGGTTTTCCCGTGATGATCTCGCAGGACGACCGCCACCGGCTGCCCATGACCCTGATCACCGAATATCCGGACGAAACCGTCGAGGGCGATGCGTTCCGGGCAGGGCATGAGGCACAGATGGCGACGGCGCTGGCCGCCTATGACGCCCTGCAGGATCTTTCCCTGGACCTGTTTCCCTCGCCACTGGTCGCCTGAGCGGAAGCGGCAACGGAGTTCTTTTGCGATGACGACGATCGATCTCAACAGCGATCTGGGCGAAAGCTTCGGCCCCTGGCCGATGGGCGACGATGATGCAATGCTCGCTCTGGTGACCAGCGCCAACATTGCCTGTGGTTTCCATGCAGGAGATCCCGCCGGCATTCTGCGCAGCCTGCGCTCCGCGGCGGAGCGGGGCGTCATCGTCGGCGCCCATATCGGCTATCGCGATCTCGTCGGCTTCGGGCGCCGCAACATGGAGCCTTCCGATGCCGAGCTGTTTGCGGACAGCATCTATCAGATCGGCGCTTTGCAGGGCCTTGCCAAAGCGGCGGGAATCCGCGTTGCCTATGTGAAGCCGCATGGTGCTCTCTACAATGCGATGGCGCATGATGCCCGGCAGGCGGCAGCCGTCATCGCCGCCATCAAGGCCCTGGACCCAACCCTGCCGCTGATGGCGCTTTCCAATGCGCCGGTGGTCGCGCAGGCGCGGGCGCAAGGCATCACCGTGATCTGCGAGACATTCGCCGACCGCGCCTACATGCCGGACGGCTCGCTGGTTTCGCGTTCGCGTGCAGATGCTGTGATCCACGACCCGAAGGAGATTGCGGGTCGTATGTTGCGCCTCTTGAGGGAGGGGCTCATCACGGCAGTCGATGGCACCGATATCAGGCTGGAGGCGCAGTCCATCTGCGTCCACGGGGACACGCCTGCGGCTGTGGCGATCGCCCGCAGATTGCGGGCCGACCTCACGGAGGCGGGCATAAAGCTTGCTTCGTTCACACGCTGAGGCCGGAGTGGCAAATGCGCTTTCTTGCAGCCGGGCTGGACGGTATTCTTGTCGAAACCGAAGACCTTGAACAGGCGCTTGCCCTGTTCGACAGCCTGCGCGTTGCAAAGCTGAAGGGCGTGGCGGAACTGGTGCCGGCGGCACGTGCGGTGCTGGTGCGGTTTAATCCCCTGTTCGCAAGCAGAGCGGGATTGCGTGAAGCCATCGCCGCGATGGAACTGACGCGCACGGAAACATCGCCCGGCCAGATGGTCGAGATACCGGTCGTCTATGATGGCGAGGATCTGGCGGAGGTGGCCGCGATCCTCGGCTGTTCCGAGGCGGAAGTGATCCGGCGTCATACCGGGGCCGTGCACACGGTGTCATTCACGGGCTTCGCGCCCGGTTTCGCCTATATGAGCAGCGACGATCCGGGGTTGGATGTTCCGCGCCGCAAATCACCACGCGTGCGCATTCCGCGCGGCTCCGTCGCGCTCGCCGGCCGGTTCAGCGGCGTCTATCCCACCGAAAGCCCCGGCGGATGGCAACTGATCGGACGCACCACCACCCGCATGTGGGACCTCGCGCGGGAACGTCCTGCCCTGCTGGTGCCCGGCGACCGGGTGCGCTTCCGTCAGGTCGAGGCCGGCGACGCAATCATTGCTCCTGCCTTGTCCCGGGCCGCGACGGCAACGGTGAAGACGGACGCCTGTGTGACGATCCTGCGCACGGAACGCCCTTTGATGCTGGAGGACGAAGGCCGGCCCGGACAGGCGTCGCAGGGCGTGTCCGGCTCGGGCGCGCTGGATCGGGCCAGCTTTCGCGCGGTGAACGAAGTTCTTGGCAATGCGGCCAATGCACCGGCGCTTGAGATTGTCTTCGGGGGCGTTGAACTTCGCGCCGACAGGTCTGTCACGCTGGCCATGACCGGCGCGCCCTGCAAGCTCGTGCTGACCGGCAATGACGGGCGCAGGGCTGCTCTGCCGACAGGCCGGGCTTTTGCGCTCGATGCGGGAGATATTCTCGATATCGGCGCTGCCGGTCAGGGCATGGTCAGCTACCTCGGTATCCGCGGCGGCTTTGCCTGCGATCTGGTGATGGGATCGGCTTCCCGCGATGTGCTGGCCGGCATTGGCCCCGAACCCGTTGTGGCCGGTGCAACGCTTTGCGCCGCGCCCGGCCCGGCCCGCGCCGTCAGTGCCTATGCGGCTCCTGCCGCAGCGCTGCCGGAGAAAGACGAGGCGACCATTGTGGATATCATCTTGGGGCCACGCGATCACTGGTTCACCGAAGCGGCATTGCAAACCCTGACGACGCAGGACTGGCGCGTAACGCCTGAGGCAAGCCGGGTCGGCAAAAGGCTTTCCGGTCCGTCGCCTCTGGAGCGTATCGATGCGGCCGAATTGCCGTCAGAGCCGACCGTGCCCGGTGCGATACAGGTGCCGCATAGCGGCCAGCCCGTGGTGTTTCTTGCCGATCATCCGGTGACAGGAGGCTATCCTGTGATTGCTGTGGTCGCGCGCTACCATCTCGACCTTGTGGCGCAAATCCCGCCCGGCGCGTCGATCCGTTTTCATCCCGTCAGCGAGGATCATTGAGCAATGAAGAAGCTGCTCGTCGCCAATCGAGGCGAAATCGCCCTGCGCATCATTCGTGCAGCGCGCGACTACGGGATTGAATCGGTTGCCGTTTATGCGGACGCTGACGCCGCATCGCTTCATGTCGAATATGCGGATGAAGCGTGGTCGCTCGGTGGGGGGCGCGCTTCGGATACCTATCTTGCCATCGACAAGATCATCGACATTGCGGCGCGCGCGGGAGCGGATGCCGTCCATCCGGCTTACGGTTTTCTCTCCGAACGGCCGGAGTTCGCGCAGGCGGTGCTCGACGCCGGACTGGTCTGGGTGGGGCCGTCACCGGAGGTGATCCGCATGCTGGGTGACAAGATCGAGGCGCGCCGCATTGCAGCCGGTGTCGGCGCTCCGCTGGTCAGTGGCTCCGATGGCCCCCTCTCTTCGGCACAGGAGGCTGTCGCGTTCGCTGAGCGTGCCGGGCTGCCGATTGCGATCAAGGCTGCATTCGGCGGTGGTGGGCGGGGCATGAAGGTCGCCCGCTCGCTTGCGGACGTCGGCGACATGTTTGAGTCCGCGGTTCGCGAGGCAACCGAGGCCTTTGGGCGCGGTGACTGCTACGCCGAACAATTTCTCGACAAACCCCGCCATGTCGAGGCGCAGATTCTGGCAGACAGCCATGGCAATATTCTGGTGCTTGGAACGCGTGACTGCTCCCTGCAGCGCCGCAATCAGAAACTGGTCGAGGAAGCGCCGGCCCCGTTCCTGAGCGCAGAACAGAGGCAGCGGATCCACGACGCTGCCCGAAAAATCTGTTCCGCTGCCGGATATGTGGGGGCGGGCACGGTGGAATTTCTGCTGTCGCGCGACGGACTGATTTCCTTTCTGGAAGTGAACACGCGCCTTCAGGTCGAACATCCCGTCACGGAAGTGACGACCGGCATTGACATCGTCGTGGAACAGTTGCGTATCGCCGACGGGCTGCCGCTGCGTGTGAAAGAAACGCCGGAGCCTCTGGGGCATGCCTTTGAATTCCGCATCAATGCGGAAGATCCGGGTCGGGGCTTCCTGCCGACGCCCGGACGCATCACCCGTTTTCGCGCGCCCTCCGGACCCGGCGTGCGGCTCGACAGCGGCGTCGAAGCCGGATCCATTGTTCCGCCGCTCTATGATTCACTGTTTGCAAAACTCATCGTCTTCGCTCCCAGCCGTGAGGAAGCGCTTCATCGGGCCAGACGCGCCCTGCGGGAATTTAAGGTCGAAGGAATAGCAACCGTTCTGCCGTTCCACCGCGCAGTGCTTGAGGAAGAGGCTTTTACGTCGGCCGAACATTTTGGCGTCCATACCAACTGGATCGAAACCGAACTCGCCCTGCCGCCTCCCGCCCCCCGGGTCGAGGCGCAGGAAGACGATCTGGTGCGCACCTACATTGAAATTGATGGCAAGCGCCATCAGCTTGCTCTGCCGGCTGCGTTCTGGGGGAAGTTTGCTGCTGCCCCGGCTTCGCCGGATGGCGCGCTCGAGGCTTCCTCCTCACAGGAAGCCGGGGGGGAAATAGTCGGCGTACCGATGCCGTCCATTCTGCAGGGGTGGCTCGTTGACGACGGAGCCCGCGTTCGCAAGGGTGATGCGATTGCCATCATAGAGGCAATGAAAGCGGAAATGCGGATTGCCGCGCCTGCGGATGGTATCCTGCAGCATAAGGCAAAACCCGGTTCTGAGCTCATGGCAGGCGATACGCTCGCCACCATCCTGCCCGGCGGATGATTTCCTCCGACTGATTTTATTCCCTGCCAATGTCATTTCGATCGTGAAAAAGAGCACGCCAAGCAACTTCCTGCTGGCCGGAAGATGGGCAGCTGACGCGGCGTGCGAGATCTTCCGGAACCACTCTGCGCTGTATGGGAATGATTTCGGCTCCAGCGTGGAATTGTATCCGGTCTGTCTTTAAACAGGTGCGGCGCTCTTACGGAATGCTGAAAGAATGGTTATCATGAGGCTCAGCTTGACCGACGGCCTCCCGGCTTCATTGAATGGAGGCGGGACGGCTGCAGGAAATCCGGTACTTCAACAGAATTTGCAATGCGGACTGTGAATGGCGAAATCTCAAACCCGCGCCGCTCATAAGACGGGTAAAAATGCGCGCGAGATCATTCTGAACGCGGCGCGGGCGGAATTCGCCGAGAAAGGTTTCAACGGAGCGCGTGTCGACAGCATCGCCGCCCGCTCCGGCCTGAACAAGCAGCTCGTCTATTATTATTTCGGCAGCAAGGACGACCTTTACCGCGTCACGCTTGAGGAAGCCTATACCGAGATACGCCTGCGCGAAAAAGACCTCGACCTGCGATCGCTGCCCCCGCAGGACGCCATCGTTCGCCTCATCGATTTCTCGCTCAGCTATCTGGCGCGGCATCGGGAATTCATTCGCATGCTGGCCGACGAGAACGCGCTGGGCGGCCCCCACGTCAAGGACTCCGACGCTTTTCAGCGCACGAACTCGCCATTGATCGAGATGATCGGGATGACCCTGCGCGAAGGCGAGGCGCAAGGCGTGTTTCGCAAGGGCATCGATCCGCTCGACCTCTATATCTCGATCGCGGGCATGACGTTTTTCTACTTCGCCAACGGCGTCACCATGTCGGCGATTTTCGGGCGGGATCTTTCCACGCCGGAAGCCCTTTCCGTCTACCGGGACCATATCGTTGCGCTGACGCC
>Ga0182740_1001316_pt1 | contig 17250 bp, 14 predicted proteins | sample eDN5th37CKraftBY_FD_128872 | JGI IMG/M metagenome (GOLD analysis project Ga0182740, IMG submission 128872) | Enriched backyard soil microbial communities from Emeryville, California, USA - eDNA 5th pass 37_C Kraft BY (version 2) (version 2) | ecosystem: Environmental > Terrestrial > Soil >...
CGTGACGTGCCGCTGGCCTTCTCTATGAATATCTCTTCCGCCCCCTGACGGTTGAGAATGTCCACTTGGGCGGCTTCGTTCTGACCAGTGGAGGAAACACGAGCATAGGCGATCTTCATAGTGCGGCTCCCGTTGTCCGATAAGGTTTTAGATATAATCGGAATATCGTCCGATAAGCCGACCGTCAACCCATATCGGACAGAAATCACCTCGTGGCGCTTGTTGCGTGTGGGTATACCTTCTCGGACAGAATGAACCACGCAGCGAGATTATACCACCGCTCCTGTCTCGATCTTGATTGTGCAAAATGGGCTCATATATCTCGCAGGCCGCAGCCAGAAGCTGGAGCGGTCAAACCTCACATTGTTGAAATCGTTCGGAATGTTGGAGATTTCGATGAGCGAGAAAATGTTCGAATGCCCTGTGTTCGTTAGAGTAGCAGAAGGTCTCATTGAGGAAATTGCCTGCCTCGAAGACGCGCTGGAATTTCTCTACGACTGGCCGATGAAAAGGCGTGGTTCAATTCACCAGACAGCCGTTAGAGCCTGTCAGAGGGCATTTGAGGGCAGCTTCCCACTGTCTGGTGCCCGAGATGCATTTGTCGGGTTCGCCAAGTCAGTCAAGATATTCGAAGACATAAGGGAGCCCATGCCTTGGATGATTGGAAGGTCCGGTCAAGGCGGTGATGCGACTGTTTAGGTTCCACCGACTAGAGGCATGTACTCCCGGCAACATGGTCCCGGTAGAACGCTAATCAACAGAGGGTGGAGGGGGGAACCGGGTTGATGTAGTAATTGGATTACCGGCTCAAATTTTTTTGATCAGACAATCTGGGTCTGGGTCCCACGGGATGCCATTTCCCGCACCCGTGGCGACCGTAGAGCGGCGTCAGGCTGCTCCCAAGGGAAAACCCTCGGTATAGCCACAAGGAACGCCTTCAAGACCACCACCGCAGCGAAAAGAACTGTCATGTGGCTGGCTATTGCCCCGACTGCTGTGCCTGATGATCGTGTTCACCAAAAAACAGAGCCACGGCTTTGACACCGTGACCCTGTGGGTATGTTCAGGCCGCTTCCTTGCAAAGGCATGAATGCGCATTGGCCTTCCTTGTCGTGTCAAGATCGCCCGAGAAGTCAGGCAAGGGCCTGTAGCGCCTGCGGATGAGACCACGATTATCGTCATCTACGATATCATAGGCCGCCCATGCGCCAAGCGACCGGGGTTTGAAGATCGGGGTTGTTCCACGAACCACCATGACCATCGTGTCGGGAGAATGACCACGATCTATCAGCCTCCGGCACAACGGGGGTATCGGGTCTTTACGGGAATGGGTGCTGCTGATGCCATCGCAGGTGGCGGTGAAGCTGCGGCCTCTATCGTTGCTCGTAATGTTGATGACCAGCATGAAGGGTTCCTTGCAGTTGTTGCATGCCGACGACCACGGGCCAGAGGCACCGAGGCAAAGCGGCTGGGACGTTTTGAAGAATGAAGACCAGAAACCGGAACGGTTAGTCTTCGGACGAGAACAGCGATCATCATCCTTGCAAGCCTCTTGGTCAGAGCTTGGCAGAAGGCTTCGGTTTAAGCCTTACAGAAAGGATTGATGGAAGATGATGATTAAGGGAATGGCCTAGGACGCAGCTATTGGCTTCCATAAGGGAAACCTAAAGCTAACCTATGGAGATAAGCTATATGCAAACCTGGGGGGGCCCTCCCTCCTATTGTGAGGGGTAATCGGCCCCCTCCTATTGTGGGGGGTAATTGAGCTTCGATCTTTTCGCACCCGTAGGGACCGTAGGAACGAACGGGCGTAAAGCAGGGAGGAAACACCTAGAGACGGGCGATTGACGCTCTACGGTCTCTACCGCAGCAAAGAAAACAGACGTAAACCGTTGAGACCGGCTTGATCTGGCCCCCCTACTGTCCTTGTCGCGAATCAACCGCTCGGCATATGGTGTCCGCAAGTTTCTGCGTGAGGGGGCGCTGATAATATATGACGCCACAACAGTTTATATCCAAATGGCTGAACTCGGCACTCAAAGAACGCGCTGCGGCACAAGAGCATTTCCTTGATCTATGCCGAATGCTGGATGAGCCGACCCCTGCCGATGTTGACCCGACCGGCAAGGATTACGGTTTCGAGGTTGGCGCATCGAAGACTACGGGGGGCAACGGTTTCGCGGATGTTTTCAAACGCGGCCACTTCGGCTGGGAATACAAGGGCACCAAGGCAAACCTAGACACGGCCTTTGCGCAGCTCCAACGCTATGCCATCGCGCTCGACAATCCGCCTCTGTTGATCGTCTCGGATATCGGCACGACCATCCGCATCCACACCAACTGGACCAACTCCGTCTCCAAGGTCTACGAGATCGCCATTGCCGATCTTGGCGACCCCGAGAAACGGGGATGGTTGAAGGCGGCACTGTCTGACCCGGAAGCGCTGCGACCATCCAAGACCCGGCAGCAACTGACCGAAGAGGTCGCCGGAGAGTTTGCTGAACTGGCTCGTCTGTTGCGACAGCGCGGTCATGATGCTGAACAGGTTGCTCATTTCATCAATCGGCTGGTCTTCTGCATGTTCGCGGAAGACGTGAAACTGCTGCCCGACAATATTTTCATGCGGATGTTGGAGCGGGCGCTGGACGACCCCAGCCAGTTCGAGGGCTTCGCTCGCAGCCTGTTCACCGCGATGAAATCCGGGGGCCATATCGGCTTTGAGAAGGTGGCGTGGTTCAACGGCGGCCTCTTCAATGATGACCTCGTGTTCGCGCTGGACAAGAAGGAAATCGGCATCGTCCATCGGGCGGCGAAGCACTTTTGGGGCGATGTAGACCCGTCCATTCTCGGAACGCTGTTCGAGCGCGGCCTCGACCCGGACAAGCGCAGCCAGCTTGGCGCGCACTATACCGACCGGGACAAGATCATGATGATTATCAACCCGGTCATTGTGGAGCCGCTAACGGCAGAATGGGAGAAGGCCAAGGCCGAGATCACGGCGCTCATGGACAAGGCTGCGTCTTCGAAGGGGGGAACCGCAACCAAGGCTAGAAACCAAGCTCAGGCGGTCCTCGACGCGCACCTGAAACGGCTTGCAGATTTCCGCATTCTCGACCCGGCCTGCGGCTCCGGCAATTTCCTGTATCTCGCGCTCCGGGCATTAAAGGACTTGGAACATCGCGCGCAGGTCGAAGCCGAGGCATTGGGGCTACCGAGGGGGTTTCCAAGGATTGGCCCGGAGGTGGTCAAGGGCATCGAACTCAACCCCTATGCAGCTGAACTTGCCCGCGTGTCGGTTTGGATAGGTGAAATTCAGTGGATGCTAAAAAACGGCTTCGCTGCCAGCGGCAACCCCATCCTGAAACCGTTGGAAACCATTGAATGTCGCGATGCCTTAATGACGTGGCAACCGACCGAAGGCGGACGATGGGTCGAAACCGAGTGGCCAGCGGTGGACGCCATCATCGGCAATCCGCCGTTCGTCGGCGACAAAAAAATGATACGCGAATTGGGAGAGGATTATGTTTCTCATCTCCGTTCACTTTATAGGGGGCGCGTTGCAGGAGGAGCTGATCTCGTGACCTTCTGGTTTGCTAAGAGCTGGGAACAAGCGGCAAAACATGGCGTAAGCGTGGGTCTTGTCTCCACCAATTCGATACGAACCGGACGAAACCGCGAGATACTCGACAAGATAGTAGAAGAAGGTCAGGTGTTCTCGGCGTGGTCTGACGAACCGTGGGTTGTTGATGGGGCATCGGTTCGCGTTTCCCTAGTTTGCTTTCGTCATGAACGTAGAGATGAGCGTTATCTCAATGGTCGTCTTGTTTCACGTATTGCTTCCGATTTAACCGACAGCCCCCTTATTGTGTCGAAACTGGAAGCGCTGGAGGCTAACCGGCGCGTTGCATTTACCGGTGTGTTTATCAACGGGCAGTTCGAGATACCGGGAAAGCTTGCCCGTGAATGGCTTCTTTCACCTACAAACGTCAATGGCCGACCAAATTCCGATGTCTTGCGCCCCACGATGAACGGTGCTGACCTGCTGCAACGCGGGGAAGAAAAATGGCTCATCGATTTTGGTACTACGATGAGTCTAGAAGACGCCGCTCAATACGAGGCTCCCTTCAGCTTCGTAGAGCGTTTCGTGAAACCGTTCCGTACACGAAAGAATACTGACGGTAGCTTTGCTGTTCGGCGAGCAAATCACCGAGATGTGTGGTGGCGTTTCGCGGAAGCTCGTCCAGGCATGAGGGCCGCGACCGCCGGGCTCGCCCGGATACTCGTGACGCCGATGGTCTCAAGCACTCGCGTGTTCGCGTTCCTACCTGTACGCGTCCTGCCGAATCAGAAACTGGTGGTGATGGCACGAGACGACAACACCTTTTTCGGCATCCTAAGCAGCCGGTTCCATTTTCTATGGACACGGGCAACGTGCTCATGGATTGGAGCCGGGAACGATATAACTTATGCATCAACGACAGTGTTTGAGACCTTCCCATTTCCGGAAGCGCTGACACCGGACACACCGGCTGTGGACTATGCCGATGACCCCCACGCCATCGCTATTGGCACGGCAGCGGCCCGCTTGAATGAGCTTCGTGAGAACTGGCTGAACCCACCCGATCTTGTCCGGCGTGAACCCGAGGTTGTCCCCGGCTATCCTGATCGCATTCTACCGGTGAACGAAGAAGCGGCACAGAAGCTCAAGAAACGGACTCTGACTAATCTCTACAATGAACGTCCCGCATGGCTCCAGCATGCCCACAAGGCGCTGGATGAAGCCGTAGCGGCAGCCTATGGCTGGCCTGCCGATCTGTCAGATGACGAAATCCTGGCCCGCTTGTTCGAGTTGAACCAAGAGCGCGCGGCAAAACAGCCATAGCGTGCTGCGGTGGCGACCGTGGGCGCGTGATCGTGACAAGGCGAAGGAATTACCACCCATCCCCGTCAATGCCTTTCTACGGTTATCACCGCAGCACGAAAAACCTATCGCTGGGAGACCACCTATCTACCCGACCGAAACCACGCCCCTGACGCGCCCAAGGTAAACCTCCCGGTCCCTTGGGGGATTGGCCATATATCCCCATCCGACCGAGACTGGTGACCATTCCAGCCACATGCTGATACTGGTGAACGGCAGGCGCAGGAACAGACCCCTTGGCCTCCATCCGTCATGGAGGAAATCGACGTGGCGTTCTACAGCGTCCGCCATAGCGCCCCGAATGTCGCGGCCAAAGTCCGCCACCTTGACCATGACCGAAGGAAAAGAATGATAATGAACATCACGCATTGAATACCTCCGTTGTGTTCGTGGTGATGATGATGTGCCGCCCGCCATAGGCGGCATGGGGAAGCCCCGAGGGGACGCATAGGGATTGCTAGAAGCACCAGCCCGATAGAGGGAGCCGGATGGTTCTGTCCAATGCGTCCACTAAGGAGCTACGAGGGGGGCGACGATGCCGCTAGGATTGTCCCGTCATCGTCGCCCGTTTCCATGGGCCATCCATAGACAATGCTGGTGGCTGCATCGGGAGCGTGCTTCCAGTGGAAGACAAGGCTTCCGCTCCGATAGTCCACCACGACTTTCCCGAATAGCTGACGGAGAACCGCATTGACCTTCGGAATATCGTGTGGCTGCTCGCCAACGGCGTCCAACAGAGCGGTGCCCGTATTGGCGATGCGGTTTGTGAGTGTGTCGGCCATCCTTGATTCGACTGCGGATAGTTCGCTGCCTATCCGGTCACGCTCAGCCTCCGTTGCCCGTAGGCGGTCGAGCAGCGCAGGTGAGTGTCCGACTTCTGCAATGGCCCGCACGACGCGCTCAATCTCGTCCCCCATCACGTCATGGGTCAGAGACAGCCGCTCCCATTGCGCTTGCAGGTCTGCCTCGGGGGAGGGAAGTTCCCCAATGAGATAACCCGCATTATCAATGATCGCCTGTGTTACGTAGTCTAGGCGGACCTTTCGGTATGTGCAGCCCGCGCCTGCTTTGGCCCTCGTGCAAATGAGATAGGGGTGGCCGCCCTTCTTCCCGCCCTTGTTGATGCGGGTCATGGTGGAGGCACACTGCGGACACTTCGCGAGCCCTGCCAGTATGTTAGCCATCGCCCCTTCGGTCTTTGACGGCGCAGCGCGCCCGCTTGCGAGGGATGACACCTGTTCAAAAACCTCGCGACTGACGGCCTGTGGGAAGTAGTCTTCTACTGGCTCGGTGGCGACACGGACACGCTTGCCGTTGATGATTTCCATGTGGTGAGGCGTGAACTGCCCGATGACGGCGGGGTTACCCAGTATCTTTTTGATGTAGGAACGGTGCCAGTGCTTCCCTCTACCGAAGACGGGAACCCCCTCGCGGTTCAGTGTCTCGGCAATGGTCTGCTGCCCCTTGCCGGCGAGCGCCATCTCGAATATGCGCCGAACAATCGCCGCCCGTTCTGGTATCAGATCGAACCCGCTGCGGTCGTCCCTAAGGCGAACCCACCCCGGACTCAGCTTCGTTAGGGGCTGCTTTCCGGCCTTCGCGCGCTTTGCCGTCCATGCCTCCCGGAGGCGCTTGGCTTTTGTTGCGCTTTCCTCGTGCGCTCGCTGTGCAACCAGAAGGGCTACGAGCAGCGCAAAGGGGTCTTCATCAAGTGCATCCGCAGTATACACCCGGCCATCGCCAAGGGTGACAACTGTTATACCCGCCTCGCAAATCCGCTCTAGTGTCTTAACTGCCCTGCGAGGCTTCTGTCTGGAGAGGCGGTCAAGGCTTTCAACGAGCAGGAAAGAACCGCGTGGCACGTCCCCGCTCTCCACGAGCGCCAGAAATTCGCCAAGGTGTCCGTCCTCTTCGTTGGTCCCTCGAAAAGCGGATACGCCGAGGTCGCGAAATGTCAGCTTGTCGTCTAGCTCTAGCTTATGGAGCGCAGCGTATCGTTCTGCGGCTTCCGTCTGACGCCGCAAACTGTCGCCCCGCATCTGTTCCGGGGTCGAGAACCGGATGTATGAATATGCCTTTGGTTTGACGGTGGGCCGATTCGACATGGTGGTTATCTATTTCGATAGGGGTCTTTTGTCCATATCATGCTGATGGTCGGCCCGCCCGGTTCGGGAAAATCCATGCTGGCGGCGCGCCTTGCCGCCATCCTGCCGCCGCTCTCGCCGGCCGAGCTGCTGGAGGTCTCGATGATCCATTCCGTCGCCGGCCAGCTTTCCGGCGGGCGGCTCTCCGACCGGCGGCCGTTCCGCACACCGCACCATTCGGCCACTATGGCCGCGCTCGTCGGCGGCGGCCCGCGCGCCCGGCCGGGCGAGGCTTCGCTGGCCCATAACGGCGTGCTCTTCCTCGACGAATTGCCGGAATTCTCGCCGCAGGCGCTCGACGCGCTGCGCCAGCCGCTCGAAACGGGCGAATGCGTCATCGCAAGGGCCAATCACCGCGTCAGCTATCCCGCCGCCGTGCAACTGGTCGCGGCGATGAATCCCTGCCGCTGCGGCATGGCGGGCGAACCGGGCCGCACCTGCGCCCGCGGCCCCCGATGTGTCAGCGATTATCAGGCCCGCATCTCCGGTCCATTGCTCGACCGCATCGATATCCGCATCGACGTGCCGGCCGTCTCGGCGGCCGATCTCCTGCGTCCCGGCACGGCGGAGGCAAGCGAGGCCGTCGCCCGCCGCGTCGCACGCGCCCGGGCGCTGCAGGTGGATCGCTTTTCCCGGCTCGGCATGGCCTCGGTCACGAGCAATGCCCGCGCCTCGACCGCGATCGTCGAAAAGGTCGCCGAGCCCGATCCGGGCGGCCTCCAGCTTTTGCGCGATGCGGCGGAGAAGATGCGCTTTTCGGCCCGCGGCTATCATCGCGTCCTGAAGGTCGCCCGCACGCTCGCCGATCTCGACGAGGCATCGACCGTCGGCCGCATCCATCTGGCCGAGGCGATCTCCTACCGTATCGCGGGCGAGCGGCTGGCCGCGGCATAGCCGAAACAGGCAGGCCCGCCGCACCCATGGCGCGGCGGGCGTCCTCTCAGCCCCCGAGGCCCTCGAAGAGCGCCGTCGAAAGGTAGCGCTCGGCGAAGGAGGGGATGATGACGACGATGGTCTTGCCGGCGTTTTCCGGCCGGCTGCCCACCTTGGCGGCGGCGGCGAGCGCTGCGCCGGAGGAGATGCCGACCGGCACGCCTTCGAGGCGCGCGACGAGGCGGGCATTCTCGAAGGCTTCGTCGTTGGTGACGGTGACGACCTCGTCATAGACGTCCGTGTCGAGGACGGCGGGCGCAAAACCCGCGCCGAGGCCCTGGATCTTGTGCGGGCCGGGCGCGCCGCCGGAAAGGATCGGGCTGTCCGCCGGCTCGACGGCGACGACCTTGAAGCCGGGCTTCCTGGCCTTCAGCACCTGGCCGGCGCCGGTGATCGTGCCGCCGGTGCCGATGCCGGAAACGAGGATGTCGGCCGCGCCCTCCGTGTCGTTCCAGATCTCCTCGGCCGTCGTGCGGCGGTGGATGTCGGGGTTGGCCGGGTTCTCGAACTGCTGGGGAATGACGGCGTCCGGGATGGCGGCGGCCAGCTCTTCGGCCTTGGCGATGGCACCCTTCATGCCCTTTGGCCCCTCGGTCAGCACCAGCTCGGCGCCGAGCAGCAGCAGCATCTTGCGCCGCTCGACCGACATGGTCTCCGGCATGGTGAGGATGAGGCGGTAGCCCTTGGCCGCCGCGGCGAAGGCGAGCGCGATGCCGGTATTGCCGGAGGTCGGCTCGACGAGGGTCGACTTGCCGGGCGTGATCTTGCCCTGGGCTTCCAGCCACTCGATCATCGCCACGCCGATGCGGTCCTTCACGGAGGCGATGGGATTGAAGAATTCGAGCTTGGCGAGCAGGGTCGCCACGACGCCCTTTTCCTTCGCGAACTTGTCGAGCCGGACGAGCGGCGTGTTGCCGACAGTCTCGGTGATGGAGGCATAGACGCGGCCGCGGCCGGGCTTTCGTGTATCGGTCATCGATTACTCCTCGGTTCTTCTGGCAAGACCATAGGAGGGAATGCGGCCTTGGGCGAGTCCGGATTCGTCCGGCAAAAAGCCGCAGGCGACGCGCAGCCTATGCCGCGCGCGTCGCGATATAGGCGGCCGTGCCGGCAAGGACCCCGGCCGCGAGCCGGTTCAGCCGCCGCAGCGCCTTCGGTTGGCGCATGAGGAGCCGCGCCCGCGAGGCGAGCGCGATATAGGGCACCAGTACGGCGAGGAGCACGATGAAGGTCGCGGCCAGCAGCACGCCGTAGTCCCTGAGCCCGACCGCATTGAGATCGACCAGCGTCGGCACCAGCGCCACGTAGAAGAGCATGGTCTTGGGATTGCCGAGCGTCACGAAGAGGCCGGAGAGGAACGACATGGCAAGGCTCGTCGAGCCCTTCGCCTCGATGTTCTGAGGCAGGAGGCCGGTCGTCCAGAGCTTCCAGGCGATATAGCCGAGATAGAGCGCGCCGGCGATCTTGATGAGAAGGAAGGCCGTGGTGAAGGTCTGCGCGATGAAGGCAAGGCCGAGGATGACCGCGGTGAGGTAGAGCATGTCGCCGAGGATGAGGCCGAGCCCCATGAAGAAGGTTGGCCGGAAGCCGGAGCCGAGCGCGCGGGCGACGATCGCCGTGATGCCGGGACCGGGAATGACGGCGGCGATGAACAGCGCGCCGCAATAGGCGAGAAGAACGGCAAGGGTCATGGAAGGCTCCTTCGGATCGTCTTTTACCGCGCCGGCAAGCCCGCCGCAATGAGCGGGCCGGGTCAGAACTCCGCCGTCGGCGGCAGGCCGAAGGGCAGCGCCGGCCGAAGGTCTTCCGCCGCGCGCAGCATCAGCGCGAGCTCTTCCGTTTGCGGCACCGCGCGCGCCTCCCAGCCGAGATGATCCGGCGCGAAATGCACGGTGACATGCGGCGGCGTCACCCGCAGGCTCGCAAGGATATCCGCAAGGCGGGGAATGCGTGCGCCGACGATGTCGACGAGGCCGAAGCTGCCGTTTTCCTCACGCCGCCAGGCGACGACGGCGTTGTCCTCTTCCATCAGGTCGAGCCGCAGGTCCGTATCGAGCGCCGCATTGAAAAGGAACATCTCCTTCTGCCGCAGCGGCGCGAACCGGTCCGAGACGGGCCGCCGGCCCTCCAGCAGGCGGGCGAGCACCGTGACATCGGCCTCGCTCGCCATATCCAGCCGCCGCACCGGGCCGGCCATTCCTTGGGCGGGCGCAGGCCCGACAAAGCGATGCAGCGCCAGCGGGCAAAAGCCGTAGCGCCGGTAGAGCTCCGGCGTGTCGGTGAGGAGCACGACCGCCTCGAAGCCCTCGCCATCGCAATGGTCGAGCGCCGCCTGCATGACGGCGCGGTAGAGGCCGCGCCCGCGAAAATCCGGCCGCACCGCGCCCGATTGCAGGCCGGCGGCGCGCACGAAGGCACCGTCCAGGACCAGCGGCAGCGAGAAGGCGGTGATATTGGCGATGCAGGCGCCGGCCGCATCGAAGAAGGCAAAGGGAACGCTCGACGGATCCGGCCCGCCGAGCCGGTCGAGGATCGTCACGTCGATGCCGAATGTGTCTTCGAGCAGGGCCGCAAGCGCAAGCCAGGCGGTGGTGTCGCCGAAATAGTCCTGCCGGAAAGTGAGGCCGGTTCGGCCGGGCATGGCCTCAGCGCACGCCGGTAGAGCCGAAGCCGCCGGCGCCGCGCGCCGTCTCGCTCGCCTGCGCCGCCTCGTTCACCGCCACCTGCGTCACGGGGGCGATCACCATCTGGGCGATGCGCATGCCGCGCTCGACGGTGAACGCCTCCTCGCCGAGATTGACGAGCAGCACCTTCACCTCGCCGCGATAATCGCTGTCGACGGTGCCGGGCGTGTTGAGGCAGGTGATGCCGTGCTTGAAGGCGAGGCCGGAGCGCGGGCGCACCTGCCCCTCGTAGCCGTGCGGGATCTCGAAAACGAAGCCGGTCGGCACCAACGCGCGCTTGCCCGGTTCCAGCACCGTCGGCGCCTCGACGGCGGCGCGCAGGTCCATGCCGGCCGCGCCTTCGCTCTCGTAGGCGGGAAGCGCGATATCCGCGCCGTGCGGCAGGCGGACGAGGAGGAGGGCGGGCTTTGTCTGCATGCGGCTCATAAGCCGGCGGGCGGGCGTGCGCGTCAATTGCACTTTCCGGGCGGAGCCTGTAAAGACGCGGCAACTCACAGGATATTGCTTGAACATGGCCGAAACCCTTGCCGAGGCGGTCTCCCGCCGCCGCACCTTCGCGATCATCGCGCACCCGGACGCCGGTAAAACCACCCTCACGGAAAAGCTCCTTCTCTTCGGCGGCGCCATCCAGCTCGCCGGCGAAGTCAAGGCGAAGAAGGACCGTATCCAGACCCGCTCGGACTGGATGAAGATCGAGCGCGAGCGCGGCATCTCCGTCGTCACCTCGGTGATGACCTTCGAATATGACGGCAACGTCTTCAACATCCTCGACACGCCCGGCCACGAGGACTTCGCCGACGACACCTACCGCACGCTGACGGCGGTGGATGCCGCCGTCATGGTCATCGACGCCGCCAAGGGCATCGAGCCGCGCACGCTGAAGCTCTTCGAGGTCTGCCGCCTGCGCGACATCCCGATCATCACCTTCGTCAACAAGATGGACCGCGAGAGCCGCGACCCGTTCGAGATCCTCGACGAGGTGGAGGAGAAGCTGGCGCTCGACACGGCCCCCGTCACCTGGCCGGTCGGCCGCTCGAAGACCTTCTGCGGCTCCTATCACCTTGCCGACCGCACCTTCCGCGGCTCGGACACGCAGGTCCAGCCGACGAGGATGGACGATGCCGCCGAGGTCGCGAAGCACCTGCCCGAAAACGAGCGCGAGGCCTTCATCGAGGAGATGGAACTGGCGCGCGAAGCCTGCCGCCCGTTCGACCGCGAAGCCTTCCTCGAAGGCCACCTGACGCCGGTGTTCTTCGGCTCGGCGCTCAGGAATTTCGGCGTGCGCGACCTCATCAACGCGCTCGGCGCCTTCGCGCCGCCGCCGCGCGACCAGGTGGCGGACACGCGCAAGGTCCATGCCGCGGAAGACAGGATGACGGCCTTCGTCTTCAAGATCCAGGCCAACATGGACCCGAACCACCGCGACCGCATCGCCTTTGCCCGCGTCTGCTCCGGCATGCTGGAGCGCGGCATGAAGGTGCGCCTTGCCCGCACGGGCAAGACGATCGGCCTTTCCGCGCCGCAGTTCTTCTTCGCCTCGCAGCGCCAGCTTGCCGATACGGCCTATGCCGGCGACGTGGTGGGCATTCCCAACCACGGGACGCTCAGGATCGGCGATACGCTGACCGAGGGCGAGGCGCTGGTCTTCGAGGGCGTGCCGAACTTCGCGCCGGAAATCCTGCGCCGCGTGCGGCTGGAAGACGCCATGAAGGCCAAGAAGCTGAAGGAGGCGCTCCAGCAGATGGCGGAGGAGGGCGTCGTGCAGCTCTTCTCGCCGGAGGACGGCTCACCCGCCATCGTCGGCGTCGTCGGTGCGCTGCAGCTCGACGTGCTGAAGGAGCGGCTGTCGGCGGAATACGGCCTGCCGGTCTCCTTCGAGATGTCGCGTTTTTCCGTCTGCCGCTGGATCTCGTCCGACAGCGCGGCCGAACTCGAAAAGTTCGTCACCCAGCGTCGCGGCGACATCGCCCGCGACCTCGACGGCGACCCGGTCTTCCTCGCGCAGGATTCCTTCTCGCTGCGCTACGAGGCGGAGCGCTACCCGGCGATCAAGATGGTGGCCATCAAGGAGTATCACGTCAGCAAGGCGTGAGGCGGTGAAGACCCCTCCCTAATCCCTCCCCACAAGGGGGAGGGACTTAACTCGTGGCATCCTCGGTGAAAAATTTCGAGGGAAAAGCGTGCTGCCAGCCTTTCTCCCCCCTTGTGGGGGAGATGCCGGCAGGCAGAGAGGGTCTTTAAAATCCCGTGACACGCGCGCCCTCATCTGCGACAACCCTCCCCGGACAGGGGCGTCCGCCGTCAGGCGGGCTGAGAAGCACCCTTTGAACCTGAACCGGATCATGCCGGCGGAGGGAGTCGCAGGGTGCCGTTTCCCGCCGCCCGCAGGCCGCCTCCGCTAGAAGGAGGCGCTATGGCCGAGACGATTGCCAACATCCTTTCCATCGCGGGGTCCGATCCGTCCGGCGGCGCCGGCATCCAGGCCGACCTCAAGGCCTTCGCGGCCTGCGGCACCTACGGTATGGCGGCGCTGACGGCGCTTACGGCGCAGAACACGCAAGGCGTCTCCGCCGTCCATCCCGTGCCGCCCGCCTTCGTTACGGCGCAGGTCGCCGATGTCTTCCGTGATATCCGCGTCGATGCGGTGAAGATCGGCATGATCGCCTCGGCGGAGATCGCCGAAGCCGTGGCGGATGCGCTCGCGCCGCACCGCGCGGTTCCCGTCGTGCTCGATCCGGTGATGGTCGCCAAGGGCGGCTCCCCGCTGCTGGCGGCGGAGGCCGTCTCGGCGCTGACGCGCCGGCTGCTGCCGCTTGCGAGCGTACTGACGCCCAACCTGCCGGAAGCCGCCGCGCTTCTCGGGGCGGCGGAAGCCGTGGACCGGGCCGGCATGGAGGATCAGGCGCGGCGCCTGCTTGCGCTCGGCCCGAAGGCGGTTCTGCTCAAGGGGGGGCACCTGCCGGGCACTGAGAGCCCGGACGTGCTGGCGACGGCGGAGGGCGTACGCTGGCTCGAAGGCGTGCGGGTGCCGACGCGCAACACGCACGGCACCGGCTGCTCGCTGTCGAGCGCCCTTGCGGCGGAACTCGGCAAGGGGCGGCCGCTTGCCGAGGCCGTGGCGACGGCGAAGCGCTTCGTCGCCGGTGCGGTGCGCGGGGCGGATGCGCTTTCCGTCGGCTCCGGCCATGGTCCGCTGCACCATTTCCACGCGCTCTGGCGATAGCGTCAGCGGTCGGCGAGCGCCAGCCGCAGGCCCATCAGGCCGAGGGCGGCGGCAAAGCTGCGCTGGGTCCACAGCATGACCTTCGGCCGGCCCAGCACCTGCCGGCGCAGCCCCGCGGCAAGCGCGGCATAGAGCGCGAAGACGAGGAAGGTCAGCGCCATGAAGACGCCGCCGAGGAAGAGCATCCGCACCGTCGCGTCGGGTGCCTGCCCCGGCACGAATTGCGGCAGGAAGGCGAGGAAGAACAGCGAGAGCTTCGGGTTGAGGATATTGGTGAGGACGCCCTTGCGCAGGATGGAGAAGGCTCGGCCTGCCGGCTGCGCCGGTCCCGCATTGAGCGCCCCGCCCTGCCACAGCAGGCTTCCAGCGATGAAGAGGAGATAGGCGACGCCGAGATAGCGCAGCGTCTCGAAGGCGAGCGCGCTCGCATGGAGCAGCGCGGCAAGGCCGGCGACGCTGGCAAGGATATGCGGCACGATGCCGAGCGTGCAGCCGAAGGCGGCAAGCAGGCCGGCGCGGAAACCGCCGCCCATGCCGAGTGCCAGCGTATAGAGCACGCCCGTGCCCGGCAGGAGGATGACGACGAGCGAGGTGATGAGGAATTCGGTGGTCATGGAGGTTCCCGTGGCTGGAGAAAGCGGCAGGGAACACCGGAAGGCCGTCGCCGGTCTTGAACGAAATTGCGGGGAAGATCAGGCGAGGGCGGAAAGATAGGCGCCGGGCGTATAGCCGTAGCGCCGCGTGAAGTTGCGCGTCATGTGGCTCTGGTCGGCAAAGCCGGCCGCCATGGCCGCCTCGGCGAGCGGCGTGCCGGCGGCGATCATCCGCCGGGCAAGGTCGGTGCGGCGCTGGAGCTGGTAGGCATGCGGCGTCAGGCCGGTGAGGCGGGCGAAATCGCGCAGCAGGCGGAAACGGCCGATGCCGCACGCGTCGGCAAGGTCATGAAGCGTCACCGCCGCGGCCGGGTCCGTGTCGATCCTCTCGCAGGCGCGGGCGATCGTCGCTGCCGCTTCCCGCGGCGGCGCCCGCTCCCTCAGAACGGCGGCGAGCAGCAGGAGAAGCCGTTCCTCGCCGGCAAGGGGCGCGGCATCGCCCGAGAGCAGCGCGGCAAGGCTCGCCGAGACCAGGCGGGCGATGCGCGCATCCGCCAGTACGGGCGCGTAGAATTCCTCGCGCGGCCGTCCCTCGAAAATATCGGCGGCGGCTGTCCCGACGAGATCCGGCCGCAGGTAGAGCATGCGCCAGGCGCGCGGCCCGTCGCCGAGCGGCGCGCCGTCATGCACCTCACCGGGATTGACGGTGATCGCGTCGCCGGCCTCCGCCTCGACGAGGCCGCGCCCGCTTGCCGATTTCTGCGCGCCGCGCTCGATGAGGCCGATGCCGAAGGTCTCGTGCGTATGGCGCGCGAAGCTCAGCCGGCTGTCGGCGAAGACCGCCTCGATGCCGTCGACCTGCGTCTTGAGAATCCGGAAGTGCCCGTTCGCCATGGCGCGATCTTTCGGCATCCGCACGGCGGCGTCAATGCCGCATCCGTTCCATGGGAAACCGCGCGCCGCGCCGCGTGCGCCATAATGACACGCATGGTTTCGCCCCGTTTACATTCGTTAACGCATTTTTACCCATTTGCGTTGAAAATCCGGGCAGTGCCATGGTTAATGCGTCGGGTTTAACGCCGGTTCGTGCCGGTCCTTTGAAGCGGGAAGTGCATCATGTGCCGTTGGGCAGCCTATCGCGGGGAACCGCTTTATCTCGAGGAACTGGTGTCCTCGCCCGCCCATTCGCTGATCGAGCAATCCCATTGCGCCACCCGCGCCAAGACGGCCACGAACGGCGACGGCTTCGGTGTCGCCTGGTACGGCGAAAGGCCGGAGCCCGGCCTCTACCGCGATATCCTGCCGGCCTGGTCCGATTGCAATCTCAGGAGCATCGCCCGGCAGGTCCGCTCGCCGCTCTTCCTTGCCCATGTGCGGGCTGCGACCGGCGGCGGCACGCGGCGCGATAATTGCCATCCCTTCGTCCACGGCGTCTGGTCCTTCATGCACAACGGCCAGATCGCCGATTTCGAGCACCTGCGCCGGCCGCTCGAAACCATGCTCGACAACGACCTCTACAATTCCCGCACCGGCTCGACGGATTCCGAACTCCTGTTCCTGCTCGCCCTGCAATTCGGCCTGGAGCGCGATCCGCTCGGCGCGATGGCCGAGACGATCGCCTTCGTCGAGCGGCTCGCCGCGCATCTGGAGCGCCGCGTGCTCGTGCGCTTCACCGCCGCCTTCTCCGACGGCCGGCAGCTTTATGCCGTGCGCTATGCGACGGACTTCGCCGCGCCCACGCTCTATGCCGCGCCGATGGGCGAGACCGGCGGCTACTGCCTCGTGTCCGAGCCGCTGAACGACGAGGTGGAAGCCTGGGTGGAGATCCCGGACGGCAGCGCCGTCGTGCTCGGGGAAAACGGCGTCGACGTGCGCATCTTCTCGCCCGCCGGTCGTCCGGCGGGCGGAATGGAAGCGAAACTCGCCCTCGTCAAGTAAGCCGCTCGGCGATCCAGCCGGCAAGGCGGCCGGCCACCTCGTCCTTGGAAAGGTCCGGCCAGGCCGTAATGCCGGCCTCGGTGATCAGCTTCACGCTGTTGCGCGTGCCGCCCATGATGCCGGTCTCGGGCGAGACGTCGTTGGCGACGATGAGGTCTGCGCCCTTCTTCTTCAGTTTCACCCGGCCGTTCTTCTCGACGTCCTGCGTCTCGGCGGCAAAGCCGACGACGATCTTCGGGCGGTCCGCATGGTGGCCGACGGTCTTCAGGATATCCGGGTTCTCCGTCAGCATCAGCGGCGGCGGGCCTTCGCCCGGCTGCTTCTTGATCTTTTCTTCGCTCGGCGTCGCGGCGCGCCAGTCGGCGACGGCGGCGACCATCACGGCGATATCGGCCGGCAGCGTGGAGAGCACCGCCTGAAGCATTTCCTCGGCCCGTTCCACCCTGATCACCTTCACGCCCGGCGGGTCGGGCAGCGTGACGGGGCCGGAAACGAGCGTGACGTCCGCGCCGAGTTTGGCGAGCGCCGCGGCAATGGCATGGCCCTGCCGGCCGGAGGAACGGTTGGCGATATAGCGCACCGGATCGATCGGCTCGTGCGTCGGACCGGAGGTGACGACGGCCCTGCGTCCGGCAAGCGGCCTTGCCCCGGCGTCCAGCAGGCCTTCCACGGCCGCGACGATCTCCAGCGGCTCGGCCATGCGGCCAGTGCCCGCCTCGCCGCCTTCCGCCATCTCGCCGGCATTGGGGCCGATGAAGGCATGGCCGTCGCCGCGAAGCGTCTCGACATTGCGGCGGGTGGCGGGATTGGCCCA
>Ga0182740_1001317_pt1 | contig 17244 bp, 13 predicted proteins | sample eDN5th37CKraftBY_FD_128872 | JGI IMG/M metagenome (GOLD analysis project Ga0182740, IMG submission 128872) | Enriched backyard soil microbial communities from Emeryville, California, USA - eDNA 5th pass 37_C Kraft BY (version 2) (version 2) | ecosystem: Environmental > Terrestrial > Soil >...
CACGTCCGGTCCGTCGCTGGCGTCCCCCTGCTCGGCCCACGGGATCAATTGGTCGGCGTAGCATGGATCGGCCTCTACCTCCCCTACCGCTTCTCGCAGACGGCCCTCGCCCGCCTCCAGGCGCTCGGCCTGCGCACCGTCGCCTTCATGGAATCGGCCCGCCTCGCCGATGCCCAGGAACTGAAGCTGGACCGCGCCGAGGACAGCGAGCGTCGCCTCCAGTCCGTGATCCAAACGATGCCGGAGGCCGTAATGGTCGTTCGCGCCTCCACCATGATGCTGGAGACCTCCAACGCCGCCGCCCAACGCATGTTCGGCCTCCGGTCTGAGCGCCAGCAACGCAACACCCGCGTGACCCAGCTCCGCGTCTCCGGCGTCGCCGAGGCGGACCTTCCGTTGGTGAAGGCGATCGCGGAATCCCGCGTCGTCACCGGCGTGGAGCTGACCGTCACGCTGCCGGACGGCAACCGCATCCCGGTCGTCGCCAGCGCCGCGCCCCTCTACGACGAGGCGGGAGAGGTCGATGTGGTGGTCGGAGTCTTCCAGGACGTGCGTCCGCTCAAGGAGGCCGAACGGCTCCGTGACGAGTTCCTGTCCGTCGTCTCCCACGAACTTCGGTCACCGCTGACCCCGATTCGCGGCTTCGCACAGATCATCGGGCGCGACCTCGCCAACCAGGAGGGACACGAACACCACGTCGCCTGGCTCGCCACCATGCAGGCCCAGGCTGACCGTATGACCCGCCTCGTCGACGACCTCCTCGATGTCTCCCGGCTTCGCTCCGGCCGCCTGATGATCCGGCCCAGTGCTGCGGACCTGGTGGCAATCTGCCGCTCCGTAGTCGATTCGCGCCAGGCGGGCACGACGGACCATACGATCGTGCTTGAAACCGACCTCGAATCGCAGCCGGCGTCGCTCGACGGGGACCGCATCTTCCAGGTCATCGACAACCTCGTCGGCAACGCGATCAAGTACACCGACGGCGGCACGATCACCGTCGCGCTCACCGAGCAGCCGTTCATCCATCGCGCCATCGTCACGGTGACGGACGAGGGTACCGGCATTCCCGAAGCGGAGCGCGACGCCCTCTTCACGCCCTTCTTCCGGGCCCGTAGCGCGGCGGAGAGCGCCGTTCCCGGTCTCGGGCTCGGCCTCTACATCTGCCGGGAGCTGGTCGAGGCGCACGGAGGCACCATCAGCGTCGATGCCTCGGAGTCGGGCGGCTCGCGCTTCACGATCGCGCTGCCGATCCATTCCTGATCGCCGGACGCGAAACGGGGACGATCCGCAGTGGATCGTCCCCGTTTCGCGATGCAGGAGATGCCGTTACGGCTCGTAGGGACTGCCGGTCGGTACTTCGACGCTGGTGTAGCCACCGGTGCCGTCGCCACCGATCACCGGCCGGGCCGGGCCATCGGTGCCGTCGGAGCTGACCGATGTCGGCGTGACGGTGGGTCGGACGCCGGTGCCATCGCCGCCGGTGGTATCGACCGTCGCGACCGGTGCGCTGCCGCCGGAGCCATCGGAGGCGGGAACGACCGTCTCCGCTGCCTGCGTCTCGACCGGAGCAGGAGCCTGCGTCACGGGAACGTCGGTCGGCGGGACCTCCGTCACGGGCACTTGGGTCGGCGGGACTTCCGTCACCGGCACCGAGGTCGGCTGGGGCGCCTGCGGGCTCACGGTAATCGCGGACGTGCTGAGCGTTTCACCGGTGTTCGCGTCCGAGAGATAGAACGTGAACGTCGTCTGCGCATCGACCCACGGCGCATTCCAGGTGAAACTGCCGCCGGTGACGCCATAGACGCCGACATCGCCGGTCTCCGCGAACGAACCGCCATCGACCGTCAGGTTGACGCTCGAGGCATCACCGACCGAGACCGTGACGGCATCGCCGGACGATGCCGATCCGGGCGCCGAAAGCCACGCGGCGGAGTTATCGCCGCCCGGCTCGGTCGTCGGGGTGTCGCCACCGGAGTTCCCGGTATCGAGCACCGTCAGCGAGTTCGCGAGGCTCAGGCTGTCCGTACCCGCCATGTTCTTGCTGTTGACGTTGTAGAGCACGCCATCCTGAATCCACCAGACCTGATCGTAGATCGGGGTCACATCGTGGATCGCGTCGTAGCCGTTGACGCTGGCGTTGACGAAGAGCTGGTTGTTGAGGTCGTACGGCGAGCCGGCGGGAAGCGCTCCCCCCACCTGGCCCGTGATCTGGAGAAACGTCGGGTCGCCGCCCGCATTCATCCAGTAGAGGCTGTAGTATCCGCCCGCCGTGCTGATCGAGGGAGCGCCGCCGAACGGAGCGGGAACCCACGACGGCACGAGCACGGTGAATCCGAGATTCAGGGATGCCGCCGCATCGCTGCTCAACCAGTCGACGTTCTGGGCCGCGACCCTCACGGACTGCGTCGCACTCGGCCCCGCAGTTGCCGGCAGGACCGGCAATGCCAGCGTGCCGCCAAGCAGGATGAACCCGGCCCCAACGGCCAGGAGTCGCTTGCGAACGGTGCGCGTCTCTCCCATGATGATGCTCACTTCCCCTGACCCCACAACATGCCGCACATCACGCTCAAGGTTGAGAACGCGGTGCCCTGTCAGGTCCCCTCGCTCCAGGCTCCGAACCGAAGCCTTCCATCCGGAGGCCGATGGGTCTTCCTTCTTCTGTACTGTACCGCATTCTTTGACAATCTGGAACGGAAAATGGGCCATTCCGACCAACTGTGCCTGCCGCCATTGCGGTTGCGGATGCCGCTGGCGCCCCGATGCGGGTATACTCCACTGCTGTGGCATCGAATCATGCTCCCGGATTCGCATCCTGGGGCATTCTTGTGTGTCCGATGCCGCGAGGAGATCCCACGCATGGCTGCACCTACGTTCACGTCCACGAAACCCATCATCCCGCTGACGCCCGTGCAGGAACCCGAGCTTCCGGTTCTCCGTCGCCTGCCGCCCAACGGCAAGACCTTCTTCACCTGGACCATCGGCTGCCAGATGAACGAGGCGGACACCGCGAAGATCGCGTCCATGCTGCAGGAGGCCGGCTACGAGCGCACGGATTCGGACGAGCACGCCGATATCGTGGTGCTCAACTCGTGCGTCGTCCGCCAGGCCGCCGAGGACAAGGTCGCGGGCAAGCTGAACTCGCTCGTCCGCCAGAAGCGGGCGAACCCGGACATGTCCGTGGTGCTCACCGGCTGCATGGTGACCAAGCAGCAGGAGAAACTGCGCGAGCAGTTCCCGCATGTCGATCTCTTCTTCGATCCATCGGACTTCGAGGCGCTGCGGGCATTCGTCCCGGAGATGACGCAGCTCGACGACGACATCACCCAGCTGCCGCACTACTACCAGCCGGAGACCGATGCGGGCCGTGCCGGCATCACGGCCTACGTGCCCATCATCTACGGCTGCAACTTCCTCTGCTCCTACTGCATCGTGCCCTACCGGCGCGGCAAGGAGACGAGCCGCCCCTTCGCCGACATCGTGACCGAGGTCGAGCAACTCGCCGCCAATGGGGTCCGCGAGGTCACATTGCTGGGCCAGACGGTCAACGCCTACGGCCACGACCTGCCCGGCACGCCGTCGCTCGCCGATCTCCTCCGGGCCGTCGATGCGATTCCGGGCCTGGAACGCCTGCGCTTCCTGACCTCGCATCCCAAGTACATGGGCAACGACATCATCGACGCCATGGCCGAGCTGCGGACGGCCTGCGAACACATGAACCTGCCCGTCCAGGCCGGGGACAACGAGGTGCTGCGGCGGATGCGCCGCACCTACACCCGCGACCTCTGGCTGGAACGCATCGCCTACACCCGCCAGCAGATGCCGGATGTCACCGTGGCGACCGACATCATCGTCGGCTTCCCTGGCGAGACCGACGAGCAGTTCCAGCAGACCTACGACATGCTGGCCGAGGCCCGGTGCGACAAGGTTCACCTCGCCATGTACTCGCCCCGGCCCGGCACCCTCTCCGCGCGTTGGGAAGATGACATCCCCCACGAGGAGAAGTTCCGGCGCCACCAGGCCCTGGAAGAGCTCCAGAAGGAGATCTGCACCGAGACCAACTCCAGGCGGATGGGCGAGACCTACGAGGTCCTGGTCGAGGGCAAGTCGCGGGGTCGCTGGTCCGGCCGCACCCGTGGGAACACGCTCGTCCACTTCGACGACGACCGCGATCTCTTCGGCAAGCTCGTGGATGTCCGCATCACCTACACGAGTCCGTGGTACCTGATGGGCGAGCCTGTGGGCACGCCACGCTGAACCCGTTCGCCTCACAACACCCGTGCATGGCGCACCCGGAAGGGGCGCCGACACCGAAAGGACACGTCAGTTTGGCCAAGATTGAGAAGCCCAAGACCAAGCGCCAGCTCACCGCCGAGGCCCAGGAAGCCGCCCTCGGGGGCAACTGGGAACTCGCGCTGACCCTCAACGACCAGATGCTCGAGCGGTTCCCCCGGGATGCCGAGGCGCTCAACCGCAAGGGCCGCGCACTGATCGAGCTGCGCCAGCTTACGGCAGCGCGCGATGCCTACTCCGAGGCCCTGAAGTCGGACCCGGCGAACATGATCGCCCGCCGCAACCTGCAGCGCCTGGAGATGCTCTACAACCGCGCCGATGGCTCGCTGGAGGGTCAGGAGACTGCGGTCTCCACCATCCCGAACAGCGCGGTCTTCATCGAGGAAGTTGGCCGCACCTGGGTCGACGAGCTCGCCAACCCGGCTGAACTCGGGGTCCTGGCGGAAGTCTCGCCGGGCGCGAAGCTCGAGCTTGCCGTCAAGGACGGCCGGCTCGTGGTCCTCAGCGAGGATGGCCGGCACCTCGGCGAGGTGGAGGCCCGCACGGGCAGCCGCGTCATCGATCTCATCGAAGGTGGCAACCGCTTCGAGGCATTCGCCCTCGGCGTCTCCGGCCAGAGCCTCCGCTACATCCTGCGGGAGACCTTCCGCGATCCCGCCCAGGCCGACAAGATCGCCTTCCCGCGCCAGGTCCGCGCCACGCAGGACCTCATGCGCGAACGCGAACTCCTCTTCCAGCGCGACGAGAGCGACTTCCTCTTCGGCGACGACGACGAACTGCTGGAGGAAGCGGATGCCGAGACGATCGAGGAAGACGATTCCGACGACGATCACGGTGACGAGAGCACGGATGCCTCGATCTACATCGACGAGTCGCTGACGGAGCGCGAAGAAGACGCGATGTAGCGGACTCGGCGCCGCCTCGCAACGGCGCGGCGACGATCGATCGCTCAAACGCACAGACGGAGAGGGCAACCGGAGTATTCCGGTTGCCCTCTCCGTCTGTGCTGCCGGGGATGCAGCCTGGACCCGGGATTGAGGTCAGGAACGCGCGGCTCTTCCTGCCCGGACATCCCGCACGCTCGCCCGGGGATCACGCGGCGTCCCGATGCCGGCTTACACCGGGCGCCGGCTCAGCCCTCGACCACGAACAGCAACGCCAGCATCAACACCAGCACCGTGCCCGCCGTGATCAGCAACCGGCGCAGGTCGGCGCGGATGAACTGGTACTCCTGCTCCCGCGTGATCGCGGGCGTTGCCGGAGCGATCGTGGCGCGCCGGTTCGTGCGGCCTCGGGCCTCGCTTCGCCGCGATGCTCCCCGCGTCGCCGTCGCGGGAGTGGCGGAGGCATCCGGCGCCAGGACAGCCCGCTCCGGCTCCGGCGTCAGGACCGGCTCAGCCTCCGGCGCCGCATCCTCAATCCCCAGCGCTTCGGCAGACGGGTCGGCGGCCATCTGCTCGGCGCGAATCTGTGCCTCGCGCTGCTGCGCCTTGTTCGGACGCGACGAACGTTGGTTCTGGGGCCGGCGCTTCTGGTGCGGTTGTGGCATGCATGCTCTCTCGGTCAGGTGGAAGGACGTGCCCAGCGGCGCACCACGATCCGGTGCAAGGCAGAGCCCGGAGCAGGCGGCTCGGGCGAGACACTACAAGATACCGCAGCAACGGACCCTGTGCATCCTCTTCGCAGGCCCGGCGCCCGACCTCCGGGATGGCCCGAACGGGCTTCACAGATCGATAGCAATTGGTGAACGGCGTTGCTATACTCCGGGGCAAGACGATCCGGAACGCACCGACGGCAAGCGCCGCGATGCACGTGCAGGAGTAGACTGCGATGGATCTCACGCGAACAGTGCGACGAGGAGCTTCCTGAAGCGCCGCCAGGCCCAGCCTGCCGGTGCTTTTTTGTACCTCCCGCCGACCTCCGATCCATCGCCTGCCCCGCTCCTGCCCCGCACGGTTCGTTCGTAACCCATGCGGCTGTGTCCGCGGAAATGGAGTGCAGGACCGATGAATTCCAGCATGATCAGCAAGATCGAGAAGGCACACCGGTACGCACAGGAGCCCGAACGCGTGTCGATCGCCACGATGACGGCCCACTTCCATGGGGGTCACGACGACTACGAGGTCGCGCTGGAGGGTGAGGACTGGACGTGCTCCTGCCACTCGTTCGAGAGTCTCGGCACCTGTAGCCACATCATGGCCCTGCAGGAGATGTTGAGCACCATGCTCCCGGCGGACAGCCGGTATGGCCATCTGGAGCTGACGCCCGCCGACTGACCCGGAGCGTCCCGGCGATGCGTCGTCTCAGTTCGGGGCATCGCCGGGCAATCCGGCAAGCGGAGTTGCATCCCGCGCAGGATCGAGCGGCGCCGTCAGGATGAGCCGGTCCATGCGCTCGCGCGGATCGAAGCCATCGAGCCCCTCTTCCGCCACGCGCACGATGGGATACGGCTCCCGCAGGCGACGGCCGTCCCCATCGGCGGAGGTGACCTGGCCGATGGCGATCGCGGCCCCGACCTGCAGGGCCCGCCACGATTCGCGCCCGCGGTGCAGCCCGCGTTCGGCCAGGGCGGCAAGCCGGGCCGATGGGCCCGCGAACCCGCTCATGCGGGGTCCGCCAGTATCCGCTCGAACCGGCGGACGGAGGTGATGAAGACCACGGCCCCGCCGATCGTCACCTCGTGGACGCCAGCCGCGAACCAGTCCGCCAGGTCCGGCGACTCAGGGTCGATCTTCACCTCGACCCGGCTGCGGCAGGCCCGCTGGATGAGCTGGAGGCATTCGCTGACGCGGTGGTTGTCGACCCCCATCAGCACGGTGGTGTTTCCAGCCCGCAGGAATCCCCCCGTACTGGCGATGCGCGTCGCCCGTAGCCCGACCTCGGTCACCGCCCGCAGCAACTTGTCGCAGTCATAGTCCTGAACGATCGCGATGATGAACTTCATACTGTCGGTGATCCAATGGCGTACCGCGCGAATCGTTGCCCCGCTTATAGCATAGGCGATCCGATCGGGGGAGTCTGCGCCTATCGCGCCTGCACCTACACCTTATGACAATCTGCCCCACCGTTGCCATGCCTGTCTGGCCAGTTCCCCCGCCCGCCACCGTCCCGGCACACCTCATACCGGACGCCGCATCGCGACAGGACAGTAATCCGAATACCCGTACTTCCGGATAAACGGCACAGCGAGTCCCGGCCCAAGGCCAGGACTCGCTGCAATTCCGTATCTTCGAACCAGCGCCGTTAGTCGGCTGGCGCGGCAGCCGTGATGCCCGCCGCCTCGGCCAGGGCGGCCGCCTTGTCCGTCTTCTCCCAGGGCAGGTCGAGGTCGTTGCGCCCGAAGTGACCGTAGGCAGCCGTCTGCCGGTAGATCGGCCGGCGCAGGTCCAGATGCTCGATCACCGCCGCCGGACGAAGGTCGAAGTGCTCGCTGACCAGCTTCGCGATCTCGTCATCCGGGATACGCCCCGTGCCGAACGTCTCGCACATGATCGAAACCGGGTGCGACTTGCCGATCGCATACGAGATCTGGATCTCGAAACGATCCGCCAGCCCTGCCGCAACCACGTTCTTCGCCACGTAGCGGGCGGCGTAGGCGCCCGAGCGGTCCACCTTCGTGGCGTCCTTGCCGGAGAACGCGCCACCGCCGTGGCGGGCCATGCCACCGTAGGTGTCGACGATGATCTTGCGCCCGGTCAGGCCGGCGTCCGCGGCCGGGCCGCCCAGCACGAAACGCCCGCTCGGGTTGATCCAGAACTTGGTGTCGGCGTCGATCAGCTCGGCCGGCACCACCTGGCGCACCACCTTCTCCTCGACATCCTTCTGGATCTGTGCGTTCGTCGCCTCGTCCTTGTGCTGGGTGGAGACGACGATCGTATCGACCCGGACCGGCTTGCCGTTCGAGTACTCGACCGTCACCTGGCTCTTGCCGTCCGGCAGCAGGTAGTCGAGCTCGCCCGACTTGCGGACCTCGGACAGCTTGCGGGCGATCTTGTGCGCCAGCGAGATCGGCAGCGGCAGCAGCTCCTCGGTCTCGTTCGCCGCGTAGCCGATCACCATGCCCTGGTCGCCAGCGCCGGTGAGGTCGTACTTGTCGGCGGAATCGGCGGAATCACGGACCTCCAGCGCCGTCGTGACGCCGTCGGAGATCTCCTTGCTCTGCTCCTTGATCGCGACGATCACGCCGGTGGTGTTCGCGTCGAAGCCGTGCTCGGTATGCGTGTAGCCGATCTCCTTCACCACATCGCGCACCAGCGACTGGATGTCGACGTAGGCGTCGGTCGTGATCTCGCCGAAGACGAGCACGAGCCCGGTCGTGGCGCTCGTCTCGCAGGCGACGCGGCCCATCGGGTCGGCAGCGAGCACGGCGTCGAGCACGGCATCGGAGATCTGGTCGCATATCTTGTCCGGATGCCCCTCCGTCACCGACTCGGACGTGAAGAGCAGTTTCTTGGCGGTACTGAAGGTGGTAGCCATGCGATGGGTCCTTTGCACCAGGGGAATGTCAGCCAGAACGATTGGCCCCAGCGCGACTGACAGTCGTGCCGGGGCCGGGGAAACCTAGGTGCCCGCCTCCCAGGAGGTGAGGTAGTGCTGCTGCTCGGGCGTCAGCTCGTCGATCGTGATCCCCATCGCCTTCAGCTTCAGCGCGGCGATCTCGCGGTCGATCTCCTCCGGCACCTTGTAGACGCGCGGCTCCAGGTTCTTGCCTTCCTTCGCGATATACTCGGCGGAAAGCGCCTGGTTCGCGAAGCTCATGTCCATCACGCTCGCCGGGTGACCCTCGGCGGAGGCGAGGTTGATCAGCCGGCCTTCGCCGAGCACGATCACGCTCTTGTCGCCGAACGTGAACTCCTCGACGAACGGGCGCAGCGTGCGGCGGCCCTCGCCGGACATCTCGATCAGCGCCTTGAGGTTGATCTCGGAGTTGAAGTGGCCGGAATTGGCGAAGATCACGCCGTTCTTGGCCTTCTCGAAGTGCGCCGTGTCGACCACGTTGATGTCGCCGGTCGCGGTGACGACCAGGTCGGCATCGACGATGGCGTCCTCCATCTTCGCCACCAGGAAGCCATCCATGGCGGCCTCCAGCGCGCGGATCGGGTCGACTTCCGTCACCGTCACCACGGAACCGAGCCCGCGGATGCGGCTCGCGATGCCCTTGCCGCACCAGCCGTAGCCCGCGACCACCACGTGCTTACCGGCGAGCAGGATGTTCGTGGCGCGCAGGATGCCATCGATCGTGCTCTGGCCGGTGCCGTAGCGGTTGTCGAAGAAGTGCTTGGTATCGGCGTCGTTGACGGCGATGATGGGGAACTTCAGGTACCCGGCGGCGGCCATCGCCTGCTCGCGGATGACGCCGGTGGTGGTCTCCTCGGTGCCGCCGATGATGGTCTCGATCAGCTCCGGATACTGCTGGTGCAGCATCGTCACCACGTCCGCCCCGTCGTCGATCAGGATGTGCGGGTTGTGCTTGATCGCGGAGTGGATGTGGCGGTGGTAGGTCTCGTCGTCCTCGCCCTTGATCGCGAAGACGGGAATGCCCTCATCGACCAGCGCGGCGGCGACATCGTCCTGCGTGGAGAGCGGGTTGCTGGCGCAGAGCACCGCATCGGCGCCGCCCGCCTTCAGGGTCAGCGCCAGGTTTGCGGTCTCGGTGGTGATGTGAGCGCAGGCGACGAGACGGAGGCCGGCGAGCGGCTTCTCGGCTTCGAAGCGCTCGCGGATCTGGGCGAGCACCGGCATCTCGCGGGCAGCCCACTCGATGCGGCGATGACCGGCTGCCGCCAACGACGGGTCCTTGATGTCGAAGTTCCGGGTGGATGTGGTATCGGGCGTGGTCGCCGCCATGATGACTCCTGTATCGTGAGAGGACTGGTGCGTGGACGAGGGAACGTCCCCCGTCCGAACGGAAACGGGCCGGTATCAGGAAACGGTCGACGCGCCGAGAGTCGCGATGTCCGCGACCGTCACCGCGCCGGCGTAATCGGGGAAGGATTGGTCGAACCGCGCGAGGAAGCTCTCCGGGGTGTAGACATGCTCCTGCGGGCCGTGTCGCTCGATGGCGTAGGTCGCGGCCAGGGCGGCGAGCCGTCCCGTCACGGCGAGGTCGGCTCCGAGGAGCAGGCCGAGCACGAGGCCCGCCCGGTAGGCGTCGCCGCCGCCGGTCGGGTCCGCCACCTGCTCCGGCGTCGCCACCGGAACGGTCACGGACTGCCCCTCGAACCGGATCTCGGACCCGCGGTCGCCGTAGGTGACCACGGTCATTGGCACCCGCGCGGCGATATCGTCGACGGTCAGGCCGGTCTTGCGCTCGATCATGCCGAACTCGTAATCGTTGCCGATCGCGATCGAGGCAAGTTCGATCCCCTGGCGTAGTTCCTCGCCCGAGAGGATGACGATCTGCTGGGCGGGATCGAAAATCAGCTTCGCGCCGGATTCCGCGACCTGAGCCGCGTGGCTCATCATCGCGACCGGATCGCCCGCGCTGATGATGCCGTATCGCGCGCCGGACGCGATGCCCCGGACATCGATCTCCTTGCTGTACGAGCCAGCGCCGGGATAGAACGCCGCGATCTGGTTCCCCGCGAGGTCCGCGTTCATGTACGCGGCGCTCGTCAGGTCATCCTCGATCACCGGGACGTGCGTCAGGTCGACGCCCATCTGTTCAAGCACGGCCCGGTACGGCGCGAAGTCGGGACCGACCGCACCAACGAGCGCCACGGGCACGCCGAGCAGGCCCATGCTGTAGGCCATGTTTCCGGCGACGCCGCCGCGCTGGTGCTTGAGGGAGTTGAGGAGGAAGCTGACGGAGAGGACATGCGCCTTGTCAGCAAGAATGTGATCCTTGAAGGACCCGTTGAACGACATCACATGATCGTAGGCGATCGACGCGCTGACGATCACCTGGGGAGAGGATGTCACGCCTGGTGAACTCCTGTTTCCAGGAAGGACGTTGCTTCAGACACCCTCGACAAGGGTGATGGAAAGCCGATAGTCCGTCCGGGTTGCGACTGCACGACGGTTAAGACAGCTTTGCCACACCACAGGGTTGTCTCTCCCTGCATGTGCCACGCATGAGCATAGCATAGGACGCAAAACGCGACGCCTTTCCCGAGGAGGGCGGCTCGTCCTAAGCAGCTGCTGTCACGCAGGATCGACCACCGACCGCAACGCGGCATCGATGGCCGCCTCCGGCACATCCCGCACGATCTCGACCCGGTTCGCGCCGTTCAGCAACACCCACAACTGCTTCCCGCTGGACTTCTTCTTGTCCTGCGCCATCAACGTCCGCACCCGCTCCGCGTCGACCTCGGCCGTTCGTGGCAGGCCGTACCGCGTGATCAGCGTCTCCACGCGCTCGACCGTCGCCGGATCGGCGTCCTGCACCGCCTGCGAGAGCCGGAGCGCCGCCGCCATCCCGACCGAAATCGCCTCGCCGTGCAGCATCCGGTAGCCCGCCGCCTCGATCCCGTGCCCCATCGTGTGGCCGAAGTTCAGGATCGCCCGCAGGTTCGCCTCGCGTTCGTCCGCCTCCACCACGGCGGCCTTGATCGCGATGTTGCGCCGGACGACCCACGGCAGCACCGGGGTCTGCCGGGCCAGCAAGGCGTCGGCATTCCGTTCGAGGATGCCCAGCAGCACGCCGTCTTCCCCACCCGGCGTCGATCCCTCGATCACGCCATGCTTGACGATCTCGCCGAATCCGGAGCGGTACTCCCGATCCGGCAGGGTCGCGAGCAGATCGGTATCCACGAGCACCTGCCGCGGCTGGTAGAACGCGCCGATCAGGTTCTTGCCGGTCGGATGATTGATGCCGGTCTTGCCACCGACGCTGCTGTCCACCATCGAAAGCAGGGTCGTCGGCATCTGGACGAGGCCAATCCCCCGCAGCACGGTCGCGGCCACGAAGCCCGCGAGATCCCCCACCACGCCTCCGCCCACCGCGATCAGGACATCGGAGCGTTCCACCCCGCCATTGAGCAACGCATCCCACAGGTGCGAGAGGCCCGCCACGCTCTTGCTCGTCTCGCCGGAGGGGATGGTGACGATCCGGGTGTCGAAACGGTCGAGGCCGAGTTCGCCACTCAACGCATCGCCGTAGTGCGTCGCCACGTGCTCGTCCACGCAGAGCCAGATGCGCCCCGCCTTCGGCCACTGCCCGCTGACGACGGCCCCCGTCTGCCGGCGAGTACCCGGACCCACGGAGATCGTCGAGGGAGCGCTTGTGGAGGTCAGCTCCAGCGACGACGGCACGCCCGCGCCAAGCGTGGCGAGCTCGGCGATGTCCGCCGCGATGCCAGCCACGCTTCGTCCCTCGACGGCGAGTCCCACCGTCGCCCGCTCGTAGAACGTCCGCCGCCGTTCGCGATGGCCTGCCAGCGTCGCCATCGCGTCGCCCTGCAGCAGGGGCCGCTCGGCGTGCGCCCCATCCAGCGCCGCCTGCCGCCGCAGCCGGTCTACCAGCACCGCCGGCGAGGCATCCAGATGGACCGTCAGCGTCTCGGGATGCCCCAGCAGGTCGGCCGCCCAGGCCTCGTCGTTCGCCGGGGCGCCGCCGCCGGTCGCGATCACGACGTGGTCGTGGCGCAGAGATTGCATAAGAACCTGTCGTTCGACCGCGCGAAACGCGGCTTCGCCATCCTCGGCGAACAGTTGGGGGATCGACCGGCCCTCCCGGGCCACGATCAGGTCATCCGTATCGTGGACATCCCATCCAAGGAGGTCGCCGAGGGCGCGCGCGGTGGAGCTCTTCCCCGTCCCGCTCGGTCCGACAAGCACGATTCTGCGGGTCATTCCATACAACTCCGACACGCTGGCGGGAGGCCGCTCCGAGGTGGCTGACCCGCTTTCACGCTGAATGCCAGGGAGACAACCGTCGCCCCTGAACGGTCTATACTCGGGATGTGACGCCGCTACCAGAACATAGCGAGCCCAGACACCGTTGGAGGTAACGACAGCCTCGATGCACCACGTTCTGATCGCCGACGATGACGATTCGATTCGCTCCGTACTCAGGGAACTGCTCGAAGACGAAGGATACGATGTTGCCGAAGTCGCCTCCGGTCAAGAGGTGATCGCAGCCCTCTCTGCGCCAAAAGGAGAGCGTCCCGATCTGGTCCTGATGGATGTACGCATGCCGGACAAGACAGGCATGGACGTGCTCCAGGACCTGCGGGGCGCGTCCCGGGGCGCCACCGACCTGCCGATCGTGGTGATGACGGCCTACGGCACCAGCAACATCGCGATCGAGGCGATGCGGCTCGGCGCGTATGACTACCTGACCAAACCGTTCGACCTCGACGACGTGCTCCTCACCGTGCAGCGCTTCTTCGAGAAGCAGCGCCTCAGCGAGCGCGTGCTCGAGCTGTCGTCCCGGCTCGGGGAACCCGATCCCAGCGACTTCATGATCGGCAACAGCCCGGCCATGCAGGAGGTCTACAAGACCATCGGCCGCATCGCCCACTCCGATGCCACGGTGCTCGTCACCGGCGAGACCGGCACCGGCAAGGAACTGATCGCGACCATCCTCCACCAGACCTCGAGCTACGCACGCGGCCCCCTCATCAAGGTCAACTGCGCGGCCCTGCCCGAGACGCTGCTGGAAAGCGAGCTCTTCGGTCACGAGAAGGGAGCGTTCACCGGCGCCGTGAACCAGCGCAAGGGCCGGTTCGAGATGGCGAACAAGGGCACGATCTTCCTCGATGAGATCGGGGAGATGACCCTGTCGACGCAGAAGAAGCTCCTGCGCGTCCTTCAGGAGCGCGAGTTCGAGCGCGTCGGCGGCAGCGTCTCCGTGAAGATCGACACGCGCGTGATCGCCGCCACGAACAAGATCCTGCCCCAGGAGATCGAGGCCGGCCACTTCCGCGAGGATCTCTTCTACCGCCTGAACGTGATCGCCATCTACCTGCCGCCGCTCCGCGACCGCAAGGACGACATTCCGCTGCTGGTGGAACACTTCGTCCACAAGCATCGCTACGCGCCGGGCGCCGGTCCGGCCCGCCTCAGCCAGCAGGCCATGACCATGCTCATGGAGTACGACTGGCCGGGCAACGTGCGTGAACTCGAAAACCTGATCGAACGCGCCACCGTCCTCGCACGGGGCAACGTCATCACCGAGGAACACATCGACTTCTTCGGCACCGACAGCCGTCGGCTGATGGACATCGGAGAGCGCGTCCGCCGGGGCGACTCCCTTTCCGAGATCCTGGCCGACGTGGAACGGATCGCGCTCCGGGAATCGCTCGCCCAGACGGACGGGGATCGCGCTGGCGCCGCCTCGTTGCTGGACATTCCCATCCCGGACTTCAACGAACGCGCACGCACCCACGACCTCTGAGCGAGGCCAAGTTCGGACATGCAGCGAGCGGGCGGGAGATGTCTATCTCCCGCCCGCTCGCTGCGTGCGTGACCACATACGTCGTCACGATGTTACCGGATGGCTCCGGTCTTCTCCGCCCCGCTGGCCGTTTCCGCTTTCGGCGTGACGTCGATCGCCTCCGTCGCTCCATCCTGCAGGTTCTTGCCATCGTCGCGGCCGGGCAGCGGGATCGACTGCGCGAGCTCCGTGGCCCGCTTCGTGAACTCCGAGAGCTGCGACTTGGTGGGCTTCTTGCCGTAGCGATAGTAGAAGTCGGTGGCCCAGCCCACGGCCATCGTGCCTGCATAGGCGATCCCCACCTTGGGAATCGTCCCGGCGGCCAAAGGCAGGAAGGAGGTCGCCTCCCGCGCCGCCGTCCGCCACAGGAAGCCCGCCCCCACGACCGGCACCAGCTCGGTGATGACGCGCGTCTGGTCGTGCAGGTCCTTGCCATGCAGCGCCGCCAGCTTGTAGCACATCATGATCTGGTTCTTGGTCAGGACGATCACATCGGCGCCGGCGGCGATGAACCCGCCCAGGACCGGCACGATCGCCGGGACGTTGGACACCAGGGCGAACTGCGCGTTCGCCCGGCTCGTCTCGTCGACGATGGCCTTGGTCGCGGCGGGCCTGAACTCGGGGAAGAAGCGTCCGAGCGCCGGGGCAAGGTCCGGCTGGGCCGTCACCATCTCCAGGCGCACCTGTTCCGCCGGCGTGCGCGGCCCCGGCAGGGACGCCGCCAGGAAGTAGAGCTTTCCGTTGAACCCGCTGGCCGTCGCCTGCCTCACCCGGTCGAGGAGGCTGGTGCGGTCCGGGTCGTAGACGATCACGACTTCGTAGCGATACGCATCGATCCGCACCGCCTGGCCGTCCGAGACGCCCTTGAGCTCGACGTAGCGCTCGGGGCGCTCGCCGAAGATGTCCACCGCGGCCTTGAAGGCGTGATCCGCATCGCTGGAGATGATGATGATGGTGGGCACCCGCTCGGCACGGGCGCGGACCTCCTCGAAGTCGACCTCCTTCACGACGTTCACGAAGTTCTTGAGCGAGCCGACTGCCCCGAAGAGGCCGTTGCCCGACGTGAGTGATGGCATCCTGAATCCTTTGCATGTGCGGCGGTATCGATGGTCGAATCGTCCGCTGGCGGGGAGATCGTTGCACTGTGAATCGCCAGCAGCTTGCCACGGTCATCGGCGGTCCGGGCACGATCACATTATACGGGACGAATCAACTTTTGTGAATCACCGCTTAGAAATATCGATATCGAACGACAGAAAATGGATAGCCGTCCCAGTTCCTTATCCCGCTGGACAAGACCCGTCACCGGGACCCGAGCGGCCCGAAATCTGCCCACGCTCCGGCATTGACGGGACAGCAACAATCGGCCTATACTCCCTGCGCTGCGGCAAACGACGCACCTGCCCAGGTGGCGGAACGGCAGACGCGCTAGCTTGAGGGGCTAGTGCCCTTATTGGGCGTGGAGGTTCAAATCCTCTCCTGGGCACCCGGTTTCATTGTCCGGCCTTCATGGGCGATTAGCTCAGTTGGTAGAGCGCCACGTTTACACCGTGGATGTCAGGGGTTCGAGTCCCTTATCGCCCACCGGTCAACTGGCCGCTCCGGATAACCCCGGAATCCCATCCAGTCCGCCAAGGTAGCTCAGCTGGTAGAGCTCACGACTGAAAATCGTGCGGTCGTCGGTTCGAGTCCGACCCTTGGCACCAGGAAGAACCCCCGCCCCGGATCACCGGGAGCGGGGGCTTTCTTGTCGGCGCCACCGGACGAACGCCACCGCGCCGCCATCAGTTGTCTCAAGGAATCCCGGCGAAGAGGTCGCGGTTGCCCTCCACCGGAAGCTCCGGGCGTTCGCCCCACTCGTTCCACGAGCCGTCGTAGTTGGCCCAGGTCGTCGCGCCAGCCCGGCGCAGGCCGAACAGGAGCTGGGTGGCCGTCACCCCGCCGTTGCAATAGGCGACGATCGGGCGGTCGAGATCGACCCCCGCCGCCGTCGCCGCATCCGCGATCTCCTGGGGGCTCTTCCACCGCCCATCCGCGTCAGCCAGGACCGAAGTCGGCAGGTTGATCGCGCCCGGGATGTGCCCCCCACGCGATCCGCGCTGGACCGCCCCGGAGTATTGCCCCTCCGCCCGCGCGTCCACGATCTGCTCCTCCCGCGCCTCGACCTGCGCGAGCACCTGATCGCGGTCGCGGACGAGCTCGGGTCTCGTTCGTGGGGTGAACGTGACGGCCGGCACGGCCGGCGAATCGGTGGACACCGGCTGCCCTGCCGCGGTCCAGGCGGCGTATCCGCCGTCCAGCACGGCGACCGCATCGTGGCCGTAGTAGGTCAACGCCCACCACAGACGCGTGGCGAGATGCCCGCCGGTCTGGTCCACGACCACGACGGCGGTATCGTCGCCCACCCCGATCGCTTCCATCGCCGCCTTGAACCGCGCGGGCGGCGCGATCTGCGCCTTCACCTCGCCGTCGGGATCGACGATGTCGCGCGTCCAGTCCACGAAGACGGCGCCCGGAATGTGCCCTGCGGCGTAGTCCTCGGGCGAGCCGCTGTAGGTCGCCGCCTGGCGTCCCCC
>Ga0182740_1001320_pt1 | contig 17207 bp, 16 predicted proteins | sample eDN5th37CKraftBY_FD_128872 | JGI IMG/M metagenome (GOLD analysis project Ga0182740, IMG submission 128872) | Enriched backyard soil microbial communities from Emeryville, California, USA - eDNA 5th pass 37_C Kraft BY (version 2) (version 2) | ecosystem: Environmental > Terrestrial > Soil >...
CAGCTTCTTGGCGAGCTGCTTGTGCTCCTTAGAGACGACCTGAACGCCTGCAGCAGCTGCTGCGAAAATGACGTCAGCGTTGGCGATGATTTCCTGCTTCTGCGCGTCCGTTTCGCCGGGCACAGCCTTCAGGTCAACGCCGAAACGAGCCTTGGAAATCTCGGCGTTCTTGATGACGCGTTCAACGCCGCGGTGGGCGACGAGCTGAACTTCGGCGCCTTCGAGCGCGGAGATGATCGAGGATGCGAATCCGACGACGCCGGTTGCACCGAAGACAGCAACCTTCGTGCCCTTCCAGCCCGTGTTGAACTTCTCTTTCAAGAGCTTCTCAACGCAGGCGACCATGGCGGCAGCCGTCGTGAACGAGCCGGCGGGATCTGCGAACACGGAGCATTCGAACGGGGGCACCATTGCCTTCTTGGCAGCGTCGAGCATGTCGAGCGCGAGAATCGCATCCTTACCGCCCATGAAGAAACCGGTGCGCACGCCGTAGTTCGGGGGACGCGAGAAGATGGCATCCTGAATGAGGCCTGTGACCTCGCCCAGTTCGACGTTGATGTAGGGAACGATCACCTTGTAGCCAGCATCGGCGGCCATGTTCACATCGAACGGGCTCATGTGCTTCTGCGGCGCGAGCATATGAAGAATAGGGGTGGCGTCGCTCATTTATCTAGTGCTCCATTCGTTTTTGGATTTCGCAGCGTTTCGATGCGGGCGCCAGAGTTGCGGCCGTGTGCGATAAGGATTTCGAGCCCGACGCCTTTAGCCTCTTCGTATAAAGAATGATAGAGGCGTTCTGCCGCTTTTTGGCTGTCGACAAAGGCGAAGCCGGTTGGCCCCCAGGAGCTCTGTCCGATACCGGTTGCACCCAGCTCTCGCATACGCAACGCGAGGTTTCCGACGGCCTTGCTCGTCCATGCACTCCCGCCCTGTTTTGAGGCGAAATGGCCGCCGACGATTTCTTGAATCTCGGTCAGGGCCGAACCGAAAGCGGTAATGTCTTGTTCCTTCAACCCGGGCATCAGCCTCATCAGCACCAGATGGCAGATGTGAGCTGCGCTCGATTCGGGGAAAGGGGGCAGGCCCGCAAAGGCGCTCACCTCGGCTTCGCCCGAGACGCCAGCGTTGCTGCGATCGAAGATCAGCATCACGCGCCACTCTGCCGGGAAATCACAGCGGAGCGTCACGGGCGGGGGCCTGTCGGTCTTGCCCTTGCCGCCGTCGATGATGAAGCCGCCGGAAGTGAACGCTTCGACGCCAATTCCGGATCGTGCACCGCGTTCGCCAAGCGAGGCGATGTCGGCTGCCGACAATTCGCGCCCTTCGAGGGCTGCCACGGCTGCACCGATTGCGAGGGCAAGTTGCGTGCCCGAGCCGAGGCCAGCGTGGGCTGGAATCGCTTCGGTAATATTTATGGCGTAGCCGTTGTCCGGCCGCTCGCCGGTGAACTTGCGGATGAGTGCAAGGGCGCGCTCGCTTTCGTGTCCGGTTGCCGAATGCTGATCGGCCCGCGCAACGGCGAGTTCGGTGGCCGGGCGGTCGATACTCAAGCCAATGCTACCGTAGCGCCGTCCCAGGTCCCCGTTCAAATCGAGGAACCCTAAGTGCAGACGCGCGGGAGCCGTGACGCGGATCGCGGCAGAGGACGCCGGAAAAGGCCTCACGTTAAAACGGTCCTTTCTAGAAAACCGCTGTTGGCACCCGTTTGCTTTCGCGGGTGCGGGGGCGGTAGAATTTAAAGAAGCTGGTTGTCCGATAATTGGAGGTCGAGGGCAAGATGAGTGCGGAACGCGAAAAACCAATGGCCGATGACGACGTTAAGGCTTGGCTTGAAGCCAATCTGCCGACCTGGAAGCTCGAGAATGGCTGGATAAGGCGTACCTACAAGACGGCAAGCTGGAAAAGCACGCTCATGGTGGTCAATACCGTCGGCCATCTTGCCGAGGCGGCGTGGCATCATCCGGATATGACACTGTCTTATGCCTGGGTCGAGGTTCGTTTGATGAACCATGCGTCCAAGGGCATTACGTCGAAGGATCTCGAGCTTGCAAAGAAGATCGAAGAGGTCGTGCACTGGCAGCCCGGCAAGGAGGGCAAGGGCCTCGAAGGCACGCCGCAGGGCGACATGCGCTTTGCCTATATCAAGTACGACTGATTGCTGGCCGGGAGACACGCTCAATGAGGCAAGTCGGCCGCGCTGAAGCGCAGCTGCGCGGCGAGGGGGGCGCGTTCGATGCCATTCTTGGGTTAGGCACCAATCTCGGAGACCGCGTTCACAATATCGAGGAGGCGATCCGGCTGCTGACGGCAGACGGTTCCGTCCGCGTGGTTTCGCGATCGAAGCTTTATCGTTCGGCGCCGTGGGGCGTTACCGATCAGGAGTGGTTCGTCAACGCCTGTGTGGCTGTTCAAACCGAGCTGTCGCCGCACGATCTCCTTTTGCATTGCCAAGCGGTCGAGAATGAGATGGGGCGCGTCCGCACGCTCAAATGGGGGCCGCGCGTCATCGATGTCGACATTCTGACGTTTCGGGATCTCGAGATTTCGGAGCCTGATCTCAAGGTGCCGCATCCGCTCATCGGCGAGCGGGCGTTCGTGCTGGTGCCGCTCAAGGATATTGCGCCGGAGCTGAGGCTCGGCGGCCGGACGATCGATCAGATGCTCGAGAAGCTCGATAGCAGAGAGGTGCAGCCGCTCTAAGGGGTAACAAAAAAGCGCCGCGGGGATCACGTCCTCGCGGCGCTTTTGATTTTGTCAGACGATGAAGCTTACTTCAGCGTCTTGAGATATTCGATGAGGTTGGCACGATCGTCCGGATCCTTGATGCCAGCGAAGATCATCTTGGTGCCGGGAACGTCCTTCTTGGGATCCGTGATCCACTTGTCGAGTGCTGCCTCATCCCAAGTGATGTCGGACTTCTTCAGCGCTTCGGAATAGTTGTAGCCTTCGACGCTTGCAGCCTTACGGCCAACAACGCCATCGAGATGCGGGCCGACGCCGTTCTTGCCGACCTGGTGGCAAGCCTTGCACTTGTTGAAGATCGTCTTGCCGGCGTCCGCATCGGCGGACATGGCGACGGTCGGACCCGCTGCGATCATTGCGACCGCCAGAACCCACTTGCGCATTCTATTTTTCCTTCCCGTTTCGCCTGAGAGCGTACACCTCAGAAACGCAGCACTCTTAGCTCAGTCGCAGGAAGTTGCCATTTTTTTTCTGAACCAGACCCGAACACAATGCCGCACCGGGCGCATAAAAATTTAGCCGTTTATGCTGCACTGCACGGTCACGCTCATATTGAATGCGATGTCTCAACTGGAGGCTGTCAACCGGCCGTGGCCTTCGCGGGCGCCATGCGCCGGTAGACGAACGGCGGAGGATTGGCGACGCCGCTTTCGGCTTCTGCCGCCGCAACAAACGCCTGATGGTGGGGCGAGAGCTTGCAGGCCGGATCGGTATTCGTCGCGTCGCCGGTGAAGGCCATGGCCTGGCAACGGCAGCCGCCGAAATCGATCTCGGCGCGCGGGCAGCTGCGGCAGGGCTCCTTCATCCAGCTGGTGCCACGGTACTTCTGGAACGCCTGACCGTTGAGCCAGATGTCCGCTAAGCGCCGGTCTTTGACGTTGTCGAACTCGAGGCCCGGGACCGATTCTGATGCATGGCAGGGAAGGACCCGGCCTTGCGGGGTGACGTTCATCACGCCGCGTCCCCAGCCGCCCATGCAGGGTTTCGGGGTCTTGGCGTAGTAGTCCGGGACGACGAAGTCGAAGACCATGATGCCCTTCAAACGCTCTTTGGCTTCTTCGACGATTTCGGCGCTCTTCAAAACCTGCGCGCGGGTCGGCATGAGGCTCGCCCGGTTTTTCAGAGCCCAGGCGTAATACTGGATGTTCGCCACTTCGATGCGGCCGGCGCCCATCTCAACGGCGAAGTTGATGATGTTGGGCAGGTTCTCGATGTTGTGGCGATGAATGGGCGCGTTGATGGTCAGCGGCATATCGAATTCGCGCACCCACTTGCCGACTTCACGCTTCTTCGCGAGGCCGTTCTTGTAGGCGGAAATCCTTTCGGCGTTGGCTTCGTCTACGTCCTGGATCGAGAGCTGGACGTGGTCGAGGCCAACATCCTTCATGCGGTTCAGGCGATCGCGTGTCAGCGTCACGCCGGCGGTGATGAGGTTGGTGTAAAGGCCAGCCTTCGCGGCGACCTCGATGATGTCTTCGAGGTCCTTGCGAACCGTCGGCTCGCCACCTGAAAGATGGATTTGCAGAATGCCGAGATCGGCGGCCTGACGCATCACGTCCTGCCACTGCTCGGTCGTCAATTCAGTGTTGACGCGATCAAGCTCAAGCGGGTTCGAGCAGTACGGGCACTGCAGCGGGCAGCGGTGTGTCAGCTCAGCCAGAAGGCCAACAGGCGCGCGAGCGCAAGCCTCAACCAAGGGCTTCTCGGAGAACTGCTCCATCGGTGCGACTTCATTCATAACGTCAGCTCCGTTTCCACCCAGGTTTCCCGGTTCAACTGCTAGGCTCTGATGACGCCCTTATCCGAGAGCTCCTGGAGCATAGATATAGTATCTGCGAGGATTTCCTGCAGTGGTGCGTTGTAGTCTTTTGCAAGTTCGGTCGCGATGTCTTCGACCGAGTTCACACCATCGCAGCGTTTTAAAATCTCGATGGCGATCGGATCGGGTTCGAACACGCGTTCTGGGGCGAGCACGTGCCACCGGCCCCGTCCAGGATCGTGCCTGAGCTTAATGTGGGGTGGCATTCCCGGCTTTGAAGCCGGTGTGATCATCACACGTGCGCGACTGGGGTTTGTTTCGACGTTCATTGGTCAGGTCTCTGGACGGAATGCGCCGGGCGGAATGTGGCCGGCGATGTAAGCGTGATAGAGCGCGTCGAGCTGAACCCAAAGGACATTGCATTTGAAGCGGACCGCTTCGATGCAGGCTTCCTGTTCTTCGCGCGTCTTGGCGTTCTTCAAAACATACTGCAAAGCGAAGTCGGCGTCGCGCGGTGCCTGCGTCAGGCGGCGCTTGAAGTACGCCATCACCTTGTCATCGATGAAATCGTAGTTTTCGAGCATACCGGCGATGCGCTCTTTGTGGATCTTGGGCGCAAAGAGCTCGGTGAGCGAAGAGGCGACCGCGATCGTCAACGGCTGCTCGCGGACGAACGTGACGTAGGATTCGACGGCGAAAACGGTGGCGGGCAGGGCGCCGCGGCGTGAGATGACGTAGTCGCGATCAAGCCCGAGGCCGTCCGTCAAAATCAGCCAGCGTTCGATGCCGCCCGGCTCGTCCGGCGGCAGACCGTCGTGATCGAGAATCCGGTGTGTCCATTCCCGGCGCAGCTCGCGGTCGTAAGCGCGGCTGATGAGAGCCGCATCCTTGCGCGGAACGGCCGACTGATAGCAGTAGCGGTTGAGCGCCCAGGCCTGCACCTGGCCCTTGTTCAGCTCACCGCCGTGCAGCATGTGATGGAAGGGGTGCAGATCGTGATAGCGCTCGGGTCCGACCGCGCGGAGTGCAGCCTCGAACTCGGCGGGCGACATCGGCGGTTCGTTATCGCGGCGTTCGGCGGTTTTCTTTTCGAGACTGACTGGGTTCATATGCGGACCTCCATGCCGTCGAAGGAGACTTCCCATCCCGATACATCGACGACTTTACGGGCTTCTGAGTTCTCGTCCAGGATTGGGTTCGAATTGTTGATGTGAATGTAGATCCGGCGCTTCACATTGAGCGGGCGCACGGCCGAAATAGAGCCATCGGGGCCCGAAACCGAGATGTGGCCCATACGCTTGCCGGTCTTGTTCAAGAGGCCCTGGGTCAGCATTTCGTCGTCTTCGAACAGCGTGCCGTCGAGGAAAAGCAGCTCGGAATTGCGGATTTTGTCCGCGAGCGGTTCGTCGATCTCGGCGACGCCAGGGATGTAGAAGAAAGATTTGCCCGTCTCGTTGGCCGTGACCTTGAGGCCGATGGTGTCGCCGTCGCGACTGCCGAAGTTGGAGCTGGCGTCACCCTTTTCGAGAAACAGTGCGACTTTGCCGGGCACCGCGAAGGCTTCCACCGTGAGGCCGAGGTCGACGCCAGCGCCTTGCAGCGCTGTCGGCTTGTCCAGTTCGAACGGGATGCGGCTGACTTTGTCCTGGGCGAGGACGTTGAAGATGCTGTTTGATTTAAGCGTCGCCAGCACGCGGTCGGCGGCGTAGATCGAGAAGGGCTGGCCTTCGCGCAGGCTCAAGAGGCCGGTGATGTGGTCGACGTCGGCGTTGGTCAGGACGACGGCCTTGATTGGCGAATTGCGCAGGGGGCCACCCTTGGCGGGCTGCAACTGCGGGGTTTCGTTGATCTGCTGGCGAATGTCGGGGGAGGCGTTGAGCAACACCCAATTCACGCCGTCAGCGCTGACGGCAAGGGAGGATTGCAGACGTGCCTTATACCCCGCTACGCCGGCTCTCACGCTGGACGAGTGAAAGCCATTGCAATTCCATTGCGGAAATCCGCCCCCAGCGGCGGATCCGAGTACCTTGATGATCATGTGAGCTTATGCGGTTGCGCCGGCGGTCGCCGAAGCCGATGGCGCTCTCAGTTCTTAGGCGCGAAACGGCTGCGGCGGCCGATGATCCATCGACCGCCGCGCCGGTGTCTCACAAACCGTGCGAGACCGAAGACGTCATCCGTTAGATGAGGTCGATCTCGGCCGGCAGGTAGCTCGTGACCTCAAGGCCAACTTCCTGCTCGCGCACTGCGGGTTTGGTCCAAATCTTCATTTTTGTTTCCTCCAAGTCGGTAAACTGCTTACGTTCCTTGTGGCCCCGCCGAGGGCCGCCAGACCGGTGCAGGCACGTTTCATGTGCCATGCCAATCTGCGGATCAACCTCCCAAAGTCAAGGTTGGTTTCCGATCTCACCCTATACAGATCATGATCGGGGTCTGCTTTTCAAATCAATGCGCTTCACGTCTGCGTGTGATTGGATTGACCGGTTGGAGGGGAGTTGAGCGGGTCCGCAAATTTTGGTGTGGAGGCTCGATGCGGGTGAGGACGACCTGCAACCAAGGGCTGAGAGGTGTGCAGATCTGGTATATTAGAAAATTATTCTTACGTTTGGGGTGCATTGCCCCATCCCTATAGAATATTGTTCTAATATAGCGTATGGAATCGTCCCTGGCTGCGCGAGGGCTCGCATCCTCGGGCAAGTGTTAAGACATCACCGATTAGAATGCCGTCTCAGTCGCATGGTTGATCGGCATGTTTGGGCTTTTCCCGGGCCCGGAGGCGCGCTACGCCCGCGCCTTGACCGCCGGGCCAACGCCCTGACGAGGAGAGCTTTGAGTGACCGCGACCCCGCTACTTCCGCGCAACGCGCCTTTCCTGCCGGAAGACATTGAACTGTTGAATAAAGTGGTTGCGCGGACAACTCCGCAGCAGCGTTCGTGGCTCGCCGGGTTTTTCGCCGGTTTCGAGGCCGCGCAGGGCGGTGGGTTGGCTCAGGCCGTTCCGGCCGCAAAACCGCGCGCGCCGCTTACTATTCTCTACGCGAGTGAAAGCGGGAATTCGGAAGCACTGGCGACGAAGGCCAAGAAGGCTGCCCAGAAGCACGGGCTCGACGCCAAGGTCTATGACATGGCCGACGCCGACATGGCGCTGCTCGCCAAGGCGAAGAACATTCTGGTGTTCGCCGCGACCTGGGGCGAGGGCGACCCGCCGGCTCGCGCTGCCGATTTCTATGAAACGCTGATGAGCGATGCGGCGCCTCGGATCGACGGCGTCCGCTTTGCTGTTCTAGCGCTGGGCGACACGGCCTATGCGCAGTTCTGCGCGACGGGCAAAGCCATCGATCAGCGGTTCGAAGAATTGGGCGGTGTACGGACGTTCGATCGCGTCGATCTCGATCTCGACTTCGCGAAGAAAGCAGCCGAGTGGACTGAGGGTGCGCTCGCCAAGCTCGCGCCGGAAGACACGGCCGCGGCCGGCGGCACGGTGGTGCACGTCGACTTCGGCGGTGCGTTTCCGCAGGCGGACGACGACGAGCCGAAGTATTCCGCCGAGCAGCCGCTCGAAGCTGAGATTTCCGCGCTCGTCAATTTGAACGGCAGCGGTTCGACGCGCGAGACGTGGCATGCGGAGTTCGCGTTCGAGGATCCCGCATTCACGTATAAGCCGGGCGACGCCATCGGCTTGATGCCGGAGAACGATCCTGCGCTCGTCGACGAACTTCTGCAGACTGTCGGGCTTGGTTCCGATGCGGCGCTGCTTCTGAAGCTGCAGAAATCCTACGACGTCACGACGCTGTCGCGCGCGCTCGTCGAGAACTACGCGAAGCTAACTGGGCGTGACGATGTCAAGGCGCTCCTCGAAGGCGAGGCCTATCCAAAGTTCGCGTCCGACCGGCAGCTGCTCGATCTGTTCCTCGCCTATCCGGAAAAGCTCACGCCGGATCAGCTCACCGGGCTTTTGCGTCCGCTGCCGGGCCGGCTCTATTCGGTTGCCTCCAGCTTGAAAGCGCATCCGGGCGAAGCGCATCTGCTCGTCGGCGCGGTGCGCTGGCAATCGCACGGCCGGGATCGCAAGGGCGTCTCGTCGATCTACCTCGGCGAGCGCCGCAAAATCGGCCAGACGGCGCGCATCTACGTGAAGCCCAACCGGCATTTCCGTCTTCCGGCCGATGGCCATACGCCGATCATCATGATCGGGGCCGGCACGGGCGTTGCGCCCTACCGCGCCTTCATCGAGGAGCGCGTTGCCGACGGCGCCAAGGGCAAGAGCTGGCTCTTCTTCGGCGAGCGGAACTTCACCAATGACTTCCTGTACCAGCTCGAATGGCAGGATTATCTGGCATCGGGCGACCTCACGCGGATCGACGTTGCATTCTCGCGCGATCAGCCGGAAAAGATCTATGTCCAGCATCGTCTCTGGGAGCGCCGGGCGGAACTCAACGCTTGGCTTCAGGACGGTGCGCACATCTACGTCTGCGGTGACGAGAAGGGCATGGCGAAGGACGTCGATGCGATGCTCGTCAAAATTCTCGCCGAGCCGCTGCATGGCGATGAGGACGCGGCACGCGTGCGTCTCAAGGAGCTGACGAAGGCCGGCCGTTACCAGCGCGACGTCTACTAATTCAATTGCACGAAATCCCTTCTGAGCCGCTGAGTCGAAGGGAGCCGGGGAATACGACATGACCGACAAGCGTTCGAAGAACGAAATCATCAAGGAGCACAGTCATCAGCTGCGCGGTACGCTGGCTGAGGGGCTGCTCAAAGTCGAAACAGGCGCGATCGCGGAAGACGATCAGCAGCTGATCAAGTTTCACGGCTCCTACATCCAGGACGATCGCGACGTTCGCGGCGAGCGTGGCAAGAAGAAGCTCGAGAAGGCTTACTCCTTCATGATCCGCCTGCGCATTCCAGGCGGCGTCGTGACGGCGAAGCAGTGGATCGGGCTCGATACGATCGCCAGCACATATGCCAACGGCACGATGCGTTTGACGACGCGCGAGACGTTCCAGTTTCACGGCGTCATCAAGTCGAACCTGAAGCGCACGATGCAGTCGTTCCATAACATCTGCCTCGACACCCTGGCGGCGTGCGGTGACGTCAACCGCAACGTCATGACGGCTGCAAATCCCTACCTCTCCAAGGCGCACCAGAAGGCTTACGATCTCGGCAAGGCAATCAGCGAGCATCTGCTGCCGCGGACGGGCGCCTATCACGAGATCTGGCTCGAAGGCGAAAAGGTCGAAGACGCCTCGCGCCCCGCTAAGAAGGACGAGGAGCCGATCTACGGCGTCCATTACCTGCCGCGCAAATTCAAAGTCGTCGTGGCGGTGCCGCCGGACAACGACGTCGATATCTACGCGCACGATCTCGGTTTCATCGCGGTCGTCGAGAAGGGCGAGGTTGTCGGCTGGAACGTCACCGTCGGCGGCGGCATGGGCATGACGCATGGTGACGTGAACACGTTTCCGCGCACGGCCGATCTCCTCGGCTTCTGCACGCCGGAGCAGGCGATCGCCGTTGCTGAACAGGTCGTTACCGTTCAGCGCGACTGGGGCAATCGCGAGAACCGCGCGCGCGCCCGTTTGAAATACACGATCGAGGATCGTGGTCTCGACAATTTCCGCGACGAGGTCGAGAAGCGTCTCGGCTTCAAGCTCGGGGCGCCGCGGCCGTTCACCTTCACCGGCACGGGCGACAAGATCGGCTGGCGGCAGACGCTCGATGCCAAGAAGGCGTCGGAGAAGATGTGGCATCTGACGCTTTTCGTCGAGAACGGCCGCATCAAGGACAAGCCGGGCTACGCACTCCGCTCAGCATTGCGTGAGATCGCCGAACTCGGCATCTGCTCATTCGTCTGCACGGCAAACCAGAACGTCATTCTCGCCAACGTCAACGCGAAGGCGAAGGCGAAAATCGAAGCGATCTTCGCGGCTCATGGGGTGTCGCTCGACGTATCCTCGGGCCTTCGGCGGAATGCGATGTCGTGCGTGGCGCTGCCGACGTGCGGTCTTGCATTGGCCGAAGCGGAGCGTTTCCTTCCCGATCTCGTCACTGCGCTCGAGGAAAGTCTTGATCGCGCCGGTCTCAACGACGACGACATCGTCATTCGCATGACGGGGTGCCCGAACGGATGTGCGCGGCCGTATCTCGCCGAGATCGGTCTCGTGGGGCGCAATCCGGGGCTTTACAATCTCTATCTTGGTGCGGCGTTCAACGGCTCGCGGCTGTCGAAGCTTTATGCGCAGGACGTCGATAAGCAGCGCATCGTTTCGCTGCTGGAGCCGCTCTTCATTTCCTACTCGAAAGAGCGCGAGGACGGCGAGCACTTCGGCGATTTCGCGATCCGCTCGGGTGTCGTGGCGCCGACGCCGGCCGGCAATCAGTTCCACGCGGATGTGAAGCTGGTCTGATTTTCTTCGTCATCCTCGAGCGCGCGAGCGAAGCGATGCGTGTTCGGGGATCCAGCGTAGAACTCGTCGAAGACGCGATTGCTTTGCGCCTTCGGCGACTCTTTCGCTGGATCCCCAGCCTTCGACGCGCGAACCGCGCGCTCGGCTGAGGATGACAGAGAGATCTAGAGCTTCAGTTCGAGCTGGTAGGCTGCGAAGCAGAGGATCAGCGCGAGGGCGATGCGGAGCAGCCAATCAGGCAGCACACCAGTGAGCCGCGAGCCGATGGCGATGCCCGGGATCGATCCCACCAGCAGCAATCCCAAAAGCTCAAAGCTCGTGTTGCCGATCGACATGTGGCCGAGCCCGGAGACGAGCGTCAGCGGGACAGCGTGCACGATGTCGGTGCCGATGAGGCGGCGCGTCAGCAGCGTCGGGTAGAGCAACGTCAGAACGACGACGCCGATCGCACCGGCGCCAACTGACGTCAGCGTGACGATCGACCCGAGAGTCAGACCGAGCAGCACCGTGGGCAGGCGGCGGATTTTCGTTTCGGGCGGCTCGGCAACGTTCGCTTGGCGACGGACGACGAAGGGATAGATCAGAATCGAGATCGCGCTGATCACGAGCGCGGCAATGAGCGCTCTCTGGATGAGTTCAGCGAGTGCGGTGAGGCTCGGATCGAGCACGTGTAGAACGGCCAGCATCCCGAGTGAGCCCGGCACGCTCCCCAATGCCAGCCAGGATACCAGCCGCCAGTTGACGTTGCCGATGTTGTGGTGAGGCAAGGTCGCCGTCGCCTTGGTGATCGCCGCAAAGAGCAAGTCGGTGCCGACGGCCAGCGCAGGCGATATGCCGACTTTCGCAATCAGGAACGGCGTCATCAGAGAACCAGCGCCGACGCCCGTCATGCCGACGAGAAAGCCCACGACGAAGCCAGCCGCAACCACTGAAGTCCAGAATGTGCTGAGATCTATTTCGGGCATGAAATTCCGCGGCGTGATTAAGGACTGACCTACGCGAGATCAGGCGGCTCTGCAATTGCGGATGTGTAGCTGATATAGCGCTCGCGCAATCTTCGGCGGTGTCGCGTGAGCGATCTTGCCGCGCTCCTGAGAGTTTGCGGACAAACGATCCTCGGGGCGAGCCCGAGGATCCGAGATGCGAGATGATTAGCTGACGGAGCTTAGAGGCCCGGGTCCATGCCGTCGTCGAGGGGCGGCGGGGGCTCGATTGCGACCGAGACGCCTGCTGAGCGCAGGATAATCGCCACTTCGTTGGCGCGGCGCATGAACTCCTCACGATCCTTCGAACTCATCGACAGATCGCGATTGAGACCGTTGGCCAGCATATCGCGCTTCAGCACGAAGTGACCGTCCACGGGCTGTTCGGCCTTGGAATTGACCGACGTTGCGATGCCGCCTGCCATCGTGGCGCCGGTGATGGAATCGACGAGCAACAGCGTCCCGGTCTCCGGCGTCTCGGTGAAGACGTCGATGGCGGCGGCGCGGCCGAGTGAGATTTTCGCAATCGCGATGTCGTTGGCGGCGCAGGCGCGTGCCGGCCGGGACGCCATCGTTTCCAGATCGAGAAGTCCCTTGATCTCAATGTTGGAGATCGGAACGAGATCGGTCGATGTGCGCAACAGATAGCCGGCGGTGGGGCTGAATTCGTCTTCCGACAGCCAGACGAAACGCGCTTCGACAGTTTGGGCCGCAACGGGCCGCATCTCGGGCGCCGACAGCACGGCGCCACGCGACACGTCGATATCGACGTCGAGCTGCAGGGCGACGGCTTGGCCAGCCGAAGCGCTTTCCAGATCGCCGTCCATGGTGGCGATGCGGATGACCTTGCCGCTGGCGTTGCTCAGCGTATCGACGACGACGTCGCCGACTTTCACCGATCCGGACGTGACGGTGCCTGCGAGGCCACGGAAATCAAGGCCATCGCGCAACACGGTCTGGACCGGGAAGCGGAACACGGAGCCCGCTTCGCTGACGCGGCTCGGCGTCTTCTCCAGATGCTGGATCAGCGTCGGGCCGCTGTACCAGGACATGTTCTCCGAAGCCGCGGAGACGTTGTCGCCGAAGACGGCGGACAGCGGAATTGCGGTCGCGTCCCAGAAATTGAATTTCCAGCACAGCGTGCGGAAGTCGGCTTCGATCTTGCGGAACACGTCCTCGGACCAGCCGACGAGATCCATCTTGTTCACCGCCAGCACGACGTGCTTGACGCCGACGAGATCGAGGATCGCCGTGTGGCGCTTCGTCTGCTTCTTCACGCCCGAGCGCGCATCAACGAGCACGATGGCGACGTCGGCGTGCGAGGCGCCGGACGCCATGTTGCGCGTGTACTGCTCGTGGCCGGGAGAGTCGATGATCACGAAGCGGCGCGTATCAGTATCGAAATACTTCCACGCGATGTCGATCGTGATGCCTTGCTCGCGCTCGGCGACGAGGCCGTCGAGCAGCATCGAGAAATCAGGAAGATCGGTGCCGGCGGCCTTGCGGCCCGAGCGGCGTACGTTCTCGCGCTGATCCTCGTAGAGGTCGGATGCGTCCCAGAGCAGGCGGCCGATCAACGTCGATTTGCCGTCGTCGACGGAGCCGCAGGTCAGAAGATGCGTGATGCCGCCAAGCTCGCGCACGAGATTGGGCACGACTTCGAGATGCGGCTGAGCCTTCTCAATCGACTCATGTTTATGGAGGGCGTGGACCGACATCAGAAATAGCCTTCCTGCTTCTTCTTTTCCATGGCGCCGGCCTGATCGTGATCGATCAAGCGGCCTTGGCGTTCGGAGGTTTGCGCATTGATCGTCTCAGCGACCACGGCTTCGATCGTTTCGGCATCCGACTCGACGGCTGCGGTGAGCGGATAGTCGCCGAGCGTGCGGAAGCGGATCTTGCGCATTTCGACTTTCTCGCCCTCGCGTGGCTGCAGACGTTCGTCATCCTGCATCAGGATCTGACCGTTGCGGACGATGGTCGGCCGTTCGGCAGCGTAATAGAGCGGCACCACTTCGAGCTTCTCGCGCAGGATGTAGCGCCAGACGTCCTTCTCGGTCCAATTCGACATTGGAAAGACGCGAACGGTCTCGCCGGTTCCGAGGCGGCCATTCAACAGGTGCCACATCTCGGGGCGCTGCTTGCGCGGATCCCAGCGGTGGCCGGACGCGCGGAACGAGAAGACCCGTTCTTTGGCGCGGCTTGCTTCCTCATCGCGGCGCGCGCCACCGAATGCGGCGTCGAAGCCGTATTTGTCGAGCGCTTGCTTCAGCGCCTGAGTTTTCAGAACGTCGGTGTGGATCGAGGGCGCGTGATCAATCGGGTTGATGCCGCGCTTGATGCCGTCCTCGTTGGTGTGGACGATCAGCTCGAGTCCCAGTTCGCGTGCGGTGCGGTCGCGGAACGCGATCATGTCCTTGAACTTCCACTTCGTATCGACATGGAGCAGCGGGAAGGGGACGGGCTGCGGAAAGAACGCCTTGCGCGCCAAGTGCAGAAGGACGGTTGAATCCTTGCCGATCGAATACATCAGCACGGGCTTGCGGAACTGAGCCGCCGCCTCGCGGAAGATGTGGATGCTTTCGGATTCGAGGAGATCAAGATGCGAAGGCGAAGCCGTCATGCGGCGCGGTCCTTTGGTTCAAAACCGGGGTCTGGGGCCTGGGTGTGCAATCCGCACTCCTTGCCGTTCTCGTTTTCCCACCACCAGCGGCCGGCGCGGATGTCCTCGCCCGGTGCGATGGCGCGGGTGCACGGCTGGCAGCCGATGGAGGGGAAGCCTTTGGCGTGCAGTGGGTTGATCGGGATGCTGTTGGCGGCGACGTACTCTTCGAGCTGAGCCCACGTCCAATCGGCGATGGGGTTCAGCTTGATCAGGTTCTGCGCCGGATCGTAGGTCGCAAAGTGCACATGGGAGCGGCCCTGCGATTGCTCGCGGCGTAGACCGGTCACCCAGGCCGCTGCGCCCTTCAGCGCGCGGTTGAGGGGGCGTACTTTGCGAACTTCGCAGCAGGCTTTGCGGGCCTCGACGGAATAGCGAAAGCCGTAGATGCCATCGTTGGAGACGAGTTCTTCGACTTCGGCCGCGTCGGGAAACATCACGCGGATCTTGATGCCGTACTTGCCTTCGGTCTCGAACAGCGTGTCGAGCGTTTCGGGGAAGTGGCGGCCCGTATCGAGCGTGAAAATGTCGATGTCTGTGCCGGTCGCCGCGATGGCGTGCGTGATCGCCTGATCCTCGATGCCGAGGCTGGTCGAAAAGGCGATAGTACCTTCGATCGCCGAACGGATGGCAGCAAGGCGCTCTTCCAGCGTCTTGAGGTCAGCCAGCTTGCGGTCAAGCTCGGCCGCTGCGGCGTGCTGCGGCGCGGAACGATCGTCCGCCGCGGGTCCGCCTGGGGCGGACGCGGGTGCTTCGAACAACGTCATGAATCCTCCAGAGCTGGCTTACATAGGGGAAAATCATTCCCCCGGGAAGCCATATCTATAAATAAGAATAGTATATTATTCCCGCTTCTGAGACGGGAAGCCGTTTTTGTTACTGTCCGGGTGCGTAGAACCGCCGTTCAGGCTGCCTGCGACAAGCTGTAATCCTCGAGCACTCAGTGCTGATGCAATTTGAGACTTGCCGTCAGGTAGCCGGTGGTCGACCGCGTTCGATTCATGTCGCGGACGCGAGCCAGCGGAGCATGCCGTTGGCGGCGCGGGTCGCGGTCGCAAACGTGGCCTGCAGGAGATAGCCGCCCGTCGGGGCCTCCCAATCGAGCATCTCTCCCGCCGCGAACAGGCCGGGCCGGTTTGCGATCATCAGGTCATCGGTCAGCGCCGTCCAATCCATCCCGCCGGCGGTGGAGATCGCCCGCTCGATGCTTGCCAGGCCAGTCACCGTGACTGGGACCGATTTGATGCGCGCGGCCAACGCGGAGGGATCTTCGGGAAGGCTTGCGCCCGCTTCACGAATAAGTGCGAGCTGAGGCGGGTCGAGGTGCGCCGCCTTGCGAATGAAGTTGGTCAGCGTTTCCTTGGCCCTCGGCTTTGCCAAGCGATCGGCCAATGCAGCTTCTTCGATGTCCGGCTTCAGATCGACTGTTATAATTGCGCTTGGCGACTCGCGTTCCGCGAGCCGGCCGCCAAGCGCGGCAAGAGAGACGCTGCCTTGAGCGCGCAGGCTCTCGCGGAGGTGGGGCACGAGCGCGTAAATCGCGCCGCCTTCGAGGCCGGTGCGCGTGATGATGGCTTCACCGCGTGCCGTGTCGCCGGCATAGCTAAGCGCGATCCGCTTCAATGCCGAGCCCTCAAAGCGGGACCGGAAGATCTCGGACCAGTCAATGAGCACGCCGCAGTTAGCCGCTGCGAGTGGCGTTACCGGAATTCCCGCGCTTGCAAATGTTTCTGCCCAGGCGGCATCCGAGCCGAGCTTCGGCCAGCTCGCGCCGCCGAGTGCGAAGAGCGTTGCATCTGGTTTCACTGCGATGGCGCCGTCAGGCGTCTCGAAAGCATGGCCGCCTTCGGGCGTGAAGCCGGCCCAGCGGTGGCGCGTCTTGATGGTGACGCCAAGTTCGCCCAACCGGCGCAGCCAAGCGCGCAGAAGCGGCGAGGCTTTCATGGCGCGCGGGAAGACGCGGCCGCTTGAACCGGTGAAGGTCTCCGCGCCGAGACCGTTCGCCCAGTCGATGAGGGCGGACGGCGGGAAGCTTGCTACCACGGCGCGGACTTTGTCCGCTTCCGAGCCGTACCGCGTCAGAAAGTTTTCGATGGGTTCGCTGTGCGTGAGGTTCAAGCCGCCGCGTCCCGCCATCAGGAGCTTGCGGGCGGGCGAGGGCATGCGTTCGTAGACCGTCACGCGATGTCCGGCTCTCGCAATGATCTCCGCCGTGAACAGGCCCGCCGGCCCGCCGCCGATCACCGCAACGTCCTTGGCTGCAGTCATCAGTCGCGCGCTCACCACGTCCCGGTGTTCGGCATCGACGCCCATGGCTCTTGCGGCGGCAGGGGTGCGCCTTTTTGCAGAAGCTCGATCGAGACAAGATCGGGGGAGCGCACGAATGCCATGTAGCCGTCGCGCGGCGGCCTATTGATTGTGACGCCTGCCGCCTGCAACCGCGCGCAGGTGGCATAGATGTCGTCCACCACGAACGCCAAGTGGCCGAAGTTGCGGGCCGAGCCGTAGTCTTCCGGATCCCAATTGTATGTGAGTTCGATCATGGGCGCCTTTTCGTTCCTGGCGCGCTCTTCATCTTCAGGAGCGGCCAGGAAGATGAGCGTGAAGCGGCCCTTCTCATTTTCCATGCGCCGGATTTCTTTGAGCCCGAGAGC
>Ga0182740_1001321_pt1 | contig 17199 bp, 12 predicted proteins | sample eDN5th37CKraftBY_FD_128872 | JGI IMG/M metagenome (GOLD analysis project Ga0182740, IMG submission 128872) | Enriched backyard soil microbial communities from Emeryville, California, USA - eDNA 5th pass 37_C Kraft BY (version 2) (version 2) | ecosystem: Environmental > Terrestrial > Soil >...
AGCCGGGAGACCTTGTGCTGCAACACGTTGGTGGTCAGGCCGGGCCCGGAACCGATCTCCAGCACGTCGTCCCCGAATTCGAGGTCGCCGGTGGCCCACGGCACGATCGTCTTCTCGATATGCTCCGCCCACTCCGGGCTGGAACACAGCTCCATGTGCGCCTGGTTCATCGGCATCGCGATCGTCCTTTCCGGTGCGTGGCCGCCGGATCGCTACTCCTCGATCGCCGCGTGGTGATCGAAGTCGGCGGTACCGTACTTCCAGTGCCCCGAGAAGTCGATCCACTGCTTGTCGAATCCGCGCTCCTTCAGCAGGTAGCGGCGGATGTCGCGCAGGGCGTTCGCCTCGCCGGTGTAGGTCTGGAACCCCTCGCCGTCCGGGAAGTCGAAGGCGCGGATGGCCTGTTCCAGCACATCGGTCGTGCCCGCCGCCGCGCCGTTGCGATGGACCCAGGTGATCCGCGCATCGGCCTGCGTCGGCAGCGGCAGCTCATCCTCCGCCCCGTCCACCTCGATGAAGACATAGGCCGTCATCCCCGCCGGCAAAGCCTCCAGCGCCCGCGCGATCGACGGGATGGAGGTCTCGTCACCGGCGGCGAGGAACCAGTCGAAGGTGCCGTACTCGACGATGTGCGAGCCCCGCGGTCCGGCAGTGCCCACTACGGACCCCGGCGTCGCCGTCCGCGCCCAGTCGGAGGCGACGCCCTGCTCGTGCAGCACCAGCTCGAAGGTCAGCTCGTTCGTCTCCGGGTCGAAGGTGCGGGGCGTGTAGTCGCGCAGCACGGGCCGGGCGACATCCTGCGGGTATTGCGGCCCGTTCTCCGTCATCACGGGCAGCACCGGTTCCGTCTGGCCGGTGTTCGGAAGCATCAGCTTGAAGTGGTCCTGCGCGCCGAGCGACTGAAAGCCCTCCAGCGCATCGCCGCCGACCGTGATCCGCAGGTAGCGCGGCGTCAGCTGCTCGATCCTGCGCACCTCCGCCTTGCGGAAGGTGAGGCCGTACATCACGCGGCGCGTTCGCTCCACTGTCCGATCGTTCGTCGTCTCCGTAGCCATGAGAGTCCCTGTTCCTTTCCGCCCGCACCGGCGCGGGCTCGGCGGATGCCCATGCATCCACCGTGCGTACGTCATGCCGCTGGCGACACGACCGGGGTCGCCGTCCCCGTCACCTGCCCGACGAAGAGGATCGCCGCGCCGTAGGACGATGGAATGACGTTCGAGCGGGCGAAGACATGCCCATCCTGCGCGACCGTCAGTGCCTGGAAGAGCGGTTGGTCGATCATCGTCTGGGTACGCTCCTCCGGCTCGCCGTCATGTGTCCCGTAGGCCAGCGTCCTCCAGCAACGAATGCCGCTCGTGAGGCACTGGGCGGGGATGGACGGGTGAGCATGACGGCTGGACATCTCCAACGAACGACGAGTTACGCCGCGATAACCGACCTGAACGCTCGGATTAGCGTAGGAGCGGGTTCCTGCGATGTCAAGGCAACGGGATCGCGCGGATCGCGCCCCGGTTCGCCTTCAGCGCCCTCCGCTCGCCTGGGGGGAGCAGGTGCATGCCAGTCGCCAGATCTGAACGGCACCCCTGCAGCGCCCCGTTTGACAGCGGCAACGGGTGAAACTACGATAAGTCCGACCGACAGCCTCGGGTATTCGCAGTACCCCGACGCCTGTCCACACGCGCACATGCGCCCATATCCACGTCCACGTCCACCCCGCCGATTCGCCCTCACAGGGAAGGCCCGGAATCCGTGAACCCCTTCTGTTCGTCCGACGTGTGCCGCACCGTCGAGGTCCGCTGATGGCCGCCATCGATTCCTCGCCACAGCCGATCGTGGTGGAGCTGCCCGCGCACCGGCGCTGGCGAAACTCCGCCCGTGCGCTCGGCCTGGTCGCCTGCCTCATCGCGACCGCTGCCATCGCCCTGCTCAGCCTCCGCTTCGGCTCGCTGGAACTGAAGACGAGCGATGCCTGGAACGCGATCTTCCATTACGACAAGAGCTCCTACGAGCAGACCGTCGTCCGCAGCCTGCGCGTCCCGCGGACGGTGATCGCGCTCGGTGTCGGTTGCGCGCTCGCTGTCGCCGGAACGATCATGCAGGCCGTCACCCGGAATCCCCTCGCCGATCCCTCCATCCTCGGCGTCAGCGCCGGGGCGAGCTTCGGCGTGGTCAGCGCCGTCTTCTTCCTCGGCCTCACCGCGCCCTATCAGTTCGTCTGGTTCGCCTTCGGCGGCGCCCTGATCGCCAGTTTCCTCGTCTTCGCGATCGGCTCGGCCGGTTCCGGCGGCGCGACCCCGGTGAAACTCGCCCTCGCCGGCGTGGTCATCTCCTCGCTGCTCGGGGCCTGGACGAGCGCCCTCCTGCTCCTCGACGAGAACACGATGGACATCGTCCGCTTCTGGTCGGCGGGATCGGTGGCCGGGCGCCCGCTCTCCGTCTTCTGGTGGGTCTCGCCCTTCCTGCTCGGCGGCGCACTGCTCGGCATCTTCCTCGGCCACCAGCTGAACGTGATGAGCATGGGCGAGGAGACCGCCCGCAGCCTCGGCATGAACACCGGGCGCACGCGGATCGTCGCCTCCTTCCTCGTCGTCATCATCACCGGGGCCGCCGTCGCCGTCGCCGGGCCGATCGGGTTCGTCGGCCTCGCGGTGCCGCACATCGTGCGCTCCGTGATCGGCCCCGATTACCGCTGGGTGCTTCCCTACTCGCTCGTCGTCGGCGCCGCCTTCCTCACATCGTCGGACATCCTCGGGCGCGTCGTCGCCCGCCCCGGCGAAATCCAGGTCGGCATCGTGACGGCCATCCTCGGCGCGCCGTTCCTCATCTTCCTTGCGCGCCAGCGCACGGTCGCGAACTGACGAGGAGGAACGACGATGGCAACCCTCGATCTCTCGACCCCGACTCCCGCCCCGCACGCGCCGATGCCCCACGACAAGCCGGGGCACATCACCATCCGCACCGGCCCGCTGGCCGTGCGCCTGAACATCCGCGTGATCGGCATCTCCCTGGTCGTGCTCGCGCTGACTGCCACGCTGGCCGTCTTCGCGATGACGCGCGGCAGCTACTCGATCCCGTTCATGGATGTCGTCCGCGCCGTCTTCGGCCGGGGCGACGAGGACCAGCTCTTCATCGTGCGCACGTTGCGCCTGCCGCGCGTGATCTGCGCGATGCTGATCGGCGCGGCGCTCGCGACGGCGGGGGCCGTCTTCCAGGGCCTCGTGCGCAACCCGCTCGTCTCGCCGGACATCATCGGCATCGACACCGGGGCCAGCCTGGTGGCGGTCTTCTGGATCGTCTTCGGGTTCAGCGCCTCCCTGCTGCCACTGGCCGCCTTCATCGGCGCCCTCACCGCCGCGCTGCTGGTCTACACGCTCTCCTGGAAGGGCGGCATCTCGCCGAACCGGCTCATCCTCGTCGGCATCGGCGTCGGCTCGGCGATCAGCGCCCTGACGACATTGATCACCGTCCGCTTCCCGATCGAGCAGGTGCGCCCCGCCATCGTCTGGACGATGGGTAGCATCTACGGCTCCAACTGGCGGGATGTGAAGGTCCTGCTCGGCTTCCTCGCCATCTGCCTGCCGCTGGCGATCGCCCTCATGTGGTACCTGCGCGCCCTCCAGCTCGGCGACGATGTCGCGCGCGGCCTGGGAATGCCGATCGAGCGCCTGCGCCTCAGCCTGATCGTGGTCGGCTGCGCCCTGGCGGCGGTCGCCGTCGCGGTGGCCGGGCCAATCGGGTTCGTGGCGCTGATGGTGCCGCACATGGCGCGGATGCTCGCCGGGGCGCTCTCCAGCAGCGTGCTGATCCTCACCGCGATCATGGGGGCGTTCTTCCTGCTGGCGGCAGATACCGTCGCCCAGCATTTCCTGCCCGTCAGCCTGCCGGTCGGCGTCGTCACCGCGGCCGTCGGCGCCCCCTACTTCCTCTTCCTGCTCTACCGCTCCAACGTGAGGATGTAACGATGAGGAGGGAGCGGGGAGGAACGAGAAACGAGGAACGAGACGAACGGCCGCCCAGGCACGTTCGCCACTCCTCTCGTTGTTCTCCCGTCTCGTTTCTCGCTCCTCGTTTCTCGTTCCTCCCGTTCCAACGGAGTACTCCATGAGCCGACTCACCGCCAACGACCTCACCCTCGGCTACGGTGACGCCGTCATCGTCCGGAACCTGAACCTCGAGATCGAGGACGGCAAGATCACCACGATCATCGGCCCGAACGGCTGCGGCAAGTCCACGCTCCTGCGCGGCCTCGCCCGCCTGCTCGATCCCGTCTCCGGGCAGGTCCACCTGGACGGCCAGCTGATCCACAGCTACGCCACCCGCGACGTGGCGAAGCGCCTCGGCCTCCAGTCCCAGCAGGCGATCACGCCGCAGGGCATCATGGTGGAGGACCTCGTCCGGCGCGGGCGCTATCCGCACCAGTCCTTCTTCCAGCCCCCCTCCGCCGAGGACGAGGCCGCCGTCGACAAGGCGCTCGACCTCACCGGGATGCAGGGCCTTCGCAAGCGGGCGGTGGACACGCTCTCCGGCGGCCAGCGCCAACGCGCCTGGATGGCGATGGCCGTCGCGCAGGATACGCCGATCCTGCTGCTGGACGAGCCGACGACCTACCTCGATGTCTCCCACCAACTCGAGGTGATCGACCTCGTGGAGCACCTGAACCGGGTGGAGGGCAAGACCATCGTGATGGTCCTCCACGACATCAACGAGGCCGCCCGCGTCTCCGACCGCATCGTGGCGATGCGCGACGGCGTCATCGTCAAGGAGGGCACGCCCGACGAGGTCTTCCAGCCGGAGACGCTGGCCGCCCTCTACGGCATCACCTGCGACATCTACCCGCACAGCACGCGGGCCCACTGCTTCTGCCTGCCCCGTTCCGGCGATTGCCCGCCCAGTTGCGCGGTGAAGTCCGCCGCGACACCCGGCGATACCGCCGCAGGCCAGTTCTCCGTGCAGGGCCTCCGCACCGGCTACGGCCGCACCACGATCATCGACGACCTCTCGCTGGACCTCCCCGCCGGCAAGATGATCGCCATCGTCGGCCCGAACGCCTGCGGCAAATCGACCCTCTTCCGCTCCTGCGCGCGCCTCCTGAAACGATCGCGCGGGGCCATCCAGCTCGATGGCAGGGAGATCGCCTCCGGCTCCCACAAGGCGCTGGCGAAGCGGATGACGCTCCTCTCGCAGGGACCGGTGCCGCCCTCCGGCTTCTCCGTGGAAGACCTCGTCGCCTCCGGCCGCGTGCCGCACCAGGGGCTCTTCCGCCAGTGGAGCGCCGACGACGAGGCGAAGGTGGACGACGCCCTGGAGCGCACGAATCTGAACGAGTTCCGACATCGCGAGGTGGACACGCTCTCCGGCGGGCAGCGCCAGCGCGCCTGGTTCGGCATGTCGCTGGCCCAGGACACGCCGGTGCTGCTGCTGGACGAGCCGACGACCTTCCTCGACATGGCCGCCCAGATCGACCTGCTCGACCTCGCCCGCCAGCTGAACCGCGAGCACGGCTACAGCGTCCTGATGATCCTCCACGACCTGAACATGGCCGCCCGCTACGCCGATGTCATCGTGGCGATGAAGGCCGGCAAGGTCGTCCGCCACGGCACGCCCGCCCAGGTACTGACGCCGGACCTGCTGCGCGATGTCTTCGACATCGAGGCGACCGTCCACACCGATCCGCAGACCGGCTCCGTGATGATCATGCCGGTGCGCACCGTCTCCCCCACGGCCGTTGCCGAGGTCGAGCGGGAGGACGCCGAGGCGGCGGCGGACGCCATCGAGGAACCGATCGCCATCGCCGTGTAACACCGAGCCGCGCGAATCGCCCGCCCTGTCCTGCCGGTCCCCGGAGTGCGATGATGCTCCCGGGCCGGCAGCGTCACGGGCAGCGCCGTGTCTGCCGGAGCCTCACGAAAGGACAACCCGCATGGCGACCCTGACGACTGGCGCCGCGCTCGATCCCATCGCCCTCACCGAGGCGCTGGTGGCGATCGATTCCGTCAATCCCGCCCTCGTGCCCGCAGGGGCCGGAGAGACCGCGATCGCGGACTTCTGCGCCGGATGGTTCCGCGAGCATGGCTTCGAAGTGCATCGCCTGGAGGAGACGCCCGGACGCCCCTCCGTGGTCGGGGTCCTGCGGGGAAGCGGCGGCGGCCGGTCGCTGATGCTGAACGGCCACTACGACACCGTCACCCTCGCGGGCTACGACGGCGATCCCCTCCTGCCCCGCCGGAAGGATGGCCGCCTGAACGGGCGTGGCGCCTACGACATGAAGAGCGGGGTCGCCGCGATGATGGTCGCGACGGCGCAGGCGGCAGCGCACCACACGCTCCGTGGCGATGTGATCGTCTGCTGCGTGGCCGACGAGGAACACGCCAGCCTCGGCACCGCCGAGGTGCTGCGCCACTTCACCTCCGACGCGGGCATCGTCACCGAGCCAATGGACCTGGAACCGACGCTCTGCCACAAGGGTTTCGTCTGGATCGAGGCCACCATCCACGGTCGCGCGTACCACGGCTCCCGCCCGGAGTTCGGGATCGACGCCATCGCGAAGGCCGGGCATTTCCTCGCCGCGCTGGATCGCCACGCCGATGCCCTGAACGCCAGCACCGGGCACCCGTTGCTCGGTCCCGGCTCGATCCACGCCTCCATCATCCGGGGCGGCGAGGAGGCATCGAGCTACCCGGCCTCCTGCACGATCACGATCGAACGGCGGACGATTCCGGGCGAGACGCCGGAGATCGTGGAGCGCGAGCTTCGCACGATCCTCGACGGGCTGGCGGCGACGGTACCGGGTTTCGCCTACACGCTGGAGATGGGACTTGTCCGCCAGCCGTTCGAGACGAGCGTCGAGAGCGAGATCGCGCAATGCCTCCTCCGGAATGCGGAGGCGGTCCTCGGGACCCGTCCCCCGATCCGCGCGGAGCCGTTCTGGACGGACGCCTCGCTGCTGGACCAGGCGGGGATTCCCTGCCTGCTCTTCGGCGCGGCCGGGGCAGGCGCCCACTCCGCCGACGAGTGGGTGGACATCGCCTCGATCGAGACGCTCACCGAGATCCTGGCCCGCACCATCGCCGACTTCTGCGGATGAGCCGGCACTTCCCCCTATCGCACACGTCACCAGCATGCTCCGAACGCCGATTCCTTTTGAGGATCGGCGTTCGGAGCATGCTGGTGACGTGAAACGGCCTACGATTCGATCCAGATGTACGGGATCGAGCGGAACGGCTCGAAGGCGATCGGCACGAAGTTGTGCACGCGCGGCCCCGATCCCAGGATCGACTTCCGGAAGACGAGGAACCCGGAAGCCGCGTCGTCGTTGACGAGGTTCGTCTGCTCCACGATCAGGTCGATCCGCTTCTGCAGGTCCAGCTCGGCGTTGGCGACCGGCGTGATCGCATCGTAGGCCGGGTTGCTGTAGCGACCGTAGTTGTAGCCGGATGGCGGCACCGCCTCCGTGCCGAAATACCAGCTCTGGTCGGGGTCAATGTACCAGCCCCAGCCGGAGACGAGAATGTCGAAATCGCCCGACTCGCCGTTCCCGAAGAGCGTCGAGACATCGACGGCCTTCGGCACCAAATCGATCCCGATCGCCTTCCACGCCTGCTGGAGGTAGGGCACAAGCTGGTTGTTCTCGTCCGAGGTCTGGCTGTACTGGAACTCGAAGGAGAACGCCTTGCCGTCCTTCTCCACGATGCCGTCGCCGTTCGCATCGGCCCAGCCTGCATCGGCCAGCAACTGCTTTGCCTTCTCCGGATCGTAGGTGTAGATCGTCGTGATCCGCTTCGGGTCGTGGGCGATGGAGAGCACCGGCTGCGTGCCATCGGCCCGCACGGCGAAGCCCTGATAGACCTTCTCCGCGATCAGGTCGCGATCGAGGGCGTAGAGCAGCGCCTGCCGCACCTTCGGGTCCAGGAAGAGCGTCGTCTTCTCCGGATCCTGATTGAGCTGGTACTGCGTCGAGGCGAACGTATCGTAGTCGACGATGTTCAGTTCGGGGTTCGATTCACGCAGGGAGGTCGCCTGCCCGAACGGGATGGAGGCCAGGTCGGCCTCACCCACCTTGAAGGCCTGGAGGGCGGCGGCCTCGTCGGCATGGACGCGGAAGATGAACTCGTCGATATAGACCGGCGAACTCTCGGCATCCCAGTAGGACGGGTTCCTCTTGAGCGTGATGTGATCCCCCGGCACCCATTCCACGAAGGTGAACGCTCCGGACCCGACCACGCGCGCGGCATCCGTGCCCGTCGAGCCGGGATCGGAACCCCAGTTCGCCAGCGGCACGTCCTGCCAGAGGTGCTTCGGCAGGATGCCGATCTCTCCCAGCGCCTTGGTGAAGAAGTTGGCGACCGGGCGCACCGAGACGAACTCCACCGTATGCTCGTCCACCTTGCGGTAGGACTTGAGGACGGAGAGCACATCGGACCGGCGGAAGCTGCCCGTGTCCTCGGCGGTCACGGCATCGAACGTGAAGATCACATCGTCAGCCGTCAGGGGCGTGCCATCGTGGAAGGTCACCGTGGGGTTCAGGTGGAACGTGTAGGTGGAGCCATCGGCGGCGATCTCCCAGGAATCGGCAATTCCCGGCGTCCACGTCCCATCGATGATGCTGATGCGGGCGATCGGATCGTAGAGCAGGCTGGCAATCAGGTAGGAGGTGGTATCGGTGGTGAGGATCGGGTTGATGGTCGAGGCATCGCCGGAATCGACGTAGATCAGGCTGCCACCGGTCTTCTCGGCGGGGGTGAACCCGTACTTGGCGATCGCGGCGGCATTCACCTCCGCCCGCGACGGCGAGACGATGCCCACCGGCCCGCTATAGGCGACCGGTGACGCTTCCGGCGACGCGCCGGGCGAGGCAACCGGCGTCTGGGCGGACGCATGCAGGCCGGAACCGGCGAGGGCGATCGCACCGGCCGCACCGGCCTGGGCGATCAGGGCGCGGCGGGTGCGCGGCGCGAGTACCGGCGCAAGGACTGTGGCTCGGGAATGCTGGCTCATGACAGGGCTCCACTGGCAATAATGGACGGCAAGCCGCCCGGAGATCGGTGCAAAAAAAGATCGGTAACGAGACAAGATTCCTCGGCCCCCAGCGACGCTGCCGCCCCGCCCGTCCGGCGGCAGGGCCAGCAGCTATCGACACGTCCAGATCACCCGCTCATCCTTCCCGCCCGGCCACAGGACCAGGCGACGAACGCAAAAAACCTCCCGATGGTGGTGGGAGGCATGCGCATCGAATGGACGTATCTTTCGGACTGCTGTCCGACGGATTTGGCACCTGGCGCCGAAGCGCTGGTTGCCGGGTTTCCAAGGGCCGTTCCCTCCACCACTCGCGATACGTCCGCGTCTCTTCATTTGTTGCTGTCAGGATATGGGCCACCGGAGAGCCGGTCAAGTTCCTTGACCAAGCCCGGTCGTGTCACAATACCCGACGGCCAGCCGACATCACCCCCGTCACACACCGAGGACCTCCATGCCCGCTCCCGATACCCTGAAAGCCCGCCAGTCCACGCTCAAGCAGGGCTACCGCGATGACCCTGCCTCCGCCCTCCTCACCTCCGCCGTGACGAGCGCGACACCCACCCCCGCGAACGACACCAACGATCCCACCCGCGTGCGCATCGCGGTGGACAGCCCCACGGCCACGACCCTCGATATCGGCGCGCACGTCGCAGTCGGCGGAGAGAACGACCTCCCCTGCTCCGGTGACATCTTCCTCGCCTCCCTCGCCGCCTGCCAGGAGATCACCATCCGGATGGTCGCCAGCGCGATGGGCCTCACGCTGAACCGCCTCGCCGTGCGTGTGGAGGGCGACTGGGACGTGCGCGGCACTCTCGCCGTCGCGCGGGATGCACCGATCGGCTTCACCGCCATCCGCGTCCTGGTGGATCTCGACCTGGACGCCACCAACGAGCAACGCACGCGGCTCCTGAAATCAGCGGAGCGCTACTGCGTCGTCTCGCAGACGTTGAAGAATCCGCCGCCGGTGGAGCTGATCGTGCGCGACGGCGCCACGGCCTGAGCGGCCCGAGCCGGGCATCGCTGCCGGACGCCCTTGCCGGATTCCACCGGCGCCGCCACAATCCTTCCCGCAATAGAGCCGCTTCCCAATGAACAGGATTTCTGCATGGTGCGCATCGGACACTCGGACCTCGACATCTTCCCGCTGAACCTTGGCGGCAACGTCTTCGGCTGGACCGCCGACAAGCAGACCTCCTTCGACGTGCTGGACGCCTTCGTCGCCGGCGGCGGCAACTTCATCGACACGGCGGATGTCTACTCGGCCTGGGTGCCGGGCAACACCGGCGGCGATTCGGAGGCCATCCTCGGTGAGTGGATCGCCTCGCGAGGCAACCGGGACAGGGTCGTGATCGCGACCAAGGTCGGTTCCTGGGAGCAGGCGCCGGGCTCCTCCCGCGCGAACATCCTCGCCGCCGTGGAGGGATCGTTGCAGCGGCTCCAGTCCGACTACATCGACCTGTACTACATCCACCGCGACGACCCGAACACGCCGCTGGAGGAGACGATCGGCGCGCTGGACGAACTGGTGAAGGCGGGCAAGGTCCGCGCGATCGGGGCCTCCAACTTCTCGCCGGAGCGGCTGGAGGAAGCCCTTGCGATCTCGGAGCGCACCGGGCAGGCGGCGTTCGCGGCATTGCAGCCGCACTACAACCTCGTCTACCGCAAGGAGTACGAGGGCGCGCTGGAGGCGGTCGTCGCGACGCACGGCCTGAGCACGATTCCGTATTCCTCGCTCGCCAGCGGCTTCCTCACCGGCAAGTATCGCGACGAGAACGCATCCGGCGACACCAGTCCCCGCGCTGGCGGCGCCCGCAAGTACCTCGACGATCGCGGACGGAAGGTCATCGCGACACTGGACGAGGTCGCGGCGGCGCACAACGCCTCCGTCACCAGCGTCTCCCTCGCCTGGCTCCGCCAGCAGCCGACCGTCGCCGCGCCGATCGCGAGCGCCAGCACCCCGGTCCAGGTGCCGGACCTGCTCGCCAGCGCGACGCTGGAGCTGGCCGCCGACGAGGTCGCCGCCCTCTCCGACGCCTCCAGGTAACGTGCCCACCCAACGCCAGGGGCCGGAGGGATGAGTCCCTCCGGCCCCTGGCGTTGGGTTGTTTCTCCCTGTGGCGACATCCTGCATGGCTGCCATGCAGCCGCCAGGAACAATCCGCTACTGCGGCCCTTGTGGCCGCCTTGCACAAGGCGGCCACAAGGGCCGCATCTACGAGACCGCGGTCCTGCTGTTCCGGATAAGGCTCCGGGGCCGCGTGCGGCACGAACCACCCGCCGTACCTGGAGGCGTTCGCGCTGCTCGCCCCGCGGTCACCGGTCGTGAGACGGGTCCTGCCCTACGAGGCCGTCGATGGATTCCCGGATCAGGTCCGCATGGCCATTGTGGCGGGCATATTCCTCGATCATGTTCAGCATCACGTTCCGAAGCGTCAGCGGGCCGTCCTCGTTGGCGGCACCCCGCGCCCGCACCTCCAGCCCCCCTCGCGCGATCGCCTGCCCGATGATCTCGCGAGACCGCTCCACGGCAGCGTTCCACTCCGCATAGAGCGATGCCGGGCTGTCATCGGCGGCGCTCCGCCAGTCCCAGGCCTGATCGGTCTCCCAGTCGATGGTGTTCCACGGCGCCCGTTGCCCCTGCCCCAGAAGCCACTCGTGGGTCATGTCGTCCTCGAAGCGGGCAAGGTGCTTGAGCATGCCACCGATCGTCATGGACGATGGCCCGAGCGTCGCCCGGAGCGCCGCCGCATCCAGCCCGCCCGTCTTCCAGGCAAAGGTTGCCCGCTGCCGCTCCAGGTAGAACAGGACCAGGGCCGCCTCGTCCTCCGGCGCGAATACCGTTGCATCCCGATCCACCTGCGTGGATTCACTCATCGTCTGCTCCTCGTCGCGTCGCGCGTCGCCACCTGCCGCCATCATGGCATCGCCGTCGGTCAAGGTGCGTCCGCCTTGGCCGAACGCCGTCGCGGATGAACGAACGGACTCCCGGCGGAACGCGTCCACCGGGAGTCTCCACGTTTCGGATCGGGACGGCCCCCTACCCTTCGAGGAGCAGGGATTCCGGGTCCTCCAGCAGGTTCTTGATCGTCACCAGGAACTGCACCGCCTCCCGGCCATCGACTACCCGATGATCGTAGGAGAGCGCCAGGTACATCATCGGGCGGATGACGATCTCGCCATTGCGCACCACCGGGCGCTCCTGGATCGTGTGCATCCCCAGGATCGCCACCTGCGGCGCGTTCAGGATCGGTGTGGAGAGCAGCGATCCGAAGACGCCCCCGTTCGTGATCGTGAACGTCCCGCCGGAGAGTTCGGCCAGCGAGAGCTTGTTCTCCCGCGCCTTCGTCGCCAGCTCCACGATCTCGCGCTCGATCTGGGCGAAGCTCTTGCGGTCCGCATCGCGCACCACCGGCACGACGAGCCCCTCTTCGACCCCGACCGCGATCCCGATATCGTAGTAATGCTTCAGGACCAGCTCGGCGCCCTGCAACTCGGCGTTCACCTGGGGGAAGGCCTTCAGCGCGCCGATGGAGGCCTTCGTGAAGAAGGACATGAAGCCGAGGTTGACCCCGTTCTTCTCCTTGAAGGCATCCTTCCGCCGCTTGCGGACATCCATGATCGCCGACATGTCGACCTCGTTGAAGGTCGTCAGCATCGCCGCCGTGTGCTGCGCCTCCACGAGGCGGGCGGCAATCGTCTGGCGGCGGCGGGAGAGGCGCACGCGCTCCTCCTCGGCCGCGCGCGGTCCGGGGGCCGCAGGGGCTGCCGGAGCGGAGGCCACCGGACTCGGTGCCGCCGACGCAGCAGCGGGCGTTGCCGCAGCGGGAGCCGCCGGTCCCCGGCTGGCGATATAGCCGAAGAGATCGTCCCGCGTGATGCGGCCACCCGGGCCGGACCCGCGCACCTGCGCCAGGTCGATCCCGTGCTCCTCCGCCATCCGGCGGACCGCCGGGGCCGCGCGGCCACCGGCATCCTCCGCCGTCAGCGGGGCCGGCGCAGCAGCCGGCGCGGCGGCTGGAGCTGCGGGCGGGGCGGACGGCGCAGCGTCCGGAGCCTGCGGCGGCGTGGCCTCGGCTGCTACCGGGACGGGAGCTGCAGCGGCGCTCTCGGTGGATGCCGGCGCGGGGGCGGACGCCCCGTTCGACGAGCCGCCGCCGGCCCCAGCCTCCAGCAGGCCCAGCACCTCGCCGACCGTGACGGTGTCGCCCTCCTGATGCGCGATCGAACTCAGGATGCCATCGTCTTCCGCCGTGACTTCCAGGTTGACCTTGTCCGTTTCCAGCTCGAGGATGGTCTCGCCCCGGCTGATCTCGTCACCCTCTCCCTTGAGCCACTGCCCGACAACCGCGTCGACCAGCGACTCTCCCAGAGGCGGAACCTTGATCTCGATGGCCATGTGTGTCGCTGCTCTCCCGCGTACCGCGTACCTGGCGCCCGTTGCGGGCGATCGAACCCTGAACCTTGAACCTGTGATTGCCAATGTGTTGCGCCCGCGCGTTCCAACCGGAACGGGACGGCGGCCCGTTACTCTTCCTCGCCCGAGCCCGCCTTCACCGGCGTCTTGGCCGAAGCAGCCTTGGCGACGCCGTTCGTCGCGCGCCCGTTGCCATTCGTGGCCGTGGAGGACGCGCCGTTCGTGGCGGCCTTCTGCGTCGAGGCCGGAGGTTCCGGCACGTCGGCGAAGGCCGCCGCGACGATCGCCGCCTGCTCGCGGTTGTGGCGATCGAGCGATCCCACCGCCGGGCTGGCGCGCTCCGGCCGCCCGATGTAGCGGACCGGAATCCGCCGGCCGACCAGCTGCTCCAGCCGTCCACCCATGAACGCCCAGGCGCCCATGTTGCGCGGCTCCTCCTGCAGCCAGACGATCTCCTGCAGGTTCGGGTACTGCGCGATCACGTTGCCGATGGCCGTGTTCTGGAACGGGGCCAACTGCTCGACCCGGGCGATGGCGACGCCATCGCTCCCGGCGCGGAGCGGGCTGCTCTCCAGGTCGACCGTCACGCGGCCGGAGCAGAGGATCAGCCGCGTCACCCGGTCGCGGTGCGCCTCGGCCTGGGGATCGTCCAGCACCGGGTAGAAGGTGCCGTTCGTCAGCGCCTCCGGCTTCGAGGCCGCCAGCGGGTTGCGCAGCAGGCTCTTCGGCGTCATCAGGATCAGCGGGCGGGGATCGGAATCCAGCCGCGCCGCCTGCCGCCGCAGGAGGTGGAAGTACTGCGCGGCGGTGGAGCAGTTCGCCACCCGGATGTTGTCCTCGGCGGCGAGCTGGAGGTAGCGCTCCAGGCGGGCGCTGGAGTGCTCCGGCCCCTGGCCCTCGTAGCCATGCGGCAGCAGGAGGACGAGCGACGGTTCCTGCGCCCACTTCGCGCGGGCGGCGGCGATGAACTGGTCGATGATGACCTGGGCGCCGTTCGCGAAGTCGCCGAACTGACCCTCCCACAGCACCAGCGCATCCGGCGCGTGGACGCTGTAGCCATACTCGAAGCCCATGCAGGCGTTCTCGGAGAGCGGGCTGTTGTAGACCGCGAAGGATGCCTTCGCTTCGGGCATCACCTCCAGCGGCGTGAAGCGGGCGCCCGTCTTCGCGTCGTGCAGCACCAGATGGCGCTGGCTGAAGGTGCCGCGCTCGGCGTCCTGCCCGGTGAGGCGGATCGGGTGGCCGTCGGCGAGGATCGCGGCGAAGGCCAGCGCCTCCGCGTGCGCCCAGTCGATGACGCCACCCTCCTCGTCCAACACCTTCGCCCGCTTGTCCCACTGCCGCTTCAGCTTGCCGTTCGGGCTGAAGCCCTCCGGCGTGGCGTGGATCGCGGTCTGGAAGGCGCGAAGCTCCTCCGGCGTGACGGCCGTCTCGACCTCGCGGCGCTCGATCTTCGGCGCCTCGGCCTCCTCCTCGAAGACCTCGGTCCCCTCGGTGACGCCCTTGCGGATCTTGGTCAGGCGGTCCAGCACGCGCTGCTCCATCGCCTGCACGTCATCCTTGGTGATGACGCCCTCGGCGACGAGCTGATCTGCCCAGAGCTTGCGCAACGTCGGGTGCTTGCCGATCTGCTGGTAGAGCAGCGGCTGGGTGAAGGCCGGCTCGTCGCCCTCGTTGTGCCCCCAGCGCCGGTAGCCGACGACATCGATCAGGAAGTCCTTGCCGAACTTCCGGCGATAGGCGGCGGCGAAGCGGGCGGCCATGAGGCAGGCCAGCGGATCGTCGGCATTGACGTGGATGACCGGGATCTCGAAGCCCTTGGCGAGATCGCCCGCGTAGAGCGTGGAGCGGGAATCGCTCCAGTCGGTCGTGTAGCCGATCTGGTTGTTGACGATGATGTGGATGGTGCCGCCGGTGGTGTACCCGCGCAGGCCGGAGAGGTTCAGTGTCTCCGCGTTGATGCCCTGGCCGGGGAAGGCCGCATCGCCGTGGAGCAGGATCGGCAGCGTGCGCGCGCCGTCGTGGATCGGCTCGCCCGCGTGGGTGCGGTCGTCCTGGGCGGCGCGGGCCATGCCCAGCACGACGGGATTCACGAACTCCAGGTGGCTCGGGTTCGGCGCCAGCACGACCGGCACCTTCAGCCGCTCGCCGGTCTCCGGGTTGCGGGAGAGGCGGGCGCCAAGGTGGTATTTCACGTCGCCGGTGCGGACATCCGCCGCCGTCTCCGTCTCGCCGGAGGTGCGCTTCTGGCCGCCCTCGAAGGCGGCGATGATCGCGCCATACGGCTTGCTCAGGATGTGCGCCAGCACGTTGAGCCGGCCCCGGTGGGCCATGCCCATCAGCACCTCGACCGCCCCGGCGGAGGTCGCATCATCGATGATCCGGTCCAGCATCGGGATCAGGACATCGTTGCCCTCGATGGAGAACCGCTTCTGCCCGAGGTAGGTCTGGTGAAGGAATCGCTCGAAGACCTCGACCTGGGTGAGGCGCTCCAGCAGCTTCCGCTTGGCCGCCGGATCGAGGTTCGGGTTGAACTCGCCGGACTCGACCGCGTCGCGCAGCCAGAAGCGCTCCTCGGCGATCTGGATGTGATCGAAGTCGAAGCCCGCCACCTTGGTGTAGGCGTCGCGCAGGCGGGCGATCGCCTCGGCCGCGTTGGCCGCGCCCTCCGCGATCTGGCCGCCGACGATGCTGGCTGGCATCGATTTCAGATCGTCTTCCGTAATCCCGTAGGTCTCGGGAAAGAGCTCCGGCGCGCCATGCGGCGCCCCGCCGAGCGGGTCCAGCTGCACGGCAAGGTGGCCGTACTCGCGGATGCCGTTCGCCAGCCCGACCGCCGCCGCGATCTTCATCACGTCGGCCGCCGCCGGCGCGGCGCTGGCCGTCCGGGTCACGGCTGCCGGGACGGAGGCCGCGCCAGACAGGGACACGGTGACGGCATCGATGTCCGCCGGGGTGAGGGTATCGAAGAAGGCGCGGGTCTCGGCATCGACAGACGCCGGATCGGCCACGTACTGGTCGTACCGTTCCAGGACGTAGCCCGCATTGGGGCCATAAAACGCGCTCAGGTCACCCATGGGTCTTTTCCGTTGGCTCCTTGGACGGGTCCCAGGGGATGCGAGGGACACAGCGTCCTCTTCACGAGCATCGTCGCCGCTATGCCGACGGTGCGACAGTATGGAAACGGACACATTGCACGCGAACAGGAACCTCAACGAGGGCTCTGCCGACTCCGCTGTCCCGGCCCGTACGTCGCTGAAAGTCTAGCATAGGCCCTCCCCGTTTCCGGCGCGATTCTCCCGATCTTTCGCAGAATCACGGCCACTTTGTATACCCAAATCCTGTGACGTTTTTCACAAACGAAGGTTGGCGACGCCAGAAGCTTCAATTCGTGCGAATTGCCTCATCCGGGCAGCATCCTGCCTTGTCCGTCCCGGTCGCGCCGACGGCCCCCAGCCCGACAGACCCCCCGGAACCTCGGGGCGCGGCGGGGGATGTCTTCTCGCTACGCTGGGAAGCGCCGCAGTGACCGGTCTTGCCCCCGGCCCCGGCTCCCGCCTGCCTCGCGCATCCAGCCACCACCCCTTCCAGGAGCTCTCCCATGCCTAGCGCCTCACCCATCCCGAACGCACCTTCCGTTCCCGCAACCCCGACATCAGGTTTCGGCGCCCGCGCCTGGCCGCTGGCCGCCGTTGCCACCGGTTTGCTCGGCATCGTCGCCACCTTCCTGACCGATCTCCACGTCGAGCCACCTCCCAACACCCCGACCA
>Ga0182740_1001322_pt1 | contig 17182 bp, 6 predicted proteins | sample eDN5th37CKraftBY_FD_128872 | JGI IMG/M metagenome (GOLD analysis project Ga0182740, IMG submission 128872) | Enriched backyard soil microbial communities from Emeryville, California, USA - eDNA 5th pass 37_C Kraft BY (version 2) (version 2) | ecosystem: Environmental > Terrestrial > Soil >...
CGCGCGCTTCTCCCCTGTCCGGGCACCCCCGGAGCGGCGCGCGCTTATCGCGCTTTCGGCCGAACACATGTTCGTAACCCAAATGCACGCGAGGATTCGCCGTGACGCTCAACAACAGCTTCAATGCCCGCCAGACCCTCAAGGTCGGTGACAAGTCCTATACCTATTACTCCCTCGTCGAGGCCGAGAAGAACGGCCTGACCGGCGCTTCGAAGCTGCCCTTCTCCATGAAGGTGCTGCTCGAGAACCTGCTCCGCTACGAGGATGGCCGCACGGTCACCAAGGCCGACATCGAGGCCGTGGCCGCATGGCTCAACAACAAGGGCAAGGACGAGAAGGAAATCGCCTATCGCCCCGCCCGCGTCCTGATGCAGGACTTCACCGGCGTTCCGGCCGTGGTCGACCTCGCCGCCATGCGCGACGCCATGAAGAACCTCGGCGGCGACCCGCGCAAGATCAACCCGCTCGTGCCCGTCGACCTCGTGATCGACCACTCGGTGATCGTCGACGAGTTCGGCACCCCGAAGGCCTTCGACCGCAACGTGGAGCTGGAATACCAGCGCAACGGCGAGCGCTACCGCTTCCTCAAGTGGGGCCAGACCGCGTTCGAGAACTTCTCCGTCGTGCCCCCGGGCACCGGCATCTGCCATCAGGTGAACCTGGAATTCCTCTCCCAGACCGTCTGGACCCGCAAGGACACGGCGACCGGTGAAGAGACCGCCTATCCGGACACCCTGGTCGGCACCGATTCGCACACCACCATGGTCAACGGCCTCGCCGTTCTCGGCTGGGGCGTGGGCGGCATCGAGGCGGAGGCCGCCATGCTCGGCCAGCCGGTCTCCATGCTCATCCCCGAGGTGATCGGCTTCAAGCTCACCGGCAAGCTGAAGGAAGGCGTGACCGCCACCGACCTGGTGCTCACCGTCACCCAGATGCTGCGCAAGAAGGGCGTGGTCGGCAAGTTCGTGGAGTTCTACGGCCCCGGCCTCAATGACATGTCCGTGGCGGATCGCTCCACCATCGGCAACATGGCTCCTGAATACGGCGCCACCTGCGGCTTCTTCCCCATCGACGACAAGACCATCGCGTATCTGCGCACCACCAGCCGTTCGGACGACCGCGTCGCCCTCGTGGAGGCTTACGCCAAGGCCCAGGGCATGTGGCGCACGGCCGAGACGCCGGACCCGGTCTTCACCGACACCCTCGCGCTCGACCTCGGCGACGTGGTCCCCTCGCTCGCGGGCCCCAAGCGCCCGCAGGACCGCGTGACTCTCGACACCTCCAAGACCGAGTTCCTCGGCGCCATGGAGAAGGAGTTCCGCAAGGCCGGCGACATCAGCCAGCGCGTGAAGGTGGAGAACGCCAATTTCGATCTCGGCCACGGCGACGTGGTGATCGCGGCGATCACCTCCTGCACCAACACCTCGAACCCGAGCGTGATGATCGGCGCGGGCCTGCTCGCCCGCAACGCGGTGAAGAAGGGCCTGAAGTCCAAGCCGTGGGTGAAGACCTCGCTCGCGCCCGGATCGCAGATCGTCGAGGAATACTTCAAGAAGGCCGGCCTCCAGGGCGACCTGGATGCGCTCGGCTTCAACCTCGTGGGCTTCGGCTGCACCACCTGCATCGGTAATTCGGGCCCGCTGCCGGAGAACGTCTCGAAGGCGATCAACGACAACGACCTCGTGGCCGTGTCGGTGCTCTCGGGCAACCGCAACTTCGAGGGCCGCGTGAACCCGGACGTGCGCGCCAACTACCTCGCCTCGCCTCCGCTGGTGGTGGCCTACGCGCTTGCCGGCTCCATGCTGGTGGACCTGACCAAGGATCCGCTGGGCACGGGCTCGGACGGCCAGCCGGTGTACCTGAAGGACATCTGGCCCTCCTCGGCCGAGGTGCAGGAGTTCATCGACCGCACGATCACGAGCGAGCTGTTCAAGACCCGCTACGCCGACGTGTTCTCGGGCGACGCCAACTGGAAGAAGGTCACCTTCGAGCCGGGCCTCACCTACGAGTGGGACATGGGTTCCACCTATGTGCAGAACCCGCCCTATTTCGAGGGCATGACCAAGGAGCCGAAGCCGGTCACGGACATCCTGAACGCGCGGATCCTCGGCCTCTTCCAGGACTCGATCACCACCGACCATATCTCGCCCGCGGGCAACATCCGCGCCGCCTCCCCGGCCGGTGAATACCTGCAGGCGCACCAGGTGCGCGTCGCCGACTTCAACCAGTACGGCACCCGTCGCGGCAACCACGAGGTCATGATGCGTGGCACCTTCGCCAACATCCGCATCAAGAACCAGATGGTGAAGGACGAGAGCGGCCACGTGGTCGAGGGCGGCTACACCATCCACCATCCGTCCGGCGAGCGGATGTTCATCTACGACGCGGCCATGCGCTACAAGGCCGAGGGCGTTCCGCTGGTCGTTCTCGCCGGCAAGGAATACGGCACCGGCTCGTCCCGCGACTGGGCGGCCAAAGGCACGAACCTGCTCGGTGTGCGCGCCGTCATCGCCGAGAGCTTCGAGCGCATCCACCGCTCGAATCTCGTCGGCATGGGGGTTGCTCCCTTCGTGTTCGAGCAGGGCACGTCCTGGGAGACGCTGGGCCTGAAAGGCGACGAGACCATCACCATCAAGGGGCTTGCCGGCGAATTGAAGCCGCGCCAGCGCATGGAGATGGAAGTCACCTCCGCCGACGGCTCGGTGCGCAAGGTGCCGGTGCATTGCCGCATCGATACGCTGGAGGAGGTCGAGTACTTCCGCAACGGCGGCATTCTGCACTACGTCCTGCGCCAGCTCGCGGCGTAAGACTCGCGAAAAAACGCCCGCTCTTCGGATGAAGAGCGGGCGGAGATCTTGAAAAGGCGGCTTGAACAAGCCGCCTTTTTTATTCGAGCTTAGAGCATCGGCGTGAGTTCGAATTCACGCCGATCCTTTAGATGACGAAAAAGTCGCCATGGCTCATCGTCTTCACGGCCGCCTTCGTGACCGTGGCGATGTGGATCTTCGCCTGTGAGCCGGTGCCGTCGGCATCGTAATAAATCTTGCCCGTCTTCTTGCTGACGATGATGCGGTCGGATGCATCGTGGGCAACCTCACCCTTGAAGAATGCACCCTCGGATAATTTGACGGGCTTCTTGATCGAGCCTTTCTTGCCCAACCCCTTATAAATCGCATTGTCGAGCCAGAAGGCATCGTCCTTGGCGTTGAAATCGGTGATCGTATCGATATTGGCGTTCTTCTTCTTGGCGATCGGGCTATCGAAGACGAAGATGTCCTTGCCTGTTCCGCCCGTCAGAACATCGCTGCCTAAGCCCCCCGACAGCCGGTCGGCTCCCGCACCGCCCAGCAGCCTATCGTTGCCCATGCCGCCTGCCAGGGTATCGTTCTTCAACCCACCCACGAAATGATCGTTGCCCGATGTGCCGGAGACGGCTTCAGGCTCCACGTTCCGGATATTGACGGTGAGGTTCGTGTCGACACTCAAGCCGCCTTCGTCGGTGACCCGAATTTTTACGTTATGGGAATTCGCCTGCTCAAAATCGAGCTTGGTACCGTCGGCGACCACGAGCTGGTCACCGCGAAGTGCAAAACGGCCACCTGCATCGTCCAGCAGTTGATATGTGAAGGTATCGCCCGGATTGGCGTCCGTTGCCCGCAACGAACCCACCACAGTTCCTGCCGAGGCCATCTCATCGACGGAATTCCGGGACAGGTCGAGCTGCGTTGGCACGAAGTTCTCGCTGACATGAACCGTCGAGCTGGTCGCCTTGCCGGCTGTATCCCAGAACAGGAGCGAGATGTCCCGTTGGCCCAAGGGCGTGCCGGCAGGCCGGTCATAGGTATATGTGAGGGCGCGGACGAGTTCCTGCACATGAGCGACCGCCACAGGAATGCTGAAACCGATCCTGAGCGAATTTGCTTGAGAGGTGAGGATCGCCCCGAATACATCCTGTCCAAGGAAAATCTCGCTGCCTTCATTCATTCCATCAGAGAGCGATATCGGTCCCGATGTATCGATCCCAAGTCGATCTCCGAGATTCTGCCCATTCGAGGCCTCATCCTGGATGCTGATTTCAAGCACGCTGAGAGCCTCGTAATCGTCCGAGATAACAGCGTTTCGGCCAGCATCCACGAAGACCGTCGCTCCTGCGGTCGTCAGGATTCTGTCGCCGTCGAGACCGCTCACCTGCGGCGGTTCGTTGGTGTAGGTGCCGGACGCATCCGTGATCGTTTTGATGTTGTTTTCGAAGAGCGCCTTGCGCTCGTCCCTCGTGAAAGTGCCTCCCGCAAGCGTCAGGCTGGCGGAGCCATAGGGATCGGCATGCACCAAAGATGCTAACGCCTTGCTGTCGACCGTGATCGAGACGGCACGGTCAACCAGCTCGATCCTCTCAATACCGGTGATGGTTTTCCCAGTCAGGTCGAACGACGAACCGACGAGCTTCAGCCAATCGTCGCTGCCTGCCCCACCATCGATGGTCATCACCTCATTCAGGCGCTGGGCATTCGCGCGCAGCACCTCGTGTGACGAATCGCTCATCCGGATGAGTTCGATACCGCTGAATGCGGCAAGCCTGGTGAGGTCGAACTCAGCGAATCCGCCCGATCCGCTCATGACTTTGAGCGTGTCAGTCCCGTCACCGCCATGGATCACATCGCCATCACTTAACGTGGTCACCGTCATGGCAACAACATCATCACCGGACGAGCCCGCCAGTTGATCGACACCGGAGGTCAGCACCTTCACGCCTTCGGGAGCGATCGCGATGGAAATGGTCGGCATCACATACCGGCCGCCTTTGTCGCTGAGATAGACATAGATATAGCGATGAAACGTCAGGGACGGATCGTTCGATGCGTTGCTGTATTCCGAGGCGTGGAGCAACTCCTCGACCCTGTCATAAGTTGCGTTTTCGTTGAAGTCGATATCGAAGCCGTATTCGTTGTGAGGCGCGATACTGCCAATCTCGATCCGGTCGTCTTCTGGTCCGACGAAAATCCGGCTGCCAACATTCATGCCGTCCGATAGGAAAACCTGTGCGGTTTGCGCAATGTAGACCCTCTCTCCGTCCGCCAGTATGCCATGGGCAAGATACAAGCCGTCGATGGTCGCGTCATCGCCATCGGTCACTGTCGCATTGGCACCGACATCGAGCCGGACAGGCTGGTCGATCTGACCGGTGGTGAGAATGATCTCCTCGTCGAGGTTCGACAGCATCGGAGGAGCCGCATAGTAAGTGACGCCGCTCGCATCCGTGATTGTGTCGATGCCCTTGTCGAACAAGGCTTTCCGCTCGATCTCATCGAAGGTGCCGCCCTCGAAGATCAGATGATCGGAATCGCTCCAGTAGCCTGTCAGCTGGAATGCCAGATCCCTGCTGTCGAGTGTGACCTCGATCCCTTCATATTCTGCCAGTTCGATCTCGGCGAAGCCCGTGATGGTCTTGCCGCGGAGATCGACATCCCATCCATACAAGGCAAAAATATCGTGACCGCCGCCGCCCTCGATGGTGGAGATGCTCTCCAACGGCTTCGTGTGCCAATAATCGTCCCAGATCGCGATACGATCATCCGCATCCGAGCCCCTGACGATTTCGATCGAGGAGAAGACAGCGGGATTGTTCAGATCGAAGGTGCCGCCCCCGTTCAGCTGGAGCGTATCGACTCCATCGCCACCATCCAATGTCAGGCTGAAGTCAAGCTCACTGGCCGTGACGATGATGGTGTCGTTACCCGGGCTCATGAGGGCGGAATGGGTTGTGCCGGCTCTGGAGGTCATGACAGCCATCTGGTAATTGCAATTTAATTACATAAAACGATTTTCCTCCTGCTGTCGAGGCCCGTTCGTCTGCACCGGCCTTCAAGCTCGGCAGCCTGCGGTAGCGTGAGCCCAGAACGAATGTGCAGCATGCCATGGACAAAGGGGGCGGCTCGCGAGCCGCCCCCTTTCACTCAGACGAAGAAGAAGTCCTTATGGGTGAGCGCCGCACCCTCGCCCTTCTGCAGCTTCACCGTGCCGATCTCCAGCATCGCCTTCGCGCCGGAACCGTCCGCGTCCCAGTACAGCTTGTAGGTCTTGGAATTGACCTTCTTGGCGATGAAGAAATCGTCCTTGTCGAGCGCCTTGTCGCCGACGCGGAAGAAGCCGCTCTTCATCTTGTAAGGGCTGTCGAGACTGGCCCCTTTTCCCTTGAGATACTTGGCGATCGTCTTGTTCGTGAACGCCACATCGTCGAGGAAGATCGAGTCGTATTTCGGCCCGAAATCGTAGATCACGTCCTTGTTCTTGTTCGCCACGCTCTTGCTGGTGAGCCTGGTGTCGAACACGAACGCGTCTCGGCTCGCTGAACCCTTGCCGCCGTAGAGCTTGTCGAGGCCTAGGCCGCCGCCGAGCGTGTCGTTGCCCGCCTCGCCCTTGAGCGTGTCCTTGCCGGCTCCGCCGAACAGGCGGTCGTGGCCGGCATTGCCCGACAGGGCATCATTGAGCGCGCCGCCATGGAACACGTCGTTGCCGGCCGTCCCCGATGTCGCCTCGGGGTTCACGTCCTGGACGCCGAAGGTGAGTTCCCTCACATAGGTGGCTCCGCCGGCATCCGTCACCTGCACCCTGAACCTGTGCGAGAGGGATTGTTCGGCATCGAGCAGGAAGCCGTTGTCCACCACGATCTGGTTGCCGTTGACGAGCTTGATCCGGCCGCCGGCATTGTCGAGCAGAGTGTATTCCAGCCCGGCTCCGCCGACGCCGTCGTCTATGGCACTCAGCGTTCCGATCAGTGTCCCCGACGCCGCATATTCCGCGGCAGAGCCCGTGAAGACGATGTCCGTGGGAGCGTGGTTGGGAATGCTGAGCGGCCCGTTCTTCACGACGACCGTGACGTCTCGCGTCGCCACGTCTTCACTGCTGCCGTCCGAAACCCGAACGGTCAGCTGGTACGGCGTGTCCGCATCGACCGGCAGCCGGCTCGCATCCGCGATCCTGATATGACCTGCGGCATCGATGCCGAACAGACCATCGTACGTGTTGGCGAGCGAATAGGACAAGGGACGCCCATCGGACGCAGCATCTGGATCGGAAGCCTGCACGATTCCGATTTCGACGGCCCCTGCGGTGTCGCTGACGAGGATCGTTCCGTTCTCGCCGGAGTGAACGCTGCCCGTCACAGCAATTGCAGTGATCGCAGAAATCGCCGGGCCGAGATTGTTCTTCACCGTGATGGTGACGTTGCCGGTGACCGTGTTGGGGCCATCCGACGCGATAATCCGGTACGAATTGGTGTAATCGCTCTGGAGCGGAACCCAACTGGCTTCACGGATCCTCACCTCATTGCCGACGATGATATAGCGGCCATCGGCGCTGATCTTGTCGCTGTCCGCGTGATGGTTCTCGAATTTGTAGTCGATGACGACATCGCCGTCCTTGAGCGGAAGCGGCACCACCACGAAGTTGTCGGTCTTGCTCTCATGCACTGTGTAAGTGCCGGAGGGCAATGGCGGCGGGGGATTCGAGGCGTCGTAACCGATCACGGAGATGATGTTGGGGAAGCTTCTCGTGTTGACGCCGTCGCTGACGGTGAACGAGAACTCGGTCTGCCCAATGCCGTTCACTTCAAAGCCGATCGTATCGATAAAGGCATCGATGTCAGCTGCCGATCCCCGCAGCTTGTAGACTCGGGGATTGCCTATACTCTGCGTAACAGTTACCCCAGTGCCAGTTGCGTCATACTGGAGACCTCCATAGCGATTGTCGAATGTGATCGTCACCGTGAGCGGATCGTCGTCGAGATCCTCGATCTGAAGAGCCCTCAACGCTTCGATCACCGTGCTGCCGACCACCCCGATCTTGGACTCCTGCCCCTCCGTGACCGTGAGCGTCGGCGCGTGATCGTCGTTCAAAATCACGCCGGTCGCGCTGCCGTTCGTGGTGCTGATCGTGCCGTGGGTCGGGCCCTCCAGCCAAACTGTGAAGGTCTCGTTCGCCTCGGCGAGCCTGTCGCCGCGCACGTAGACCGTGAAGGTCGTGCTCGTCTCGTTCGCTGCGAACTCGAAGAACCCCTCCAAGGAATCGAAATCGTCCTCGTCGATTCCCGTGCCCTCGATAGACCAGCCTACTGTCGCCGCTACGCCGGCGAGGGTTCGTGTTGCCGTGAAGGTGTATTCCACGAAGGCTGAATCGCCCTCGTCGTGGGATACCGTCGGGGAGGATACCGAGATGACTGAGTTCTTGATGTCGACCGTGTAATCCTCGCGATAGCCGATATCCGGACGCTCGACATTGCCGATCACCGCATAGGTGACGACCGAGAGGACGCGAGGGCCAGGCCCTTCGAGACCGAAATCGTCATTGGTGCTGATCTGCCCGGTGTTCCTGTCGATGGTGAAGCCTCTGTCCACCGTCGCTACGGAGCCGTTCGCCAGAAGGAATCCATATACGTTCTGCTGAAACTGAGGATTTGTGTCGGGATCGTCGAGCCACTGGGCCCTCACCACATTGACGCCGATCTGCCCCACCACGATCGTCTGGGGATCCTGAAAGTCCAGATCCCGGGGTGCTTCGTCCACATCGGCGATCTTGACCGTCAAGGCTCGCGTGTCGCCTTCGCGCGATCCGTCCGATACCTTGACGTAGACTGTATGGAACGCTTCTCCCTGGGCATTCTTCGGCGCTGTTTCGAAATCAAGCGGGCCCGTGAGCTTGAGATAGCTCTGAGTGCCGATCTTGACGATCTCGAAGCGACCGTCGGCATCGCCCCCACCTGGCTTGCTGGGATCGAACAGGAAGTTCAGGCCGGACAAAGGCGGATCGTCGTCGGTGGCGAGAAGCTTGAAGGTACCGTTCAGATTTTCATTGACGGTCACTGTCGACGAATCGATTTCATCGAAACCAGGGGTGGATGGCTGCTGGTTCACGTTCTTGACCCGGATCGATACATCCTGCAAGGCGACGCCTCCTTGCCCGTCGGAGACGGACACAGTCAGCGCGTAATCCTTATCGACGGTGATGGGCGGCAGCTTGGACTTGTCCATCCGGATCGTGCCATTCTCATCGATCGAGAAGAGATCTCCGTATGTATGCAGGAGGGCATAGGTGAGCGGGTCGTCGTCCTCGTCGCTGGCATCCACGTCGGCCACCTCCACGACGTTGCCCGTGCCGGCGTTCTCGCCGATCACGATCTTGCCCATGTCGGTGTCGGTGCCTGTCGCGCCGTTTCCGGACGGCGACACGTCGGTGATCACGGGTGACTGATTCAACGTGTTTTGAATGGTTTCGATGTTCTGAAGCCTCGAGAGGTCGTAGCCGCGCACCCGGATGATGACCGTATCGTTGCCCTCGCCCACGGCCTCCACCACCACGTCGTTCAGGTCGTCGATGTAATAGACATCGTCGCCGGTCCCGCCCACCATTAGGTCGGAGCCTGCGCCGCCGTCGAGGGTGTCGTCGTGGGCTTCTCCGTAGAGCTGGTCACTGTCGTCGCCGCCGAAGAGCTTGTCGTTGCCGTCGAAGCCATGGATGGTGTCATTGCCCGCCCGCCCGTCGAAGACGTTGCCGCCCGCGAGATTGTCTCCATAGAATTCGTCGCCGAAGCCGGTCCCGTAAGCGTCGGCAATGCGGGAGACCAGATCCTTCTGGTTCTGCGACTTGAACACCTGGCCTAGCGGCAGATTGAAGATGATCCCCGCGCCGAGTCCTCCGTAATCGGCCGCGGCGTAGCCGTTTCCGCCGTCGAGGGTGTCGTTGCCGGTCGAGCCGACGAACAGGTCGAAGCCGCCGCCGGCCTCGACCGAATCGTTGCCGTCGCTTCCGACGACGGTATCCCTCTCGTCGCCACCCGTGACTCGCCAGACATTCCGGAGCACGTCCGTCTCGATCACCGTGCCCTGGGCGTTGGTGACGGTGGCGATCCTGGTCCTGAGATCGATCGTCCGGCTCAGCCCATCGAACACCACATGCCCGCCGTCGAGGGTGTCGTCCCCCGCACCGCCGTGAAGCACGTCGTCAGCATCTCCCACGAGGGAGTCGTTGCCCTGCTCGCCGTGGAGCTCGTCGACACCCAGGCCGCCGATCAGCTTGTCGCCGCCTTCTCCGCCCCAGAGGGTGTCGTTGCCACCTCCGCCGTCGATCGTGTCGTCGCCGTCGATCCCGTACAGGATGTTGCCGTGTCCATCATCCCCGGTGATGATGTCTTCGCCTTGCGATCCCCAGGCGTGCCAGATGTTGGCGAGTGTGTCCTGCTGGCCGTTGAACTTGATCGCTCGACCGTGTTGCAGATCGAGATTGACCCCCGAGGCGGAGACGAAGAAATAGGTGATCTCGCCACCGTCCGTTCCGCCGTCGATACTGTCGTTGCCGTAGCTGGCGACGAAGTGATCGAAGCCCGCACCTCCCAGGAGCGTGTCATTGACGCCGAGGAGGTTGTTGGTCCCGCTCACGCCCGTGATGGTGTCATTGCCGTCGCCGCCCGTGACGTAGAGCACATTTACGAGAGTATCGGTTTCCTCGGCATTCGTGGCCTTGCCCGCGGCCAGATCGATGTCGCGTCCGAGGGAGCCTTCGAAGATCACGTGGCCGTTGACAAGCCTGTCGTTCCCCACGCCTCCCCACAGAGAATCTTCCGCGCCGCCCACCAGCGTGTCGTTGCCGACACCGCCATAGAGATCGTTGCGGCCGGCGCCGCCGGTCAGGTTGTCATCGAACCTGGATCCAACGAGATTTTCGATCGATACCAGCCGGTCGCCCTGGGCGTCGCCTCCCGTGGCCACCACCGTCGCTTGCGACAGGTCGACTGTGACCGCATCGGGCGACGACGTGTAATCCGCGGTGTCCCGGCCCGCTCCGCCGTCGAGCACGTCGGCGCCCTCCCCGCCATCGAGGATGTCGTTACCATCGTAGCCGAAGAGGCCGTCGGCCCCGCCACGGCCGTACAGATGATCGTCGTCATTCGGCCCGCTGGCTTCGATGTCGGCGCCGTAGAGGGTATTGCTGTTGCCGTCCCCGGCCAGCGTGTCGCCGTACCGCGTCCCCATCAGCCCTTCGATGTTCTTGAGCCTGTCGCCATGCGCCATACCGCCAATTTGCGTCGCGCGCGTGAGATCGACATTCACGGCATCGTTGACGGTATTAGCGAAATAGACCGCGATGTCCCCGGTGCCGTCCCCGCCGTCGAGTTCATCCGCGCCGTCACCACCTTCGAGCAGGTCGTTTCCTTCGCCACCCCTGAGCAAGTCGGCCCCGTTGCCGCCTCTTAGGATGTCATGGCCTGCCCCACCGAAAAGGCTGTCATTGTCGATGCCGCCGGTCAGATCGTCGCTGTAATTGGTTCCGCCATATTGCTTAGCGCCACCCGTGTTCACCCAAGTGACACCCTCGTGACGGGGGTCGAAGATCTGAAATTTCGTAATGACTCTATCGGAAGGTGGTCCATAACTCTGGAAATCGGTCCAATGCACCATGTATCGGCCGTCCTCCATAAGGACCGGAGTGACCAACCCATAACTTGAGATGCCTTGCAAGGGTCCGCTCGCCACTGAAGACACTTCACTTGTCTTTGACGCGACGTCGAACGATCCTAGATACTTGACGTGACTACTCGCCTCAACGACATCATATGCAAATAGGAAACCTCCTGGCTTCTTCGTAATTCCTGGAACGTCGTCGATATTACCTGAGGCGAGGATGCGTTCACCGTCGATGACTGGCGTACCTGTTTCGGTAAAGAGCCGCACCCTGATATTGTCCGGCCCGCTCAGACGTTCGATCCAGACAACAGCGAATCCCCCACTGTCGAGTGCGATGATTGTGGGCCTTGGATCGCTGGCATCCACGTCGCCGGGAATACCAGGAAGGGTTTGTCGTGAAACGACGCTTTGACCGGTGGGACTCCGAATCTCGAATTGCACATTGTAGAGGCCATTGGTCCAGTCTTCGAAAAGCGAAACGACATTTCCGTTGTTCAGTGTACCGATCCCATAGGGAAGCAAGCTCTTCCCGTCGTAGGCGATGACTTTGGAAACTTGACCGTTGCGAACGAACAGATATGTGAGGCCCTGATCTGCATGCTCGGTGTCGACGTATCCGTCCTGTGTTTGTGTGACGACGACATAACCGCCACCGCGCAGGGCTGCGATATAGGGTGGGGTACCCCAGCTTTCGTGTGCTGACGTGAGGATGGGGTTGTTCGATATGGACGCGCCCAATGGGCTGTAAACCGCAACATTGATCCCATCGACTCTGGTTGTTGAGTCATAGGTGAGATACGAGATTGCAAAGTTCCCATCCGCGAGTGTCGTCACCTGTGGCAGACTAACTAGCGTATCCGCTCCGGAGTAAACCGTGAGAGCTTGTCCCGCAGGTGTTCCGTCAACATTGATAATTTGAGCTCTGAAGGCATGGTTTGAGCCATCCATCCAGGTCAATACAATGCGCCCGTCATGGAGCACGGTACTGGCTGCCACTCCGCCGCTCGTAAAAGGACCAATTGAAATCTGCTCGCCCCAAACCTCAGGTGCCGTCACGGTGACCTCCGTCTGAAAGACCTATTTGGCTGCAGGCTTAGCCCAGCCGTCTGATTCATGATGTGTGAAATATTACACTGTATCGTTTGCTACTCAAAGATCTCGTCGGCTTTATGTCGAAATGTCTCAGCGTCCTCGCCTTAGGATTGCAGTCTCAAGAATCTCAGGAGCGGGAGCCCACCCTTGCGGCGTTTTGGCCTGTCCTCCAGCGCCCCGATTCGGCTTAGAAAGCCACGCTTTCACCGCCGGTCCTCCCCTTGTGTTAAGGCGCCGTTAACCCTTGGACGCGGAGACTGGTGTCGTTGCTTCTCTCGACCGTTTTGCCAAAGCCATGAGCGACCTTCTCGTCTCTATCCGCCACGCCAGACCTGAGGACGCCCAGGCGCTCTCGCGGGTCTTCGACGCCGCTTGGCGGGAGGCTTATCTCGGCATCATTCCAGGCGTGACCCTGGACAAGATGTTCTCCCGGCGCAGCCCGCGCTGGTGGCGCTCCACGGTGTCGCGCGGGCGTCCGCTGGTGGTGCTGGACATGGGCGAGGGCGCGGTGGGCTATGCGTCTTACGGCCGCTGCCGCGACCGGTCCCTGCCGGCGAACGGCGAGATCGACGAGCTTTATCTGCTGCCGGAATATCAGGGCATCGGCTTCGGACGGCGTCTGTTCAACGCCGTGCGCAACGACCTGAAGGCGCGCGAGATGGACCGGATCGTCGTCTGGGCGCTCGAGGACAACGAGCGTGCCTGCGCCTTCTACGCGGGCATGGGTGGCCGGACGATCGCCAGGGTCGAGGAACGGATCGGCGGACGGCCGCTCGCCAAGGTCGCCTATCTCTTCCAGTGACCGCATCGGGGCGGACGGCCTGAAACAGTATTGTCGGACGGCGCTGAAAAGCGGGTTCCTCTTTTGACCTCAAGGGGCTGGCCCGGGTCATGAGCAGCGGGTCGGCCCCAAAAGCACCTTCCCCTTTCGGGCCCGATGCTCTAGTGAGGCGTTCAAGCTTCAGAAAGCGGCCTTTCGGCCTCATGGGTTCAAGCCGCTCTCGAGACGAGCTTTTGCCGCATCGCCCGGCTTGACGGCCCATCCCCTTGCCGGGAGGCCCGACCCCGGGGCGGTGCTTCAAGCCTTGTTCCGGAGAACAGCTCAATGCGCCTTGACGCGATCAAGATTGGAAAGAACCCGCCGGACGACGTGAACGTCGTCATCGAGGTGCCCCTCGGCGGCGAGCCCATCAAATACGAGATGGACAAGGAATCCGGCGCGCTTGTCGTCGACCGCTTCCTCTACACCTCCATGCGGTATCCGGGCAATTACGGCTTCATCCCCCACACGCTCTCGGGCGACGGCGATCCCTGCGACGTGCTCATCGCCAACACCCGCGCCATTGCGCCGGGCGCCGTCATGAACGTGCGCCCCGTGGGCGTCCTCGTGATGGAGGACGACGGCGGCCAGGACGAGAAGATCATCGCCGTTCCGTCGAGCAAGCTGACCCAGCGCTACGACCGGGTCGCGACCTACACGGACCTGCCCGAGATCACCATCAAGCAGATCGAGCACTTCTTCGAGCACTACAAGGATCTGGAGCCCGGCAAATGGGCCAAGATCATCCGCTGGGGCGACGCCGAGGAGGCCCGCCGCCTGATCGTCGAGGCGATCGAGCGCGCGAAGAAGCAGGGTTAAGGATTACCAAAACGACCCTCAATGAAAAGGCCGGGCTCAAGCCCGGCCTTTGTCGTTTGACGGCCGGACTTACCGTCAGATGATGAGGAAGTCCTTGTGCGTCAGCTTGAGTTTCTTGGGCAGGACGGCGATCTGCAGGGCCGGCTTGGAGCCGGTGCCGTCAGGATCAAAGAAGAGCGCGCCGGTCTTCTTGTTGTAGACGATATGGTCGTTCGAATCATGCACCTTGCTGCCGGTCCAGAACGCGGATTTCGAGAGCCCGCCCTTCTTGCCGATTCCCTTGAAGGCGGACAGCTTCAGCTGGATCGTGTCGTCTGCGGGATTGAAATCGAACAGATACTCGACATTCGTCTTCACGTTGGGCTTGGTGTCGAAGACGAACACGTCCTTTCCGGCGCCGCCATACATGACGTCGATACCGGCGCCGCCGATGAGGGTGTCGTCGCCATCGCTTCCATAGAGAGTATCGTTACCTGTGAGGCCTAAAAGACGGTCGTTGCCGGATTCGCCCGACAATGTGTCGGCACCCGTGGTTCCGCTGAGGACGACCGGCGTTGTCTCGGTTATATTCCGGATGTTGAGCGTAATGGCTTTTGTGAATTCGCCGCCGTAGGGATCCGTGACCTTGATGGAGATAACGTGCTGCTTCGCCACCTCATAGTCGAGCGGGCGGTTGAGAATGAGTTCATCGCCACTGATAGCGAACAGTCCACCAATACTATCGACGAGGGTGTAGGTCAGCGTATCGCCGTCGGAATCGGAACCGTAGATGTCCGCGATCTTGCCGGGTGTGGCCGTTTCGGAGACGCTCGAGATGGAGAGGAAAACTGCGGACGGCGTAGCGTTGGACAGAGCAACGGTGCCATCAGCGAATTTCAGGATGCGGATGTCCTTGAGGACATCTTCACCGTCCGCACCAGTGCTGTCGGTGATCTTGTAAGTGCCATCCGGGTTCGCGATCCAAGTGTAGCTAGCGCGATTACCGCTGAACTCCGCCGTATCCTCGCCGGCCCCACCATCTAAATAGTCGTTGCCTGCACCACCGACGAGGAAGTCCGCTGCAGCACCGCCTGCAAGGGTGTCGTTGCCTTTACCTCCCTTCAGAGTGTCGTTGCTGCCATTGCCGGTGAGTTTGTTAGCATCATCGTTGCCTAACAACGTATCGGCACCAAATCCGCCTTCGACATTTTCGATGCTGATCAAGACATCCTTGCCGTAGCCGAAGTTGGTCTGTCCGGTACTGAGGGAGAGATCGATCTGAACCGCCGTGGGTCCATTATAAAGAACGGTGTCAATCCCATCTCCACCATTGAGAGTGTTGTCGCTGCTGCTGCCTATGAGGGTGTCATTACGTGTACCGCCAATAACACCTTCGATATCCAAGAGAGTATCAAAACCCTGATCGGTGCTGATGAACTGACTGGTCGTCAGGCTGAGATTGACCGTGATGCCGTAATTAGTCACAGCCGAGTAATCGATGACGTCGATGCCTGTCCCACCACCGCCGTCAATGTAGTCAGTCCCAGCGCCGCCGATAAAGGTTTCCGACCCGGTGCTCCCGTAGGCGGTGTCGTTACCGGTGCCGAGATCGATGATCCCGCTCGTTGTGCCGAGCTGCCCGTCAAAAAAGTCATTTCCGTCTGCGAGGATGATGAGTTTCGTTCCAATCGTCGTTGTCGTAATGGTGCCGAGATTGACGATCCTGTCATCACCCTTGCCACCTCCGATGGCTGTACCCGAGGCGGTGATTGTGCCGGTATTGAACAGGCTCAGCGTTGCGGTGGGTGACGTGGAATCGATCTGAATGCCTTTGGCACCGGTGATTGTGCCAGCATTCGTAACAGAGCTGGTGCCGCTACCGCTGAACAGGATGGCGGATGACGTGTCAGACCCTACCGTGCCGTTATTGACGACAGAGCTTCCGGTTCCCCGCAACTCCAGCCCGTAGGAAAAGCCTTGCACACTTCTGGCCGCACCGATCAGGATCTGCTGCGTGGCCGTTGCCCGTATGGCGACTTTATCGTCGCTGTCCACGGAGAGATCAATGATAGTGTTGCCGATATCGGAGAGCACCAGACGTGCTTCATCGTTGGGCGTTGGGTCCGGAAGAGGGGTAGATCCGTCATAAATCCTATTGGGCATGAAAACTTCCGCGTCGCGACAGCTATATGTTCCGTTATTACATAATAATTGTCGGTAGGGAAGTACTCAAGCGCTCATGCCTTAGCCTAAATTGATCTGGCTCGGTTCTCAGGATTTAAAGCCCCTCCCCCCTCAGCAGCCGCGGCGCTTCGCCGCTGCGCAGGCCGGCCGCCTCGCGGATGAAGAAGCGCTTGAGGCCCGGCATACGGTCGACGAGGCCCAGCCCCAGGTCGCGGATCAGGCGCACGGGCAGGACGTCGTTCGAGAACAGGCGGTTGAGGCCGTCGGTCATCAGGCCCATGGCGGTGATGTCAGCCCGGCGGGCCCGTTCATATTGGTCGAGCACGTCGGCCGCGCCGGGATCCATGCCGAGGCGCAGGGCGTCGGTGATGATCTCGGCGAGCGCCGCCGCATCGTGCAGGCCGAGATTGAGCCCCTGTCCGGCGATCGGGTGGATCACATGGGCCGCGTCGCCCAGGAGCGCCAGGCGCTCCGCCACGAAGGAGCGGGCGACGCCGAAGGACAGGGGGAAGGCCTGAGGCCTGGTCTCGAAGGCGAGCTTGCCGAGCTGCAGCCCAAAGCGGCGCTCGAGTTCGGCGAGCAGGTCGTCCGGGGGCGAGTCCAGCAGGGCCGGCACGTTCTCGGCGCGCTCGGTCCAGACGATGGAGGAGCGGTGCCTGGTCGATCCGTCGGCCTGGGGCTCGGCTTTCAGCGGCAGGATCGCGAAGGGGCCGGAGGGCAGGAAATGCTCGACGGCCCGGCCCTCGTGGTCGCGCTCATGGGCGATGGTCGCCACGATGCCGGACTGGTTGTAGGGCCATGAGATCCAGCCGATGCCCGCCTGCTCCCGCAG
>Ga0182740_1001324_pt1 | contig 17160 bp, 13 predicted proteins | sample eDN5th37CKraftBY_FD_128872 | JGI IMG/M metagenome (GOLD analysis project Ga0182740, IMG submission 128872) | Enriched backyard soil microbial communities from Emeryville, California, USA - eDNA 5th pass 37_C Kraft BY (version 2) (version 2) | ecosystem: Environmental > Terrestrial > Soil >...
CAGCTCCAGACCCGGAAGTGGCAGGATCAGAGCGGCCAGGACCGCTATACGACGGAAATCGTCCTTCAGAATTACAACGGCACGCTGACCTTGCTCGACAAGGCCGGCGAGACCGGCGGCAGCAGCCGCGACGGCTGGGGCGCGAGCGACCCGATGGGCGGCGACGATCGCGGTGGTTTCGGCGGCGGCGCCCCGGCGGCGCGCGCCGGCGCGGCCAGCCGCCAGCCCGACCCGTTCGACAACGACCTGGACGACGACGTCCCGTTCTGACGGGCCGCCGGGGCCCCTCAGGAGAAATCGATGACGGACGCCAGCGTGGTCCGGTAGGCGACGTGCTCGAACGCCTCGTGGAAGTCGTCGAGGCGGCAGACATGAGTGGCCATCGCCGACAGGTCGATCAGGCCTTTTTCAGCCAGTGCCACGTAGCGCGGATAATCCTTGAGCGCCTGAATCCCGCCCATCTGGAGGCCGCGCATCGTCCGGCTCGAATTGGTGATGTGCCACGGCACGAACGACACCTCGCCGCGCTGGGCGATGCCGGTATAGCTGACATGGCCGGTGGCACAGGTGACCTCCAGCGCCTGCTGGATCGGCAGAATCCCGGTAGGGTCGGGACTGGGCTCGACCCGGGGCGGAAACAGCTCGCCGCCGACCGCCTCGATCGTAAAGTCCGCGCCCCGGAATGCCGGCATGTCCACCGCCGCTCGGCCGCCGGCGTAATAGCGCCGGTTGGGGCTTTCGCAGAGGTTGCGCACCCGTTCGATCAGATCCTCCTCGGCCGCCGGATCGAGCGCGATCGTGGCGCCCATGGCGATCGCGGCTTCGCGCCGCCGACGTACCGGCTCGATCGCAATGATCTGAGACGCGCCACGCAGCCGCGCGCCTTGCACCGCACCCAGCCCGAGCGGCCCGCAGCCGAATATCGCGACGTTCGAGCCCGGCTCGACCGGCGCCATCGTCAGCGCGGCGCCCAGACCCATGCCCGGGGTTCCCGCGATCATGGCAAGCTCGATCGCCGGCAGATCGGTAAAAACGGGGATCACGAATTCTTCGGCCGCGATGGTGAGTTCGGCCATGCCGCCGATGGCGAGGCTGTTCGAGACGGGCGTGCCGTCGGCCCGCGCGGCGATGGCGTGCGGTTGGGTGGTCATGAACTGACAGCGATCCTGCCGCCCCTGATTGCAGGCGTAGCAGACGCCGCAGACCGGGGTGCCCGCGACGATCACCCGGTCTCCCGGGCGCGTGCGGCGCACGTCTTCGCCGATCGCCTCGACGATGCCCACCGCGTAGTGGCCCAGCACGAACGGCGGGATCAGCGGCCACTCGACCACGCCGGAATGGGATTCGAGGCCGAGGCCGCGCCGTGCCCAGTTGGCCATCGTGTAAGAGACGTGGACCGCTTCGGTGCGAACGACGACATCGTTGCGGGGCAGGTCGATCACCGTCAACTCTTCGACGGCCGAACTGGTGCCGTCGATCACCAGCGCGCGGAAACGGCGGCCTCGGCTGGTGCCCCGCGCCACGGCCGGGCCTTCGGCGTACGGGTCCACCGCCGCTATCGCTTCCTGCTTCGCCATCGCCGCTTTCCTTTCCCGTTTGCCGGCCCGGCCGCCGATCAGAACCAGTTGCGTTTGTCGACCAGATTGAGAAGCGGCTCACCCGCTGCGAAGCGCCGGCAATTTTCCAGCACGACCTCCTCACGCCGGGTCTGATTGGGCGCGCCGAATACGGCGACATGCGGCGTCAGCAGCACGTTGGGCATCGTCCACAACGGATGGTCGGGCGGCAATGGCTCGGGGATCACGACGTCGAGGCCGGCGCCGCCCACCTGCCCCGAGCGCAGCGCGGCCACCAGGTCATCGGTGACGACGATGCCGCCCCGGCCGACATTGATGAAGAAGGCGCCGGGCTTCATCCGCGCGAAGCGCGCCGCGTCGAACAGGCCGCGCGTCGCCGGCGTCTCGGGTGCGGTCACGATCACGAAATCGGCGTCGCCGAGCACGCTGTCGAGCCGTTCGGGCGGCGCGATCTCGATCATGCCTTCGGGCGGCGCCGCCACCCGCGGATCGACGCCCGTGACGCGCATCCCGAGCGCGGCGCAAAGACCGGCGGTCTCCGCGCCCGAGCCGCCGACCCCGAAGATCAGCGCGGTCGCCCCCACCAGTTCGATCATGTTGCGGTCCTGGCGCCATTCGCTGCGCCGCTGGAGCGCGCCGTAATGATCGAAGCGCCGCGCGAAATAGAGCAGCATGCCGATGATATGCGCCGACAGATGCTCGTTGTAGATTCCGCGGATATTGGTGACGACGACATCGCTCTCGACCAGGGCGGGATGATACCAGTCCGGCCCGAGCCCGGCGCCGGGCGCCGCGATCCAGCGCAGCTTCCGCGCCCGCGCGAACAGATCGGGGGGCACCGCGCCATAGACCGCGTCGGCGTCGGCGATGGCATCGCCCACCGCGTCATGACTTTCGAACAGCTCGACCGTCGATCCCGGCGCGATCCGGCGGATCTTCTCGGGCCAGCTCTCGTCGACATAACGCTCCGGCGCCTGCTTGTTCGCATAAGGCGGCAGCAGCAACATCTTGAACGGCGTCATTCCGGTCTCATCCTGTCAGGGGGGTGCATCAGGCGTCGAGCCCGAACACCCGCACCGCATTGCCCTCGTAGAGCGCGGCCATCTCGGCCGGGGTGAAGGGCAGTTCGTCGGTCAGACGCACCTCATCCAGATCGTAGCAATAGGGGTAGTCCATCGCGTAGAGGATACGATCCATGCCCAGCACCTCGCGCGCGAGCTTCAACGCCGGCGCGGAGGGCATCCCGCTCGTCGTGATAAAGACGTTGCGCCGCATATAGTCGCTGGGCAGCAGGCTGATCCGCCCCGGCCGGGCGCCCGGCGTATATTTCCACATATAATCTATGCGGTAGAGCATGTAGGGCAAGCCTTCGCCGCCATGGCCGATCACGAGCTTGAGCTTGGGAAAGCGGTCGAGCGCGCCGCTCGCGATAATCGCCAGCGTATGCAGCGACACCTCGTGGCCATAGCCCATGATCGCCTTCTCGAAGCCGCGATCGAGATAGGGCTTCACCATCCCCGGCGAGGGCAGCTGGGGATGGATGTAGATCGGCACGTCCAGCGCCTCGGCGGCTTCGAATATCGGCCAATATTTGGGATCGTCGAGATATTCGCCATGGGTGTGCGAATTGATGATCGCGCCCTTGAGCCCGAGCTTGCGGACCCCCCGCTCCAGTTCGCGCGCGGCGGCGGCCGGGGCCTGCGGGGCGACGGCGGCGAGGCCGGCAAACCGTGTCGGATGGGTGCGCACCGCCTCCGCGAGACGGTCGTTGCTCGCCGTCGCGAGCGCGACCGCGAGGTCGGCATCGAACACCTGCACGCCCGGCGCCGTCAGCGAGAGAATCTGCAGGTCGGTTCCCGCGGCGTCCATATCGGCGATACGGCCTTCGCCGATATCGAGCAGTCGATCGAGCATCGGGTTGGTCTGCGAATCCTTGAGCCCGCCCCATTGCGGCTCCAGTTCGGTATTGCCGCCGGCCGCCAGCGCCTTGCGATATTCGGCGACGACCTCGGGCGCGATCCAGGCTTCCTCGGTGGCGATCCGCCGATACGGGAGGCGGGGTGGCCGCGCCTTGCCCGCGTTGGACGGCGATTGTGCCGCCGCCGCGCCGCCGAGCGCGAGTAGCGGCACCGCCAGACCCGCGCGCAGCATCAGGCGCCGGTCCATCGCCGGCTGATCGAGGCGCTCGCCCGCGGTTTCCCCCTTGCTCATTGCGGCACCGTCGGCGCAGCAACGACGTCGCGGCCGAAAATCACGCGCGTATATTGCTGGGCGAAGAAGTCGTCGGACGATGGCGCCGTATGCGACCAGAAGGTGCACATGTCGCGGAAATAGCGTTGGAGGCGTTGACCGTCCTTCGCCGCTTGCGATCCGCCGGTGCGGAAGACGTACTCCTGCATCGCCGTCCAGGCCAGCCGCCCGGCTTCCTTGGCGATGAGCGCGAGGCGCATGTCGTCCTCGCGGGGGAAGTCGACCGCGTCACGGGCGCTGCGCGCGGCGATTTCCATATATTCCTCGGCCACGCGCAATATGATCGCCTCGGCCGAGGCGATCAGCGCGGTCGCCCGGCCGTAATAGCGTTGATAGTCGGGCAGATCGACGCGCAGCATGTCGGGCTGGAGCGTCGCCTTGCGGGTGGAAATGATCTTGCCATATTCGTCCAGCGCGCCCCAGGCCGCGCCGGCCGCGATCGCGGAAAGCTCGCTGCTGGTAATCCCGCCCTGCCGGCCGATATACATCGGATTGGGATTGGCCCTGATCGGCCCCTCGGCCCGGCCCATCATCAGATTGCCCCGGATGAGGTGGCTTTCCGGCACGAAACCGTCCTCGGTACGGATGCTGTGCGAGCCGCTGCCCTTCAGGCCCAGCACGTCTCCCCAGTCGTTGCAGAGTTCCCATTCGCTGCGGGGCAGGACGAACGTGACCTCCGGCCCCTTCGTGTCGCCCGGCTGCTCGGGCGGAAGGAAGGTATGGCCGATATAGTGGGTCGAATATGGCGAGCCCGACGCATAGGGCCAGGTGCCGGTTACGCGATAGCCGCCGTCCACCTTGCGGATCGTGCCGGTGTGGAAGCCGAAGCAGGCGGCGCGAAACTCCCCGTCGGGACCGATGATGTCGGCGAGCGCCTCGTCGTCGAATACGCCCACCATCTGGAGAACGTGCGCCGCGCACAGGCAGAAGCACCACGCGGTGGAAGGGCAGCCGCGCGCCAACTCGATCACCACCTTGAAGAAGGTCGCCGGCGTGAATTCGTAGCCGCCGTACCGGCGCGGCTGAAGGATGCGGTAGAGGCCGTTTTTGAGGAACGCCTGATGCGTCGCCTCGGGGTAGTAAGTGAGCGCTTCGGTTTCCGCCTGCCGCTCCAGCAGTTGCGGCAGCATCGCGCGCGCCCGTGCGATCATCTCCTCGGGCGTGAGGTCGGGTTCGGGGATCGGGAACAAGGGAGTCCCGTCTCCGGGGCGACGCAATGTTGCAAGCTGTGTCATCTCATCCTCATGTTCAGGCGGTGGTCGCGGCGGCCTGCCCGGCCGGCGGAACGGGGGTGGCGCGGCGCGGCGAGGTCTCCTTGAGGAGCAGCGCCAGGCATCCGCAGGTCACGGCGATCGTCGCGCAGATCCAGAAGGGGGCGCTCATACCGAACACGTCGGCCGCGTGGCCGGCGGCGGTGGGGGCGATGATACCGCCAAAAATCTCCCCGGCGGCGATGCACAGCGCGATCACCGAGGCGACGAATTTTTCCGAGACGCTCTCGGCCGCGACGACGCTGATCAGCGGGGTGGCGCCCGCGCCCATGAAGGCGACGAACAGGCACAGCCCGAGGACGACAGGCGAACCGTGGACGAACAGCACGGAAAGCGGCGCGGCCGCGCTCAGGAACAGCATCAGCGCCATACACATCTTGCGGCCGATCCGGTCCGACGTGGCGGCGATCGCGATGCCCGCGATGGCTTGCGCGAAGCCGGTTGCGCTCACGATCATGCCCATCGAACCCGCGTCCATCCCGCGCACCCTGACCAGGTAGAGCGGCATGAAGGCGTTCAGCACGAAAATCCACGCCGAGTAGAGACCGCAGATCAGCACGCACAACAGCACGTTGCGCGAGCGGAGCAGCGAGAGGATGCCGGTGGTGCCGACGCGCTCATGGTCGGCGATCGCCGAGGTGATTTTCGCCCCCTCGCGCACCGGGCGCATGAACAGCGCGACGCAAAGCGCGAGTGCGAGGCCGGGCACGCAGGAAAACAGCATCGCCGCCCGCCAGCCGAACGCTTCGGCGATCTGCGTGAAGACGATCGCGCCGACGCCGATCCCGATGATCGCCGAGCTGAATTTCTGCATGATCGCCATGTTGAGCCCGCGGCGATGCTCCGAGGATTCGACCGCGATCACCGATTGGGCCACCGGCGGGATCGGTGCGTCCGGCACGCCGAGCAGAAAGCGCACCACCAGCAGGAACAGGAAGCTGGTGGCGAAGGCGGCCGAGGCTGAAAGCAGCGAGAAGGCGATCAGGCAGACAATCAGCATCCGCTTGCGCTGGCCGGATTTCTCGGCGACGCGCGCGAGGATGAGCCCGGCCGGTGCAACCGCCAGCGATACCGCCGAGGAGAGCATACCGAACTGGGCGTTGCTGAGCTTGAACTCCTCGACGATGAAAGGCGCCAGATAGTTGACCGAGAAACGATCGAACAGCACGACCGCATTGGTCATGCTCAGCATCAGCAGCAGGCCGTTCTCATAGGTCCGCAGCCGGATCACCCGCGCGCGCTCCCATCCCGGCGCGCGCGCGCCGCGCTCACTCCGGCCGCCCCACATCCGCTGCGGACGATCGTTGCGCGCCTCAAGCGGCTGGCTCCAACGCGCGATCGAAATCCACCTGCTCGACGCGCGCGGCAAGCTCGGGCACGACGGGACGCCCGTGGTCGATATTCAGCAGGAGGCGCAGCAGGCGGCGCTTGTTGCGCGGAGAATCGCGAAACTCCGTTTTGGAGTGCAGCTGGGTGAAATTGTGCCAGAACAGCATCTCGCCGGGTTCCAGCATGAAGCGGAGCAGGAGATCGTTACGTAGCGAAACCTGCTTGAAAAAGTCCAGTGCCTCCTCGAACAGCGGCGTCAGCGGCTGATCAAGCCGGCGCGCGGCGGTGCGGATGAAGAAGGCGTTGTGCATCACCGAGACCTGCCCATCCACCTCGCTGAACACCGGCACCTTGTGCTCGGAGATGTGGTGCGGCAGCTCCACCTCGCCTTCCACCAGCGCATAGTTGAAGCCCTCATACAGCGCCGGCAACAAGTCCGGCCGTTCCTCCCGGATCACATTGTGGACGCTCAGGCCGCTGGTGAGGCCGCTGACGCCGCCGCTTTCGGCATTGCGGACGCTGGCGAGCGACATCACTTCGTGGAAATCGGTGTGGGGCAGCAACTCGCGGTCGCTACGATAGCCGCGGGGGGTGTCGCTGTGCGCCACCTCGACATAGCCGAGCTTGTCGAGATGCTTGCTCTGCGAAGCCGCGCGGCCGAGGTGGGTGCCTAGCCCCCAATAGGCCCGCTCGTAATCCTCCTGGCCGTAGCGTTCGACGTCGAAACGCTGGAGAACGATCGCACCGCGGCCGTCGAGCAGACTGGCGCGCACTTCGGCCATCAGCGCGCGGATGGTGGGATGATCGAAGGCGGCGCGGCTGATCGTGGTTACCGGCAGGTGCCGCGTCGCTTCGATCCGCTCCCGGATCGCGGCGCTCTCCTCGTCGCGCAAGGCGCGGACCAGACCCTGCTTGCCGCCTATGTCGGCGACGCGCCAGGCAGCCGGAGCCACGATATGACGGTCATGAATCGGCGTCACGTTCCCTCTCCGGCTTGTCGGCGAAAGGTGTTTCCGTCGGGTCCCGAACCCTGATCTGGCTAGGGGTGGCATCGGCCCAGCGTCTGTCCCCCCACCGTGTGACGCCTGACAAACACAATAATTTTCAAATGTTTATCGTGTCATTGCCGCGCGTATCCGCGCCGCCGTCTTTGCGAGGCTTTCCAGCGGCACGGCGGCGGGCGGCGAGTCGGGAAGGCGGTCGCCCGGCCAGCGCGGGATGACGTGGACATGAAACTGGTGGACGTTGGACGCCGAGCCGTTGTTTTGGCGCACCGTGATGCCCTCGGCCCCCAATGCCTGCACCGTGGCCCGCGCGATCCGCTGTGTCACCAGCATTATGTGTGCCAGGTCGTCGGGCGCGACCTCGAGAAGGTCGCGTGCGTCCGAGTGGGTGAGCCAGACCATGAAATGGCCCGGTGCCGAGGGGCGGTCGGCCAGTACCGCAATGACGCGATCGTCCTCATAGAGGCGCGCCGCCGGCAGTTCGCCCCGTGCGATTCTGGCAAGGAAATTCTGGGGGTCCAGGGTGCCGGGCAGATGAGCAATCGGGCCGTTACCGGGCGATGAGCCGGCTGGTGTGGGCCAGGCGGATGCCGCCAGCAATGCGAGGGCAACAGTCCGTCCAGCCCGCTTTCTCTCCATATCGGTTCTTTCCACCGATGCCCCCTCCGATTCAGCGCGGCTGAAGCGGACTCCAAAAATGACGGCGCGGCGTCCCGGGCCGGGGCGCCGCGCCGCTTCGTTCTGGTACGATCCGATCAGAAGTTTGTCTTGACCGTGAGCGACCAGCGGCGCGGCATTCCCGGCATGGCTGGCAGGTTGCCACGGTTCGACGTGTCGAAAATGAACAGGTAGTAAAGCTTGTTGGTGAGATTGGTGACCTGGAACGAGGCTTCCCAGTCACGATCGGGCGAGCGCCAGGTGAGGCCGGCGTTCACCATCGTATAGCCTTGGATCAGGTTGGCCGGGCGGTTGATCGCCGAGGCGTAGAAATCGGTCTGGTTGGTGACGTCGACACGCGGCGTCAGGCTGCCGATATCGCCGATCGGCAGCTCATACTGCACACCCAGATTCCATTTCCACTTGGGCGTGAACGGCGCCACCGAGTCCAGGGTCACGCCCTGCACGTTGGCCCCGATTTTCTTATACTGGAAATCGATGTAGCTGATCGAACCATCGAGGATGAAGCCGTCAACCGGCGTTATCGTGGTCTCGAACTCCAGACCCTGGACCTTGGCGTCGCCCGCATTGGCCGGCATCGCGCACGGTGCCGTGGGGGAAGGCGAGTAATTCGGGCAGGCCTGCAGAGTGAGTTGGAGACCCTTGTAGTCGTTGTAGAAATAGGCGCCGTTGAACCGAATCCGGCGGTCGAGCAGCCAGGTCTTGATCCCGACTTCGTAGGCCTTGAGCGTTTCCGGTCCGAACGGTGCCACCTGCTCCGGGAAGAACGGGCGCGGATTGATGCCGCCGCCCTTGAAGCCCGTGGCGAATTGCGCGTAGGTCATGATGTCCGGCGTCCATTCGTAAGCGATATTCAGCCGATAATCGACGCGGTCGCCCGAATAATCGCCGGTCTTGCCGTCGATCGTCTCGTTACGGACGTTGGGGGTGAAGTCCGGGTTACGCCGGAAGTAGGTATAGCTCTTCTTCTCGTCCGTGTAGCGCAGGCCGCCGGTGAGGGTCAGGCCGGAGAAAACCTCCCAGGCCAGATGTGCGAACACGGCCTTGGTGGTGGATGGCACGTCGTCGTCGGTCAGGAACTCGAAGTCGCTGTAACCGAGATCGATGCGGCCGGCGTTGTTGTTCTTCTGATCGAAGTAGAATCCGCCGATCGTCCATTCCACCGCGTCGCCGATCGCGCCGTTCAACCGGAGTTCCTGCATGAACGAGTGGTGGCGCACGGTGTTCAGCGTCTGCTGAAGCCCGAACGGCGAGAGGTCGCCGTCCTCGGCGAACTGCGCCTTGTAGCGACGATAGGCGGTGATCGACTTAAGCGACAACGAATCCGACAGTTCGAGGTCCATCGTCACCGACACACCCTTGCCGAAGAAGTGATTGATCGGCGGGATCGCATAGGCACCGAACGGGCTCGTCGGATTGGTGAAGGTCGAATAGGCCGCATAGGGATCGGCGGGCACGAACTTCTCGTCGTACAATACGCCTTCCAGCGTCTTGTTCAGGCGTGAATCGGCCTCGATCATCGTCGAAGCCTGCACCTCGGACGTGTCGTGGGTGATATCGCCGGTGACGTTCACCTCGAATGTTTCGCTCGGCGTCCAGCGCAGCGACACGCGCCCGGCGGACATCGACTGGCCGCCGCTGGTGCCGATCTTGCAGTCGGGACCGACATTGGTGCGCGGGAACGTCGGCGTCACCAGCGTCGGATTCATGCAGGCGAAGTCGTAGTTGGTGACATAGCCGTCACGATGCCGGGTCACGCCGGCGATACGCGCATAGAGCCGATCGGGGACCAGCGTGAAGGTCGCGGCAGCGCGCGCGTCGATCCGATTGTAGCTGCCGGTCGTGAGTTCGACGAAACCGCCGCCTTCGGGCCCCGGCTTCTTGGTGTAGAGCTTGATCGCGCCGCCAAGCGAATTCTTGCCGGCGAGCGTGCCTTGCGGCCCGCGCAGGATTTCGACCCGATCGATATCGAGCAGGTCGAAGATCGACCCGGTGAGCGTCGAATAATAGACGTCGTCGACGTACATGCCGACGCCTGGCTCCAGCGCGGCGCTGTAATCGAACTGGCCGACGCCGCGGATCGACGCGCCCAGCGACGGGCCGAGCGCCGAGGGCAGCGGGGCGAGCGATACGTTGGGCGCCTGGGCGGCCACGTCGTCGATGCTGCGCTGGTTGCGCGCCTCGAGCATCTGGGCGTTTATGGCCGTGATGGCGAGCGGCGTTGTTTGCAGATTCTGCTCGCGAAACTGCGCCGTGACGATGATGTCGCTGATAGGGGCGTCCGCGCCCTCGGCGCTATCCGCCGCAGCCGCCGGGTGCCCGCCCGCCAGCAATAAAATCGCCAATACGTTGGAGCTTGCATGACGCAAAACACGGGTCTTCATCTTGTCAGGCTGCATTCCACCCCTCCCAATGTAACTTTTGTCTGACAAAAACCGGAATAATCAGGATGCTTAAACGATAGGACCGAAACCATACCGGCGTGCGCATGAACAACAGTGGTCACTACGCGGGATTCATCGCGTGAACCGACACGAATACAGGCCGTAACGACTTGATCTTGGTTGGACTTGATTTCGGGCGCCAGCCGGGACGCTGTTATTGGTCTCGTGAATGGACGCGCGCGGGTATCACAAGGGCAGGTGACTCGCCGCGCCCGGAACGGGGCTGTCGACGGACGGCAGAAATTTTGCAAGCAATACATTGGAGTGTAGGGATTTTTTCGGGGCAGGGTAGTTGCCGTCCGCCGTCTTGTCCCAAGCGATGGTGAATATCGGTCACGCCCGCCCTGGCGCCATCCTGCGGCCATGAGATCATCTGCCGCCGTTGCCGAGGGGGCACCCGTTCCGCGTGGTCAGGCCGCGCCGGCCGCGGTCGCCGCCGTTGGCGGGTGGACGATCCGGTCCGCGTATGTGCTCGGTTTCCTGACGATCATCGGCTCGTTCAACCATTTCGACCGTTCGGTTCTGTCGCTGGTACTGCCGCTGGTGAAGGCCGAGCTGGGGCTTTCGGACACGATGCTCGGCTTCGTTTCGAGCCTGACGCTGATCTACGCGCTGGCGGGGGTGCCGGTCGCGGCGCTGGCGGATCGGTGGAGTCGGCGTAACGTGTTGATGATCGGCCTGTTCTTCTGGAGCGCGATGACGGCGATGACGGGCCTCGCGATGGGGCTTTGGCAACTTGTGCTGTGCCGGCTGCTGATGGGGCTGGGGGAATCGGCGGGGGTTGCTCCGGCCAATTCGATGCTGTCGGATGTCTTTTCGCGCCAGCGGCTGCCGTTGGCGATCGCGATCTTCACGCTGTCCAGTTCGCTCGCCGCGATCGTCTATACGCCGGTGGCAGGCTGGATCGCCGACACTTACGGCTGGCGCCCGGTCTTTTTCCTCGCCGGGGCGATCGGCATGGGGCTGGCCGTGGTGTTCGGGCTCACCGTCCGCGAGCCGCGCCAGGGGGCCACCGACCGGAAAGCCGGGGAAGGGCCCGAAGCCCGCGCCGGTGTGACGATCATGGAGGCCGCGCGCTTCCTCGCCGGTTCGCGTGCCTATCTGTTCCTCGTCGCCGGCGCGTCGTTCATGAGCGCCTATCTCTACGGCACCGGCGCCTGGACCGCGACCTTCCTGGTGCGCGTCCACGGCCTCTCTTATTCCGAGGTCGGCATCTACCTCGGCCCGGTGCGCGGCGGGGTCGCCGCCGCCGGCATCTTCGCGGGGGGCCTGATCGCCAACCGGCTGGGGCGGCGCGACGAGCGATGGCGCGGCTGGATACCGGCGCTGGCATGCCTGGTGCTCGCACCCGGCGAAGCGTTGTTCGTCTTTGCCGATCCGCGCTGGATGTGGGTTGCCGGGCTCGGCATCGCCGGCCTGTTCGCGGTGATGTATCAGCCGCCGGTGGTGGCGGCTCTGCTCGCCGTCGCCCGGCCGGGGATGCGTTCGGTGGCGATCTCGATCAGCCTGCTCTGCTCGACGCTGGTGGGCCAGTTCGCCGGCCCGATCCTGATCGGCGCCCTCAACGACCGGCTGGCCCACGTCTATGGGCCGGTCGCCATCCGCTACTCGTTGGGCGTCGTCATTCTCTGCGCGGCGATGGCGGGATTGTGCTTCTTCGCCGCCGCTCACCATATCGGCCGCGACACCGAACGGGCGCTGGCCGAAGAATCGGAAGGGACTGCTTCATGACACAGGACATCAGCGCCGAAACCCCCGTGCTCCGCCCGATCCGCGAGGGCTTCGTCGTGGAGGTGAGCGGGCTCGACATGACCCGGCCGCTCGCGCCGGAAACGGAAGCGCTGCTGCGTGACACGATCGAGCAGGCCGGCGTGGTGGTGATCCGTAATGCCGAGCCGCCGGGCAATGAGGCGCATATCGCCTTTGCCCGGCATTTCGGGCATGTAGGCCGCGCCAAGACGACGATTTCGGGTGGGCCACCGCCGCGAATCCCATTTCCGGAAATCACCGACGTCAGCAATCTCGCTCCGGACGGCGGCATCCAGCCGACCGATGCCCGCCGTGCGCTGTTTCAGCGTGGCGACCGGCTGTGGCACACGGATTACTCATTCGTTGCCAACCGGGCGACCTGGTCGATGCTCGCGGCGCACGAGGTGCCCCCGGAGGGGGGCGATACCGATTATGCCGACATGCGCGCCGCCTATCGGGCGCTGCCGGCCGCGTTGCGGGAGCGGATCGCGCCGCTCGTCGCCGAGCACAGCATTTGGCATTCGCGGGTGCTGGCGGGCTTTCCCGAACCGACCCGTGAAGAACTGGCGTCGCAGCCGCCGGCGCGCCATCCGCTGGTCCACCTCCACCATGGCCAGCCGTCCCTCTACATCGCCTCGCATGCCGCGCGCATCGTCGGCATGGACGAAGCGGAGGGGCGGGCGTTGATCGATGAACTGATCGCGTTCGCGACGCAGCCCGCCTTCACCTACAGCCACAAATGGCGGCGCGGTGACCTGCTGATCTGGGACAATCTCGCGACCATGCATCGCGCGACTGCGTTCGCGTCGGACAGGTGGCGCCGAGACATGCGGCGGGTGACGCTGCGCGAGCAGCCGGTCGCCTGAGGCGGCCGGCGCCCGTTTTATCAGCGCACCTTCATCAGCACCGTCTTGGTGTTGAGATGCTGCTCCACCGCCTCGCGGCCAAGGTCGCGGCCATAGCCGGACGCCTTGTAGCCGCCTTCCGGCAGCGCCGGATAGGGGAAGCCGCCGTTGTTGACGGAAACCTTGCCGCATTCCAGGCGCTCGGCGAGCGTGAACGCGCGGCCGATGTCGCGTGTCCAGACACTGGCTGCCAGGCCGTACGCCGTTCCGTTCGCCGCCGTCAGCACCTCGTCGATATCGTCGAATCGATAGGCGCTCAGCACGGGGCCGAACACCTCCTCCTGCGTGATCGGGTCATCGTGCCCGGCGCCGGTCACGAGGGTAGGCGCGACATAATAGCCGCCACCGGTCGCGCCGAGCGTGCTCTGGAACACGCCGCCGCCATCCGCCCGCGCGCCTTCGATGTGCCGGATCACGCGGTCGCGGTGGTGACTGCTCACCAGCGGACCGAGGAAGGTGCCTTCGCGCAGCCCCGGCCCTACCGTCAGCGTCGCCATATGGGCGCGGAGCCGCTCGATCACCTCGTCGTGGATGCTGTCGTGCACGTAGAGGCGCGAGCCCGCGACGCAGATCTGCCCTGAATTGAAGAAGATCGCGTCGGCGGCGCCCGGTATCGCCTGGTCGAGGTCGGCGTCCGCGAACAGGATGGTCGGGGACTTGCCGCCCAGTTCCAGCGTTATCTTTTTGGTCTGCTCGGCCGCGATCGCCGCAATGTGCCGGCCGGTGACGGTGGAGCCGGTAAAGCTGATCTTGTCCACGAGCGGATGGCGTACCAGCGCCTCGCCCGCCTCCGCCCCGGTGCCGGTGACGATGTTGACGACGCCGGCGGGGAAACCGGCTTCCTCCACCAGTTCGGCGAGCAACAGGGCGGATAGCGAGGCATCCTCGGCGGGCTTCAGCACGATGGTGCAGCCCGCCGCCAGCGCCGGGGCGAGTTTCCATGCCGCCATCATGAACGGCACGTTCCACGGCACGATCGCCGCCACCACGCCCACCGGTTCACGCCGGGTGAAACCGAAGAAATCGCCCATGCCCGGCGGCGGGGAGACCTCCATGGTGTCGCCGGTGATCTTGGTCGGCCAGCCCGCGAAGTAGCGGTAGACATCGGCCGAACCCATGACGTCGAGCCCGGTGGAGAACCAGAGCGGCATGCCGTTGTCGAGCGTCTCGATCGTCGCGATGAGGTCGGCGCGCGCCTCGATCAGCGCGGCAAGCCGGTGGAGCAGCCGCTCGCGCGCGACGGGGCCGATCCCGCCCCAGCCCGGCGCGCGCAGCGCCGCGTGAGCCGCCCGTACCGCCTGGTCGACCTCCCCCGGCTGGCCGCGCCCGATTTCGGCGATGCGATCGCCCGACGAGGGCTCGTAGACAGCAAGCGCGTCCGCGGCCGGGATCCAGCGCCCGTCGATATAATGCGCGGGTCGGCGCGCCAGTGCCCGCCGCGCCTCGGCGGACACGGCGGAAAGATCGTTCTGCATGGTCGTCATGGCAGCCTCCGGTCATCCGGCCAGAAGTGGCACGGCAATAATATTCAACTGCGCCGATTTCAGACGGAGCGCATGGAAAGCGCGATATTCGTCCGATTCCTGCCAGGCGCGATAGGCCTCCACGGAAGGCCAGTGGAGCACCGTCCGCGATATGCCCTGCGGTTCGCCCTCAAGAACATCGAAGCCCTTGGCCAGCGTGCGGGCGCCGCGCGCGGCCATCTGCTCGGCGATGCCGGCGACGTAGCGCGCCATCCCCTCGCCGTCGTGTACGGCGATAGCTTCGATCACGATCAGCGTTCCCTGTTCCATTCGTTCCTCCATCCCGATTGTGGCTGCTACAGGTCGAGCACCAGCTTGTCGGTGCGCGATCCTGAACAGCAGATCATCATTGTCTTGCCCGACGCTTTCTCCGCGGGGGTCAGCAGAAGGTCGCGATGATCGGGCGTTCCTTCCAGCACACCGGTTTCGCAGGTGCCGCAGATCCCCTGTTCGCACGAGGCGGTAGCGGTAAGGCCCGCGTCACGCAGCGTCTGCAGGATCGTCGCCCCTTCCGGCACGAACAGCGTCCGCCCGGATCGCGCGAGAACCACGGTGAAGCCGCCTGCCGCCGGTGCCGTCTCCGGCGCCTTGAAATATTCGAGATGCGCCTGTCCGGCCGGCAGATGCGCGGTGGCCGCTTCGAATGCCGCCAGCATCGGGACCGGGCCGCAGCAGTAATAATGGGCGCCCTCGGGTGCGGCGGCGACGATCGCGGCAATGTCGAGCACGCCGCCCTGCTCCGCGTCGACATGCAGGTCCAGTTCGGGCGCGAAGCGCCTGAGGTCGGGCAGGAAGGCGGTCGACCCTCGTGACGCCACCGCATAGTGAAGCGAGAAGTGCTGCCCACGGACGGTAAGGTGTTCCGCCATGCACCGGATCGGCGTCACGCCGATGCCGCCCGCGATGAGCACGCTGTACGGTGCGGCCTCGTCGAGCGGGAAATGGTTGCGTGGCCCTCCGATCGCAAAGCGGTCGCCGACGCGCGCGGTATCGAACAGATAGCGCGAACCGCCCCCGCCGTCGCGTTCCAGCTTGACACCGACCCGATATGCGGCGCCGTCGCCCGCGCAAAACGCGAGCGAATAGGGACGGATGAGCCCGTCGGGGAGGTGGACGTCAATATGTGCGCCCGGTGTGAACGGCGGCAGGCGGGCATCGTCGATCGCGCGGAATTCGAACAGGCGGATGTCTTCGGCCGCGTAACTCACCGCATGCAGCCGCAATTCCGGCAGGCTCTCCGGTGGCCCCCCGGGGGGCACCCGCGTGTCGCCGGCCGGTATGTCAGCTGACATAGGCGCCGGACGGGATGACGACCCATTCGCTGCCCGGTTCGAAGACGACACCTACCGGATCCTCGCCTGCCTGCACCTTGCGGATTTCCCGTTCCAGCATCCGGCGCAGCATGGCGATCCCGATGTCGCCCGTCACCAGATGCTCCTCCGAATGGAGCGAGATCGGTCCCTGTCCCGCCTGCGCCTCATAGTCACCGGGGGTGTCCTGTCGTTCCTCGATCGTCATCTCCGACCAGCGCTTGCCGTTGAAGCGGGCCGGCACGCGCATCGGATCGGGATCGGTCTCGCTCGCGCGGATCGTATAGACGATGCGGCAATGGGTGTCGTCGACCGGGACGACCCAGCCCATGCTGGTTGCCTTGCCGGGGTTGAATTTCACGACGTTGGGCACGCTCATGATGTTCGGCAGCATCGCCACCGAAGACCCGTAGCTGCGCCGTCCGTCCGGCAGTTTGCGCTCGAACACCGTTTTAACGCCGTTTTCGAAATATTCGAAGCTGGTCTCCGCCGGGATCGCGAACTGCTCCTGAAACTGCACGATCGAAAAGGTGGTGTGCAGGATTTCGACATGGCTGGGGTCGACGATATTGTCGTTCATGTGGAGCCAGGAATAGGGCACGACGGGCATGGTGGTGTCGTTATGGCTGCCCCAGCTGTCGTCATGGACGCAATATTCCTCGTCCTCGCGCAGATTTTCGAGGACGTCGTAGCGCGGCAGCAGCGGCCTGCGATCCGGCGGCCCCATATAGGTCCAGACGACGCCATAACGCTCCTGCACCGGATACCAGGGCTGGCGGACCAGGCCCCGGCTCGCCGAGCCCATGTTCGGCTCGCACGGCTGCTCGAGGCAGCGGCCTTCGACGTCGAACAGCCAGCCATGATAGCAGCAGCGGATCCCGCGCTCCTCGGTCTTGCCCCAGAACAGGCTGGTCCCGCGGTGCATGCAGCGCGGATAGAGCAACCCCGGCCGCCCGGTTCGATCGCGGAACACGATCAGGTCCTCGCCGAGCAGGCGCACCTCCTGCGGGCGTTCGGTCACGTTCTTCGAGGCCAGCACCGGCTGCCAGTAACGCCGCATGAACTCGCCGCACGGCGTCCCCGGCCCCACCTGCGTCAGCAGCGCGTTGGGCACACCCCG
>Ga0182740_1001326_pt1 | contig 17138 bp, 15 predicted proteins | sample eDN5th37CKraftBY_FD_128872 | JGI IMG/M metagenome (GOLD analysis project Ga0182740, IMG submission 128872) | Enriched backyard soil microbial communities from Emeryville, California, USA - eDNA 5th pass 37_C Kraft BY (version 2) (version 2) | ecosystem: Environmental > Terrestrial > Soil >...
CGCGCACCCGAATTCTTTCGCCAGCCGCTTGGCTCCCCAGCCAAGCCCATGCAGCCGCAGCATTGCGGCCACCTCCTCAGCCTGAAGCATCTCGTCTCCCCGCACCGTGCGTGACAATGCAGGATCCACTGAAACCCCAATCGACATCTATTCCTCCTTTGCCAAGGAGGGGTCAGGTCTTCGTTTCGTCAGGGGGGCAGTTTCTCAGTTCGGCCGACAGACCGCGTAAGAGGGTCGCATGTCGGCCCTAACGACTTCAGCGACCTGTCAGCAATCTCAGGAGCCATCATCCACCGCGATGGCCTCGGATGACAATAAGGTAGGGTATTTGAACTTCATAACCCGTGCTTCAGCAGGGTTGTTCGGAGCTAACGCCGGTGCGTCTGCGCACGCACGCGAACGACAGAGCCGAGGCTAAACGTTCGATCCGCTGCTCAAAATGTCCTGCCCGACGAGAAGAACCCTGATGACAGTGCGTGGATCGTCGCCGAAGTCCTCTATGACGGCAGAGACCTCCGCTCCCTACTGGCCCTCGTCGTTGATTGGTCAAACATGGTCTGCCATGTCAGCTCTCTGCAGACGGGTGAAGGTACCGATTCAAGGGCTTAAGCGCGATCGGATTGTTCTGCCTTTCGCTACAAGCCGTGGTAAGGGGAGAAAGTCGGTCGCCATGAGAGTAGATACCCGCTTAAGGGTATCTACCAAGATCCGTCAGCTTCAGGAGCCGTTATCAAACCACCTGTGCTTCATCAGATCTCTCATACAGCCGAATGAGTGCATCATCGACACTGGATGGCCGCAGCTCACCCATTCTTCTCCATGCGGGAATGTTTTTCGCTGGGCCGGCACCGGACGAGTAGTCGAGCAGTAACTTATAGTCGTATAATAGCTCGATATCATATGTAGGATCGGCTCGCAGGATAAGCTCACGACGTGAGGTTTCCTTCGGCCACTGCAGTAAATCAATGATCTGAACATACTGGCGCCGCTGCTCGGGCGTCACCTGTCCTTCGACCATATAGTCAAATTTGGCCAAGCTATCCAAGTCATCATCGCTATAGCGGCGGCTTTCATGATTGAGCGTGAGCGTGTCGATGAACTGGAGGCGTAGGCGAACCCATGGCCATATCAGTCTTCGGTCACGCTCGTGCAAGACATCATTCAAAAGCATTTTCTTCGTGTTGGCGATAAAATGTTTTTCTGTCTTATAATACCTCATATCATCGTCTAGTTTTTCCTCCTGCTTATGCATTGGCAGATGGCCATACCATACGGCTTTTGCCCACGCGTAGTACTCGTCCTCAGGCATGTCATCAATAGGAACCACCCTGAATTTACGGATCCTTTCGAGATTTGGGTACAGAGGAGTCAGCTCGGGCGGAAACTGTGTCTCATCACATGGGTCTGAAAAGTCGTAATGCCTTACGCATACTCTCGCTTGCGCCATGACATTGGGTGCATCAGCCTCAAAGCTCACAAACGCATTTTGACGTGCGATCTTTTCAGCCCTTTCCTGCTGTTCGGCCTCCAGCGCAGCCTCGCCGCTGTCGCAGGATCCAAACGTCGGGTGCTTTTGACTCACAGTACTGTCGCCGGAATTTTGACCTGCAAGTGCATGCTGTTCAAAGCCGACAGGCGGCTCCATAATCTCGTGATCAACAACGAGATGGTCAACGCTCGCGACGGGACCTGGTGGGCTTACCCCACGCATGATGTCCATGACGGAGTTTTTCGTCACTCGGACTGTGGCTCGAGACTTGCGCAGCAGCCGGGCCTCGGGCTGGACGGTAGCTTCTGCCGACGCATCCAAGCGTAGGACGTGACGGTAGCTTGGCAGCAGAGCCTCAGCAACGTGACTATCATACTTTCCATTGCACGTGACCTTGTCAACAAACTCGATCTGCTGACGAAGAATTTGTTCCTTGCCATCGCATTGATTATTGATTTGCTGGTAGGCTTTAACAGCGTCGGCTCTCAGTGATGCAATTTCGTCGAGTTGGCGCAGCAGCGCATTGCGCCAAGTCTTTGGTCGCATCGTGCCCCATGGATATGGAAAGGAAGTCATGTCGTCGTTCTCATTATCTGCGTAGGTTGGATCTGCTCAATGCCGATGCTAACCCTCAAACAAGCTCGAAGCATCAAAGCTGCGCTGTCATAGGACTGATGCTGTTGAAGGCTTATCAGAGATCATTACGGGCGTATTCACATGTCCTAAAGAGCTCTGAGGAGCGCCTTGCGCTCTGGCCGATCAGAAAGGTCACCGACATTCACCAGGTCATGAGGAAAGTCAGTGACCTTCCAGCCAGCGTTCCGCAACTGCGCCTTCTCGGAGGCTTCTTCAAGCGCGTCGGCGGTGCCCGTCAGATAAATCATGCCGACATATCTCCCATCGGATCCGCCAGGGTATCTCGGCTCCTTCCAAACCAGGAGCGCACGACCAAACTTCGTGAGTGTGAAGCCATTGTAGTAAAGATGCTTGGCGAGTGTACCCTCAAACTCCGCACCAGCCAGCGCCTGGTGTCCTGCTTGCGCTGCATGCAAATGGAAGCGCAGCGCCTCCACTCCCTTGCTACCCGTCATCGGCAAAGTTGTCGCTCCATAAGAACTGAAAACCGATGTCCGATAGCTCGCACGCGTCATCGCGACGTTGACACGATTTTCACCGTGTGGGGCAGATATAGGACCCAGATTCCGATGGTATTCGCCGGACTCGGTGCGTCCATATGTCAGCGACACAAATATCATGTCGCGCTCTTCGCCCTGAATGTCGTGGATGGATCGAACGAACAGGTCCGTTTCCGCTGGGATTGCCGCGTTCCCATTGTCGCCTTCCAGAAGTTTTTTGATGAGGGCGCGTTGAGGCTCGTTCATCGTGATGATGCCCATTGTATAGCCAGGATTCTCCCTGACCTGTGTGCGAACCGCCTCCCTGATCGCCTCGGCTTCTAGTATGTTCGTTCGTGATTTGCGATCATAGACGCTTTCGACATAGTGATAGTGGAGTCCAAACTCGTCCGCTGGGAGACGTGAGGGAACTGTCAGCAGTTCGGTATTGTATTCAAGCCTATTAGAAGTATCGATTAGCGATGGGTGCCGTGATCGATAATGACGTTTGAGCATCTTGCTAAGGAAGCCCGCGTGTTCGGCTGCCGACAAGAGACTCGTCGACAACAGGTCGTCGGTATTAGGATTTCCTGTGAGCGACATCGGCGCATTCGGCGGCATCTGCTTACTGTCACCACAGACGATGATCTGCTTCGATGCGCCAATGGCTGCGGCGGCTGATGACAAAAGCATCTGAGACGCCTCGTCGACTATGAGCATGTCGAAGCGCCACTCCGGTGGTATGTACAGAGCAAAAGCCTGTGGCGAGGTCAGGATCGCTTGTGGACGGTCCTGCTCCGAACAGCACATCATCATGCTTCGAATATCGGAGCATTCAGTGACACCAAGGAGGCTGGCGATACTTGCTTTATCGAGCCCTGTGCCCTGAAGCCTGAGCGCGGAAGTGGAGTAGTCGGTCTTCCTGAGGCGCTCCCACACGACCTCAACGGCGTTCATTTTCTCGGCCATGAACAAGACGGTCTTTCCGTCGACTATCGCGTTCGCGATGAGGTTGACGATTGTTTGCGATTTACCGGTGCCGGGTGGTCCTTGGACAACGATCTCAGGACACCCACGGCGGACGAGTGTGATGATTTCATCCTGAAAGTGGTCACGGTGGGCCGCCTGTACGTTTTGCGAGTGAAGGTCCAGAGGGACCCAAGCTTGGGGTTGGGTTGTGGTGAGTGCGGCGGCATCGTTTGCGACGGCTAGACGCTGAAGCGTTGGATGCGTCAGCAGGTGAGGGTGCTTTTCGGTGTCAAGGCGTTCAGCCATGGCCTGTCCCGTTTGGGGAAACAGTCCAAGTACGGCGCGGTCCTCAAGGCCAACGATATCCTCGAAGCTGCCTACCCATTGGTCATTGAGGAGATCATTCGGTAGACGCTCTTTGCGAATATTGAGGTTGCGGAGGAGATAATCGTTAACTTCGTTGGGAAGCGGTGCACCTCGCATCAGAATCCGTTCAGGCCCGACCTCTAGGTGAACGGGCTTCAGGATGAGCGGGGCATAGTGCAGCTTTTCGCTTTTCGGGTGATGCCAAGCGGCGACACCAAGACCGAGTCGGATGGCAGAAAGTCCTTGCCGATCCTGCAGCAGAGCATCTTCTTCAAGGATCTCGCAGAGTATCTCCCGCGCGAGTGGTAGCGGAATCTGTGTGTTGATGTCTTTGCCGACTTCAAGAACCTGACCAGCGTCAAGTGCATCCCGAAGTGCGCGCGCGGATCCTTTCAGAACCAGTAGCCGCCGACTGCCGTTAGCAGGTAGATTGATAAGCCGATTCCGAGGTGAGTTGTCGAAAAAGCTGAGGCGCATGGCCTCAATGCGGGCATGGAGAATGTCAGACATGGGTATCGTGCAATATGCGCTGCATAGAGCCCGTAGTTGGGCTTCTCTTAGCAGCTTTTGAAATTGGGGTGCGCCACGTCGCAAAGGGCAGCGTGGCTCGATGCTTCAGCGGTTAGGATAATGCGGTGAGGGGGCGAGCCGTCCGTTGCCTCGTTGCGAGAGATCGACCCAGCTATAAGATTCTGATGACGCGCTAAGGCACGCCCTTGGCCCGGCGATGAGCAGCGCAAGCGGTAACGCGCTTTGGCATGGGCTGGCTGGAATAGATGCGCCGTCATCTTGCAGATCACGCGGCATCGTTGATCGCAGGAATTCGGGAATGAAGGAAATACTTGTGTAACGCTGACGGAGCGGCGCAACTGTAAGGGCAGGGAAACGTTTAATCATTGTAGTCATCCGAGGTTGGGATGACCTGCAATTTTGTTCGGCACGGGCAGGACTAACGGAACGCACCCCGCGAGCCCCTTCCCTGCAGGGGCCGCCGCGGGGACCCATCTGCACAGTGATCGGGGGATGTGGCCCTCAAAGCCCGATCAGAGTCCCAAGCGCGCTATGGCGCCATGACAACCTAGGTCGTGTGATGTGGCCGCCCGGTCGTGTAGACGAGCATTAGCAACGTTATTTATTAATGTCAAGCGGACCCGAGACATATCGATAGGACCCGTTCCGAGTTCATTTGGACAAACCGAACTCGCCCGCCCGATAGTCAGACCTTAGGACTCGTTCTAGCATACCAAGCGCAGGGAGCCGGTCGCACCGGTGACCGAAGGCCTGTTGAGGTTGAGATTGCCGAGTTTCCATGACTGAAGCACCACGGTAGTCGCACTGATCGACTTCGGCTTGACGCCACCCTCGTCTGTCCGCTCAATGCTCAGAGCCGTGCCGTTCCAGTCGAGCAGCAGACGGTCATCGGATCCAAATCCCGCCCGATCCCACAACTCACGCGGCACGCGGATCGAGGTGTAAAACCGGTTCGTACCTTTGGCATCCGCAATGGACTTCACCACGATATCGGCGGGCACGATCGCGACGGTCTCGTCCTTTGACTTCCGCCTGCCCTTGGTCCGCCGGGGCGGCGCAGGCACCTCCAACTCTGCAATCGGTGCTGGCTCGACATCGCTGGCCTGCGTCTGGGTGCGACTTGCGTCAGGCTCCGCGGGAGTGGCCTGAGCCGCGACAGGTGGCGGCACCGGTAGGACCGCGTGAATGGTACGGGCTATCTGCCTAAGTCCGTCCGAGAGACCCTCCGCCGATTGAGTGAGGGCAGGGGGCAGACTGGCGAGGGCTTCGACCTGCCGGCTGCCAAGCGCCACCAGCTGGGTCATCTGTGCGGCCATGAGTTCAATGGCGGCGCGCAGGCCTTTCAGATCTGCCGCGATCTCGGCGAAGGCCTGCTCCGCATCATCGGACACGGCAGGAGACGGTGCAGGCGGAGCCTTGGTGTCTCGAGCGGGTAGTGGGGCGGGCTGCCTCTCTCTGGGCCGGAAGACCTCGGCTGCCAGAGCCTCGGGCTTGCCCAGATGCCGGGCCAGGATGTCAGCCGTGTCCCGGTGCCGCGCGTCCATGGCTTTGGTCTCGCGACGCTGACCGGCGGGCTCCATCTTCTGACCATGGCGCGGGCGGGCAAGGCAGGCTGGGCAGACATCAAAGGATGCGGCCCGGCCAAGCAGCCAGCCCCGATTCTTGAAGTAGCTTCTGACGGCGTCACTGCTGGTGGACCTGGACGCTTCGTAGCTGTCGGTAGCGGCACAGTCCGAGCAGTGGACGGTAAAGCGGAATTTCGAGGGAGCACCGCCACTGCGGGTAATCTGCGGCTCGAACTGACGTGCGATGCCGGACATCGAGATAATCCTGATCGTTAGTAGAAATGGATCCGAGACAAAACATGCAGTGTCCCGGTCGTGAGGCTTTGAATTGAGCCGTAGAGAGCAGGCACTTAGCGCCTTAACCGTAAGATTCCAAGAGGCTGATCAATGAGACTTGATAATAGCGCAACAGCTGTGGAGCAGGCACTTCGGAGGCTTGGAATTGCATGTCATGAAGAGAGGAAAAATTGTTAGATATGTGCGAGCGTCGAGGGGAGTTTTATACATTCCTTACGAAGCCGTCGGGATCGGGAACCACTCGCTCAGGCTATAGTCGAAGTAGCGTGTCACCGTCTGGCCATTCCATTCGTACTGGAGATGACGTTCTTGGCGTGGGATGCCGACAACATCCGGCCAGAAAGCCGCAACGCATTGTCCATGCCGGCGGCGCACGCTCGGATAAACAACTCCGTTGCTGTGCTGCTCGCGCAGCGAGCGCGCAATGGCCTGGCCCGCATAGTAGTCGCTTGGATCGAGGACCGCGGTGCGGTGTGCTGCAGGCAGGAGGGTTCCCACGTCATGAAAGGTGTTTGAGATACTGCCAACCAGCACTCGCATGTCTTCTCGCCGGGCAGGATCGTCCGCATCGCGTGCAAACGCCGCAAAGTGGTGGATTGTCTCCGCGATAGCCGTCTCAAGACTGTCTGCTGCGTAGTACACCCCGTACGTCCCATCGGAGAAGCGCGAGCCTTTCGGGTTCACGTAGGTGAAGGACGCCATCACCCAGGAGGCATTAACGCCGCTCACCCGCCGCTCCGGCGGCACCAGCCTGATCTGTCCAACCTGATCCCGCAAGCGGGGGTTGGTGATCTCCTCAAGTTCGATCAACGCATCCCAGACCGCAGGGTTGGACGAGACACGCTCGAACAGGTGGATGGGTGGAAAGCGTGAGGCAATAATGCGCCATGCCTGGGCCCAATCGACGTTGGACTCCTTGATCTTAAGACCAGGGGGCACGGGCAGCGTCGATGTAGGTGCGGACGGCAGCAAGATCGGTTACATCGCCCGCGGCCATACGCTGGAGCGGGGTTTGGCCGCCAAAGAAAGCATTCGGGCGCTTGACCCAGCTATCTGCAAGATCGGGCTGCGAATAGACGATCTGGAGACCTTTCCAGATGCCGGCGACATAGCCGATCCGCCGGAGGGTATCCTCGGGGATGCGCCCGACCTTGCCCTTTTTCCACTCATAGAAGGTTCGTTCGGCCGGCGAGCCCAGAAGTCTGCGGGCGACGGTGTTTTCGATCTCCCAGTGTTCCATGATGCTGAAGAAGCCCTCAAGCGCCAGCCTCTGCCGGTCTACCGGCATTCGTTCGGCAACAGCCTGTAGAGTTCCGTTCATGCTACGCTCCCTGCAGTACTGCATAAATTAATGCGATTACTGCGAAATAGCAAGTTCGTTCCAGTGCCGGGGGTTTCTAAGGGCTTAACCTTTCACAAGCATGAGGGGAGGCGCAATGACTGGACCGGTAACCAAATGCGACGAAGCTAACGTTAGCAATTGCAAAGGTTTAGGGTGTTCCAAAGAACCAATTCTCCACCCTCGTGTAAAGTGTTTCCATCGTTGGCGGAATATTTGTAAAGCAAAAGCCGGAAACGGTTTCCATTGGGCTCCTCTCACCTGGATCAGGTTTCGAAATCGCAGTCCTATTGGCAACGAGCCCTCTACGAGGACTTCGACGAGGCAGGAAGGTTTCGCCTGCCGGCTTCAATCAGTCGCAAAATGACCGAAGCGGAGGATTAGGGGTACTATCGCTAGATGAGGGCAGTGCCAGTGGCGGCGCACAACCGTAGAAACCAAAATTAAAAGTCTGCTATCCTTCGAATTATAAAGCGGTAAACTTGGTTTTTATTTCGGTTTTATCATAAAACGATTCAGCGAGCTGCAATCAATAGAACCACGATGGATCTGTATGATCCGTTATGCTATATTTGCAGAGATGAATGAGCCCGCTGGTGTTCGAATAGGGGTAGCGCTCCATCATGAGCCCTGGAAGAAAAATATTGTTGCCCCGCTCTTGTCGTCGGACGCTACTTCCCAGTGACCCGGACCGGTAGGGCCATGGATACCGGTCCGATCTCCTCCCCGGAACTTTGTCAGAAAATTGCCGAGGAAATCCGCTCGTCTTTGATTGAGGATCTGCCCGGGTGGTCATCGATTGTCGATTACTATGAGGGTAAAGGTATCGCATTCAGCTTTCACGGAATCGAGTGCGACCCAGTCTCGATTGCTATACACCCAGATCGAAACTTCGATGGCCGTGCCCGTGTCTTGATCCATTACACCGCTGTCTACCCTGACGGTTTCCAAACTCTGGGCTCCCAGACATTCCCAGGAATGGTTTACGGACGGATTGATCCCAGAGGGGAGATCCACGTTGAGCGATTCCGCTTTGGAAAGGATGGCAAGATCCCGCCGGAAGGCATCCCTGGCTGAATGCGCGATAACTGTTTCAAACCGGATGTTGAAGGACGACATGGCCTAGCCCCGCCGCGGTGTTCGGAGCGGCGCTGAGAGCAGAGGGCACGGAAGCGACCCTTGTAACGTTTGACCGGGCCGATCCTAGTGACTTTCGCAGCCTTGAGGGTTGGGTATCCCGGCTGCGGCAGTTCGGAGTCTTCTTCTGCGAGCCTCTTGATCTCGACTACACCATGTTAATGGCCTTCTTCGACGCGTATCAGCGCCGTGAGCCCGGAATGCGAGGGCCACGTGAGGGGGACGCTCGTAGTGCCGTACTTGGCGACGAGGGGCTGCCGGCGCTGTACGATGCCAGCCACGATGCGTGGTTGCGCTGGTATCGTTACCTGTTTCTTGGTCGAGGTAAGCCTAGCACCCACGTGCGTGTGCTCAGTGCTTTGGAGCCAGATGACTTGAAGGCCGGAATGCCGGACGAGCTTAAGGCGCTCCTTGATCACGTCATGGCAGCCTTGAATGTGCCGCCCGCCGAAGGAGTGTGCTGAACCATGCCGATCGCGTCCCGTGAATCCTGGCGGCCGAGTGGCATCCCGGACCTTGAACCGAACGCTTGGCTGGCCCTGCGGCGCGAGGAGAGCACGTGCGTAGTGGCTGGACCTGGCGCCGGCAAGACGGAGTTCCTGGCCCAGCGCGCCGTCTATCTCCTTGAGACCGGGGATTGTGCGCCACCGCATCGGGTGCTTGCAATCTCGTTCAAAGCCGATGCCGCCGACAATCTCGCCGCTCGCGTCCGGCAACGCTGCGATAAAGTGCTGGCCGACCGGCTTGTGTCACTGACTTTCGATGCCTTCACAAAGAGCCTCGTTGATCGGTTCTTACCTGGAACTCCGTCGGCGTGGCGTCCGACCAAGCCGTATGACATTGGCTTCCCCAGTCGCCGTCAGGTAGAGGATTTTTTAACTCGCGCACGCCTGAACGCGCCACCCGCTTGGCAGGCGGCGATCGCAGGCATGAGCCCATCCACCTTCGAGGCCCGTGTCGTTGGCTCCTTCCGACTGCCATCCGGTAGCCTCCATCCGACAAACGCAGCTGAGTTTGTCGTTGAGAGGTGGTGGCGCGAGACGCTGCGGCGCCCCGACCGCGCGCTTCTGACCTTCATCATGATCAATCGGCTGGCGGAGCTGCTGCTGCGCACACAGCCCCAGATCGGACGGGCGCTCAGAGCGACCTATCCCTTCGTCTTCGTCGACGAGTTTCAGGACACAACTTACGCTCAGTACGACTTTCTCCTGTCGGCCTTGCGGCACCCGCGCATCGTCGTGACTGCAGTCGGCGACGACAAACAGCGGATCATGGTCTGGGCCGGCGCCCGTAGCGATGCTTTCGAGCGTTTCACAGTTGACTTCCAGGCGGCAAAGATTCCGCTGCTCTTCAATTTCCGCTCTTCGCCCGATCTTGTTCGGATCCAACATGTGGTCGCTCAAGCACTGGATGCCGGATCCATTCCGACAATTGCGCAGGCCGAGCGCCAGGTGGATGGCGATGTTGCGCAAGTTTGGACCTGTCCGACCGAAGCAGGTGAGGCGCAGCAGATCGCGACATGGCTGGCCGCAGACATAGCTGGACGCGGCACCAAGCCACGCGACTACGCCATCTTGGTGCGCCAAAGGGCTGACCAGTTCGAGGAGCAGTTCGCCCCTCCGTTGTCGTCCTTGGGGCTGAGCATCCGCAATGAAAGCCGCACCCTCGGGCGGATGACACTTCAGGACCTTCTAGTCGACACATACACCGGCGTTGCCATCGCGCTGCTGCGCCTCGGGGCAAGCCGCCAAGCCCCCGAAGCATGGCAGATTGCATCGGATGCAGTGCAACAGCTCCGGGACGCCGATCCGGACGACGATCGGGCTTGCGCCCGAGCCGAGGACGGGCTGACAGAGTTCCTCAGGCAACTGCGCGCGATCATGTCGGCAACGCCGCCAAGTCGCATAGCAGCAGAGGACCTGTCAGACCAGATCCTTGCCTTCGTTGACCCGTCAGCGCTAACCCGCACTTACACGGAGTACGGGACTGGCGAGACGCTGGCGATCGCCCTCGAAGCCTTTCGGCTTCATCTCGGCGCCTCTGCGGACGGAGCCGGCGACTGGAGCGTCTGCCTCGATCGCTTCGAGGGTGTCGACCACATACCCCTGATGACGGTGCATAAAAGCAAGGGCCTGGAATACGACACCGTTTTGTTCGTGGGTCTCGACGACACAATGTGGTGGAGTCACAGCGCCGGAAACCCGGAGGGCATCGCCACGTTCTTCGTGGCGCTGTCCCGGGCCAAGCAGCGCGCAATATTTACATTCTGTCGGGCGCGCGGCCAGCGCACCCGCGTCGCCGACCTGTATCAGCTGTTAACGGCAGCGGGTGTGCCGGAGGTGGCATGTTGAGGCGCCACGGATTCTGGCGCGCCCGTTCTTTCGAGCTCGCGGGGTTGGCTCGGCGCCCCCCAGAACCTGATGTTCTTGGCAGCACCGATTGCGTGATAATTTTCAGTAAAGGCGCGCCGCCTTACCCATTTGCCGTTCACTTTCGTTATAGTAGCTAGCCGCCTGCTGCACGGAACGGTGCTGGGACTGCTGCATTGCCTCAGGCAGAGGCACGCCGGCACGGGCGGCCTGGGTTAGGTATCCCGAACGTAGTCCATGTGCGCTGAACAGCGCCGGGTCGAGCCCAGCCTGTCGGCAGCGTTTCTTAACAATGTCGTTGACGCCATCGCCGCTGATGGCACCTTGGCCCATTCTGCCCCAGCGGTCGATCGCCCGAAACACCGCTCCATCGCTAATTCCCGCCCGGTCCATCCATGTGGTGAGCGCCTCGGCGGGACGTCCGATGAGAAGGACTCGGGACCCGTCATCCGCATTGCCGCGCTTCGTGCGCCCGAGACGAATTGCGAAGCAGGGAAGTTTGCCCGATTCCGGGTCCCGAGGGTTGACTGGCACCAGCGGGAGAGCCTCGATCTGATCGACCCGTAGGGCCGCCAGCTCCGAGCGCCGGCGGCCGCCGGAGGCAAAGGCCGTCAGGAGCAGGGCGCGGTCGCGCCGATCGACAAGCCGATTCAATACGCACGTGGCGAGTAACCGATCGAGCACCTCGCGGGTGACCGCCCGCTGACTCTTTCGCTGAGGCGACCGGGCACTTGCCCGTACGGCGAACTTTAGGGCTGTCTTGAATGCTGGCGTCGCAAAGGTGGGGGTATGACTGCGCCAACGATGCAGGGTGGCCCAGCTGGCGAGACGGCGCCGAACGGTTCCCGGCGCGTGCGGCCCGTCCGCCCGCAGAAGGCCCTCTGTTTTGAGGCGCGCTGCGACAGCCTCCGGCATGCCATGGCCTGGATCGGTCTCGCGCCTGGCGGGATCCCAGAGATGGTGAGCCAGGAATTTCAGGGCGAGCCCCTCGGGTGCCGGCCAGGGGAGGGGGAGGCCGGTCGCCGCGAGGGCCCAGCCCTCCAGGTAGCCGAGGTCAGAGGCGAGGGCGCGCAAGGTGTTGGCACCCATGCCCTCTTCCGCAAGATGCTTGAGGGTGGCGACGTCCTCATCCGTCAGCAGGGCCGCCAGAGCCTCACGTCGGTCCGCCGGAAGAATTCCGGCGAGGGCATCAAGTTCATTGGTGCGGCGCAGGTGGTGGTCGTCCTGGCGGTCAGTGACTTGGTTCATCTTCACCCCTCGTTCGAACACATAACATTCGCCTCAACCGAACGTGGGAGCAACCCGAACGGCTTCAGGTGTGCAGCCGGCACGCCATGTGGGCGGCAGCGAAGAGGTGAGTGTCCACGGCGATCCGTGAAAGGGGAGGGGCGTCACGGTCCGAAGTCGCGATCCAAGGCGTCCTGCTCCTCAACGGTGCGCGCGCTCTGTGCCCGCGCCAAGGCCTGCTGAAACCGGGCACGGCTCTCTGCAGAAGTGGGCCGGATGGGGACGAGCATGGCCACGGTCCGGCCATCGCTCTCGACCGACACGGGACCTTGGAGCCGCTCGATCGCGGCCGCCGACAGCGTCCGCAGGGTACGCAGGGAGATCACATGAGCCATTCGCGAAGTGTCACCAGCACTACCATGATGGTCAAGATCAGACAGAGCTGTGGCTGCTGAAAATGCCGTGAGCCGAGCGCAGCGACCAGAGGCCAGACAGGGCGCAGCCAAAGGCACCGATCCCAGGTCAGACAACTTTTTGTGACACTCCCGATAACAAGAAATTATCGGGAGTGAGGAGGCAGCGCTAGTGCCGTCGGTAGTAGGCGAAGCCAGAAGCGAGTTGACTTCCTCTCGTTCACGAATGGCACATTATTTCAAATAGTTAACGTTCGTTAACTCTTCGGCCTGCGCACCGCGCATTGTCGTAATCTTAGGCATGCTGGAGCATCGATGGCGATCGGCCCGCCTCGGATTTCTAGTCGATGGGGCTATGTCACCAGGGGACAGGGGCGCGGTGCCACTTGCGAAGGCCCTGAGGGTAAATTGGCCGAGAGGAACTGAAGTCCCGCCTCCTGCCTGTGCCGCTATCGTTTGGTCAAAGATCAGGCACATGCTCGTTCTTCGCTCTGGCCTTGCGCGAGACACCCGCTTATCCAGACGTCTTGCCGTAAAGGAGGTTGTCTCGATGCCGTTCGCAAAGCTCGCGTGTCTTGTCGCCACTGCCCTGTCCTTCACAGCTCTGCCAGGGGCGCGAGCGTCCGCGGACGAGCCCCTGAAGGTCAAAGCCTTCATCGGCGCGATGTTCGAGATTGGTCAGAACACCGGCGATCGGGCCGGCGAGTTCCAGCACTGGTACGAACGCTACTTCAGCCAGAGCAAGCCAATCCCCGTCAAAGGCGCCCTGAACCCGGTCTACTGCAACGACGACGGGGTCTGCGGCTCCGTTCTGGGCATGGGCAAGGTTGCATCGTCCTCCTCAGTGCAGGCGATCATCCTGAACCCGCAGTTCGACATGTCAGAAGCCTATTTCGTGATCAGCGGGGTCGCTGGCACCCCACCGGGACGGGGGACCATTGCCGACGTGAGTTGGGCGACCTGGCTAATCGACTATGATCTCGGCCACCGCTGGGCGCCGGAGGAAGGGGAGCCGGGCGCCCCGACATTCATGCCGCGCAAGGGCTACGAGAAGGTCCGGCTGTTCCAGCTCAATCCCGATTTGGTCGGCTGGGCCATGCAGGTGACGGGCAAGACAAACTTGAAGGACTCGGAGTCGGCGCAATCCTACCGGATGCGTTACCCGCAGGAGGCCGCTCGGCGTGCGCCGGCCGTGAAGACCGGCACACACATGACCGGGGACACCTTCTTCCATGGCCCAGGCATGTCGGCGCAGGCACAGTACATCGCCAAACTCTATGGAGCCGACGACTACCTCATCACCGAGATGGAGGCGGCTGCCGTCGCTCAGGTGATTCAACGGACGCTGGGCGATCGTAGGGTGTTGAGCTTGCGGGGCGCAGTGAACTTCGACCAAGGCAATCCGAACGAGACCACGCTCCAGCATCTCGATCCAGCCCCAGGCCAGACTGCCGGAGGATTCGCTGAGACGGTCGACAACATTGCCGTCGTCGGAGGGCGGATGGTGGACCACATTGTCTCCAACTGGCCCGCGTGGAAGAACGGTGTTCCTCCGCTGCCGAAGCAGTAATCGGCTGCGCGTGAACATCGTCTCTGCCGAAATGTCAGGCGCAGGCTGCTGGAGAGTTGTTGTTGCTCCCAGGAGGTCATTTCTCGGGAGGCACACTGCCTGACTTCCGCAATGGAGCCGCGAGACGACCTTCACGTGACCTCGGTTGAGGACTCAGGTTGACCCGAAGCCGAGTCTAGGTCCTCTGGTGATCACCCCTGGGAATCCTTAGAACTCCCGAAGCCAATAGACGGCTACTCGCTCTCATCGATGCATCGGTTTGATTGCAAGAGGTTGGCACGATCTGACGGAAGGTTGGCACCATTTGTCAATGTGGGCAGCGTCGCGCGGCCGTAAGTTGGACCCGCATTAAAGCGCCATATGACCAACACCATCCTCATCACCGGTGCCTCAAGCAGCCTCGGCCGAGCGACAGCCAAACCTTTTCAGTCTGAATCGAAACTCAGCTCAAATTAATAACTCCCGACACTAAGCCCGTTCATGTGATGAGGATCATCGTAGGGATGATGTTCGGCACATTCTACTAGAAATTTGAAGGCATCAGCCACCGGTTGTCGCGGAACTCCTGAAGCCCGCAACAAGCCTGATGTCCTGAATCGCCTCGGCTTGAATAATTTATTCAGTTTGCGTCTCTGGCATCACATTGAGTCTGGTGTACCTCGATCTGTCTGAACACGATCTGTGAGGACAATTATGTCAATTGAGGTTATTGGTCTCGATGCGGATGACACACTCTGGCACAATGAAAGCTTCTACCGGGCCACACAGGAGCGCCTTGCGGAACTGTTGAGCCATTATGGCAGCGCAACTCGGGTTGCGTCCTGCCTTGCCGACATCGAACGGCAGAATCTGAAGATCTACGGCTTCGGAGCTAAGGGCTTTACACTTTCCATGCTTGAAGTCGCCCTTAACTTGGGCGGGCCCGATCTGCCTGCATCAGTGGTGCGCGAGATCCTTGCTCTAGGTAGAGAGATCCTTGTCCATCCAGTCGAGACACTGCCTGGAGTCGAGGAGACCCTGCCGGCCTTGGCTGAGCGCGGTCGACTAGTGCTGATCACGAAGGGCGACCTTTTCCATCAAGAGGCCAAGCTGGCGGCGTCCGGTCTAGGGGATTTCTTCTCCGGGGTCGAAATCGTAAGCAACAAGGGTGTCGACACTTTTCGGCGGATCTTCGCACGCTATAGTGTCTCTCCCGGGAATGCAGTCATGGTGGGCAATTCGATACGCTCCGACATACTGCCTGCTTTAGAAGCCGGCTGCTTTGCCGTGCATGTCCCCTATCCCATTGTCTGGGATCTGGAGGATGCTGAGGCTCCATACGCTTGCGCCCGGTTCGCGGAGCTGCCGTCCCTCCTCGACTTGCCTGCCTTGATCGATACAATCAACCACAATCTCCACTTCGGCCAACCGGATCCAGTGTCCTAACCAGCCGGGCATGAGACCCATCAGACAGGCGGAAGCGGATCCATTGGCAGTATCCCTCCCGGATAGCAACGTCCGGGGATGCGTTCTTACGGGTGTATACCTCGACACTGGGCGGTGCTGGCTCGAACCAACCCAGCTTCCCCAATTCCTCTTCTGCCGCGACAATCTCGGCGCTGGCATAATTCCACATCGAGATTCCTAGCAGTTCCTGCCGTCCAATGCTGCACTCTTTCTCCCGGGGCTTGGACATAGCCAGAAGCCGGTGGGTCAAATCACATATGAGATGGATAGGTTCTGGCGCTTCATCAACGAGCCGCACGAGTTCACGGTCAGCTGCTGCGGTGAGGCGAGCTTGCAGGAGGTTGCATAGTTTGTTCCGCCCGCTTCCTGTAGGGCCTAAGTGTCCTGTCTCCCAACGTGAGATCATTGCCTGCGAGACGCCGATGAGTTCTGCCGCATGACATTGCTTGACCCGGTGCAGCATGCGCCAAAGGCGAAGGGAGCGTTCGAGATGTGCCAAGTCTGATGATTGCTTCGCCCGCCCAAGCATGACGGCTTCTCCTCTGCTCACGGAGCATAAACTTGCTTTCAAGATCACCTCTTTCGGGCCTTGGTCTCTAGCCTAAGTTTGTTCTGTTGCAATTTCACATTAGATCCAGAAAGATCTTAGCAGGATGCCTAACCACTTATGCGACAAGCCGCTCAAGCTGCTCGTCGAGCGAAGGTTGCTGAGTGCAGCTGCATTTCGCCCGTCCCTTTCGCCTCATGTGAACGAGCTCGTTCCCGTCGAGGATCACACGTGCGCGGTTCATCGACTTAAACCTAGGCCCGGCTGCACCCGCCTCCTGATGGCACAATGATCCTGCTCAATAGGCTTTTTAAGTATTGGCTTTGCCGGATCCGGATCGGCTTGAGCCTTCGTCGTGACCTATTCTCCAATCGGCCTGTCGTATCGCAAGCCAGGATCGCTTCACGACTGATCTGGATTCCGTCGATCATAATGCTCTCACGTCGGCCATGCGGCTTGGGGGCGAGCTATGGCGGAAACTGGGTGATGACGGTGTGAGAAGGGCGGCGTATCGAGGCGGGTGTCGAGCCTGCCAGAACCTCTGCGAGAGAGCGATACGCCATGAACGAGACTACCACCATTGTCCGCCTTCGTCAGCCCGACACGATTGACGATCCCCTGACCGATATTCTGCGAACTGGCGCCCGCAAGCTGCTGGCCCAGGCCATCGAGATCGAAGCCGAGGCCTATCTCGCCAGCATGCGCGGGCTGAAGCTGCCGGACGGGCGTGAACGCCTGGTCCGACACGGGCATGGGCC
>Ga0182740_1001330_pt1 | contig 17081 bp, 19 predicted proteins | sample eDN5th37CKraftBY_FD_128872 | JGI IMG/M metagenome (GOLD analysis project Ga0182740, IMG submission 128872) | Enriched backyard soil microbial communities from Emeryville, California, USA - eDNA 5th pass 37_C Kraft BY (version 2) (version 2) | ecosystem: Environmental > Terrestrial > Soil >...
ACGCTCCGTGCCGATAGCCCCGGGTCGCGCAGATGCGCTTCGACGTGGCGGCGAATCTGGATGCGGCGCGACATCGACACCGCCGATTCGGGGGCGCGGCCGCCGGCGGTGGTGAGCCACGCGGCCGCGAACACGTCGAGCACCGCCGATGACAGCGTGTCGCCGGTGGTCTCGGGAATTTCGCCCGTGCGCGCCTGGCGCCAGATGCCGGCGAGCAGCGCCGAGGCGGTGGCGGCCATGCCCTCGCTGCCCCGCAACCGCACCCCGAGCAGATCGTCGGGCGCGGGCAGGCGATAGGCAAGATCGTCGGCGGCGAGGATCATGACCAGGGTCGAGCACCGCTCCTCGTAGCGCAGCGTATAGGGCAAGGCGCTGTCGGCGAGGACAAGATCGCCGGGCTCAAGCAGCGCCTCGCGCCCGTCCTGGACGAGGCCCAGCCGGCCGTGCAACTGGAGGTGGAGGAAATAAGGCCGCTCACGGGTCTTGACCGCGTGGCCCGGATGGCGCGTGACGACCGCGGGCGTCGAACGCGGATTCGCCAGCCAGCGTTTCCCCAGCGGCACGCAGTCGAGTTCGGCCGCGAACCGGCCGCGATCGAGCGGCCGGGTTTCCATCGGCGCGAAAACGTCGCTGGTGATATCGTTCCAATACGCAATCTTCGAGCCGATCGGGACGGTTTCGGTCGAATAATGCCGCATCACGCTCTCCGGCGATCCCCGTTCATGCGGGCAGCCTACCACTGGCCATGACGGATGCGAAGCGATCGCGCCGGCGGCGCGCTCATCCGGTCTGGCCGCCGATCCGGGCGTAATGCTCACGCAGGTGATGCTTCTGGACCTTGCCCGAGGCGGTGCGGACCATCTCGTCGGTCAGGATGACGTGCTTCGGAACCTTGTACCGCGCCAGCCGCCGGCGGCAGTGCGCGAGCACCGCCTCGGCGTCGAGCGCGGCGCCCGCGCGAGGAATCACGAAAGCGCAGCCGACCTCGCCCCAGCGCTCGTCCTCCACGCCGATCACGGCGACCTCGGCGACCTCGGCCATCTCGCTGATCGCGGCCTCGATCTCGGCCGAATAGATGTTCTCGCCGCCGGAAATGAACATGTCCTTGATCCGGTCGACCAGCGTCCAATAGCCGTCCTCGTCCTGCTTCGCGGCGTCGCCGGTGCGGAACCAGCCGTCGACGAAGGCGCGCGCGTTCAGCTCGGGCCGGTTCCAGTAACCGGGGGTGACGGTGGCGCCGCGCGCCCACAATTCGCCGACTTCGCCGGTCGCCGCCGCGCGGCCGTCCTCGCGCATCGCCTTCAGTTCCACCGCGAGGTGAGGAACCCCGATCGAGCCGGCCTTGCGCCTGAGCAGGTCGAAGTCGCCGGTCGGGATCGCGGTCGACGAGCAGGTTTCGCTCATCCCCCAGCCGTTCAGCATCATGACGCCCTCGTCGAGCCAGGCGCGATGGTGCGATTCGGGATTGGGCGAGCCGCCGGTGATATAGGCGTCGAGCCGGGCGAGGCGGCGCCCGTCGAAATCGGGGAGCAGGCGCATCAGCATCGCCATCTGCGTCACCGAGAAGAAATGGGTGATGCCCTGCGCCGGGTCGGCGAGCCGCTCATAGGTCGCGCGGGCCTCGAATTTCTGCCCGATCAGCAGCATCCCGCCGACGATCATCGTCGACCAGCAGGCGCCGAACAGCCCGGCGGTATGGAACAGCGGCATTTCGATCAGGAATTTCGATCGCGGCCCGATATGGGCGCCGAGCGCGAGGCCGAGCCCACCGGTAAAGCCGTTGAGCTGGGTCACGACCGCGCCCTTCGGCCGCCCCGTGGTTCCCGAGCTGTAGAGGATCGTGATCGGCCGCTCCGGGTCGATCCGGTGCCCGTTGCCGACGCCGGGCGCATCGAACGCCGCCATCGCCTCGGCGAGATCGTCCCGTTGCGCGCCGATCCGCAGCCGGGGGATCGCGAGGTCGGCCGGCACCAGCGCGTCAAACGGCTCCTCATGGATCAGCAGCGCCGGCGCGCAATCGTCGATCAGAAACGCGATTTCGGGAGGGGCGAGCCGCCAGTTGAGCGGCACGAAGAGCGCGCCGACCCGGATGCAGGCATATTGGACGATCAGCATCGCTGCCGAATTGCGGCTGATCATCACCACCCGCTCGCCCTCCGGGGCCGCGATCCGGTCGCGCAGCACGGCTTCGGCGCGCCGCACGTCGGCGTCGAACTCGGCGAAGGTCCAGGTCCGGCCGGTCGCGATTTCGGCGACCGCGGTGCGGTTCGGCTGGGTACGGGCGTTGTGGGCGACAAAATCCAGGATAATCGGCGTCACGGGAGTCCTCCTTGCGAGGCCGCTTGCCGCTCCGTCGGCGTCCCGTCAACTACGCGCCGACAGAGAGCGCCGCTGGCCGTCAACCCCGGTGGAAATCGGCGTCGGCCGCGCGGCGTGGCGCCGGAATTGCCCCTTCCGCCCGCCGGCCGCGCTCAGGCGTGGTCCATCGCCTTGACGATTTCGTCGACCATCTTCTTGGCGTCGGAAAGCAGCATCATCGTATTGTCGCGATAGAACAGGTCGTTATCGACCCCGGCATAACCGACCCCGCCCATCGAGCGCTTGATGAACAGCACGGTGCGCGCTTTCTCCACGTCGAGCACCGGCATGCCGTAGATCGGCGAGCTTTTGTCGGTCTTGGCGGCGGGATTGGTGACGTCGTTGGCGCCGATCACGAACGCCACGTCGGTCTGCGCGAACTCGCCGTTGATGTCCTCCAGTTCGAACACCTCGTCATAGGGCACGTTGGCCTCGGCGAGCAGCACGTTCATATGCCCCGGCATCCGCCCCGCGACCGGGTGGATCGCATATTTGACGCGCACGCCGGCTTCCTTGAGCTTGTCGGCCATCTCGCGCAGCGCGTGCTGCGCCTGGGCGACCGCCATGCCGTAACCGGGCACGATGATGACCTGCTCGGCCTGGCTCATCAGGAACGCGGCGTCCTCGGCGCTGCCGCGCTTCCACGGGCGATCGGTCTGGGCCGCGCCGCCGGTGTCGGCCACCGCGCCGAAGCCGCCCGCGATCACGCTCACGAAGCTGCGGTTCATCGCCCGGCACATGATGTAGGAGAGGATCGCGCCCGACGAGCCGACCAGCGCGCCGGTGATGATCATCGCGGTGTTGTGGAGCGTGAAGCCCATCGCCGCCGCCGCCCATCCCGAATAGCTGTTGAGCATCGAGATCACGACCGGCATGTCCGCCCCGCCGATCGGGATGATGAGCAGGAAGCCGACCAGGAAGCTCAGCGCCGCCACCGTCCAGAATACCCAGTGCGCCTGATCGGTGACGAAATAGGCGATCAGCCCGATGATTCCGGCGAGCACCAGCAGGTTGAGCAGGTGGCGCGCCGGCAGCAGGATCGGCTTGCCGCTCATATTGCCGTTGAGCTTGAGGAAGGCGATCACCGAGCCGGAGAAGGTGATCGCGCCGATCGCGACGCCAAGCCCCATCTCGACCCGGCTCACTTTCGCGATTTCGCCCACCGCGTCGGCGATTCCGAACGCCTCGGGGTTGAGGAAGGCCGCCGCGCCGACCACCACCGCCGCCATGCCGACCAGCGAGTGGAACGCGGCGATCAGTTGCGGCATCGCCGTCATCGCGATCTTGCGCGCGATGATGAGGCCGATCACCGCACCGATCGCGATGGCGCCCGCGATCTCGGGCAGGCTGGCAAGCTCGTGGGTCGCGAGCGTGGTGCCGACGGCGAGCGCCATGCCCGCCATGCCGAAGCGGTTGCCGCGCCGGCTGGAGGCGGGGCTGGAGAGCCCGCGCAGCGCGAGAATGAAGCAGACGCCCGCGATCAGATAGGCGAGCGCGACCCAGGGATTGACGGCGAGCGCCTCGTGCATGGCCTTCAGCGCCCCTTCTTCTTGTACATCGCGAGCATTCGCGCCGTCACCGCGAAGCCGCCGAAGATATTGATGCTGGCGAGCATCACGGCGGCGAGCCCGAGCCATTTGGAGAGCGGCGAGCCGGCGGCCGCGCTGGCGATCAGCGCGCCGACGACGATGACGGACGAGATCGCATTAGTGACGGCCATCAGCGGCGTATGCAGCGCCGGCGTCACCGACCAGACGACATAATAGCCGACGAAGCAGGCGAGCACGAAGATCGACAGGATCGCAATGAAGTCCATCGGTTTACTCCTGATCCTCCCCGGCACGGGGAGGGGGACCGCCCGCAGGGCGGTGGAGGGGCGCCGAGGCAAGCGCGCCGATCGCCTCGGCCACGGCTTCAGGGCTCGCCAGCACGTCCCGCGCCGGAACTCGCATCACGGCGAGGCCGCGGCGGCGAAACCACGCATCCCGCCGCGCATCGCGCGCGGGCCGACCGCCGCGATCGTGGGCCTCCCCGTCAACCTCGACGATCAGCCGCGCCGCGTGGCAATAAAAGTCGGCGACATAGGGACCTGACGGATGCTGCCGCCGAAACCTGAGCCCCGCCGGCCGCTTCCGCAGCGCCTGCCACAACAGGACTTCGGGCAGCGACATCGTCCGGCGCAAGTCACGCGCGTGCTCACCCGTATCGCCCACCCCCTGCAACATCACTCGAACCTTCCGGGCGGGGACACCCCTCCGTCGGCACTGCGTGCCGCCACCTCCCCTTGCAGGGGAGGAACGACGATCCTCCCCTGCAAGGGGAGGGGGACCGCGCGCGCAGCGCGTGGTGGAGGGGTGTCCCCGTTCGCCGGAAGCCCCCTCACGCCAGCAGCCTTGCGTTGACCACCTTGCCGCCCTGCGTCAGGCGGACGCCCTGGACGATCTCGTCGTCGTCCGGCAGGACCGGGCGGCCGGCCTCCTTGTCCCAGAAGGCGGCGAGGAAATTGTAGAGGTTGCGCGCGTAGAGCGCCGAGGCGTCGGCCGCGAGCCGCGACGCCACGTTGCGGTGGCCGATGATCGTGACGCCATGGACGCGCACCACCTCGCCCGCGACGGCGCCCTCGACATTGCCGCCGCTCTCCACCGCGAGATCGACGATCACCGAGCCCGGCCGCATCGTGGCGATCTGCGCGTCGGAGATCAGGCGCGGCGCCGGCCGGCCGGGGATCAGCGCGGTGGTGATGACGATATCCTGCTTGGCGATATGCGCCGAAACCAGTTCGGCCTGCGCCTGCTGATAGGCTTCGGACATTTCGGTGGCATAGCCGCCCGCGCCCTCGCCCTCGATCCCAGCGACATTCTCGACGAAGATCGGCTTGGCGCCGAGCGAGAGGATCTGCTCCCTGGTCGCCGAGCGCACGTCGGTCGCCGAGACCTGCGCGCCCAGCCGCCGCGCGGTCGCGATCGCCTGCAACCCGGCGACGCCGACCCCCATCACGAAGACCCGCGCGGCCGAGACCGTGCCCGCCGCCGTCATCATCATCGGCAGCACCCGGCCATATTCGCCGGCCGCGTCGAGCACCGCCTTGTAGCCCGCGAGGTTCGATTGCGAGGACAGGATGTCCATCGACTGCGCGCGGGTGATGCGCGGCATGAACTCCATCGCCAGCGCCTCGATCCCCGCCGCCGCATAGCCGTCGATCCGCGCCCGGCCGCCGAACGGGTCGAGCGCGGCGACCAGCCAGACGCCGGGCTTCGCGCCCGCGAGCGACGCGGCCTCCGGCCCCTGCACGCCAAGAACGATGTCGGCATCCGCCAGCGCCGCCGCGCGCGCGCCGACGTCGGCGCCGGCCGCGCGATAGGCGTCGTCGCTCACCGACGCGCCGGCGCCCGCCTCGGCCTCCACCGCCACCGTCGCGCCGAGCGCGACGAACTTGCGGACCGTTTCGGGCGTGGCCGCGACCCGGCCTTCGCCGGAGGCCGTCTCTTTCAGGACGGCGATTTTAGCCTGAGGCACGGCCTCAGCGCGAGATCGCCAGGATGACCAGCAGCGTGATCGCCGCGCTCACGACCGCGCAGATCTTGAGCAGCCGGATGAACCCCTGATAGGTTTGTTCATGCGCCCTCATGTCGACCTGAGGGCCTTGCTCAGCGGTCATTCTCAATCCCCACGCTTTCTGTCTCGCGGGGATGCCTTAGCCGGGCCGGCGCGTCGCCTCAAGGCTTAGAGTGATTTCGAGGCAGATGGCATCATCTGCCGACTCGGAAATCACGGCCAACAAACAGACAACAGGAGTCGATCCGCTTCAATCTGAAGCGGACCGAACTCTAAGCGCGCCGCGAGGCCGGGCCGGCCGGCGCCTGATGGCTTAATCCCGCCTTTACCTCGCGGGGCTAAGCCATCGCTTTCAAAGGTGGCGGAAGGAGGGATAATGCCCCAGGACGTGATGCGCGCCCTGCTGCTGATCGACGACGAACCCGCGCAGTGCCGGCTGATCACGGCGATCGCCAAGCGCGCCGGGTGGCGGCTGATCCATGCCGCGACGATCGAAGCCGCGCTCACCCTGCTCGCCAGCAAGGACGCCGGGCAGGTCGAGGCCATTCTGCTCGATATCTGGTCGGCCGCCGACACCGACGCCCGCCTGACCGCGCTCAATGCCCGCTGCCCGCGGCTGCCGGTCGTCGTCCTCACCGCGCAGGATTCAGTGGCGCTCGCGGTGGCGGCGATGCGCGCCGGCGCCACCGATTTTCTGGTGAAGCCGATCGCGCCCGATCGGCTGCTCGCCGCGCTCGACGCGGTGGCCGGCGCGCACCCGGTCGCCGGCGAGTTGCGGCCGCTCACCGAAAAAATCCGCCACCCGCTCGCCTTCGCCGACATCGTCGGCGACGCGCCCGATTTCCGCGCCGCGCTCGGGGTCGCCGCCAAGGCGGCCCGCACCCATGTTCCGGTCCTGATCGAGGGCGAAAGCGGCGTCGGCAAGGAGGTCGTGGCGCAAGCGATCCATGCCGCCTCGCCGCGCGCGACACGGCCGCTGGTCGTCGTCCATTGCGGCGCTATCCCCGAAAATCTCGTCGAATCGGAGCTATTCGGCCACGAAAAGGGCGCCTTCACCGGCGCCTTCGCGCGCCACGCCGGCCGTTTTGAGGAGGCGGACGGCGGCACCCTGTTTCTCGACGAGATCGGCGAGATGCCGTTCGAGACCCAGGTCAAGCTGCTGCGCGTTCTCCAGACCGGCGAGATTCGTCCAATCGGCGCGCGCGCGACGCGGTTCGTCGACGTCCGCGTCATCGCCGCCACCAACCGGACGCTGGCCCACGAAGTCGAAGCGGGACGCTTCCGCGAAGACCTCTATTACCGGCTCAACGTCGTTCAGGTCACGCTGCCGCCGTTGCGCGCCCGCCCGGCCGATATCGCCCCGCTCGCCCGCCACCTCCTCGCCCGGATCGGCGACCAGCCGGGCATGACCCCGATCGCGATCGCCCGGGACACGCTGGACCTGCTGGCCGGCTACGCCTGGCCGGGCAACGTCCGCCAATTGCACAATGCGCTGTTCCGCGCCGCCGTGCTCTGCGGCGGCGACACTCTGCTTCCGTGCGATTTTCCGCAGATCGCCAAGGCCTCAGCCAGCCCCGGCGCGGGCGTTGCCACGGTGCCCGGCGCGCCCGTCACCCTGTTCGAGGCCAACGGCCACCTGCGCCCGCTCGAGGCGATCGAAGCCGACGTGATCCGCCTCGCCATCGGCCATTATCAGGGCCACATGACCGAGGTTGCCCGCCGCCTCGGCATCGGCCGCTCGACGCTGTATCGCAAGATCGGCGAACTGCGGATCAACGACGTCGCGTGAGCGCAGCCGGAGACGGCGCCAGCCCGCCCATAGCATAGTCTCGTCAGGCGACCGGACGGGGGTGCGGGCCGGCGCCGTTTCCCGTCAAACCTCAGGCATGGCCGGCATCGGCGGCGAGCAGGCGGGCGTCGATCCCGGCGCCCGCGAAGGCGGCGGTCCAGCGCTCGTCCGCGCTCGCGGTAAAGACGAGATCGTCGTCGCCGGGCGTCGCGAACCAGCCGTGGCGGGTCAGTTCCTCGTCGAGCTGACCTTCGCCCCAGCCGGCATAGCCGAGCGCGCACAGCCAGCGCGCCGGCCCCCGCCCCTCGCTGATCGCGCGCAGAACATCGAGCGTGCTGGTCAGCGCCCAGCGCTCGCCGATCCGCAAGGTATCCTCGCCATGCCAATCCTGGCTGTGGAGCACGAAGCCGCGCTGCGGCTCCACCGGCCCGCCGAGATATACCGGCGCGTCCGGCGCTGCGCCCACCGGGATCGCGAGCTGATCGAGCAGCCCGTGCAGGCCGAGCCGCGGAATCAACTGGCCGATGCCGATGCCGAGCGCGCCGTTCGCGTCGTGCGCGCAGATCGCGATCACGGCGCGATGGAAGCGGGGGTCGCCGATACCGGGGAAGGCCAGCAGCAATTGGCCCGAAAGCGAGGGGGACGGCGGTTCCATCCCATCCTTCTAGCCAAAGCCGCAGCGCGCTTCAAACCGTGCGCCCGATCCGATACATGGGATCACGGGCGCGCCGTCCGGCGCGCGATCCGCTCAAAACAAGGATGTTCGGCATGACGATCAAGGTAGGCGATACCGTCCCCCACGCGACTTTCACCAAAATGACCGACAACGGCCCCGAGCCGGTCGACAGCGATGCCCTGTTCAAGGGCCGCACGGTGGCGCTGTTCTCGGTGCCCGGCGCGTTCACGCCGACCTGCTCGGCCAAGCATCTGCCCGGTTTCATCGACAAGGCCGGCGCGCTGAAGGCCAAGGGCGTCGACGAGATCGTCGGCACCGCCGTCAACGACGCCTTCGTGATGGGCGCGTGGGGCAAGGCCAGCGGCGCCGGCGACAAGGTGACGCTGCTCGCGGACGGCAACGGCGATTTCGCCAAGGCGGTAGGCCTGACGATGGACGGCACCAAATTCGGCATGGGCACCCGCGCGGCGCGCTATTCGATGGTGGTCGTCGACGGCGTCGTCAAGCAGCTCAACATCGAGGCGCCCGGCGAATTCCGGGTCAGCTCGGCGGAGCATATGCTCGGCCAGCTCTGAGCGAAGCAGGGGGCTCGCCCGGAGCCCCCTCACCCCCCGAAAAAGGCGGCGAGCGCGTCGCCGAGGTCGGGTTTCGTCACCGCGCTCATATGGTTGCCGGGAATCGTCTCGAGGCGCGCGTCCGGCAGCAGCGCGGCCAGCTCCGCCGCCGAGCCGTTATCGCCGTCCTCGGCGCCGATCACGACGAGACACGGCGTCGCGAGCACCCGGAGCGCGGCTTCGGGCGTATCGACGAAGCTGTCGAGCAACGGCAGCAGCGCCTGCGGATCGCCGCCCGTCGTCTTGAGGAACGCCTCAGCCATCCACTCCGGCGAGCCCTGCCGATGGGTGCCGATTCCCTGGAGGATGGCGCGGAAATGGCGGGCGCGGCGGCCGGTGTCGAGCAGCCCCTCGCGCCCCATGCCGGCGATCGCGGCCCGGCGCGGGCGCAGGCCCGCGATCAGCATCCGCACCGCCGTCCGCGCGCCGAGCGAATAGCCGCCGAGGTCGAAATCGCGCAGCCCGAGATGGGCGATCAGCGCCGCGCCGTCGCGCGCCAATATGTCCGGGGGATAGGCGGCGGGGTCATGGGGCCGGCCGCTCGCGCCATGGCCGCGCAGGTCGGGCAGGATGACGCGCAGGCCCCGCGCCGCGAGCCGCGCGGCGTGGCCGTAGCGTACCCAGTTGGTATAGCCGTCCGAGAACAGGCCGTGGAGCAGCACCACCGGCCATCCGTCCGCCGGCCCGGTCTCGCGCCAGGCGAGGCGGACGCCGTCCTCGGCCGCGAACGTCCGGATCGGCAGATCGGCGGGAAGCGCGGCCATCGTCCGTCCCCTCCCGCGCGGCGATCAGGCCGCCTTCTGCAAATGCCGCCGGCCGAGCAGTTCGGCGATCTGCACGGCGTTAAGCGCGGCGCCCTTGCGCAGATTGTCGGAGACGCACCACAGCACCAGCCCGTTCTCGACGGTCGGGTCCTCGCGAACCCGGCTGATATAGGTCGCATATTCGCCGACGCACTCGACCGGGGTGACGTAGCCGCCGTCCTCGCGCTTGTCGACGAGCATCACGCCCGGCGCCTCGCGCAGGATCGCCTGCGCCTGCTTGACCGAAAGTTCGTCCTCAAGCTCGATCGTGATCGCCTCGGCATGGCCGACGAACACCGGCACGCGCACGCAGGTCGCGACCACCTTGATCGCCGGATCGAGGATCTTCTTGGTCTCGACCACCATCTTCCACTCTTCCTTGGTGAAGCCGTCGTCGAGGAACACGTCGATGTGCGGGATCACGTTGAACGCGATCTGCTTGGTGAACTTCTTGGGCTCGGCGGTATCGCCGACGAAGATGTTGCGGCTCTGCTCGAACAGCTCGTCCATCCCGGATTTGCCCGCGCCCGAAACCGACTGGTAGGTCGAGACCACGACGCGCTTGATCCTGGCGGCGTCATGGAGCGGCTTCAGCGCCACCACCATCTGCGCGGTCGAGCAATTGGGATTGGCGATGATATTGCGCCGGGTATAGCCGTCGATCGCCTGCGGGTTCACCTCGGGCACGATCAGCGGCACGTCGGGATCGGTGCGGTAGAGCGACGAATTGTCGATCACGGTGCAGCCCGCCGCCGCCGCGCGCGGCGCGTAGATCTTGGTCGCGTCGGATCCGATCGCGAACAGGGCCATGTCCCAGCCCTTCCAGTCGAAATGCTCGATATTCTGGACCTTGTATTTGCGGCCGGTCTCGCCGAATTCGACCTCGTCGCCGGTCGAACGCGACGAGGCGAGGACCGCGAGATCGTCCAGCGGGAACTCGCGCTCGGCCAGAATGTTCAGCATTTCGCGGCCGATACTGCCCGTCGCGCCGGCGACCACCACGCGGTAGCCCATGACTCATCGCTCCGATCTGGATAGGTGCCCGGGCATGTAGCGCGCTGGCGCGAAATGTCCAGTGTTGCAGGTGCGAATGCGGTCGTCCCGGGCGCGCGAAATATGCTATGGAGGCGCGATAAGATCGTGGCGCCCCCGCCCGCGGCGATAACCACAACGACAAACGGGAAGAAGGAATACCCGCACCGACAGGAGAGAGGTCATGGCCCCAGCATTATCGAACGCCCGTCCCGCGATCGGCCCCGCGTCGGCCCCCGCCGTTCCGCTGCGCCGGATCGGCCCGGACGATCTTCGCGCCGCGTTGCGCGAAGGCTATGGCGATTTTCTCGCGAAGCGCGGCGACCTCGTCTTTATCGGCTTCATCTATACGCTGGTCGGTCTCGCCGTCGCGGTTGCCTCGCTCGGCAATTCGCTGCTGCCGTTCTTCTTTCCGGTCGCCGCCGGATTGTCGCTGCTCGGGCCGCTCGCCTGCACCGGCTTCTACGAACTCGCCCGGCGCCGCGAGGCCGGCCTCGAATCGAACTGGTGGCATTTCTTCGCCATCGTCCACCATCCCGCGCGCGGCCAGATCGCGCTGGTCGCCGGAATATTGATCGCGATCTTCATCGCCTGGGTGGCCGCCGCGACGATCGTCTACCGGATCTTCCTCGGCGATACGCCGCCCGCCTCGCTCGGCGGCTTCCTCGCGACGCTGTTCGCCACGCCGGAGGGCTGGGCGATGATGATCGTCGGCAATCTCGTCGGCCTCGGTTTCGCCGCGCTCGTCCTCACCATCAGCCTGGTCTCGCTGCCGATGCTGATCGACCGACGGATCGACGGCGGCGCCGCGATCGCGGCCTCGATCCGGGCGGTGCGCGCCAATCCAGCGGTGACGGCGCGCTGGGGGCTGACGGTCGCCGTGCTCCTCATTGTCGGCTCGATCCCGTTCTTCCTCGGGCTTGCGATCGTCCTGCCGGTGCTCGGCTATGCGACCTGGCACCTCTATACCCGGCTGGTCGATCGTTCGGCGCTGTCGCCGGCGCAGTGACCTGGCCCAGTGACCTATTGCGGGGCGAGTACCCGGCGATCGAGGAAATTCTCGATCGTCGTCCAGAGATGGACGCTGGTGTCGAGCCCCGCAATGGCGTGGGTCTTGCCGGGATAGACCATCATTTCGAACGGCCGCCGCGCCTCTTGCAGGCGCGCGTAAAGCGCGGTCGAATTCTCGAAGACGACATTGTCGTCGGCCATGCCGTGGATCAGCAGCAGCGGATCGGCGATCCGGCCGGCATCGGCCAGCACGTCCGCTTTGGCATAGGCTTCCGGTTCCATGCGCGGGTCGCCCAGATAGCGTTCGGTGTAAGCGGTGTCGTACAATTCCCACTTCGTCACCGGCGCCACCGCGACCCCGGCGGCGAACGTCCCCGGCGCCGCCTCCAGCAGCTTCAGCGTCATATAGCCGCCGTAGGACCAGCCCATCACCGCGACCCGCGCCGGATCGACGAACGGCTGCGCCTTGAGCCACGCGACCCCGGCCAGTTGATCGGCCACCTCGGCGCCGCCAAGCGCGCGATAGATCGGCGCGTCGAACGCGGTGCCGCGATAGGACGTCCCGCGATTGTCGAGCGAGAACACGATCCAGCCCTTCGCCACCAGATAATCGTCGATCGCCGCGCCCCAGGCGCGCTTGACCAGCGGCCCGTGCGGCCCGCCATAGACCCGGACGAACACCGGATAGCGCCGCCCCGGCACGCGCGGCGGCGAGAGCAGGCTGTAATATAGCGTCTGGCCGTCGGCCGCCTTGAGCGTGCCGTAGCTCGGCAGCGGGTGCGCCGCGCGATAGGGCGCGAACGGGTGATCGGCGGCGGCGACATCGTTCTCGCTGATCCACGCGATCCGCTTGCCGGCGGCATCGGCGAGATAGACCTGGCGCGGCTGGGCGGGGCTGGACCGCGTGACGAGCATCCGCGTCGCCCCCTTGTCCATCACCGCGTCATTGTACCAGCCGGCTTCGGTCAGCCGCGTCGGCGTGCCCGGCTCGGCGATGGCGACCGCATAGAGATGCTGTTCGAGCGGGCCGTCGCGATTGCCGAGCACATAGGCGACGCCCTTCGCCTGATCGACGCCGACGATCCGCGCCACCGCCCATTCGCCGTGGGTCAGTTGCGTCCAGTGCCGATCCGGCCGCCAGCGATAGAGGTGCATGAAGCCGTCGCGCTCGGACGCCCAAAGCAGGCTGCCGTCGTCTAGCGGCCGGAGGTTATTCGCCAGCAGGTTGATCCAGGTCGCCGCGCGGTCGCTGAACAGCAGGCGCGACCGCCCGGTTCCGGGATCGACCGCGAGCAGATCGAGCTGCTTCTGATCGCGCGACAGCCGCTGGACGTAGAGCGTCCGCCCGTCCTTCGCCCAATCGACCCGGGCCAGATAAAAATCGGGATCGGTGCCGAGGTCGGCCTTGACCTCGCCGGAGCCGTCGGCGCGCAGCACGTAGAGAGCGACGGCGGCGTTATCGGTGCCCGCCTTCGGATAGCGCTGCTCGAACATCCGGGTGCCGTCGGCGTCGATCGCGGCGCGCGGCACGATCGCGACCTTGCTCTCGTCGAGCCGTTCGACCGCGATCCGGCTGTCGTCGGGCGCCCACCATGCGCCTTCGGTCCGCGCCAGTTCCTCCTGCGCGATAAACTCCGCCGTCCCCCACGACAGCGTACCGCCGCCGTCGCGGGTAAGCGCCCGCTCCGCGCCGGTCGCGAGGTCGATCAGATGGAGATTCTGGTCGCGCACGAACGAGACGTAGCGCCCCTTGGGGCTCACCTGCCCATCGGCCGCGCCCTTGTCGGTCAGCCGGCGCACGATGCCGTCGAGCCCGGCCAGGTACAGGTCGCCATCGACCGGCACCAGCAGGGTCTGGCCGTCGGGCGCCCACTGATAGGCGACGATCCCGGTGATCCCCGACAGCCGGGCGCGTTCGCGGCGCATCTTCTCCGCCTCGGAGAGCGCTTCGCCGCTGCCGGTCTTTTTCGAATCGACCAGCATCCGCTCGGCCCCGGTCGCGGTGTCGATCGCCCAGAGGTCGTATCGCAGCAGGTCGTCGGGGCGATTCCTGAGCAGGGTCGCGAGCCGCCCGTCCGGCGACAGCGTCAGCGCGCGCGGCGACGGCCCGGCCAGCGCGGGGCTGGCAAAGATGCGTTCGAGGGTGAGGGGTTCGGCGGGGGTCGCGGCGTTCACGGCGGGCACGATAAGCCCGGCGGCGAGCACCGCAAGGGCGTGAACCAGCACGATACGAAACAGCCGGCGGAAACGCGGCATGACCTCTCCGTCACCAAGGGGGCGTGGGCTGCCTTATGCCGCACCACGCCCCCTGTAGGACAGAGATTTCGGGCCGGTTCAGCCCTTGGCGGACTCGCTCGGGCGCGGATCGCGGCGCTCGGCGATGCGCGCCGATTTGCCGGTGCGGCCGCGCAGATAATAGAGCTTGGCGCGCCGGACGACGCCCTTGCGGACGACCTCGATCGAATCGATGTTCGGCGAATAGAGCGGGAAGACGCGCTCGACGCCTTCGCCGAACGAAATCTTGCGGACCGTGAACGAGGAGCCCATGCCCTTGTTGGAGCGCGCGATGCAGACCCCCTCATAGGCCTGAACGCGGGTGCGCTCGCCTTCGATCACCTTGACGCCGACGCGGATGGTGTCGCCGGGGCGGAAATCGGGAATCGCCTTCTCGCCGGTGATTTTGGCGATCTGCTCGGCTTCGAGCGTCTGGATGAGGTTCATGGCTCATCGCTCCTTCTTTTCGCGCCGCGCGCCAGAGGGAGGCTGACCCGAGCGCCCTCGTGGCGCTCCCAAAGATCGGGCCTCCGTAACCGTGTATCGCTCTCGGCCATGGCGCGACGCCATGCCTCGATCTTCGCATGATCCCCCGATCGCAGCACTTCGGGGATCGTGCGCCCTTCCCAGTTCCGGGGGCGGGTATAATGCGGGTATTCGAGAAGCCCCGTCTCGAAGCTCTCGTCCTCCCCGCTGGACGCGGCGCCCATTACGCCGGGCAGCAGCCGGATGCAAGCGTCGAGCAGCACGATGGCCGCCACCTCGCCGCCCGAGAGCACATAATCCCCGATCGAGACCGGCTCGACCGGCCGCGCCTCGAACAGCCGCTCGTCAATCCCCTCGAACCGGCCGCACAGGATCGTGACCCCCGGCCCCGCCGCCAGTTCGCGGACCCGCGCCTGCGTCAGCGGCCGCCCGCGCGGCGTCATCGCGAGTATAGGGCGCTCATCGGCCACGCTGTCGAGCGCGGCGGCGAGCACATCGGCGCGCATCACCATCCCCGCCCCGCCGCCCGCCGGCGTATCGTCCACCGAGCGATGCCGGTCGGTCGCGAAATCGCGAATCTGCACCGTCTCCAGCGCCCACCGCCCCTCAGCCAACGCCTTCCCCGCCAGCGACAGCCCGAGCGGGCCGGGAAACATCTCCGGGTAAAGCGTCAGCACGGTGGCAGCGAAGGTCACAACGGCACCGTCCAGTTTTCGACCTTCAGCCCCGGCACCTCGGCGAAGTCCGCCTCGTTGTTGGTGATGACAGTCGCGCCGATACTCAGCGCGTGTGCCGCCAGCAACCGGTCGAACCGCGCGCGCTTGAACGGCAGCCCCGCATACGCCCGTGCCGCTGCCTCATCGAACGGCAGCAGCGGAATCGCGGCAATGAAGGCGTCGAGCACGGCGGACGGCGGCGGCTTGCCGTTTCGCGAACCAAGAGCGACCTCCGCGAAGCTGATCGCGGAAATGGCCACTTCCTCCGGCTTACATCGGGACAAGCGCTCGCCCAGCGCCGGGTAGCGCGCCGTCATTGCGTAGACGGCGCAGTCCGCATCGATCAGAAATCGCGTCATGCCTTGTCGTGACGCTCTTTCTCCAGACGCGCCGCGATTGCGCTCGGCCGTTCCTCGAAATCCTCGCGCGGCGCCAGCTTGAGGCCCGGCGCCTTACCCCAGAATCCACTGATGTCGATCAGCTTCTTCGCCGGCTCGGCCGGTTCGATCGTGAACTTCGCCTGCTCCTCGCGCAGCACCATCTCGGTGCCGGCTTCGATGCCGAGCGCCTTCGGCAGCCGCAGCGCGACCGAATTGCCGGACTTGAAGACCTTGGCCCGATATTCCTTGCCCACGACTCGCTCCTGTATATACGAAATGTATATACTAGACCACGAACGCCGGGTCCACCAGCAGCCGCTCGGCCTCGATCGTCACGGCGGGGACGACCGGTACCATCAGGCGCCGGCCATCGGGCTGCTCGATCTCGACGATATCGCCGGCGCCATAATTCTCGACCGCGACCGCGACCCCGATCGTCGCGCCCGCCGCGACGCACGGCAGGCCGATCAGGTCGGCGTGATAATATTCGCCGTCGCCGAGCGGCGGCAGCGCCGAGCGCGGCACGGTGAGCGCGATGCCGCGCAGCGCCTCGGCGGCGGTGCGGTCGCCGATCTCGGCGAAGCGCGCGATCCAGCCGTTGGCGCCGGGGCGGAGCGCCTTCAGCGTCAGCGTCCGCCCGGCGGCATCGAGCGTGGGATAGGCGGCGAGATCGTCGGCAAAGACCTTGAGCCGGACCTCGCCCGTCACACCATGCGCGCCGGTGACGGCGGCGAGGGTGACGGGCCGATCGCGCAAGCTCAGGCCTCGGCCGACGTCTCGTCAGCGGCGGCTTCGGCGGGCGCTTCCGGTGCCGGCGCTTCGGCAGCCGGAGCCTCCTCGACGGCGGCCTCCGCGGCCGGAGTCGCGACCGCTTCGGCGAGCGCGGCGGCCTTGGTCGCGCGCTCCTCGGCGCGTTCCTTGGCCTTGTCGCCCGGCTCGGCCTTCTTCGGGTTGTTGCGCGCGGCACGCTCGCGCACCCCGGCGGCGTCGAGGAAGCGGGCGACCCGGTCGCTCGGCTGGGCGCCGACCGAGAGCCAGTGCTTCGCGCGCTCGGCGTCGAGGATCACGCGCTGCTCGTCATCCTTGGCGAGCAGCGGATTGTAGCTGCCGATGCGCTCGATGAAGCGGCCGTCGCGCGGATTGCGCGCGTCGGCGACGACGATGCGATAATAAGGGCGCTTCTTGGCGCCGCCACGCGACAGGCGGATCGAAAGAGACATGGATTTCCTTTCTGCGGGTTTGTGTCTGGATTACTTCTTGGTGAACTTGTCGAAACCGGGCGGCAGGCCGAACGGCGCGCCGCCGCCCGCACCGGGGAGGCCGGGCAGCCCGCCGGGCGGCAAGGACGGCATGCCGCCGGCGCCCGGGCCGCCCCCCCCCCCGAACA
>Ga0182740_1001331_pt1 | contig 17075 bp, 11 predicted proteins | sample eDN5th37CKraftBY_FD_128872 | JGI IMG/M metagenome (GOLD analysis project Ga0182740, IMG submission 128872) | Enriched backyard soil microbial communities from Emeryville, California, USA - eDNA 5th pass 37_C Kraft BY (version 2) (version 2) | ecosystem: Environmental > Terrestrial > Soil >...
GACATGCGCGTAGTGACGGTTCGGCGTCTCGTATTCGACGTGCGACGTCGAAATCGTGATGCCGCGCGCCTTCTCCTCCGGAGCCTTGTCGATCTGGTCATAAGCCGTGAAGCTCGCCCCGCCAGCCTCCGCCAGAACCTTCGTGATCGCAGCCGTCAACGACGTCTTGCCATGGTCAACGTGACCAATCGTGCCGATGTTGCAGTGTGGCTTGCTGCGGTTGAATTTCTCTTTCGCCATCGCTGTCTCCGTAATCCCTCAGGAATTCTGCTTGAACTCTCGTGCCGCGGCTCCGGTCAGATACGCATCATGCGTACTTGGCCTGAACCTCTTGCGCGACGTTGGCCGGAACCTGCTCGTAGTGATCGAACTGCATCGTGAAGGTCGCGCGCCCCTGCGACATCGACCGCAGATTGTTGACGTAGCCGAACATATTCGCGAGCGGCACCATGGCGGTGATGACATTGGCGTTGCCGCGCATGTCCTGGCCCTGGATCTGGCCGCGCCGCGAATTGAGGTCGCCGATGACGTTGCCGGTATAGTCTTCCGGGGTCACCACCTCGACCTTCATGATCGGCTCGAGCAGCACCGAGCCGCCCTTCTGCAGCGCTTCGCGCAACGCGCCGCGGCCGGCGATTTCGAAGGCCAGCGCCGACGAGTCGACGTCGTGATACCTGCCGTCGACCAGCGTCACCTTGAGATCGACCACCGGGAAGCCGGCGAGCACGCCGGCACCCAGAACCGATTCCAGGCCCTTTTCGACGCCCGGGATGAACTCCTTCGGCACCGCGCCGCCGACGATCTCGTTGGCGAACTCGAATCCCGAGCCCGCCGGAAGCGGCTCGACATTGATCTTGATCTGCGCGAACTGACCGGAACCGCCGCTCTGCTTCTTGTGCTGATAATCGACGGTGACCGGCTTCGAAATCCGCTCGCGATAGGCCACCTGCGGCGCGCCGACATTGGCGTCCACCTTGTAGGTCCGACGCAGGATGTCGACCTTGATGTCGAGATGAAGTTCGCCCATTCCCTTGAGAATGGTCTGGCCGCTCTCCTGGTCGGTGGTGACGCGGAACGACGGATCTTCCGCCGCCAGCTTCGCCAGCGCGACGCCGAGCTTCTCCTGGTCGGCCTTCGACTTCGGCTCGATCGCGATCTCGATGACCGGGTCCGGGAATTCCATCTTTTCGAGGATGACCTCGTGCGCGGGATCACACAGCGTGTCGCCCGTGCGCGTGTCCTTCAGGCCGGCAAGAGCCACGATGTCGCCGGCGAAGGCCTCCTTGACGTCCTCGCGGTTGTTCGCATGCATCAACAGCATGCGGCCGACCCGCTCCTTGCGCTCGCGCGTCGAATTGATGACGCCGGTGCCGCTGGACAGAACGCCCGAATAGATACGGCAGAAGGTGATGGTACCGACGAAGGGGTCGTCCATGATCTTGAACGCCAGGAGCGACATCGGCTCCTTGTCGTCGGGGTGCCGCTCGATCTCGTTGCCCTTGGAGTCGACGCCCTTGATGGCCGGCACGTCGGCCGGCGACGGCAGATAGTCGACCACCGCGTCGAGCAGCGGCTGCACGCCCTTGTTCTTGAACGCCGAACCGCACAGGACCGGATAGAACGCGCCGGTGATCACGCCCTTGCGGATCAGCCGCTTCAGCGTCGCCTCGTCCGGCTCGTTGCCTTCGAGGTAGGCGGTCATCGCGTCGTCGTCGAGTTCGACGGCCGCTTCGATCATCTTCTCGCGGTATTCCTTGGCCTTGTCGGCAAGGTCGGCCGGAATATCGACGATGTCGGCCTTGGCGCCGAGGGATTCGTCGTTCCAGACATAGGCCTTCATCGCCACCAGGTCGACGAGCCCCTTGAAATTCTGCTCGGCGCCGATCGGCAACTGGATCGCCACCGGCTTGGCACCGAGACGATCGACGATATCGGTCAGGCAGCGGAAGAAGTCCGCGCCGATCTTGTCCATCTTGTTGCAGAAAACGATGCGCGGCACATGATACTTGTCGCCCTGGCGCCACACGGTCTCGGTCTGCGGCTCAACGCCCTGGTTGGAGTCGAGAACGCATACCGCGCCGTCGAGGACGCGCAGCGAACGCTCCACCTCGATGGTGAAGTCGACGTGGCCGGGGGTGTCGATGATGTTCAGACGCTTGCCGTTCCAGAACGCCGTGGTCGCCGCCGACGTGATGGTGATGCCGCGCTCCTGCTCCTGCGCCATGAAATCCATGGTCGCGGCGCCGTCGTGCGTTTCGCCGATCTTGTGGTTCTTGCCCGTGTAGAAGAGAATCCGCTCGGTGGTCGTGGTCTTGCCGGCATCGATGTGGGCCATGATGCCGAAGTTGCGGTAATCTTCGATCGCGTGACTGCGTGGCATTGACGAATGTCCTGTTAGCTGGCGGCCCGCCGTTACCAGCGGTAATGCGAGAACGCCCGATTGGCTTCCGCCATCTTGTGCGTGTCTTCGCGCTTCTTGACCGCATTGCCCCGGCTGTTCGACGCATCGAGCAGCTCGGCGGAGAGCCGCTCTGTCATCGTCTTTTCGTTACGCCCGCGCGCCGCGGTGATGAGCCAGCGGATGCCAAGCGCCTGGCGGCGCGAAGTGCGCACTTCGACCGGCACCTGATAGGTGGCGCCGCCGACACGGCGGGAACGCACCTCGATCGAGGGCATGACGTTGTCGAGCGCCGACTGAAACACGGTCAGCGGATTCTGCTTGGTCTTGTTTTCGATGATCTCGAGCGCACCGTAGACGATGTTCTCGGCCACCGACTTCTTGCCGTCGTACATGACGGCATTCATGAACTTGGAAATAACGGCGTTACCGAACTTCGGGTCCGGAATGACTTCGCGCTTCTCTGCAGCGTGACGACGGGACATGACCTTCGATCCTTACTTCGGACGCTTGGCGCCGTATTTCGAACGGCGCTGCTTGCGGTTCTTGACGCCCTGCGTGTCGAGAACGCCGCGCAGGATGTGATAGCGCACGCCCGGAAGATCCTTGACGCGGCCGCCACGGATCATCACCACCGAGTGCTCCTGCAGGTTATGTCCCTCACCCGGGATGTAACCGATGACCTCGAAGCCGTTGGTCAGGCGGACCTTTGCCACCTTGCGCAGCGCGGAGTTCGGCTTCTTCGGCGTCGTCGTATAGACGCGCGTGCACACTCCCCGCTTCTGCGGCGAGTTCTGCAGGGCCGGAACGCGATTGCGAACGGCCTCTGGCCGACGCGGCTTGCGGATCAACTGGTTGACGGTTGGCATACGCCCTCAAACCCTCGTTGGACCACCCTTGCGGGTCATGGTCCGGTAAGCCTTGGGCTTTCGCCCGGTCTAAAGTCCGCGCGCGGAAACATCCGCGCACAAAGCGAAATCGCGCCATCCATACGCGACGGACGGGCGATCTCTCATGTTCGACGCCAGCCTTGCCAAAAATGGCACGGCCGGCGCGGTCTCAGAACCTGACATCATCGGTGTCAGCGGCAGCGTCTGAGTTTCATTCATCGAGGCTCTGGGATTCGACGGTCATTGAAACTGAATAAATTTCAATAACTTGATCGAACTGCCGTACCGATTGGCGAAACTCACCGCCTGCCGGAAAGTGGGCGGTTTTTAACACCGATACCGGGGGTGTCAAGCAGGAAGGCCCGTAAAGCCGGCATTTCCTTCCTATCTGGCCATCGGCGCGAGCCGCCGACGACAGGAAAAGGAGACCCTGCAAACCCAGAGCCCAAAATAGGGGCTGCGCCTCGCGATTTCCATCAACCCTTCATTTGTTTTTTAACTAAAAATCAACCTGAAATAGAAATCACGGAATCACCAAAAGGGAATCACCCAAAAAGAAAAGGCCGCCCGCAGGCGGCCTTTCCGATGCGCGATTCGACGAAGCGGGCTTATTCGGCCGCCGGCGCCGGCAGTGCCGGAGCCTCCACCGCAGCCGGCTGCTGCTCTGCCGCCTGCTGCGCCGCCAGCGCGGCTTCCTTCTCCCGCTCGGAGAGGATGAGATGGTCGCGCTTGCCGGCAACTTCCCGCAACTGGCCCATCATCGCGCCGGTACCCGCCGGGATCAGGCGGCCGACGATGACGTTCTCCTTGAGGCCATCGAGCGTATCCACCTTGCCGTTGACGGCGGCCTCGGTGAGCACGCGGGTGGTCTCCTGGAACGACGCGGCCGAGATGAACGAGCGCGTCTGCAGCGAGGCCTTGGTGATGCCGAGCAGCACCGGCGTGCCGGAGGCGGTCTTCTTGCCCTCTTCCAGCAGCCCGGCATTGAGCGTGTCGAGCTCGATCTTGTCGATCTGCTCGCCGGCGATCAGGTCGGAATCGCCGACATCGTCGATCTCGACCTTCTGCAGCATCTGGCGGACGATCACCTCGATGTGCTTGTCGTTGATGTGCACGCCCTGAAGCCGATAGACCTCCTGGATCTCGTTGAGCAGGAAGTTGGCAAGCTCCTCGACGCCCTTGACGGCGAGAATGTCGTGCGGAGCCGGGTTGCCCTCGACGATATAATCGCCCTTCTCGATGACGTCGCCATCCTGCAGATGGATATGCTTGCCCTTCGGGATCAGGTATTCGCGCGCCTCTTCGTCCTTGTCCATCGGCTCGATCGTCAGGCGACGCTTGTTCTTGTAGTCCTTGCCGAAGTGCACCGTGCCGCCGATCTCGGCGATGATCGCCGCATCCTTCGGCCGACGCGCCTCGAACAGTTCGGCCACCCGCGGCAGACCGCCGGTGATGTCGCGCGTCTTGGCGCCCTCGGTGGAGATACGCGCCAGCACGTCGCCAGCCTTCACCTGCGAGCCGGGTTCGACCGACAGGATCGAGTCGACGGAGAGCTGGTAGCGGGCCTCGCCGCCGCGGCTCAGTTTCAGGATCTTGCCATCCTTGCCCTTGACGACCATGGCCGGGCGCAGATCGATCTGGTTCTTGCCCGAACCGGTGCGCCATTCGGTGACGACGCGCTTGGCGATGCCGGTGGCCTCGTCGACCGATTCCGACAGCGACTGACCATCGACGAGATCCTCGTAACCGATCTCGCCCTCGACTTCGGTGAGGATCGGACGGCTGTAGGGATCCCACTCCGCGATCCGCTGGCCGCGCTTGATCTGATCGCCGTCAGCGAGCTTCAAGCGCGCGCCGTAGGGGATACGATGGTGCGCGCGCTCGGTGCCGTCGGCATCGACCACCGAAACCACCATGTTGCGGACCATCGCGACGATCTCGTTCTCGGAGTTGCGAGCCGTCTTGCCCTTGAACCGCACCGTGCCGTCGAAGTTCGACTCGATGAACGACTGCTCGTTGATCTGCGCCGCACCGCCGATATGGAACGTGCGCATGGTGAGCTGGGTGCCCGGCTCGCCGATCGACTGAGCGGCAATGACGCCGACCGCCTCGCCCATATTGACGGGCGTTCCGCGCGCCAGATCGCGTCCGTAGCATGCGCCGCAGACACCGTTCTTCGATTCGCAGGTCAGCACCGAGCGGATGCGAAGCTCCTGGATGCCGGCCTTGCTGATCTCGTCGACCAGCGCCTCGTCCAGCAGCGTGCCCTGCTTGGCGATCAGCCGGCTGGTCGCCGGATCGTGCACATCCTCCTGCACCGTGCGGCCGAGGATGCGCGAGCCGAGCGACGCCACGACCGTGCCGGCATCGATGATCGCGCGCACATTGATGCCCTGCGTGGTGCCGCAGTCGGGCGAGGTGATGATGCAATCCTGCGCCACGTCAACGAGACGCCGCGTCAGATAGCCGGAGTTGGCTGTCTTCAGCGCGGTATCGGCAAGACCCTTGCGGGCGCCGTGCGTCGAGTTGAAGTATTCGAGAACCGAGAGTCCTTCCTTGAAGTTGGAAATGATCGGGCTCTCGATGATTTCGCCCGACGGCTTCGCCATCAGGCCGCGCATGCCGGCAAGCTGGCGCATCTGCGCCGGCGAACCGCGGGCGCCGGAATGCGCCATCATGTAGATCGAGTTGATCTGCGCCTCGCGGCCATCGGCGAGCTTCTTCGGCTTGGAGATCTCGCCCATCATCGCGTCGGCGATCGCCTCGGTGCACTTCGACCAGGCGTCGACGACCTTGTTGTACTTCTCGCCCTGCGTGATCAGGCCGTCGTTGTATTGCTGCTCGAACTCCTTGGCCATCGTCCGGGTCTTTTCGACGATCGACCACTTTGTTCCCGGCACCACCATGTCGTCCTTGCCGAACGAAATGCCGGCCCTGAACGCGTGATAGAAACCGAGCGCCATGATCCGGTCGCAGAAGATCACCGTGTCCTTCTGGCCGCAGTGGCGGTAGACGTGATCGATCATCCCGGAGATTTCGCGCTTGGTCATCAGCTTGTTGACCACGTCGAACGGCACCTTCGGGGTATTCGGCAGCACCTGGCCGAGCAGCACGCGGCCCGGCGTGGTGTCGTACCAGCGACGCACGGCATTGCCGTTCTCGTCGTTGCCTTCCCAGCGATACTTGATCTTGCTGTGCAGCGAGATTGCCTTCACGTGCAGCGCGTGCTCGATCTGCGCGATGTCGCCGAACACCTTGCCCTCGCCGGGCTGGCCTTCCGACATCAGCGACAGATAGTAGAGGCCGAGAACGATATCCTGCGACGGCACGATGATCGGCTGACCGTTGGCCGGGTGCAGGATGTTGTTGGTCGACATCATCAGCACGCGCGCTTCGAGCTGCGCTTCAAGCGACAGCGGAACGTGCACGGCCATTTGGTCGCCGTCGAAGTCGGCGTTGAAGGCGGCGCAGACCAGCGGGTGAAGCTGGATCGCCTTGCCCTCGATCAGCACCGGCTCGAACGCCTGGATGCCCAGACGGTGCAGGGTCGGCGCGCGGTTGAGCATCACGGGATGTTCGCGAATGACCTCGTCGAGGATATCCCAGACTTCGGGCTTCTCCTTCTCGACCAGCTTCTTCGCCTGCTTCACCGTGGTCGACAGGCCCTTGGCGTCAAGCCGCGAATAGATGAACGGCTTGAACAGTTCGAGCGCCATCTTCTTCGGCAGGCCGCACTGATGCAGCTTCAGTTCCGGACCGACGACGATCACCGAGCGGCCGGAATAGTCGACGCGCTTGCCGAGCAGGTTCTGGCGGAACCGGCCCTGCTTGCCCTTGAGCATGTCGGCAAGCGACTTCAGCGGCCGCTTGTTGGCGCCGGTGATGACGCGGCCGCGGCGGCCGTTGTCGAACAGCGCATCGACCGCTTCCTGCAGCATGCGCTTTTCGTTGCGGATGATGATATCCGGCGCACGCAGCTCGATCAGCCGCTTCAGACGATTGTTGCGGTTGATGACGCGGCGATAGAGGTCGTTGAGATCGGAGGTCGCGAAGCGCCCGCCGTCGAGCGGAACGAGAGGCCGCAGATCCGGCGGAATGACCGGCACCTGGGTGAGGATCATCCATTCCGGCCGGTTGCCCGACTGCTGGAACGCCTCGACGATCTTCAGCCGCTTGGCGAACTTCTTCTTTTTGATCTCGCTGTCGGTCTCGCCGATGTCGTTGCGGATATCGACCTGCAGCTTCTCGAGGTCGATCGCCTTGAGCATCTCGCGGATCGCTTCCGCGCCGATCATCGCGGTGAAGCTGTCGGCGCCGAACTCGTCCTGCGCCTTCAGATATTCTTCTTCCGACAGAAGCTGACGGTCCTTGAGCGCGGTGAGGCCCGGCTCGAGAACGACGTAGTACTCAAAGTACAGAATGCGCTCAAGATCCTTCAGCGTCATGTCGAGCAGCAGACCGATGCGGCTTGGCAGCGACTTCAGGAACCAGATATGCGCAACCGGAGCGGCCAGCTCGATATGACCCATGCGCTCGCGACGCACGCGCGACAGCGTCACCTCGACCGAGCACTTCTCGCAGATGATGCCCTTGTACTTCATCCGCTTGTACTTGCCGCACAAGCACTCGTAATCCTTGATCGGTCCGAAGATGCGGGCGCAGAACAGGCCGTCGCGCTCCGGCTTGAAGGTACGGTAGTTGATGGTTTCCGGCTTTTTGATTTCGCCGTACGACCAGGACAGAATCTTCTCCGGGCTCGCAATCGAGATGCGGATCTGGTCGAAGACCTGAGCCGGGACCTGCGGGCTGAAGAGATTCATCACTTCTTGGTTCATCGTGATCTCCGATTCGCCGGATGAAACCGGCTGCCGTCGATTGAAACTCGTTCGCGGATCGGCGCGGGCTCGCGGCCCGCGCCCTATCGTCTCGCGTTACTCGGCCGCTTCCTGCGTCGGTGCCGATCCCGAACCGATCTGCTTGGAATTGTGCAGATCGACGTTCAGGCCGAGCGAGCGCATTTCCTTGACGAGCACATTGAAGCTCTCCGGAATGCCCGCCTCGAAGGTGTCGTCGCCGCGCACGATGGCCTCGTAGACCTTGGTGCGGCCGGCCACGTCGTCCGACTTCACGGTCAGCATTTCCTGCAGCGTGTAGGCGGCGCCGTAGGCTTCCAGCGCCCAGACCTCCATTTCGCCGAAGCGCTGGCCGCCGAACTGCGCCTTGCCGCCCAGCGGCTGCTGGGTGACGAGCGAGTACGGGCCGATCGAACGGGCGTGGATCTTGTCGTCGACGAGATGGTGCAGCTTGAGCATGTAGATGTAGCCCACCGTCACGTTACGATCGAAGCGCTCGCCGGTGCGTCCGTCATAGACGACCGACTGGCCGGAAGGCTCGAGATCCGCCAGGTTCAGCATGTTCTCGATATCGGCTTCCTTGGCACCGTCGAAGACCGGCGTCGCAATCGGCACGCCGTTGCGCAGGTTGCCGCCGAGCTCGGCGAGCTCGCCCTCCGTCAGGCTCTTGATCGTCTCGTTCTCGCCGTAGACCTTCTTCAGCATGTCCTTGAGCGGACGGATGTCGCCCTTGCTGTTGTAGGCCTCGACCGACTGGCCGATCTTGAGACCGAGGCCGGCGCAGGCCCAGCCGAGATGCGTCTCGAGAATCTGACCGACGTTCATCCGCGACGGCACGCCGAGCGGATTGAGCACGATGTCGACCGGACGGCCGTCGGCAAGGAACGGCATGTCCTCGAGCGGCACGATCTTCGACACGACGCCCTTGTTGCCGTGACGGCCGGCCATCTTGTCGCCCGGCTGGATCTTGCGCTTCACCGCGACGAAGACCTTGACCATCTTCATCACGCCGGGCGGCAGCTCGTCGCCGCGCTGCAGCTTCTCGACCTTGTCGAGGAAGCGCTGCTCGAGCATCTTCTTCGATTCGTCGTACTGCTTGCGGATCGCCTCGATCTCCGCCATCAGCTTGTCGTTCGGCGACGCGAACTGCCACCACTGCGAGCGCGGATACTCATCCAGCACCGCGCGGGTGATCTTCGTGTCCTTCTTGAAGCCCTTCGGGCCGGCGACGCCCTGACGGCCTTCCAGCAGTTCGGCAAGACGCGCATAGACGTTGCGGTCGAGGATCGCCTGCTCGTCGTCGCGGTCCTTGGCGAGCCGCTCGATCTCCTCGCGCTCGATCGCCAGCGCACGCTCGTCCTTGTCGACACCGTGGCGGTTGAACACGCGCACTTCGACGACGGTACCCTGCACGCCCGGCGGAACGCGCAGCGACGTGTCGCGCACGTCGGAGGCCTTCTCGCCGAAGATGGCGCGCAGCAGCTTCTCTTCCGGCGTCATCGGGCTCTCGCCCTTCGGCGTGATCTTGCCGCAGAGAATGTCGCCGGCGTGCACTTCCGCGCCGATATAGACGATGCCGGCCTCGTCGAGATTCTTCAGCGCCTCTTCCGAGACGTTCGGAATATCGCGGGTGATTTCCTCGGGGCCGAGCTTGGTGTCACGCGCCATCACCTCGAATTCCTCGATGTGGATGGAGGTGAACACGTCTTCCTTCACGATCCGCTCGGAGAGCAGGATCGAGTCCTCGAAGTTGTAGCCATTCCACGGCATGAACGCGACCAGCACGTTCCGGCCGAGCGCCAGCTCGCCGAGATCGGTCGAAGGACCGTCGGCGATGATGTCGCCCTTCCTGACCTGATCGCCCACCTTCACCAGCGGACGCTGGTTGATGCAGGTGTTCTGGTTGGAACGCTGGTACTTCATCAGCCGGTAGATATCGACGCCGGGCTTGGTCGGGTCGTTCTCTTCCGTGGCGCGGATAACGATACGCGTCGCGTCCACCTGATCGACGATGCCGGTACGGCGCGCGCCGATCGCGGCGCCGGAGTCGCGCGCCACCACGCCTTCCATGCCGGTGCCGACGAACGGCGCCTCGGCGCGGACCAGCGGCACGGCCTGCCGCTGCATGTTGGAGCCCATCAGCGCGCGGTTGGCGTCATCGTTCTCGAGGAACGGGATCAGCGCCGCGGCGACCGAAACGAGCTGCTTCGGCGACACGTCCATGAAGTCCACACGATCACGCGGATAGAGCTGCACGTCGCCGGCATGGCGGCAGACGATCAGGTCTTCGGTGAAGCGGCCCTTGGCATCGACCGACACGTTCGCCTGCGCCACCGTGTAACGGCCTTCTTCCATGGCGGAGAGATAGACCACCTCGTCGGTGACACGGCCTTCCTTGACGCGGCGATACGGCGTCTCGACGAAGCCGTATTTGTTGACGCGTGCGAAGGTCGCCAGCGAATTGATCAGGCCGATGTTCGGGCCTTCCGGCGTCTCGATCGGGCAGATGCGACCGTAATGCGTCGGATGCACGTCGCGCACCTCGAAGCCGGCGCGCTCGCGCGTCAGGCCGCCCGGTCCGAGCGCCGAGAGACGCCGCTTGTGCGTGATCTCGGAGAGCGGATTGGTCTGGTCCATGAACTGCGAGAGCTGCGACGAACCGAAGAACTCGCGCACCGCCGCCGCCGCCGGCTTGGCGTTGATCAGGTCCTGCGGCATCACCGTGTCGATATCGACCGACGACATCCGCTCCTTGATCGCACGCTCCATGCGCAGCAGGCCGATGCGGTACTGGTTCTCCATCAGCTCGCCGACCGAACGAACGCGGCGGTTGCCGAGATGGTCGATGTCGTCGATGTCGCCCTTGCCGTCGCGCAGATCGACAAGCGTCTTGATGACCGAAAGGATGTCCTCCTTGCGCAGGACGCGCATCGTGTCCGGCGCGTCGAGGTCGAGACGCATGTTCATCTTGACGCGGCCGACCGCGGAGAGATCGTAACGCTCCGGATCGAAGAACAGCGACTGGAACATCGCCTGCGCGGTGTCGAGCGTCGGCGGTTCGCCGGGACGCATCACGCGATAGATGTCGAACAGCGCATCCTCACGGGTGAGGTTCTTGTCGGCGACCAGCGTGTTGCGGATGTAGGGGCCGACATTGACGTGGTCGATGTCGAGGATCGGCAGTTCCTTGAAGCCCTCGTCGCCGAGCAGCTTGAGGTTCTTCTCCGTGATCTCCTCGCCCGCTTCGGCGAAGATCTCGCCGGTCTTCGGGTTGACCAGGTCTTCGGCGATGTAATGGCCGATCAGTTCCTCGTCGGTCATGCGCAGCGCCTTGAGCCCCTTCTCCTGGAGCTGACGCGCCTGACGGACGGTGAGCTTCTTGCCCGCCTCCACCACCACCTTGCCGGTGTCGGCGTCGACGAGATCGGCAATCGCCTTGTAGCCCTTCATGCGCTCGGCATTGAACGGCACGCGCCAGCCATCCTTGGCACGCTTGTAGGTGATGTGCTCGTAGAAGGTGCGCAGGATTTCCTCGCCGTCGAGGCCCAGCGCATACATCAGCGAGGTCACGGGAATCTTGCGGCGGCGGTCGATGCGCGCATAGACGATGTCCTTGGCGTCGAATTCGATATCGAGCCAGGAACCGCGATATGGAATGATGCGCGCGGCGAACAGCAGCTTGCCGGAGGAGTGCGTCTTGCCCTTGTCGTGATCGAAGAACACGCCGGGCGAACGATGCATCTGCGAGACGATGACGCGCTCGGTGCCGTTGACGATGAACGTACCGTTGTTCGTCATCAGCGGAATGTCGCCCATATAGACATCCTGCTCCTTGATGTCCTTGACCGACTTGGCGCCCGTCTCTTCATCGACATCGAACACGATGAGCCGCAGCGTCACCTTCAGCGGCGCGGCAAAGGTCATGCCGCGCTGGCGGCATTCGTCGACGTCGTATTTCGGCGCCTCGAACTCGTATTTCACGAACTCCAGCATCGAGGAGCCGGAGAAATCCGAGATCGGAAATACCGAGCGGAAGACCGCCTGCAATCCCTCGTCAGGGCGCCCGCCCTCGGGCTCCTTCACCAGCAGGAACTGGTCGTAGGATGCCTTCTGAACCTCGATGAGGTTCGGCATTTCCGCGACTTCCTGGATGTTGCCGAAAAACTTGCGGACGCGCTTGCGACCGGTAAATGTCTGCGCCATTCGTTTCTCTCTCAATAGAGTGCGAACGTCGGGCAGCGCGGGCGATTCTCTCAAAAGCCGCAATCCATCGGGGCTTTTAAGACAAGCGCGGGAGACGCCCGGTTCTATGTCGACCCGGATCCGATGACCCGCGCCGTCGTCTTGCATGTCCGCGTGACCGGATTAGGGCCGCTCACGCGCGTTCTTTATGGCCATTTGATGGCCGGCATCCTCGAAACTCCCCGGCCCGCGCTGGCAGGCCGGGGAACTTCATCGATAACGCTCGACTACTTGAGCTCGACCTTCGCGCCAACCTTCTCGAGGGTGGCCTTGATCTTCTCGGCTTCGTCCTTCGCCACGCTTTCCTTGACGGTCTTCGGCGCGCCCTCAACGAGATCCTTCGCTTCCTTGAGGCCGAGGCCGGTGAGCGCGCGGACTTCCTTGATGACTTCGATCTTCTTGTCGCCGGCAGCGGCGAGGACGACCGTGAACTCGGTCTTCTCCTCGGCGGCAGCGGCACCGCCGGCAGCGCCCGGCGCCGCGGCAACGGCCACGGCGGCGGCAGCGGAGACGCCCCACTTCTCTTCCAGCATCTTGGCGAGGTCCGCCGCTTCCATCACGGTCAGCGTCGACAGCTCGTCTACGATCTTCTGCAGGTCAGCCATTTGTCTCAATTCCTTATCGGGTTCGAACCAGTTTGAAAGATGGATGCATCACGCCGCGGGCGCCTTGGAGGCATAAGCCGAAACCACGCGCGCAACCTTCGCCGCGGGGGCGTTGGTGAGCTGAGCGATCTTGGTCGCCGGCGCTGTGATCAGGCCGACAATCTTGGCGCGCAGTTCATCCAGAGACGGCAGCGAGGCAAGCGCCTTCACGCCGTCCAGGTCGAGCGAGGTTTTGCCCATCGATCCGCCAAGAATGACGAACTTCTCGTTCGTCTTGGCAAATTCGACGGCGACTTTCGGCGCAGCCACCGGATCGCCGGAATAGGCGATCACAGTCGGCCCCTTCATCAGGGGCGCGATGGAGGCAGCGTCGGTGCCTTCGAGAGCGATCTTGGCGAGACGGTTTTTCGCGACTTTGACTTTGCCGCCAGCCTTCGACATCTGCTTGCGCAGGGTCTGCATCTGGGACACGGTCAAGCCGCTGTAGTGGGCCACCACCACGACTTCGGAGGTCGAGAAGACCCCTTTCAGCTCGGTAATGGCTTCCTGTTTTGCCGCTCGATCCACAGCAAGCTCTTTCCGGTTTGACGGCCCCCACGAAGATCGGGAGCCGCCGGGTTGCACCAGCCGTCCCGCTCGATCCGTGGCGCACGATCAACACGCCTGGGCAGGACGACACTCCGGACCCGGCCATACGACCGCGCCCGTTTCCTGCCCTCCGATGCGGATTGTCCGCAGTCGGGTTTCCGAGGTTCGAACCAAACTGGCGTCCTGTCGCCAGGACGCAAACTCGGGTCTCTTCCCCATCTATGCTGGCCCGTGAGGATTAAGCCTCGACCCGAAGGTCGCGGCACCGGCAGTCTTGGACAGGTCGCCATCGGCCGGGAGCCTGGATAAGGACCCGACCGACCGCGCCACACAAAACCTCGCAGATTTCACACGCCTTTCAGATAAATCCGGTATGGATCTCTAAAAGGACGGGCTCCAGCCGCCATGTGTTGAGGGCGCGAAAAGGCTCGCCGACAATTGGCCGGCAAGCCTGAAGGGCTCCATTTAGAGGCTCCGGCCCGCTTTGCCAAGCCCCCGGGGCGAAAGAAAACACCCGTGGAGATAGAAAATCGTGGCGAAAGCGCCACGATTTTCAACGAATTGGCCGCGGAAGCGATCAGCTCGCGGCGAACAGGGACGACGGCTCGACCTTGACGCCCGGCCCCATCGAGGAGGAGACCGCAACGCGGTTAATGTAGGTTCCCTTGGCACCGGCCGGCTTGGCCTTCTGCACGGCATCGGCGAAAGCGCGGATGTTCTCCACCAGCTTGTCGTCGGCGAACGAGGCCTTGCCGACCCCAGCCTGGACAATGCCCGCCTTCTCGACGCGGAACTCGACCGAGCCGCCCTTGGCACCCTTGACCGCGCCGGTCACGTCCATGGTGACCGTGCCGACCTTCGGGTTCGGCATCATGCCGCGCGGGCCGAGCACCTTACCGAGGCGACCGACCAGCGGCATCATGTCCGGGGTGGCGATGCAGCGGTCGAACTCGACCTTGCCGCCGTTGACGATCTCGAACAGATCCTCGGCGCCAACGATATCGGCGCCGGCGGCCTTGGCTTCGTCGGCCTTGGCGCCGCGCGCGAACACGCCGACGCGGACGGTCCGGCCGGTGCCGTTCGGCAGCATCACGACGCCGCGCACCATCTGATCGGCATGCTTGGGATCGACGCCGAGATTCATCGCGATCTCGATGGTCTCGTCGAACTTCGCCTTGGCCCGCGACTTGATCAGCTTGATCGCTTCGTCGATCGGATAGGCCTTGGAGGGATCGATGCCCTCACGAGCGGCAACAATACGCTTTCCGTGCGCCATGCCCGTTACTCCTTCACCTGGATGCCCATCGACCGCGCCGAGCCTTCGACCATCTTCATGGCCGCCTCGATCGTGTCGCAGTTGAGGTCCTTCATCTTCTGTTCGGCGATCTCGCGAACCGCGTTGCGGTCGATCGAGCCGACGAAATCGCGGCCCGGGCCCTTCGAGCCCTTGTCGAGTTTCGCCGCTTTCTTGATGAAGAAAGACACCGGCGGCGTCTTCAGCTCAAAGGTGAACGAACGATCCTGATAGGTGGTGATCAGCACCGGGATCGGCGTGTTCTTTTCCATCTTCTGGGTCTGGGCGTTGAACGCCTTGCAGAACTCCATGATGTTGAGACCACGCTGGCCCAGCGCCGGACCGATCGGGGGCGCCGGGTTTGCGGCGCCGGCGGGCACCTGCAATTTCAGGTAACCTGTGACTTTCTTTGCCATTTCCTGCTCCGTCATCGGAGGCCGGACCATCCGGCCTCGACTTCGTGGTGCGGATATCGACGGCTGGCGACCGCCTCACCTCCCACGTCTCCCGCGGCCCGCGAACGCGCCGCGAAACTCTCCGGGTCCGGTCCGGACCCTAGACCTTCTCCACCTGTCCAAACTCGAGTTCGACCGGCGTGGCGCGGCCGAAGATCGACACCGCCACCTTGACGCGCGAACGCGCCTCGTCGACTTCCTCGACCGTGCCGTTGAACGAGGCGAACGGACCGTCGGACACGCGCACCTGCTCGCCGACCTCGAAGGTGACCGACGGCTTCGGCCGCTCGATGCCTTCCTGCACCTGATGCAGGATGCGCTCCGCCTCGGCATCCGAGATCGGCATCGGCTTGTTGTCGGAACCGAGAAAGCCGGTGACCTTCGGGGTGTTCTTGATGAGGTGATAGATCTCGTCGGTCAGCGCCATCTTCACCAGCACATAGCCGGGAAAGAACTTGCGTTCGGCATCGACCTTGCGGCCACGGCGCACTTCGGTGACCTTCTCGGTCGGCACCATGATCTGTTCAAAATAGTCTTCGAGACCGCGCTGCTTCGCCTGGTCCTTGATCGATTCCTGGACCTTCTTCTCGAAGTTGGAATAAGCGTGGACGATGTACCAGCGCTTGGGCGTGTTGATGACGGCGGTGCTGCTCATGACCGGTTCAGCCTCCAATGCCGAGGATCATCGTCACGCCGAAGCGGATGATCTGGTCGACGACCAGAAAGAAGATACCGGCGGCCACAGAAAGCACGAACACCATCGCGGTGGTGATGAGCGTCTCGCGACGGGTCGGCCAGGTGACCTTCTCGGTCTCCGAGCGCACTTCCTGCAGGAACTTGAACGGACTGGCCATCGGTTCTCTCGACTGATCCTGAAACACGCTTGCGATCTTAGAACACACTTCCGGGCGGCCCCAACCGTGAAGGATGAGACCGGCAACAGCGGTTCCTTTTGGGAAAGGTCGCTACGGAAGTCCGTTACCGGGCCGCTCGCGAGCCCGGGTTGCATACTGTGCCTCACGGGCAAAATCAAGGCCGCGCCATCAAGCACTTGGAGACACTTGGGGGGCACTTGGACCACTTTGGAGCACTTGAAGCACTTGGAGCCGCTCGACCGATTTCACGACAGCGGCAAGGCCCCTGGCCCGGAGCAAGAGCGCGGGCGAAACTTCGGACAGGGCTTCTGGAAAAACGTTCCGCAGGATTCCCGGCGGTACCTGGCAGGAGTGGAGAGGCTCGAACTCCCAACCCCCGGTTTTGGAGACCGGTGCTCTACCAATTGAGCTACACTCCTAGGTGGCCGCTTCTATATCCGGCGAAAGCCGTCGCGTCATCTCTCTTGTGCGCTGTTCCTCGAATAAAAAGCCGCAGCCGGAGGCCGGCCGCGGCTTTTGTCGGTTTCAGGCGGTACGGGGTACGGAAACGCTCCGGATCCCGCCCGTACTCTGTTTATTCGATGATGCTTGCGACCACTCCGGCGCCGACGGTGCGTCCGCCCTCGCGGATGGCGAAGCGCAGCTTCTCTTCCATCGCGATCGGCACGATCAGGTGCACTTCCATCGACACGTTGTCGCCGGGCATCACCATCTCCGTGCCCGCCGGCAGATGCACGATACCGGTCACGTCCGTCGTGCGGAAGTAGAACTGCGGACGGTAGTTGGTGAAGAACGGCGTGTGCCGCCCGCCCTCTTCCTTCGTCAGGATGTAAGCCTCGGCCTTGAACTTCGTGTGCGGCTTCACCGAACCCGGC